>OJLY01000001.1_pt1 | contig 379339 bp, 352 predicted proteins | sample 1597031 | NCBI WGS metagenome assembly OJLY01 (sample SAMEA3904673, study PRJEB24821) | metagenome | biome: Builtin; feature: hospital; material: surface | place: USA | collected 2013-06-03
AATAAAATTACGGCGGGGAAAATTATAAAAATATGCAAAGGGTTTTCTGGGCGGAACTATCTATTATCGGCTAATGTATTCAAGTGCCGCGACAAGTGTTCCGAAATACAACTCACCTTGAGGTACTAAGTTATTAGCCGCTGCATCTTGAGTGATTTCTTTGAACTTATCTAGTGAGCGCCATTCATACGAATCAACTTCACCATCGACAAAGGTGAAGTTTTCGTCGCCACTGAGCTGGTAAAGAAACACATTTACTATGTCTCGTGGGTCTTTCTCGATGATGCGAACAGCTTGTACAAAATGCAGTTTAGATTCATCAATTGTAAGCCCCATTTCTTCTTTAGTCTCTCGCACAGCTGCTTGCACTGGCGTTTCTCCGACGTTAATATGCCCGCCTGCCGAAATATGAAACCAACCTGGCTTATTGGGTTTTGTCAATGAACGCTTTTGTAGCAGAATACTTACTCTACCTTCGTCAATCTTCCAAAACCATACATGAGCATTGCCCATGATTAGATTTTTATCAGAGTTAAATTCTTCTTTATGTGCTCCCTTGCCGCATATGGGCGTGCCGTTATTATTGTAAATTTGCCATAACTCGTCATCATGCATACGTAGTCTCCTCGCTGGTCTCTATTTATAATATCTGTATAACACAGTATACACGATAGATAGGCGCGTTGCATATTCCTAAGAAGTATGCTAGAATATGTAGAATAAATAATCTGTTTAGTGTAAATAGCTAACTTGAATAAGTAAGGGATGTATAGTGAATACAGTACCAAGCGTTTTACCTATATCAAAAACTACTGTTAATCAGAACGTAGATATTAGTGATACTTATAAGAATTTTGAGGCTTACGTTGCTGAACTTTATAATACTCTCCGCAGGATAAATCAGGCTGAACTTGATCAATTCGTAAACCTTATCCAAGCCGCACAACAAAAGCAACGAACAGTGTTTATTGTTGGTAATGGCGGGAGTGCCTCAACTGCCTCTCACTGGGCGACTGACTTGGGCAAAGGCTTACGTCATAGGATCGGTCAAGGAGTAAAAGCACTATCACTGACTGATAATACAGCTTGGATATCTGCTGCCGCCAATGACATCGGCTATGATTCTATCTTTAGCGATCAACTCAGGGCGCACGCTAAAGTAAACGATGTTCTGATTGTAATCAGTGCTTCCGGTAATTCTTCTAATATTATCAAAGCTCTTCAAGAAGCAAAAAGCATAGGTGTTACTACTGTATCTATCGTAGGCTTTGACGGCGGTAAGGCGAAAACCTCTAGTGATCTAACAGTGCACATTCCTACTGATCAGGGAAAATATGGAATTGCCGAAGATGCACAACTTGTGCTAAATCACTTCCTTTGTGACTATTTAACAGGAGCAATTTAGTGATCATCACAAGAACTCCATACAGAATCAGCTTTCTAGGAGGAGGTAGTGATATTGCTGGTTTTTATGAAAAATCATACGGAAAAGTACTCAGTACAACCATTCAGCAGTATATGTATATTTCGGTACACCCTAGCTTTAATCCAAATGAAACACGAGTTAAGTATAATCGTACGGAAGTAGTCGAAGATATCAATGACCTTGAGCATCCAATTGTTAGGGCTGTGTTACAGAAGCTAAACGTGTGCGGAGTGGAGATTACGAGCGTAGGTGATATTCCTGCGCAAACAGGACTGGGTTCGTCGAGCAGTTTCACTGTCGGATTACTTCTCGCGATTCATACCTATAAGGGTGAAGATATCTCAAAGGAAGATTTAGCACGTGAGGCGTGCGAGATAGAGATTGATATTCTAAGAGAGCCTATAGGAAAACAGGATCAATATGCGGCCGTCTTTGGAGGACTAAGGCAATTTACTTTCAAGGCAGATGGGGGTGTTGAAGTGGAGACCGTGCGGATGCCTGACGACAAGTATATGGAGCTTGAAGAATCGCTCCTCCTCTTTTACACAGGTCAAACGCGAAGTGCCTCTAAGATACTTGAGGAGCAGGCAGAAAGTCTGTTAAATAACAGCAATAAGGTTGCTGCGCTACAGAAAATGGTTGATATGGTTCCGCGACTACGAAACGAGCTTGAGCAAGGCAGTGTTGAAAAGCTTGGTGATTATCTTGACGAGGGATGGGAGATTAAACGTACTCTTGCGAATTCAATCTCAAACCCTGAACTAGATGAAACATACAAGAAAGCACGTGCACTTGGGGCAACTGGTGGAAAAGTACTTGGTGCTGGCGGCGGCGGATTCTTTTTGTTGAGCTGTCCAAAGTCTAAACAGAAAGATTTAACGGTAGGTCTAGGACTCAAGTGCATACCGATAAAGTTTGACTATGATGGAGCCACTATCGTTTACAGGGGATAAAAAGATTAGCGCCATTGTATAATACAATTAGAAGGAGACTCAATGACTGATCAAGCAACTAGGATCATTAAGAATCAGGGCAATATACTGACCGTAAGTCACAACAGCCAACCAATTGAGGATACAATTAAGTTATCTGGCGGAAAGCACGGTTTCTCACATGATATTCCAGTTGCTGCTCTCGCTAGCGAAGGTGTCTTGTATAATGTTCCTAATATCATAGATGCGACTACTCTTATCGAGGCTCTTCGACTTATATTTGAGTACGTAGAGTATGACAAGGTAAACTACATTCTCAGATTCTCAAAACCCCTTTCGCCTCGACGGGTTGAGTTGAGCAGTCAATTGCTTTCAAAATCACGTAGCCTCTTCGGGTTTATGCCAGCTGTCTTGTCTCATGGACATGCTCTGGTAATGGAGGGTTTGCCCGTAGGTTGCGATATGGGTGATCGACCGAATTCGTGGTACTTTGAGACACTAGAGAAGTTTGGAGTTAAGATCGATGCGTCTCCGAAAGAGATATTGTTAACCTGGAAAAATCGCCATCCTGCAGATATTAGATTTGAATATCCCACTATGACAGGGACTGTAATAGCGATCGCTGCGGCATCCGCTGTTGAAGGAACAAGCTCTTTGAATAACGCCTCAGTGGAACCGAGCTGTATCGAAGAGCTGGACTGCGCAGCGAGTATGGGTATCGAAATCGAGGGATTTTTGCCCGAGATCAAGATTACCGGTAAAAGCTATATCTCTCGTGTTGAGTGGCATGTCTTGCATGATAGAGTTCATGCTTGCACATATATAACAGCCGCGCTACTAACTCGCGGAAAAATTACTGTTACAGCCGACAGGAATATCAATGTGCCGCGGTTTGTGGAGTTCTTGCGCGATGCTGGCGTTGAAGTTACCGACACTGGCACAAGTATAACGGTAGAGTTTCCGAAAAGAGGCTACCTAAACCCTGTGCGAATAGACGCTGGCTCCGAACCGCTCTTCAGTAGCGACTGGATGGCTCCTATAGTCCTTCTTCTCGCAACACGGTCTAAGGGAAAAAGTATCGTCACGGATAATGTATTTCCTGACAGGTTGCAGTGTCTTGATAACCTCAAAAAACTTGGTCTGAATAATGTAAAGCTGACGCATACCACTATCGCAGGACACCGTGCACTTTATGCTGAAATTGACGGTCGGCCGGATATGATGCTCAAGAGTGGAAACATTGGCGAATGTCCTGATTTGCGCGGATCGACAGCATTGGCTCTTGCCGCACTTGTGGCCGATGGTCCGGTAACTATAGATAATGACTTTCATCTACGTCGCGGTTACGAAGATCTACCGGCAACCCTAGAGGAACTTCGTAAGCAATCTAAGAAAATAAAGGAGATTTAAAATGAAGCCAATTGTTGTAGCGGGCGGTGCTGGATTTATCGGCTCGCACCTCGTAGATGCCCTACTTGAAAAAGGCAAAGACGTTATTGTTATTGATGATCTTTCAACTGGCAATATTCGTAACCTTGACGAGGCAAAGAGTAAATATCCAGAAAAAATTACCGTACACGAGCTTGATATCTGCACGCCTGAAGCTAAGCAAGTCATCTTGGACAGCAAGCCAGAGGTCGTTCACTTACTTTCCGCGCAATGGAGTGTCAAGGTTTCCATGCGTGATCCGCTATTTGACGCACGTGTCAATGTTGTGGGTCTTGTTAATATGCTCGAAGCCGCTCGAGAGGCCGGTGTTTGTAAAGTTACATTTTCATCAAGCGGCGGCACAATCTACGGTGATCATCCTGAATCTGAACTTCCACTAACAGAGGAAACGCCTCGTCAACCTGAATCATTCTATGGCTTAACTAAGTCAGTAATGGTTGATTATCTGAATCTCTACAAAAAGTCTTTCGGATTAAAATCTGTTGCCCTGGCGCTTGGAAATGTGTACGGCCCACGTCAGTCGCCCTTTGGTGAAGCTGGCGTAGTGGGCATTTTTGGTCAACGACTTCTTAGCGGCGAACCTTGTATTGTAAATGGCGATGGCTTAACAACTCGCGACTATATTCACGTCAGCGATGTAGTAAAGGCATTTGTTGTCGCAGGTGAACAAGGTGAAGGACTTTACAATATCGGAACAGGTATTGAAACGAGTGTTCTCGACGTCTTCAGAGTACTTAGCAGTATTCTTGACCTCGATACTGAACCGACACACGGTTATCCGTTGCCAGGTGAAGTTCGTCGCGTCCTACTGAGCGTTGCGAAGGCGGAAAAAGAGCTGGGCTGGAAGGCCGAGGTTAGATTCGAGGATGGCGCGCGCACTGTCGTTGATTGGCTTAAGGAGACTTATGCAGGTCAAGCAAAATAGTAATTATCCAGCCGTATTTCTCGACAGGGACGGTGTTCTTATCGAAAACATAGACGGTGATTATGTGCGGACTTTGGATCAGATTACAGTCCTTCCAGGAGCAAAGAACGCTGTTAGTCGTCTGTTTCAAGGCGGCTTTTTGCCTGTGATAGTAACAAATCAGGCGGCGGTAGCAAAGAAATTCATCAGTCTTGAGCAAGCATGGAATATTCAAAGGTCAGTCGAAAGCGCAATATCACCGAGCCAAAAGGTAGCCTCCATACTTTGCCCTCATTCAAAGACCGACGGCTGTGATTGTCGCAAGCCAAGTCCTGGGATGCTTTTGCAAATGGCTGACGAACATAAGATTGACCTACATCAGTCTTTCCTTATCGGTGACGCAATGACCGACGTGGCTGCGGCGCGTGCCGCTGGCGTAACCCCAATACTTGTATTGAGTGGGCGCGGAGTGCATCAATACAATCAGGTAGCACGCGATGAATTGAAAGGCCTGAAGGTCTTTTCTTCAATTATAGAGGCTGTCGATTATATTCTAGGATTGAGGGGTGGCAATGACAAATAGTAAATTACGAACTGCAGTAATCCCAGTTGCTGGCAAGGGAAAGCGAATGCGACCGTTGACACTCGTAATGCCCAAAGAGATGTTGCCGACTGTCGATGGTCCAATAGTCGAAACGATCGTTCGTGAGCTAATACAATCTGGTATTGAGATTATTATTCTAGTAACGGCACCGGGCAAGGAAATGATTGAGCATCACTTGGCGGCCGTCGAACTTCCTAAGACTGTCTCTGGCAAGAAGGTGGAACTAAATTATATACATCAAGATGAGCGTCCCGGCAACGGAGGGGCAATATTAACTGCCGCTGACATCATAGCTGACAAACCTTTCCTGGTAGTGTGGGGTGACGAGCTATTCCTAGGTAAAGATCCTAGAGCAAGGCAACTAATAGAGACATTTGATGCTACTGGCAGACCAGTTATTGCACTCACTGAAGTTGCTGATGAAGATATTTCTAAGTGTGGAATGGCTGCGATTAAACGGGACAGGGGTAATGGTCTATACGAATTATCAGCTCTCGTTGAAAAACCCTCGGTCAAAGACACCCCTTCTCGGCTTGCTTCTGTGGGAGGCTATGTAGTTACGCCGGATGTGATTGCTACACTTAGAAACACTGAACTTTCGAATGATGGAGAGATATATCTGTCTACTGCCCTAAATGAATACAGTCAAAAACAGCCACTCTTTGGACAACGAGTGTCCGCAGAGTGGCATGAAACAGGTAGCATGATAGGGTATACGCGAGCGTTTCTTGCAGTTGCGAAACGTAGATCCGACCTAGCGCAATCTATAAATAATATTGAACGGTAGAGCTGATGTCCCTGCTCCCCGTGGGGAGCAGGGACTATATGGAGAGATACGACACGACAGGGGTTCATTATGCAAGCACGTAGTTGAGCATGACTTTTGCGATTTCTTCACGAGGAAGAGATGCATTGATGCTCAGATAGTTGCTTGGCCAGCGTCGTACCATTTCCGCCTGTACGTCTGCGAGGTAGTCAGCACGCTCCTCGAAGCTTACGTTGCCATCACGACCCTTCACGCGCCCAACCGCATCTTGTGGGTTGAGCGTGAGCAGAAGGCCGTGTGTTGGCACGAGCGTGAGTGAGTTGAGTGCCTCGACGTATCGAATGTCAGCACCCCGCTTCTGGAAGTAGCCGTAGGCAGAGTAGACGTACCGGACACAGATCACGTCGACCCCACGGCGTATCGCCGGAAGAATCTCCTGATCGATTTGCATCATGCGATCAGCAGCGCCGAGCGCCGCCAACGTATTCTGTCCGAGTCGCGTCTTACCGTTCTTGATGAACGATGCGACAGCAGGCTGCTCGCGGTACCACTTGGTCGGGCTGCCGGTCAGCAAAACCTTGTGGCCATGCTGTTCCATGCTCTCAGCGAGCAGCTCGGCTTGAGTGTCTTTGCCAGAGCCATCGATTCCTTCGACAATAATAAACCTGCCCTGATTATCCATCATGGCCGCCTCTCTATCCATGAGATGTGCAATGACCAGAGGATTACTGATCACTGAAATTATTATATAATATCAAACATATAAAATCAACTATACGGTTTTACGGAATAATAGTATGAAGGGCGCGCAGCGCGTCGGCTTTGCCGACAAAAGCCGCGCCACCTCTACCGCTTGCGGTAGGCGCCCTCGCCCAGAAAACCCTTTACCTTTTTCTAATAAAATTACGGCGGGGAAAATTATAAAAATATGCAAAGGGTTTTCTGGGCGGAGCGCAGCACGGCTTGTCGTGCTAGGCGGCGCGGCTAAATTATTTGGCTTTTGTCTCAAAACTGGTTCGAACTTGGGCGTAAAATCGCACCATGGATTTATTATAATGGCTCGGTGGAGTCATTTTTTAATGGAGCATTTACTACCACTCCGCCCAGCTCAGCTTCTCCCAATCAGCCTTTGCCAGTGTATACACCTTCCATTTTACTGCCTCACCCGCAGCCTCACCTTGCTCGATTCCCGCGTACCGATAGCCAAGCCTCTCGAGCGCACTCCAGCTGCGGATATTTTGCACGTATGCCTTTGCCTCAATTATTGCAAATCCACCCTCAGAAAACGCCCAATTGCAAACTGCTTGCTTGGCAGAACTCCCAAGGCCTTGACCCCAGTTTTTCGGATCGCCAATCAGTGTACAAAATGCCCCCGCTGTGACGCCGTATTTGTGGCTTAGTTTTCTTATCTCGTTAATTTCAATATTGCCAACGATTTTGCCATCACACTCAATCATCCAGCTATACCGATCGTCATCATCAAGCATATTTTGGAGATGCGCTACTTCGTCTTCCTCAGTCATCTGCGAAAAATCCGCACCCAAATATTGCGTCACCTCTGGCCGGCGAATCCACTGGATGGTAATCGGCGCATAAGCCGGGCTTGGCGCTACCAAGCGCAGCGTCTGGGTCTGGCTGGAGGAGGGTAGGGTGAGGGTGCGTGTATACATACTTGTCATTATAGTTTAGCCTTATATTTTGCTATAATAAAGCATATGCATAAACCATTACGCGGTGTTAACTTGGGTGGGTGGCTGGTGCTTGAGCGCTGGATGACGCCATCGGTCTTTGCGGGCACGGATGCGAGCAACGAGTATCAGTTGATGATGCAACCAGATGGCCCGGAGCGCATTGCCAAGCACCGGCAGGAATTTATGACCGAAGCGGACTTTGCCTGGCTGCATACGCACGGTATCGAGGCACTGCGTGTGCCGGTTGGTTACTGGGTGCTAGAAAGCCAGGACGGCTACCTCGAGGCTACCAAGCAGCTGGACTGGTGCTTTGCAATGGCTCAAAAATACCATATGCGCGTCTTGCTTGATTTACACGCGGCGCCTGGCGCACAGAACTTGGGTGACCACAGTGGGAGTGGTGACCGCATGCCGCAGACGGGCTGGTATCAGGCCAAAAACCGCCGTGCAACCCGCCGTATTCTTGTGCAGCTTGCCGAGCGCTATAGTACAAGCCCGCAGCTCTGGGGGATTGAGCTGCTGAACGAGCCCTTTACCAAAAACTGGTTGCAGCATTGGCTGCTGCGGCTGTGGTCGCGCCGTACAACTGGCCGGTTGCGCCACAATGTGCTAGCCACAACGCGCATTATTATCAGTGATGCCTACCAGCTGCCACGGTGGCGCCGGGCTCAGTCCCGTGATTGGCTCGATATTCACCACTACCAGTGTTTTGGGGCGGCCAACTTGGCGCTGGTGGATTATGATCAGCACGCGAGTATTGTGAATGAATTTACCCACATGCACCAGTCGTTGCAGCGCCCAACTATCATTGGTGAGTGGAGTGCGATTTTGCCGTCCGCTATTGCCATGACTCCGCCGACCATCACTGCCTACATACTAGCGCAGCAAACGGCTTTTTCCAGCGCCGACGCCCACTTTTTCTGGAGTTATAAAACCGAATCAAACGATGGCTGGAACTACCGTTGGCTGGTAGAGCAGGGTATTATGCCATAAAAATTACACTGTGTTGTGTAAGGTAAGAAACGCCTAGTCTTCCTATAGGGGAAACAGATTGCTAATACAATAAGTTATTTTGCTGTTTGATATAATGTACCTAAAGAAGTGCAAAGAAGTCAGTTAATGATACAACAAGCGAAAGAACGGCTATTTAACCTAGTACAGGATAACCGCTATCTCGTCCTTTCAACTAAACACGATGAAAGTACCTGGACAGCGGTTCTTGCTTACTCAGTATGCGGGCCGCGGCAGATATATTTTACATCGCAAAGTTACTCACGGCATATCGGTGATATCCAACATGATCCTAACGTTTCTGGTGTTATATTTGATTCTTCGGAGACGAACCCAAACAAGATTGACTGCGTACAGTTTTCTGGACGGGCAAGTGTCGTAAGCGATGATGAACTTGATTCATTTTTGTTGCGGTGCCACGAATTTGATTCGTCTATAGATCCAGAGCGAAAGGCGCAATCGGTTCGAAATGGATATCATGTTGTGCTTGTTGCCTTGGATGTGACCGAAGTATGTGTGTTGGATCAAGAGGTGTACCATACCCATCATGCTGATGCGCGGGTTGCAGTTGATGGTTTTTCGTTTGATAGTAATCATCAATAATGAGGATGAGAGGCGCTGAGCGATCGAGTATCCCTTCCAGCCATCCACCAAATCATGTATAATAAATCGAGTACGACAGCCAAGAAACGGAGGAAATGAAGAAGTATGGCAATGGGCATGAACCAAATGAAGATGCTTAATGACTTGCGCAAGGCGCAGAAGGCACTAGCGAAGGAGATCGTGGAGGTCGAGGCAGGCGATGGCGCAGTGATTGTGCAGATCACTGGCGAGCTGAAGATTAAGAGTGTGAAGATCGACCCAACTAAGGTAGACCTAGATAACATCCACCAGCTGGAGCACTGGATCGAGATTGCAATCCGCGATGGCATGGCCAAGGCGCAAGAGATTGCTGCCAAGAAAATGCAGCCACTGATGGGTGGGCTTGGCAACCTCGGGTTCTAGCTAGTATGGCAGATATTCTGCCTCAGGCCCTGCAACGGGCGATAGACGAGCTAGGGCACTTGCCAGGGGTAGGTGCACGCACGGCGGAGCGCTATGCGTACTTTTTGCTGCGAGTCGATGGACGGACGAGCCAGGGGATTGCCCAGGCCATTACACAGCTCCACACTGCTGTTGCAACCTGCCCCGTTACCTTTGCTCTGATGGATCCTGACCAAGATATTTCGCCGCTCTATAGCAGCCCAGAGCGCAATCGTAAGCAGATTGCTGTGGTGGAGGAGCCACTCGACATCGTGGCACTGGAGCGTACTGGCCACTATAAGGGGACGTACCATGTGCTGGGTGGCGTGATCTCACCGATTGATGGGGTAGGGCCAGAGCAATTGCACATCCCCGAGCTGCTGGAGCGGATTACTCATGACGCAGTAGAAGAGGTGATCATTGCTACCAATGCAAGTGTGGAGGGCGAGTCGACTGCGCTCTTCTTGCAGCGGCACATTGCCGAGGCGGGCCTAACGGTGCGGATGACGCGCTTGGCCCGCGGCATCCCCGTTGGCGTTGACCTTGAATATGCCGACCAAATCACCCTCGGCCACGCGCTCGAGGGGCGGCGCGCGGTGTAATAAAGCGACTATTGTGCTGATTCTGAGTGGAGACGTCGCTGCTCTTCGGCGGCTTCTTGCTTCTCAACAAAGTTATAGAGGCATTTGCTGACAGTACTTTCGAGTGTATTGAGATTCTCAACTTGCTGGTCGAGCGCCTTTATTGGGGACGCTGCTTCGCGCGCAGTTGCTTCTTGCAAAAAGCGAAATACATCATGATCATAACCAATGCATTCGAAATAAAGCGTTGCAAGCTCGCTGTTTGGGTTGTCGCGAAATTGCTGCGCAACCCATTGTTTGACTCGCTCATCTTCTCCTAGCTCGTCTTTGAGCAAAAGCACATAGAAATGGATTTCCTCTATCTTATCTGTTTGATAGAAATAATAGTTCACCATGTCCCAAGCGGCCTTCCGAGCGGCCGCTTGCTCGCCGTGCTCGGCACAGAGCCTTACAAGATAGTAGTCGTCAAATAACTGTGAAGAAGATCGCTCTGATGGATGCTTGGTGATGATGGCAATGTAGGCATCACGAATCTGCTGGTCGAAGATAAAGCGCTGGTCGTTCAAGGAATTAACAATAGGATGGAGCACATACTCTTCATCTTCGGGTACAATGACATAGGCGATAGCGCGAGCTTGGTGTGTGCCGTCTGAATCTTTGCCATGTATGACGTACTCGGCATCGATTTCTGCCTTGATGTAGGGGCTAACGACATACCGTTCGAGTTGCTGCGCCTTCGCTACGCCATCATCATCGAATTTGAGAATGAGCTCGATGATCGTGCGCAGTCTTCGCTGAGCTGATGAAATATATCGGCTAACTTCTCGATCTTGCGAGGGTGTTGTTGTCGCAGGGTTATATCTAAAGTGCCGATAGGCCATCTCTTGGCAAAGGCTCGCAATCGTGCACATGCGAGCGAAGTCGCTTGCATCATGAGTATGTGAGTGGAGTGTATTAATATCATTGAGAAGGTGATAAAATGGCCAATCGATATCATCGCGCTGCATATCTCTGGCGGCAGCGGTGCGGGCATCGAGCGATTCGCGTAGCTCCTGCAAGCGGGCTGCGCCATCTGGTGTATTACCCATTCTAATACACTCACGATATCGCTGGTGAAAGAGCTCGTGTGGCTCAAGGTCGGCAGGGATGGTCTGGAGTGACACAGTGCCAGACTCATCGCGCTGGAGCCCAAGAGTGCTCGACCGCATTGCTTGTGTTGGCTGTGAATCTGGCAAGATGACATCAAGAATCTTCCAGACGTACTGCTTAATCTCAGGAAGCTTCGCAGCAAGACCAGGGATATCTTTGCTAATCTTCTGCAGGTCGCGTAGGAGATCGGTGGCGAAGCGTCTACACTTTATAGTGTTCTGTTCATCGAGATAACGATAATAATAAGGATCACAATTGGATTTATGTAGAGCAGTGGTGAGTCCGGTGACTGTCGTCGATATATCGAGATCCCAGAGTATCTCGTCCTTTGCAACTGTCTGCTCAAGCAAATCACGATCGAGCAACTGCTCGCGATACTCCGCAATATAATAGTCGATCATCGCTTTTATCTTGACTGGGTCGATTGGGAGCTGGCTTGCCTGTGGCCTTTGTTGCTGGGTAGCAGTGGTATCATCTGGAGAATTTGTCATGATATATACCATAGTGGAGGAAGAGGGAGTTGTCAACCAAAAGAAACCTCATCCTTCCAGAATCTAGCTTTGTCACATTCTCGGAGTGGACGCGATAACTACAGAGATTTAAAAAGAAAACAAAAGATGGCCTTATCAAGAGAAGAAACAACACGCGTTTATTTGCTATACTAAAACAATGGCAAAATCAAAGAAATGGACGAAAAATCTAACGCGCTGGGCGCAGAGCAACCGCTGGGGGCTGATGAGTGCGGCGCTGGTACTTGTGCTGGTGGGTGGTGTGTGCCTCGCGTGGCAGCGCGGTATGTTGACGAAGCTTATCAAAACACCACAAGATACCGCAAATGTAGCGCTCACAAGCCAAGATAACACTTTGCCCGCCTGGATGCCAGATACCGTTAAGCGCTGGCAGGGCGAGATTACTAAGCAGGCTCGGCAGTATAATATTTCACCGCAGCTGGTGGCGATTATCATGACGCTGGAATCCGGTGGGTACCCCAAGGCGCACAGTGGTGTGGCCAGTGGTTTGATGCAGGTGACGGATAGCACAGGCAAGGAGATTGCCGCTAAGTTTGTTCGGCCAGCTCGTACTCAGTACGATCTGTATGACCCAGCGACAAGCATCGCCTTTGGCGCGGCCTACCTGGCGCATTTACGCGATCAGCTGTGTGTGCCGCTCGGTAATCTATCCGAAAATGAGTGCGTTGAGCTCGTTGCTGCTGGCTACAATGGTGGCCCGGGTGCAGCGGGTAACCTATATCGTGGCCGTGGACTAGAAGCGATTGAGACTCTCAGCTATAGCCGCGATGCCATGAACCTGTGGCGCGAGCGAGTAAGCGGCAGCAGCCCCACCTATACACGCTGGTTTGAGCGTGGCGGCAAGAAGCTGGTAGAGAAGGCGCAGGCAGGCAACTAAGGAGTATTGGCGCTGGTATAGACTCCGGTATCTTACTTGACTATCGCTCTACATCCATTCTCCTGAGGGGCAGTGAAGGTGAATATTTTTTTGATACTATTCATACCTTGCACGGTGATGTGAGAAATGCCGAGAAGCTACTCGCTCGCTAATCCTCGGGTGATGTAATGGTGCTTCGCTGATTAGTCTCAGGTTTTCGCAGCATATGTTGAAACGGCCGTGCTTGAATGAACTCCCCACCGTAGTGGAAACCGGTTTTTGGTGAACGTGCGCTATCCTGTGTGTCGCTCTTGTGGATAAGCACTGCTTCATGATGGAGTGGGTCGATTGAATCATGAGCTGTAGCAGTATGTGTCGGTGCAGCTGCGGTCCCTGCTCGAGCAGCAACAGTAGAGAGAACGTCGTTTAGTACCTTCATTTCTTCGGAGGTTGCTGGGTGCCGTTGCCCTTCTTTTATATAAGGAGGGAGTGGGAAGCCGTGCCGGTGAATTAACCGTGCAGTGCGGAGTGTTTGTTTAGTGCGCTCGAGAGATTTCGCACCGAGCCCCCGTAAGGTTGTGATTAGCCCATTCTCATGTGATTGAGGGGCCTCGCCTGTGCTTGGCTGGTGTTGAGTATTCTCGTGGTTTGTCATAAAAGCCTCCTATATCAGTACAACTAAAACTACCATACCATATTCCTGCCATACTATGCAAACAAAAACGCCAAACGTGATAGTGCCACACTTCGCTAATCACTCGGCGGAACTATCTTACCATTGGAAAATTTTCCGAAACAAATTCCATTCGTTCATATCGTTTCCTCACAATCCATGATTGTTAATTATTACTGTATGACCTGCTGCAGCTCGCATACCAAGCCATAAATCCACCGCACCATACCTCGCGCCTACTGGCAAATTCTGCTACACTAAAGAGGATGTTTGACGAAGCGATACGCGCGATTCAACGCGCAGACAAAATTATTATTATCCAAGCTGAAAATCCCGATGGCGACAGTGTTGGCAGTAGCCTCGCGCTGGAGGCAATCCTGGGCGATATGGGCAAGCAGGTGACGCTCTATTGCCCGGTGGCAGTGCCCAAGTATTTGCGGTATATCCGCGGCTGGGATCGCATTACTGATGAATTTGACAGCAGTGCCGAGCTGGCGATTATTGTTGATACCAGCGCAGATATCTTGCTCAGTAAGGTGCTCGACGCACCGAGTGCTCGCGCCTTCCTCACGACGCACCCAGTGCTGGTGCTAGACCACCACGCGACGGAGAGTACCTTGAGCTTCGACCATACGCTCATCAATCAAGATGTGGTGGCGACTGGCGAGCTTATCTACAATCTTGCGCAGCATGCTCAGTGGGCGATCAACCCACAAGCGGCAGAGAATCTCCTTATCGCGATCATGAGCGATAGCCTAGGTCTGACAACGCAAAACACCACAGCCGACTCCATCCAGACCGTCGCAGAGCTGACCCGGCTGGGCGCAAGCAATGCCGCCATTGAGGTGCGCCGCCGTGACTTTATGAAAAAAGCGCCAGAGATCCTTCGCTACAAAGGGCGCTTGATCGAGCGGATCGAGTATATGCTAGATGGCCGCCTGGCACTCATCCATATCCCGTGGGAGGAGATCCAGGAATATAGCGATCAATATAACCCCAGTATGCTTGTGCTAGATGAGATGCGCCTGGTGGAGGGGGTAGATGTGGCGATTGCTATCAAGACCTACCCCGATGGCAAGCTGACCGGCAAGATCCGCAGCAATGCGCCAGTAGCGGCAATGATCGCTGGCTACTTTGGTGGTGGTGGCCATGCCTATGCAGCGGGTTGGCGGATGTATGAAGACTACCAGCTGGCGATGCGTGAGATCGTCGAGGCAGCCAGCCGAGCCTTCGTTGAGTATGATGAGAGCGAGGCAGCCCATGGCGATTAAGTTTGCGAATACACTGACTCGTCACCTCGATACATTTGTATCGCTCCAGCCTGGCAAGGTGTCGCTCTACACCTGTGGGCCAACAGTATATAACTATTTGCATGTTGGCAACTGGGCAGCGTATATCTACTGGGATATCCTGGTGCGCATGCTTCAGGCGGAGGGCTACGAGGTGGAGCGTGTAATGAATATCACCGATGTCGGCCACCTGACAAGCGATGCCGATGAAGGCGAAGACAAGCTCGAGAAGGGTGCGCGCCGCGAGGGTAAGACTGCTTGGCAGATTGCTAAATTCTACACCGATGACTTCGTCCGCGGGATGAACGCGTTGCATTTAACACCGCCGAGTCAGCTGGCCCGTGCCACCGACTATATTGACGAGCAAATCCAGCTTGCCATTACTCTCAAGCGTAAGGGGCACACCTACCAGACGAGTGATGGGATTTATTTTGATACCAGTACTTTCCCAGCCTATGCAGACTTTGCCCGGCTCGATCTGCGAGCCTTGCGGGCGGGGGCACGGATTGGCCCCAATAGCGAGAAGCGCCACGCGAGCGACTTTGCCCTATGGAAGTTCTCGCCAACTGGCGTCAAGCGCGACATGGAGTGGCCCACGCCACCGGAGCTGCTTGACCAGCTACCAACAGACGGCGCGCCAGTGATGGGCTTCCCGGGGTGGCACTTGGAATGCTCGGCGATTGCAATGCACTTCCTTGGCGCGACGCTCGACATCCACACTGGTGGGATCGATCATATCCCTGTACACCACAGCAACGAGATTGCTCAAAGCGAAGCTGCAACAGGCCAACCCTTTGCTCACTACTGGCTGCACTGCAACCACCTCAAGGTTAATGGCACGAAGATCAGCAAGAGCCTGGGTAATGGTTACACCTTGACCGACCTCGCTGAGCGGGGCTACACCCCCATGGAGTACAAGTTATTCGTCTTGCAGAGCCACTACTCGCACGAGGGGAACTTTAGCTGGGAAAACCTCAGTGCAGCGCGCAACCGCCTGCGCAAGTGGTATGAAGTGGCGTGCCTGCGTCACCAGACGTATGAGAGTCTGGATGATGACCAGCGTAAGAGTGACGAACAATCGGGCCATGTATCGCTCCTGGCAGCAAGTGGGGCAGTGCGCGAGGCGCTCGCAAATGATCTTAATACCCCCGAGGCACTACGACTCATCGACGAAGCGTTTGATCGGGTGCTCGCGCGGCCACTGGCAGCAGTGTACCATCGTGGATTGGAGGAGTTGCTGGTGGCGATCGATCAGCTACTTGGTCTCGACCTCTGTGAGTCGACGCCAGATATTACAGATGAGGCTAAGAAGCTCATCCTCCAGCGCCAGCGTGCGCGCGAAGCCCGCGATTGGCCCACAGCCGACCGCCTGCGTGCTGATCTCATCGCGCAACACATCGCCGTGCGTGATACACCGCAAGGGCCGGTGTGGTGGTGGGCAGAGAAATAATATGCGCGAAACTCTATCAGGAGAGACTGCCACACCGCAGGCAGAGCAAGAAGCATCACAATCACACCAGAAGATAGCCGCTTTAAACACGGTGTATGATGCAGTGCGGTGCAGAGCATATGAGAATAGCGAATATAACAATCACGACATCAACGAAGCAACGATTATACTGGGCGACCTCATTGTGTGCGAAGCGTGCCTCAGTGCTGGGCTGCCACCTGAGGATCTGCCACTGACTAAGCGAACAGGCTATGACATAGGCAAAACCCTACCCGAGAATATCGACCTTGCCATTGCGGCGTACCTACCAGACTATGTCAAGAAGCTGCCAGACCTTGGCTACGACGGTAGCGGGTTAGCTGTAGGTTACGATGAGTATAATGTACCTGAGGAGGCTGAGGAGATACCTGACGAAGCATGGCAGACACTAGAGCCTGATATGTCTGATGAGCCGATGGCAGCAGCGTCGCCAGCGTCGCTTGTCGATCCGCTACGTGCGCTGGTGCTGATGCATCATTATTACAAGCTAGTCGTTGCGCCGATTGAATATGGCAGCGAGGGGAGACCGTACTACGATTGGTCGTCGCCCGATACACTCAAGACGGCAGGAGTTATTGCACCAGTTGTGCAGCTATGTATGCGAGGCAAAAAGGTGGTGCACCGCTGCATACCGAGAGAGCATTATAACGCGATGAACCACGCACAGGGCAGTAGTGTGATAGCACAAAATGGCGATGGTGTATAGGATATGATGGTGGTATAATACTATCATCATGACATGGAACAGCATTACCCCAGAAAAATTTGTCGAACTTGTAAATTACTGGGTTAACCAAGATTGGCCACTCACAGAAGACAAGCTGGCAGCAGCTATGGAGAAACTGGGCTGGGACGAAAGTGACGCGAGTAGTATTGCTAAAGATATTCCAGTTAACCAGCCGAGACTGAGCGCGACCACATCCGATCCGGTTAGAGGGCTTGACATAATCTCGTGGAGTTTAACAGATATTGATACAACAAAATCAGTTGAACAAGACAGATTTATGAACGACGCTTTTGTCGGTTATGTGGAAGCTGGCACTGCCGTTTGGGGTAGGCCCCGAATCAAGCGTGATGCTGAGCGTGAAATTGCATACTGGAAGACAGAAAATGGCTGTGAGTTTCAAATATCCAATCGGCGTTCAGCTATCGCCATACACATCTTTTCTCCGCAGTATGCGAAAGTATACAATAGTATTTAAGCATGACGGTTTCAACGATGCGCCAAATCTCCTGGACACAGTTTGAGAATAGACTTGCTCGCGCACTCATGCGCGCTGGCGATCGCGTACACATTGTACTGATCCCCGAAGTGTCTACAGAATATATGACACAGTACCTTCATTACGCCGTTAGCGACACGGCGATTGTCTGTGAACTACGTCTGCCTCCACAGACGCGGAATGTATCAAGTGTGCACAAATCCAGTGCTATCAGCGCTATGGTCAATCAAGGGTGGCAGCAGAGTAATGAAAATGAAGTTTACTCGCGCCATCTCCTGCTGCCGACGTATAGTTCGGCGTATGCCTCACTCACAGCACAATCGATCCACATCCTGCGTGACATCCTTCAGATCAGTGAACCAGCTTCATTGACTTACTACGCATGGCGTGCTCCTGAAGAACTAGAAGATGGTCGTTACTACTCCGCAGAAGAAGTAGATGAGCTGGACGTGGGTGAGGATCCGCTTGAGGTTGATCTGGGGATTGAGATGGCGTCGAGGCGACCAAATCTATAGAATACACCTCATGATCTATCTTGTATTGTGACCACCACCGTGTCGACTAGCTGATAGACAACAGTCAAGCTCTATTGGCTTTAGCTCTCGCCCTTAACCTTCTCCACCAACTTAGCCAGTGGCTTGGTGGATTCTTCGCGAGCACGGGCGTTGTGCTCGAGGTAGTCGTCGAGTAGGACTTTGCAGCAGCCAGCGATGGGGATGGAGATGAGACCACCGATGATGCCAAAGATATAGAGACCGATGGTGATGGCAACAAGGACAACTAGTGGTGTGAGATCAATTTTGCGCGACTGAATGGTGGGTGAGATGAAGTTATTCTCGATCTGCTGGTAGATGATGAAAAATGCCGCAAAGATGAGGCCACCTGGCAAGGCATTAAAGGCAAGCAAGAGGGAGATCATTACCCCAGCGATCGTGGCACCAAACATAGGGATAAGTGCCAAGACGAAGGTAACGGCAATGGTAACGAGCGCAAGGTTGCTCGGAATAGCTGAGAAAAAGAGGCTCAGCACAAAGACCGCTGCCCCAGCAAAGAGGGCGCCAATGCCCGAGATCGTAAGCTGCCCCGTCACATAGCCTGCTACCACAGCATGCATGCGATGGGCGACCTTCTTGTGGCGTTCCATTGTAGATTGGTCGCGGTAGAGCCCCCAAAAGCGCTCTGCCCAGGCTGGCCCTTCCGTCAGCATCAAGAAGGTGAGGACGAGCACCAAGAACCCTGAGCCGACTGCAGAGAAGACGGAGCTAATGCCGGCAAGGAGGTTGCCACTAAGGCCACGCGTCCATGACTCGACGCTGCCGCGAGCGCTCTCGACTACTTGATTGACTTGTGCCTGAATATGATACTGCTCGGCAAAGGCACCAAAGCTATGCCACTGCTCGCCCGCTGTATGGACCATCCCCGGCAGGGCGTCGACAAACTTGCTCGTCTGCTGGACGATAGGTGGTACCACGAGCACAAGAACCACTCCAAGTAGCGCCACAATACTAATGAAAGCGAGTGCGGTGCTGAGTGTCCGGCTACGGTTAGGCAGGCGCTCGACGATAGCATTGACCGGCCCATTGAGCGCCAGCGCGAGGAATCCCGCCGTGCCAATCATAATCAGGGCAGTCTGCGCTAGATAAATCGCGAGAATTGCAAATGCAAAACCAATCACCACCAGCCAAAACCGCACAAAGGTCTTCGTGTCTATCTCTATCCGTACTCTCATGCTCTTTAGTATACCACGATTTACTGATGGATTAGCGGCAAGGATACAACGGTGGGGTGATGCTGACCCTGTGTATTTTTACTCGAGTAAGAAACGATCTAGATGATGCTGACAGTGTATAACGTTTGTCCTATATGCTTGCATACCATCAAACAAGATTCATGGTGAAAAGTATAGCACGCTTTGGTTGTGCTTTGATATTACTCTACAATCACTGTCATCCGCACCATCAAACACAGCAAGACAAGTCCTGTGCCAGCCAGCACCGAGACGGCGATGGTCATGCGGTTGGGGTAGTAGTCGACCGTCTTGGGTTGCTTGGTTTGGCGTGATGAGGGGTGAGTGGCTGATGCACTAGTGTGCTTCGATGATTTTTTGGCTGCTGCCTTGGTTTTAGTTACAGTGGTGTGTGGAGCTTTTGTCATGGCTTTAGTATACGCTGTTGTAGGGTAATTTGTCCAGAATGCTTATGCTTCTTGTGCTATAATAGATCTATTATGACATACCATGCCAAGACCCCTCAGCAGACGATGGCCGACCTATCGTCTGGCATCCGTGGCCTCGATGATGCTGCTGTGGCTGAGCGGCTGGAGCACTACGGCCCTAATATCATCCGCGTTGTACACGAACCACTGTGTCGGCGGCTCATCAAGCCATTTTGCTCGGTGTTTATGCTGGTGCTGTTTGCGGCAGCGGCGATTAGTTTCTTCCACCAGGCAGTGGTGGACGGACTGATTATTTTGGCGATTATTCTGGTAAGTGCACTGATCGATTACACGCAGCAGCTCTCTACCGAGCGCATCATCCGCTCGCTGCAAAAGCACGCTCCCTTGCAGGTGCGTGTCCGTCGGCATGAAGGTGAACAATCGCTCGATGCGGAGCAGCTAGTACCAGGTGATGTGATCATCGTGGAAGAGGGTGATAAGATTCCGGCTGACGCGCGGGTGCTTGAGGCGCGCTCGCTCCGGGTGGATGAATCGCAGCTGACGGGTGAATCGCTCCCGATCGAGAAAAATAGTGCGACTCTACCGATGGCAACGGCGCTCTATGAGCGGCGGAATTGTTTGTATCAGGGGTCATTTGTGATTGGTGGCAGTGCGCTTGCTATTGTGACGGCGACCGGAAATGCGACTGAGTATGGTAAACTGGCTGCTCTCTCGAGTCACCCACGTGAGACGAGCCCAGTGGAGCGCACGATCAATAAGCTGGTAAGTCAAATCATCGTCGTTGTGTTGGTGGCGTCAGTGGTTGCGCTCGGGCTGGCGCTGTGGCGTGGTATGGAATTCACCGCAGCGCTGCAGTTTGTGATTGCGCTTGCCGTTAGCGCGGTGCCGGAGGGGTTGCCAGTGGCAATTTCGGTGATTTTGGCTATTGGTATGCAGCGGATGGCGCGGCGCAAGGCATTAGTGCGGACGATGGCGGCAATTGAGACAATTGGCGTCGTGACGACAATCGCTACAGACAAGACGGGCACCCTTACGCGCAACAAACTCACTGTCCAGGCCGTCTGGGCACCGGGCAACCGTACTGAGCCACTACTCCAGACACTGGCTGGCAGCACCTTGCCCAATAGCCGAAGCAAGATGTATGATCCGCTTGATCGAGCCTTTGCCGCTTATTGCAACGAGCAGCGCGTCTCGCGGCCGCAGCGCCGAGCAGGTTTGACGCTCTTTCCCTTTGAACATAAGCTGGCGATGAGTGGCACACTCCAGGCAGTTGGCACTGGGCAATATCGCCTGTGTGTAAAGGGTGCGCCAGAGGCGATCATTCGTCATGCACGGCTTTCTAGTGCGGATAAGCGCGCGACGCTCCAGGCTTTGCAGCAGCTCACGGGACAGGGGTATAGAGTAATTGCCTTGGCGTATACGGCGCTTCGCACGTCGATTGATTCGCTGGAGCAGCTGCCAGCGCGCCAGGGGTTGCAGTTTGTGGGGTTAGTTGGTGTTGCAGATAGTGTGCGGCCAGAGGCTCGGCCGTCGATTGCTCGGGCACGCCAAGCGGGTATCACAGTGCGGATGATTACTGGCGATCATTTTGAGACGGCGTATCAGATTGGGCGGCAACTCGGCCTCGTGCGGGGGCGCGATGAGGTGTATGATTGCCGACGGCTTGACCAATTGAGCGATGGTGAGCTTGCTACAGTGGTGGCCCGGGCACGCGTCTTCTCACGGGTCATACCAGAGCACAAGCATCGTATCCTCACAGCGCTCAATGCAACAGACATCACTGCCATGACGGGCGATGGTGTCAATGATATCCCCGCACTGACCAATGCTAATGTTGGTATCGCGATGGGCTCGGGGGCGCAGATAGCGCGCGATGCTGGTGATATTATCCTGCTTGATAACAACTTCCGCTCCATCATTAGTGCCGTGCATGAGGGGCGGACGATCTACGCTAATATCAAGCGTATGGTGGTGTATTTGCTTGCGACGAACCTTGGTGAGGTGCTAGTGTCGATCGGTTCACTGCTGGTGGGCTTGCCTATCCCGCTTTTGCCGGTGCAGATCTTGTGGGTCAATTTGGTGACGGATACAACAATGGTTATTCCATTGGGTGTTGAGCCAGGCTCACCCCAGGCAATGCGTCGATCGCCATACCACCCCAAAGCACCACTGCTCAGTCGCTTTATGCTGAGCCGGGTTGGGCTCATCGCGGTGGTGATGGCTGTTATCACATTGGGGCTCTACAGCATGTATTATCACTCGCACGGCGAAGGATATGCGCGCACTATTGCCTTCTGTGCGCTGGTGGTAATGCAGTGGGCGAGCGCTCTCGCTGCCCGTAGTGATTACGAACCTGTCTGGCGACGCGCTCGGCGGTGGAGCACAGCATTCTATAGTGGCTTGGCAGTGTCGATTGTGCTCCAGCTGGTTGCGCTGTTTGGGCCGCTTGAGCAGTGGCTCCATGTGGCACCTATCTCGTGGAGCGATGGCGTCTTCGTCTGGATTGTAGCGTTCTTCGTCCCACTTGCGATTATCGAAGGGCACAAGTGGCTTGGCCGCACCTACTTTGGCAAAGGGCGCACCTCAGTGCGTTCGCGTCGACGGCGTTAAGGCGCCATTTGCACCCTTGCTATTGTTTTATGACAAGTGGTGTGGTTTCATACATATATGACAACACACTATGAAACTACCCCCCCCTCGATTGCTGACACCTATGACCAGCAGCCTACATCTGTGCCAATGACGCGCTTGGAGGCGATCGAGTATATAGTAAGTAGAACAGATTTCGATTATCCTGAGACACCATTTCGACGGAGAGATCCATATACCGTAACGGCTTCTGAGATTAGCCAGATGACAGACAACGAGCTAAGGGATTATACGAAAGCCTTGCAAATCGTCGATACTTTTGAGGCAACAGTGCCGCGTGAATGCCGCGCTGACGAATAGGACTAAGCTGTATTAGCTTGAATCGTAAAATTATCTTTTCTATGTAGTGAGTTTTTCTTGCTAATCATTGACAAATGATAGGTGGAATACACCAGAGTGTAGCAGGTTGAACTAGGAATAAACTGCGCAAGAGAAGGCTTGTAGTTTTGCCATGTTCTCTGATAGCTGCAGCGATAATAAAAATAGCCTGCCTCTGCAGACGAAAAATACTATATGGCTGGGGTGGAGGGATTCGAACCCCCGCATGACGGGACCAGAACCCGTTGCCTTACCACTTGGCGACACCCCATCGCTACAGAATACTGTAGCACAGGCAGGGGTGGTTTTCAAGTTGTTTGCGTCGAAACCCTCGGCTTTATCGTATTGCCCGCTCACCCTCTTTCTTGTCGTTCATTCGAAGAGTGGTAGCTTGTCGCCGAGCAAATAAGTTCTCTAGCTTCGCACGCGAAATGAAAACTCGATAAAGATATTCATTCTCTCATTGCGCTACCGGGGAGTGTGGGGGAGTAGACAGAGGGTGTAAACCCATCAGGCGCTATTGACCAAGATGGCAGGCGTGTAATTTAGAAGTATTAAATTAAAATTCATCCTTCACTTCGTGTGCAACATAAAGCGCTGCCAGTGCAAATAGCAGTGACATGAGCGACACCAGCACGGCCAGTGGCATCATAAATATATTGAGGATGAAGCCAATCACCGCAAAGAGACCAATCACTAGCGCACTACACACCGCAAGCACCCAGCCCTGTTTGCGCCGTTCGCGCAAGGGGAGGACTGCAAGGCCAGCAATGATTCCTTGAGTAATAACGCACAGCAATGCCACGACGAGATAAACTCGCCGCGTAGTCAGCGACGAAGATGCTTGTGGCGCAACCATCATCAGCAGGGTACTTACCTTTGATGTAAAAGCCTGGTACAGTTGGATAAGCAAGGATATGCCGTACCCAGCATTAACAACCGCAACCAGCAGCATCATAACCCAGAGGTTATCACGAAACCACTGCTTCATGGCAGCGCTCATGCGGGGGAGGGGTTGGCAAAGTTTGGTGAGAGTAGTCGTCAATACATCAATCATAATGCTAGTATATCATCTTAGGATAAGTCGTCAATTTTGCTCCTGAGCGAGTAGAATATCTCCCCAGAATTACCGGCAAATATGATAAAATATCTCCATGAAAGCAGAGCGGCTGCAAACAATGACATTTAAAATCACCGGTGGGAGCACAGTATGCCTCAACAGCCGGATTGTTGTGCAGCAAGCGCTGCGTGAGATTGCCTGGCGAGCGGGACTCTCAGCGGTACGCTCGGTGAGCCACGACTATGTACCGTATGGTATTGGTGTGGCGCTTCTTTTGCCCGAAGCGCATATTGCAGCGCGTACTTGGCCCGAGACCGGTCTGGCATACGTGACGATGACAACCTGCCAACCAGTTGAAAATGAGATGATTTCTAGCCTCGAACGCGTCCTAGGCGCTGCCTTTGTAGCCGAGCAGGTCGAGACGGGCGTGGTGAATTTATAGCCGCAGGGTAGGGCAGAGTACTCTCTCTAATGGGCTCATGTTCGTCGTCTTAGCAAATCTATTGAACAAATTACGTACATACCTTGTCAAAATACATGTCCCATGCTATAATCAAAGCGCGTCATTATGGCATTTTTTACGACGTTTTTCACGATTATTCTGCAGTGGTATGTGTGGGTGCCAGTGGTGATCCTCCTCGGTTATTTGACGTGGCGCAACAATCGGCAAGTTGATGTGCTGCGCGAGGTCGAGAGTGAGCTGCTTATTCTTGAGATCCCCCGTGCTAATGATAAATCTGAGCTAGCAGCTGAGCAAATGTTTGCCAGCCTCCATGGTATCTTGCGCGATGCGCGCGAGCTCAAGATTAATGATGGCTACCAAGAGCATCTCAGCTTTGAGATTGCGTCTGTTGGTGGGCAGATTCAGTTTTATGTCTGGACGCCGCGCGCACTACGCAACTTCGTTGAGAGTCAGATATATTCGCAGTATCCTACGGTGCAAATCCACACTGCCACAGCTGACTATACGGCGCACGAGCAGCAGCACAATGTCGTCTATACAGCAGAGGTTGTGCTGGCAGAGAGTGAGTTTTTGCCGATCAAGACTTTTCAGAGCTTTGAGGTTGATCCGCTGGCGGGCATTACAGGTACATTAGCTAAGTTGGAGGATACAGATGATGAGATTTGGATTCAGATTTTAGTACGCCCTGTGGCAGATGACTGGCACAAAGCGTCTGATGCGTGGGTCAAGCGTGTGCGCGGTGGTGGGTTCTTTGGCGAAGCATTTCACCCCAAGGCGCGGTGGTTTAGCCAGTTCCTCATGGCGCTGTGGCAACCACCCGAAGGCAACATGACGACAGTAACGGAGCTCTCCGATCGCGATAAAACCCGCATTGCCGAAGCCGAGAAAAAGGCCGCCAAGTTGGGTTACCAGGTTAAGATTCGCGTTGCGTACCTTGGCGATAGCACCACTGATGCGCGGCTGCGCATGCAGGCAATCATCGGCACCTTCAAGCAGTATAACAGTACCAACCTTAATGGTTTTACCATGAGTCACGATAGCTTCCGTAAGGAAGATCTCAACCGCTATAAGTTGCGCCTCTTTGCCGACCGCGGCTTTTTGCTTAATATTGAGGAGATGGCGAGTGTCTTTCACCTGCCACACACCAATGTTGAGACGCCCAATATCGTTTGGGCAAGTAACAAAACCGCCGAACCGCCCAACCGTCTGCCTGTCCTCACTGGTCATGCAACTGACGACGAGAAGATCTCGGCCTTTGGCCTGACCAACTTTCGGGGGATCAATCACCAGTTTGGCATGCTGCGGAGCGATCGCTCGCGCCACGTCTATATCATCGGCCAGACAGGAGCGGGGAAGAGTGGCCTGCTGGAGCTCTTTGCCTTGAGTGATATTTATCATAATCAAGGCTATGCCATTATTGACCCGCATGGCGATTTTGCCATCGAGAATATGAAGTTCATCCCCGAGGCACGACTAGATGACGTCGTGTACTTTAACCCTGCAGACGTCGAGCACCCGATTGGCTTTAACCCACTGGAGGTTACCAACCCAGCGCAGAAATCGACGATCTCATCAGAGGTTATTGGTGTGCTCAAGCGGATGTTTGGTGACAGTTGGGGGCCGCGGCTGGAATATATTTTGCGCTATACTATTTTGGCACTACTCGATCGGCCCGAGCCTACCATGCTCGATATCACCCGTATGCTGACGGACAAAAAATTCCGCAAAGAGACGATCGGCTACTGCAACGATGTGGTGGTGCGGCAGTTCTGGAATGTGGAGTTTGCTAGCTGGTCGGAGAAGTTCCAGACAGAGGCCATCGCACCAGTGCTCAACAAGGTGGGGGCCTTTACGGCGAACCCCATTATCCGCAATATCATTGGTCAGACGCACTCGTCGTTCAACATTCGCCAGATTATGGACGAGGGCAAGATCTTGGTGGTGAATCTGTCGAAGGGGTTGATTGGCGAGGATAATGCGGGGATTCTTGGTTCATTTTTGGTGACGAAGATCCAGCTGGCGGCGATGAGTCGGAGCGATATCCTCGATATTCACGACCGGCGGCCATTTTATCTCTATGTCGATGAGTTCCAAAACTTCGCAACCGACAGCTTTGCTACCATTCTGAGTGAGGCACGCAAGTATGGACTCAACCTCACCGTAGCTAATCAATATATCTCGCAGATGGAGCCAACAGTGCGTGATGCGGTCTTTGGCAACGTCGGGACGATGATTAGCTTCCGCGTCTCGCCAGACGACAGCCCGATTCTTGCCAAACAGTTTGAGCCACAGTTTGAAGAGAACGACCTCACACAGATGCATAATCGCAACTTCATCATCAACATGGTGATCAATGGCGAGAAGGCACCAGCCTTTAGTGCTACTACACTTAATTTGCCTGAGGCCAAGCGGAGCCATTTGTCGTGTATTATTGAGCATAGCCGCGAACTGTATAGTCAGTCGCGCCAAACAGTAGAGGATACCATCAATGAGCGGATCCACCCGGGCAGTACCGGGGTGAGTGTAACGTTGGCAGGTCAAACGGGGACTTCAGCGGCATCGTCAGCCACCACTACGGAGGGTACAGCCAAGCGCCGTCGACGTCGCCGACGCAAGCCAGCTGGTGGCGAAGCACGCGATGAGCAGGCGACTGTTGGACAATCAAGTGTTCAATCTAGCAAGCAGGTGAAGAAGCCCGCTGTTCCCACAAAAGCCGCCAAGTCAGCTACTCCTTCACCAAATAAAAAACCAGCGAGCACCGCGTCTAAGTCAGCCGCGCCACGAGACCCATCACTTCTTTCCATTCAGCATGCCAAGCCGCGCACCACAATCCCAGCGCAGCTCTTACACCACCAGCCGCATACTATGCAGCCTCAGTCAGATGACCCGGTGCCACTAGCCAAGCAGCCTGATAGTACAACCTCAGAGCACACGCACGATGAGCTTGATGACCCAACCTTCTTTGCCTTGCGTTAGATATGCGACACTAATTTCTCTTAGGTCGCTATTGCGTCACCTTACTCTAGAGGAGTGTGAGGAGTGTAGCGAATTTCTTCTCAACACGAAGGTATAATATGATCAGACTTGAGAAAACTCTCGAGTGGGTAGCATAGTAAAGTAGCGCGAGGTAGGCCTTGGGTAGCCAATGTAAACACCACAGAGGTAATCACGCGAAAAAGCCTCCTTATCCTGTGTATAACTCTGTTACCTCGCCTCACTAACCAATGTGGGTTATGCTATAATGGAGAGGATAAACGGAAATACGGGACATGACGGCAGTAATTTGTGTAACAAATCAAAAAGGTGGTGTTGGCAAAACGACAACAGCGATTAATGTTGCCTATTATTTGGCAAAGGCTGGCAAAAAAACCCTCGTCGTTGACTTTGACCCGCAGGGCAATGCCACGAGCGGCCTTGGCATAGATAAGCAGCTGCTTGATGCTACCATGACAGAGGTCGTCAAGAGCGAGAAGAAACTTGCTGACATCATCCAGCCTACTGAGCACAAGAATCTCTTCATCGCGCCCGCTCTGCCGCAGCTGGCCAATGCTGAGGTAGAACTGGCCAAGGCGCAGCACCGTTTTAGCCGTCTCAAAGGGGCGATTGATGAGCTGACTGGCTACGACTATATCATTATCGACAGCCCACCAAGCCTCAGTCTCCTCACTGTCAATGGGCTCATTGCCGCACGCTATGTGCTCTTGCCAGTTCAGGCGGAGTTCTATGCACTGGAGGGGCTCGGGCAGCTGCTCGAGACAATGAAGCTGGTGCGTAAGAATATGAACCCGACGCTCGACCTCATTGGGGTGCTGCCTACTATGGTAGACGGCCGCACATCGCTCTCGAGTCAGGTCTTGGCTGAGATTGCGAAGCATTTCCCGGCGAAGGTCTTTGCGGAGTCTATCCCACGCAATGTCCGCCTGGCCGAGGCGCCGAGCCATGGTGCGCCGATTGGAGCATATGATCGCTTTAGCCGGGGTGCACGGGCATACAAGGCCGTGACGAAAGAAATAATCGAACGAACGGGGGTATAAATGGCAAAACGAGGTTTAGGGCGGGGGTTTGATTCGCTGATTCCGGCGGAGCTGCTGGACGAATCGTTCGACCCAACCGCCGACCAAGACGACCGGATTAGTGACCTGCGCCAAATCAAACTTGCAGAAATCATGCCCGACCCCACTCAGCCACGCCGGGTGTTTGATGAAGCGTTGCTCGATGAACTCGCTGAGTCCATCCGTGTCCACGGTGTATTGCAACCCATCGTCGTCACCCCTGATAACAAAGGCAAATATGTCATTGTGGCTGGTGAGCGGCGCTACCGAGCTGCTACCAAGGCGGGGCTGGAGAAGATTCCCGCACTGGTGCGCACGTTGTCTGACCAGCACAAGCTCGAGCTCTCTCTCATTGAAAATATCCAACGCCAAAACCTCAATGCTATCGAGACCGCCACAGCGTATCTCAAGCTGCGCGATCAATTCAACCTTACGCTTGAGCAAATCGGCCAGCGCGTTGGTGGCAAGTCACCCAGTGCGGTGAGTAACACACTGCGTCTCTTGCGCTTGCCCGAGGTAGTGCGCCAAGCAGTAGTTGATGGCAAGCTGAGCGAGGGGCAAGTCCGGCCGCTGATTAGCCTGGATGAAGCGCAAATTGCGGATATTTTGCCGAAGATTATTCAGGAAGAGTGGAGCGCGCGGCGGATCGAGCAGTACCTGGCTATTCTTAAGCGCACCGAGGCAAGTGACTCTGCTCAAAAGACCGCCAAGGCGCAGCGCCCAGCACCGCCACCGCAGTATACAGCTGCTAGCCAGCGCTTTGAGCAGCAGCTGAGTGCGCCAGTCCAGATCCGTGGCAATCGCCGTGGGGCAGGGCAGATCGTTATCCGCTTCACCAGCGACGACGACTTCGAGCGGATTATTGGCCTGCTTGAGCATACACAGGACGAGAAGTAACGAGATAAAGTAGTATATAATAAACCTTCTTAGAGCAGAAGGTTTATCTATTGTGGTCAAAGACTGCTGATGAATGCAATATAAGTTCTCTGTAATAGTGAATATATATCTAGAATATTCATATCCTGAACGAAAAGGTCTGGAGATAATAGTCAGTTTCAGTTTGTGGCTGGCTAGGCTATGATGGGGCTCAAACCAAACGAAGAACAAGAGGAAATCTAAATACTAAACTAACCATTTCCTATACAAAAGTAAAAGCAACAAGATGAGTTAGTAATATTATACCTGGAACCCCTGAACTTTCGTCAGTGGCCAGAGGCGCAGGCTAACGGGGCCAATCACGTCGTAGAGTGGCACAGTGCCGAGGCCATTGCGTGAGTCGAGCGAGTAGCTGCCTTGACGGTGATCGCCCGCTACAAAAATCGATCCTTCGGGCACCGTCACCTCTGTGTCGCCACTGGTGGGAGAACCAGGACCATCCCAGCTGTCGTCTGGGCGGAAGCCTTGTGGGTGTTCTTTGTTATAGACAGTCAGTGTCCCATCTTTAACGGTGACGCGCTCGCCCGCAAAGGCAATGACGCGCTTAACGAGGTTCATATCCTCGCTGCCTGGGCTGTAGAGCGGGTTCTTGAAGACGATAATCTGCCCCCGCTTGGGTGTGTATGAGTTGTTTTGCAAATGCGCCATCGTGACGGGCAGGCGATTGACAATCAGTCGGTCGCCGGTGTAGAGCGTCTGCTCCATGCTCGGGCCAGTCACGCTAAAGCTGCGAAATACAAAGGTATTGATAAGGAGTGTGCCAACGATGACGCACACCACAAAAATTACAAAGCCACCGATATCCTTGAGCCTGGGGTGGCGGGTCAAAAAACTTGCTTCCATCATGAAGTATTATATCACTAAATGCGGGCGGAGGGGAGGAATTGAGAAAAGTTATCTTTCGTCTAAAAATATCTACTGATACTCAATACGATCAACAAGCTGTGTATATATGTCTGCAGGAACTCGTCTAACTTTTAAGTCTTGGTCCGGATTGCCACGTGCCGCAAGACGTGCTGATTGGTCTAGCCACCGTTCTATATCATGTCCAGGCTGAGGTCGTCCGCGATTTAACAAGAGAGGATACTGCATAGCTACATATGCACGACAAAGCTCATAGACTGCTCGATCACCATAAGGGGTAGCGGCAATCTGATCCAACGGATATCCAATTTTTTCGCGTATATCGGACGACATGAATGAGAACACCTCATTGAATGCGGCATGATCTTCTTTCCCTGTTTCTTCTCCAATGGTATCAGCATAAAAAACAGCTATTGCCCGGCGAGGAAACTCTCGCACATCTGGGTTTTGCTCGTGTATCTCTTTCTGATCTTTGGCGAGGTCGTTGTTTGTTGGTTCTTGGTTAGTTGCCTCAAAGTTTCCGGGTGAAATTGTCATAAAAAACACTCCTGTTTATAAAACATAGAACAATTATTTTAAAGCTAGCGCGATGCAAGATTTTTATGAACTCTGCAAGCGAAAGCTAATATATATATCAATATATGGAGGTGGAGTCAAGCAGACAGCTATAGAAATTTTATAAAGAGAGCAGCCGCTCAGTTAATGAGTAGCTGCTCTCTTGAGCTATGCTGTTTGCTACAACCTAGCATCCTACAACAAAGTCAAAGTAGTCGCGATGAAACGCCTCACCCTCCTCTTCTTCTACAATGGTAGCTAAAGTTTCGAGTGTTTTAATCTCTGTTTCTGTCAAGTGCTTGTTTTGCTTAGATAAGTTAGAGGCGACGCAGAGACATATGTGCTCTAGTGAAATTGCCCACTCGCCGACCCTGGCATATTCTCTCGCATCTTCGGCTTGCGATTGAGATAAGTAAGGAGATTCGTCAATATAATTGTAAAGTGCTATCGTTTGTTTAACTTGTTCGCTCATGGACATAATTATAACATAAATCGTTAGTCTGTAGTGCATGGGTTACCTCCTCGGGTTATAAAAATAAGTGTAATTATTTAAGTAACATTCCAGCGGCTCTTATGGGGTATGTTGCGATATGAAAATATTGTTGAGGTTCGTGTTGTATCGTGATGTCCGTATGCAGAACAGTGCTGCATTGTGCAAATATGTGCTTATACTCCATACGACCACAGTCTCTCGCGGCATTTTTGGCTTGCAAAGTGCAAGTTTGGGTGCGGTTTCGTATTTATTTTTTGGGGCAGATCCAGTATAGTAGAGAGAGTTTATGGCGGGTCGCAATTCGATAGATGGTTTTCGGTCGCAAAGTAGCGGGGCGGTGGATAGGCGCCCTCGCTCGCTTCGGCGTGCCGATGGCTCGATGCCGCGGATGGGTCGCTCGATGACGGGCACGGCTGGCTCTAGTCGCAGCTTGGCCACAGCAGAGCAGCCAAGGAATTATACACCGCGCCGCAGTGCGTCTATCAGCACCAATAACCCCAGCAGTAGCCTGACCGACTTCGACATCAACCCAAGTGATAACATATTTGCTGACCTAGAGCAGGGCAGCGGCAAGCGTGGCCGCAAGGGTCGCAAGAAGCCGCAATCAACGCGGCGCAAATGGATCAAGCGCGTCATCATCGCCCTCGTCATCATTGGTGTGGGCTTCGGTGGTATGCTGCTGTGGCGGGCCTTTATGGCGAGCTCACATATCTTTAAGGGTGATATCTTTGGCTTGATTCAGCAAAAGGAGCTCAAGGCAGATAGCAATGGCCGGAGTAATATCCTCTTGCTTGGTACATCGGAGGATGACCCAGGCCACGAAGGGTCGTACCTGACCGACTCCATCATGATCTTGAGTATTAGCCAGAGCAAGAAGGATGCGTACATGATTAGCATCCCGCGCGATCTCTACGTTAAATATCGCCGGTCGTGCAACTCGGGCAGTGCAGGTAAGATTAATGAGTACTTCAACTGCGTCAATAGCGATTGGTCAAGCACCGAGGCAGAGGATGAGCGCCAAGCAGCTTCGCGCAAGTTCTTTGGCAATATCGTGGGGCTGGATTTGCAATACAGTGTGCACGTCAACTACACCGTATTGCGCGACCTCGTCTCGGCCTTGGGTGGTATCAAAGTGACGATCGAGAGCCGTGACCCCCGTGGCCAGATGGATGGTAACTTCGACTGGAAGTGTCGGGGTGGAAACCCTCGCGCGAGTCATGCCACGATGGTCAAGAATTGCCCGCCGAATGGTCACTTTATCGACTACCCCAATGGGCCAGTTGATCTCGATGCCGAGCACGCACTCTACCTAGCGCAGGCACGCGGTGCTTCGGGCATATCCTACGGCTTCGAGCAGTCTAACTTCGATCGTGAGAAGAACCAACAAAAGGTGCTCGTAGCTATCAAAGAAAAGGCAACGAGCGCTGGCACCCTGGCGAACTTTGGTGCGGTGACGGGGATCATTGATGCGCTAGGTAAGAACCTCCGGACTAACTTTGAGACAAGTGAGATCCGTACACTGATGTCGCTGGGGCAAAATATTAAGAGTGACGCTATCAAGAGTGTGAGCCTGCTAAACACAACCGTTGGTGACCTAGTGGTGGCGCAGACGGTTGGTGGTATTAGCTCGGTCGTACCCGCAGCTGGCACATACGATTATAGCCAGATCCAAGCGTACATCAACAAGACACTCAATGCCACAGATGTATCTAAGGAGTCGGCCCATGTTGTCGTTCTCAATGCATCAGGCGCATCAGGGGTAGCCAAGCGCGAGGCAGACAAGCTAGAGAAGCTTGGCATGGTCATTGACAGCATTGATAACGCTCCAAGCAGCGGCAGCGCAGGGAGTAATAAGATCTACCAAGTGGCTGGGAGAGCTAGCGCGCCACACACGAAGGCCAAGCTAGAGTCGATCTATCATGCTCAGGCTACTACTGGCACACCACCAGTGACTACTGGCAGCCACACGCAGTTTGTTGTCGTGGTTGGTCAGTCCACGACGGGTACTTCGTCGGCAATTAGCGATTAGTGAGTGTAGTTTAATAGGCCGATAAGCTTCTGTGTTTGGTGTATAGTTACAAGGTTGTGCGGAGTATTAACTTTTAACCTTTGAACCAAAGTAGATCATTATAATAACCCTTTCCTTCGTCGAATAAGGTAGCGAGAAGGGGGTTATTTCCATCTGTGAAGTACAAGAACGGTGATTTGCCGATTGTATAGCATCATTGCTATTGCCAAAATATGGTAATGTTTGCACGGTTTTATGTTACCCAGCCTTAGCTTTACCTACGACGAGTTGTGTGGCTAAGCTGCGAGATACGAAAATACCTATCGTCTTATCGCCCACGATACCAATATTGTTGCGTCTTCATCCACTCAGAGTCCTGAGTGGAGAGCTTTGCGTTATTGAGTTCATTCCAGCATCGTTCAATGCTGGTACGAAAGAGTGATTCCTGGACCTGGATAGATGAGTTCTTTATGATGCGATGTGGCAACCCGCGGCCAGCAAAGCATTGAGCGGCTGCATCGAATAGCTTACGGTCGGTCACTTGCCGTACATTCAGTACCTCTTTGTACGAACCTGATGGGAAGTGCAGTGGTATCTCGCTGCTAATGTAGCCAGTCAAAGCAAAGGCAGTCACAGGTACAGTAATAAGAAGGAGAGGTGCGAGGATGGCGGTGGCGACCCAGTGTTGCTTGGTGTTGCGAAAATGGAATTTGCTTGTCATATATAATAAGTATAGAACTTATAGTACAGTTGAGTCAAACAAAGCAAATACTGCCTGGATCTTATAATTCCTCTTCCTCAGTATTTGTTTCACCTTCCTTCTGATAAATTGCAACAAGAGCTAGCGCTCCTCGGGTACAACTCTCTTACACTTATATAAAAAGGTACATTTATTACAATCAATTTCACGCTCCACCGGAGGAAATGCGAGAGAAGCGGCGTGCGATCTTATGGTGAGACTCTGCAAACTGAGGCGTAGCAAGACAAACTACGGAACTAGCACAGTCAGTACAGTAAAGAGTAGAATGTTCTCGCCCTAGGCTCTTATTTTTTCGTCCAAAATGGTATAATAAAAGGCAATGGATTTTTTGCATGGTACACATCGTCAGTCTCGAGTCAGTGAGGTCGTTTATGTGGCGCTCAATCTTGGGCTTGCGACGCTGCTGTTTTTGATCGTCCTAGAGGTGCAGTCGCCTTGGCTCGCGTTGGCACTGGTGATTGCGAGTAAATGGCGCGCGCTCGCAGTGCGGCCACGCTTTTGGCTTGCCAATATTGTGGCAAATATGATCGACCTCACGGTAGGTATTAGTGTTGTGATGTTGATGTATGCTGCTAGTGGAGTGATCTGGCTACAGGTTGTCTTGGCAGTGCTGCATGCGTTGTGGCTCGTAGTGCTCAAGCCACGATCGGATCGCCGTTCGGTGGCTATTCAGGCGGGTGTTGGTGTCTTTGTTGGGGCGACTGCTCTTGCTATGAGCTCCTATCGATGGGATGCCGCCCTAGTAGTACTACCGCTATGGGTGCTGGGGTACTGTGCTGCGCGGCATATTCTCGGTAGCTATGAGGAACCACTCACGCGTACCTACGCGCTGATTACCGCGACGATCTTTGCGGAGCTTGGCTGGGTGAGCTATCACTGGATGTTTGCCTATACTATCTCTGGCTTGGGGGCGATCAAGCTTGCGCAGCTGCCGCTCTTTTTGGTGCTCTTTGGCTTTGTGTGTGAGCGTGCCTATAATAGCTACTATCAGCATGGTGTGGTGCGCGGGGCAGATATTGTCTTGCCATCGACACTGGCAGTTGGGCTTGTGCTGACGCTTTTGCTGTTGTTTAACAGCCTGAGCGCCACTGGCCTTGCATAGCCGAGGCAAATGAGGAAAGGGTAAGGGGAAAAGAAGTTATGAATCAACAACCGCAGATGACAGCGCAAGATCAGCGGGCGGCGCGTGCCATGCGTCAATCAAAAATCATGTCTATTATTGCAGCGGGTGCGCTTGCCCTCGTTTTCGTCGTGGCGATGGCGATGTGGGTTTATTTGCGAACAATTGACCGCAATGCAACCGTTACTGAGCGCGACCAGGTTAGCACCGATGGTAACCTTGCTCCCACCGCCGATGAATCTGCAGTAGCTAATGTAGCCGACAAAGCATCAAAGAGCGTCGTGTCTATCATCACCAATATCGAAGAATCATCATCGCTCCGCACGACCACTCGCCAATCAGCGGCGGCGGGTACGGGCATTATTGTCAGCAAAGATGGTTACATCGTCACGAACAAGCACGTTGTGTCTAAGGCGAGCTCTATCCGCGTCATTGCTTCGGACGGCACGCGCTATGATGACGTTCGAGTGGTGGGTGAGGACCCGCTTAATGATATTGCCTATCTCAAACTTGAGGTGGGTAACACAGTGCTCACGCCACTGTCGCTCGGTGATTCAGCAACAGTGCGGGTGGGCCAGTCGGTTGTGGCAATCGGCAACGCACTGGGCCGCTACCAAAACACCGTCACCAGCGGTATCATCTCTGGCAAAGGGCGGCCTGTGACAGCCGCTACATCGGGCAATAGCACCCAGCGAACGGAAAGCCTGACTGATCTCATCCAAACCGATGCTGCCGTGAATTCTGGCAATTCTGGTGGGCCGTTGCTCAACCGCTCGGGGCAGGTGATTGGCATCAATGTAGCAGTGGCAACAAACGCTCAGGGCATTAGCTTTGCCATCCCCGTCAATGCGATGAAGGGGACGCTCAAGTCGGTCTTGGCGGGCAAGGGAGTGCGCCGGGCCTACCTTGGGGCGCGCTATGTGATGCTCACGCCAGATATTGCTAAGCAGGTTGGTACTTCGGCGAAGGAAGGTGCGTATGTGATGACAAGTGGCGACAAAAGCGCGATTGTAGCAGGTAGCCCAGCTGATAAAGCTGGCCTCCGCGAGAAGGATGTCATTACCAAGATCAATAGCCTCGTCGTGGGTAAGCAAGGCGATGTCTCGAGTTTGATTGGCGAATACCAGCCTGGCGATGTCGTAGCCCTCACCATCCTCCGTGACGGCAAAGAGCGCGTCGTGCGCGTGACACTGAGCGAGTATCAGGGTGGAGAGAGTGGGGAGTAGAGCAGAAGGGCTATAGCAGACGCAGTACACGCTTATTATCTTCGCTACGTCGTATTTCACCAGTCAGCAGATTGACATCAAACGTACCGTATTCCATCTCCGATTGAGGTCTGCAGTTGACCCAGTTACCAGTGATACCCTCAACAGTAATGCCGTCAAGAGCGATTCGCTCTGTTTTCCAGCGCACGCCAGTAGAGTCAAGCGCAAGCATGCCTATGTGAGTAATGAATAGAATAATACTCTGGTCAACGATTGGCTTTATAGCGACAATACCATCATATAGTTCATCTATTTTTGCAAACGACTGAGGATATCGTACATCGCAAACATAGAGATCTCCTTGCTTAATGATGCACAACTGCCATGGGTTGGGAGCTGTAATTATGTCAGTAACAAGACCAGACGATGTATCACTAGAATGTATACCAAGCGTATAGCTTAGTGTTTCGTCGACCGTGATTCGGTATGGCGTCATATAGTCTAGGCCTGTTGGTCCAATCTCATAATCAACACCAGATGAAGGAAGGTCGATTGGTTCGATAGTATAGATGGCAGGGAATATGGTATTGAGAGTCATTTTTATCCTTTCTAGCGATTCTTTATCTTCTTAGAATTACGTATAAGCATGCTTTATTAATTTATTGTAGCACCTTTGCAGTACGCAAATCTGCTGAATTTTCCACAACAATTTATGGTATAACCTCTGTTCTATAAATGTATGATCGCCATATGTTGCAAGATATGCTTGGAGCTCGGCAAAATGTATGCTATAGTCGAACATAGGTGGGACAAACAATATGAGAACATAACACACAGGGGGCATTGTGGAAACAATCAACTTTTACCAACTAATACGATATTATGCACGGAAGTGGCCGGTGATGATTGTTGCCATTCTCGTTGGTATTGGGCTTGGTGCGGCCTATGCGCTGTCAATCCAACAGCCGCAGTATAAAAGCTCCGCAACGTTGCTGCTAACAGGGGTAGAGCAAGGTCAAAACACCATTACACTTACCAACTACACCACGCTCTTTACCTCGCGGCGGGTGCTCGATCCGGTAATCGACCGTGCCCAGTACAAGGGGAGCTACGAGACACTGCTGGCCAACACGACTGCCAAGCACGTAAAGAACACCGATATCATCACTGTCTCGATGAATGCTGGTGAGCCCAAGATGAGCGAAACCTTGCTCAAACAGGCGATTACCGAGTTTGAAAAGCAAACGAAAGCATTGTATGGCAAGACCAAAGTTAGCATCAAAACAGTCGATGCTGTCAATACACCAAGTGCACCAGCAAGCATGGGGCTGTGGCAGGCAATGGCACTTGGTGGCGGTGGAGTACTGCTGCTTGCCATCGTAGGATTGTTCTTTGCCTACGACTATGCGCAGTCGCAGCGCGTGGCTGAAGCAGCTGTCGCAGCTACATCTGCAGCGACCAAGACTAAGCGCTAGCACTACCTGCACAGAACTTATTTTGCTGAAGCATACAGCCGCACGGGTACGCGGCACGATAACAACACAGGGTAACAAGGGGGTATACCATGTATCGGGAATACGGAAAACGCATCGAAGATGTGAGCATAGCGCTGGCTGCGCTGGTAATTCTAGGACTGCCAATGCTGCTGGTTGCAGCGGCGATCCGCCTCACATCGAAAGGGCCGGCCTTATTCCGCCAGAAGCGCTTCGGCAAAGATAAGCAGCTATTTACAGTTTATAAATTCCGCACTATGTCTACGAAAGCACCAAAGAATATGCCAACCAATAGTTTTACCAACGCAGATAGCTATATTACACCACTCGGTGGGGTGCTGCGCAAGCTATCTATCGACGAACTACCACAGCTGCTCAACGTCATCAAAGGCGAGATGAGTATCGTTGGGCCGCGGCCCGTCATCAAGACGGAAAAAAAGCTTATTAACCTGCGCCAAAAATACCATGCTAATTCCGTCAAGCCAGGCATCACTGGCTGGGCGCAGGTAAATGGCCGCGATGACCTAGACGACCAGCGCAAAGCCGAGATGGACGGTGAGTATGTGCAGCAGCTGAGCTTTCTGAACGATGTCAAGATCATGATAAAAACCATTGGAGCGGTGTTGATGATGAGTGGCCACACAGAGGGAAGCGAGCGTGCGGTAACAGGAGTCGATAATGCCCTCGAATAAGAAAAAAGTCTTGTTCACCTCACACACGGCCAATTTCCAGAAGTTCAACCGGCCCTTCATGCGGATGCTGCGCGAACAGGGGTATGAGGTGCATTATGCCTCAATGGGCGAGGAGCAGATTGAGGATTGCGACAAGCAGTTTGTCGTGCCATTTACACGCAGCCCCTTCACACTGAGCAATGTCCGGGCCTATCACCAACTCAAGCAGATTATCGACCAGGAGCAGTACGACCTCATCCATACTCATACGCCAGTGGGGGGTGTCGTGACGCGCCTTGCGGCTCGGCAGGCTCGACAGCGCGGCACACGGGTGATCTACACTGCACATGGCTTCCACTTCTTTACGGGTGCGCCGCTGCTCAACTGGCTGATATACTATCCCATCGAGCGCTTGATGGCACACTACACTGACGTCCTCATCACGATCAATGCCGAGGACTATGCCCGAGCCAACCGCCATTTTGCTACCAGTGTGGTGTATGTGCCGGGGGTTGGTGTGGATCCAAAGCGGTTTGACATTACAATCAACAAGAACTCACGGCAGGCAATACGTGCTAAGCTGGGCATTAAGCCGAATGATTTTGTCATAATCTACGTCGCTGAGCTGTCGAAAAGAAAGAACCAGTCTTGGCTGCTCAGTGCGCTCAAGACAACCTTGCAGCAAGACGCATCGATGCATCTTTTGCTGGTTGGTGCAGATAGTCTGCAGGGGAAGATCCACAAGCAGTCTGTTCGCTACGGTATACAGAATCAAGTTCATTTTCTCGGGTATAGAAAGGATATACCAGAGCTGCTCCAGGCGTCGGATCTATATGTTTCTACGTCAAAGCAAGAGGGGCTTCCTGTTAATATTCTTGAGGCGATGATGGGCCGCATGCCAATTGTCGCCCTGGAATGCAGAGGGGTTGCTGAGCTTCTCTCATTGGTAGGTGCTACGCCAGCGCGTGATGTGCAGACATTTCGCGCGGCTGTCCAGCACCACAAAAAGCATCGCTCCTTGCACCGCGAGAAAGACGCAATCCAATCCGCACTATCGCGATATACAACACCAAATATTATGAAAAATATGCGCCAACTGTATGAATACGAGGGAGAGGCTGCTCGATGAACCAAGAAGGAACTATAGCGATCATAACGACTGGCCTCTTGCCGGTACCTTCGGTGATGGGGGGTGCGGTAGAGAACCTGGTGCAGAACTTTATTGATGAGAACGAGCGGCAAGGCGGCCCTCGCCTCACGGTATATAGCACCGCAACGCCAGATGCTATAGAAAAGGCTCAGGCGTACACGCATACAGACTTTGTCTTTATACACACCCCATGGGTTATCAGAACGGCTGATTCTATACTCTACAGTGTATTCCGGCGCCTTGTCGATACAAATAAGAGTGCGTCTTTGCGGGCAATCCTGCAGCGGCTGTATTTTTTGAGGAAGGTGTCAAAGCATATTGCTCGCAAAAACCATCGCAAAATACTGTTTGAGAATGCGATCATCCAGACGCACATCCTACGGTGGCACAAAAACCAGGAACGATACAAAGGTAGAGTTTATGTGCATATCCATAATGAGATAACTAACTTTTATAAGACATATAAGTATCTAGTAGGTGCAAAAATTATCGTTGTGAGCAAGTTCATCAAAGATAGCTTGATCGCTAAATCGGCGCAAAGTAATAAAGGCAGCGGCCCACTACAAAATGTATCTGTGCTCAAGAATGCAGTTGATAATACCCGGTTTACTGCAATGACGAGAAAGCACGCATCGAAGCTACTGCATCAACAATATGCCATCGATGCTTCAAGAAAGATCGTATTATTCAGTGGTAGACTGACGCCGGAGAAGGGGATTGATGTGTTGCTACGAGCGCTTGATCGGGTGAAAGAACAAAATTACCAGCTGCTTGTGGTTGGCAGCTCGTTCTTTGGGACTGATATCAAAAACCCATTTTTGAAGGAGCTGCGCGACCTCACCGAGGCACATCGGGAGCACGTGACATTTACCGGGTATATCGACTATGACAACATGCCGCTACTCTACCGCGGGTGTGACTTTGCAGTGTTGCCCTCGGTATGTAATGATGCTGCGCCGCTAACGGTCATAGAATCGATTACGGCAGGCTTGCCAATGATCACGACAAACAGAGGTGGCATACCAGAATATGCGTCAGACAGAGCGGCCATTCTCCTTGATACAGATGAGAACCTTGAGCAGTCTATAGCAAAAAATATAGAAAAACTTCTCAGAGAGGATGACACATTGCAAGCCATGAGCAAAGCAGGCCAAAGAGCCGCCAAAGATATGACATTATATAATTATTATAGAGGGCTCCTCGAGAAGCTGGGAGAAGAATAAAAATTTATGAGCACACTACAAAAACTAAATCTAAAAAAGATACTCGCGACCACGCTTGTGTTTGTGATGATCACGTACTATTACCTCTACGTGGTATCACCACAGTTGACGGCATGGCTGCCTCTAGTGCTTATAATTGGCATTGTTCTATCGGGGATTATTCTGGTAGATTTTGCCATAACAAACAAGCTTACCAGGTGGCATTGCAAATATCTGCTCTTTTATATTGCGGTGCTTGGGATTTCAGTTATTTTTCAATGGCCAAATGTTGCATGGCTCGCACTAACTTCGAGTACGCTTTTGATCCTCAAGCGGGATGAGTTTATCAAGATATTTTTCTATACCTCGGTAGGGTTTTATCTCCTCGTGGTTGCTTTGGCACTCTTGGGGGTACTGCCCATGGTGTATGTTGGGTTTGATGGTAATGAATCGCAGCGGTATGGATTTGCAAAATACTCGCTTGGGTTTGATGGGCCAAACCAAGCGTCGTTGTCGTTCTTCCCAATACTGCTTAGCGGTATGTATCTCTATGGTACTCGCCAGGTGTTTACGGGTATTGCGTTGATTGCTTGTATTGCTGTTGGTATTCTGACTGGTAGTCGCATGGGCCTCTTGCTGAGTCTTGCCTTCATTCCAGCCTATAGGCTGCTACTCCACAAGCATGGTGAGCGCAAGAAAAGCACCATAGCACCATATTTGTTTATTCTTGGCCTTCTTGTGTCGTGTATTGGTGCGGCAGTGCTCGTTGATAATGACCTAGCAAATAGGGTTATGTCTGGCAGGCCTAAGTTGATTGATCAATATCTGCAGTCAGAGTATACTCCATCGGTATTTGGATCGGACGAGGTGTACAATAAAGCCCAGTACGGAACAGCTCCAGTCGATAATTTCCCTGTGTATATATATGCTCGCTATGGAATAGTTGGCTTTATCATATTTGCCTTCGTCTTTTGGCAGGGGATGCGGCGAGAGCGCTCGACGAAGATGTATATTCTATTCTTATTCATCATCCTATATGGATTTGCAGAAGCCTTCTTCGATATTGCAGCAAAGAACTTCATCTTGCCGATTCTCATGGTTTCACTATTTCAGAAAGGAGCTTTGTATGAGCAGCAAAACACTCGTTAGTATTGTCGTACCTGTCTACAATATGGAGCACTATCTTAGCCAATGCATTGAGAGTATTATTGCCCAAACGCATCGCACACTAGAGATTATTATCGTCAATGATGGCTCGTCGGATAGGTCGCTTGATATTGCTCATGATCTTGCCCGGAAAGATCAGAGGATTGTCGTTGTTGATAAGCCAAATGGTGGCGTGAGCTCGGCACGAAACGAAGGTATTGAGCGAATGCAGGGAAGTTACGTTACCTTCGTTGATGCAGATGATTCAATCCACCCAACGTATATTGAGAATCTCCTGGCTGATGCGCAGGCAACTGATGCCGACATAGTGAGCACGCCGATGCACCTGCTTGGCGATGCAGAGCGGCAGGATTTCTTGGATGCGACTATCCCAGTTGCTGCGTCGGCGTCGGTCTTTACGCGCACTGAGGCACTGACCGCGCTGTATAATGGACGGCTCGAGAAGGGCAATAATGGCTGCCAATTGTACAAAACCGATATCATCAAGCGTAATAATATCCGGTTTGATTCTCAGATGGCGATAGGGGAGGATTTTGATTTTTTGGCCCGCGCAATTATATCGGCGCGCTGTATTGCGGTTGACAATCGCAGACTCTATTACTATCGAGCTAACCCGACAAGCGCTGTGCATCAGGAATTTAACATTCGACACTACCAAGCGATTGAGAATATGCAAAAGACAGGCAGAGCACTCCACAATCCACCAAAGAAACTCGTCCAGGCAATGGACAATAACCTATTTGTCGCCTCGGCATCATACGGTGCATTGATGTATGCAAGCCGCAAAAAATTCCCAAGAGAATTTGACGAAATCAAACGTACCGTCCGGCGGCTCAAGTGGGGCACACTATTGAGCCGAGACGTCAAGCACAGTGGTCGAATACGGGCGGCACTGATTATTTGTCTTGGTACCAACCTTGGGTTTATTGTAATTAGAAAATTGATAAAAATCTAAAAGACGAGGATATTCTTATGAAAAAAGTCGGCATCATCACCTTTCATCGCTCGCATAATTGTGGGTCTATTATGCAAGCATACGCACTGCAAAAAGTCTTGCAAACGCGATACGGTATTGCGCCCGAATTCATCGACTTCTCGAGCCCTGGCCAGCAGAAGCTCTACTCAGTCTTTAGTGGAGACAATAGTGCAAAGGGCATGCTGCGTAATATCGGGCGGGCATGTATCTACAATAGGCTCAAGAATAATCAGGCGAGCTACGATAGGTACATCAAGAAGCATCTGAGGCTATCTAGCTGCGCATTTACCACTAACAAAGAATTGCAAGAAGCTCACTTTGCGTACGATGCGTACATTGCGGGGAGCGACCAGGTGTGGAATATAATGATCGATGATTATGATCCTGCCTATTTCTTGAATTTTGTTGAAGAAAATAAGCCAAAGATATCATACGCGGCCTCATTTGGTGCACGGCGAGTAAGTAGCAATACTAATCACCCCGAAGTCATTCGCGACATGATACGAGATTTTGATCATATCTCGGTCAGAGAGCCAAATGGTCAAAAATGGCTAGCCGAAGATTTTGCAATCAAGAGCACTGTGGTACTCGACCCAACGCTGCTCATTGATGGGGGTGATTATCGCGATGGAGAAGAGTCGCCCACAGAGCATATCAAGAAGGATTATATCTTTATTTATGCAGTGAGTGTGTCGCGTAAGTTTGAACAACGGATACAGCAGCTCGCTCGAGAAGAGGGGCTCAAGATTGTTATATGGCAGCCTGATACGTGGCTCAAAATGAAAGGAGCAGCAAAGGGTTATATCCTACCAAAAGATGAGAACCCAGGGAAATACCTGTGGTATATACGTCATGCCAAATATGTATTTACGGCGTCTTTCCATGGTGTGATATTTTGTGCCCAGTATAGAAAGAATTTCTGGATCTTGTACAATAAAGGCATGAATTATGACAAAGACGATCGTATTCTTTCGCTCGTGGATAGCCTTGCATTGTCAGATCGGCTTCTGCCAGAAGATGATACGGAAAAGAATTTACGATCTGTCGTTGATTATACAACCTACGAGAAAAACCTTGCTAAGAGGCGTCAGCAATCATTTGCATTTCTTGACAAGGCGGTAAAAAACATATGAGCAGATCTACCGAGCTCATAAAAAACACCGCCCTCCTCACCATTAGCAAGATCACGACGCAGGCCGTCGCGTTCTTGCTCGTCCCCTTGTATACATTTTATCTGTCGGCGAGTGACTATGGGCAGGTTGACCTTATCTTGACGTATATTGCTTTGTTTGCGCCAATATTATCGGTTCAGCTGGAATTTGCGGCATTTCGGTTTGCGATCGATTCGCGCGATGATGCGAACAGGCTCAGTAGCATTCTATCAACGATATTCAAGATAGTGCTGCCTATCACAGGGGTGGCCATCGCTCTGTTGGTGATTGGGTCGCTGTTTGTTACTATCCCATACTTAGCTCTTGTGTGCCTCAATATTGTCCTCTCTGTCGTATCTGCGGTGCTACTGCAATTTACGCGAGGAGTTGGTGATGCAAAGCATTTTTCCATCGCGAGCATACTCATTGGCGTGGTGAGTACACTATGCTCCTTTGTCTTTGTTGCGGTCATGCGGCTACCTGCCTTTAGCTTGATGATATCGTTAGTGCTCGCGAATTTAGTAGGCATAGGCTACCTATTAGTGATTATTCGGCGCAAGAAACGCATTCGCTTGCTACACGGTGAGACGCACCAATCGTTGCGTTCGGATATGCTGCGGTATGCTATTCCACTTTTGCCAAATAATATCGCATGGTGGGTGCTCAATGTCTCGGACAGGACTATTATTTCGATGTTTATTGGTGCAGCCGCAAATGGTATGTATGCGATTGCGAATAAATTTGCATTTGTCCCAAGCATACTATTTGGCATATTTAGTATGAGTTGGAGCGAATCTGCCTCTCTTCATATTACTTCGCGAGATAGAGATGCATTCTTTTCGAAGGTATCTGACATGTGCTTGCGGCTATACTCATTTGCAACAGTGGTGTATGTATTGGTAATAGATATATTTTATTCACGAATCGTTGGTGCGGAATATGCGGATGCGCATGGCCTAATACCCATCTTGGCGATAGGGGCTTTTTTCCAGGCGATCCTTGGCAATTACTCTGCGATATACATTGCTAAGAAAAAGACAAAAGAGGTTGCCAATAGCTCCCTTGCAGCTGCAGTGATCAATATTGTCGTTAATCTTGCTTTGGTAGGCGTTATTGGTGTGTATGCCTCGGCACTCTCGACTGCTGTTGCCTTTGCCTGTATGGCAGTGATACGGCATATTCATGTCCAGCGCTATGTTAAGGTGCGCTATCGTGCGCAAAGTATTATATGCTCTGGAGCTGTATTAATAGCCGGGGGGATTATCTACTATACTCATGTGCCAAAGATCGTATCTATAGTAGCCTGTGTGGTTGCGATGCTCGTCGGTATTGTTTGCACAAAGGATCTCTTCGCAAAGATGCCCGTCAAAAAATACTTTCGCAAAAACCTAGACAAGATGCTCCATCATAAATAATATATGCTATATGATAAGTAGAAAGCAGAAAACAATCACTATACTTAATTACGTGATTGTTTGTGGCTGGGCCTTAGTTATCTTCATCCTCTCCAATCAACCTGCCGCTGTCTCTAGCGGGCAGAGCGGGGTGATTGTTGGGCATTTGCAGCAGGCTATGCCAGGGGTGAGCACGGCTCTCTTAACGTTTCTTGTGCGCAAGAGTGCTCATATTATTGCTTATTTTATCCTTGGTATATTGATGTATCGTGCACTGCGTATCACTATACGCCGCTGGCGAACGCGCACTGTGGCGAGCTTTGCCTTGCTCAGCTGCAGTCTCTATGCAGTGACAGACGAGATTCATCAGCTCTTCGTACCAGGGCGCAGTGGTGAACTGCGCGATGTCATGATCGATAGTATAGCGGCACTGGTAGGAGTGGGGCTGTGCGTGTGGATGATGCGCCGACAGGCATCGCGCAAGAGTGCTGTCACATATAATTGATAACGGCACAACGAATATACGTACTCGTAATTTTTATGAGAAACTCGGGTGTATTTATATGTCATATTCTACCGTAAGTCAGGAAGTGCGTGAGATGATGGCTATAGTTTCAGGCAATGAGTAGCGTAATACACAGTGTAATTGCAATATATAACATTTGGCAACAATCTCGAACAAAATATCCCAAAAAATGAAACAAACGTTTGCTAATTGTTCGATATAGTGCTACACTGTCGTAGGGGGTACTGATAAGGTACTTCGAACACATGTTAGCACAGAGGTAGCTATGGGTTAGGCTACTGGTGCAGCGATCAGCCGTGGGCGCTATCGCCAGTTGGCAACGGATTTGCCAGAGGTCTCCACCAAGGTGGATAGGCGCGATGGGTGATCATTCCTCCTCTTTTGCTCATGAGCGAGCCATTATGTTTGCGTTTCTCTCGGAGAGAAAGCGCTTTATTCTAAGCCAAGCTTAGCGTTATTCCCTTTTTTGCTAGCAAGATACCGCAGTAGATGACGCTGCGGTATTGCTATATGTCCACTAATAGTCTCGTCTCTGAGAAGCTCTTTTGCGAGAGAGATAGATAATCCTACTTGCCCTGGTAGCGCCGGACAATTGGTGCTACAGCATACAATGCCATAGGTAGGACGAGGAGCTCACCGTCTTGCCCCAGCCAGTACAATATACCAGCTACCACAAGATGAAGCACAACGATTCCTGCCGTCAGCCACGGCAAGAAAGCTCGTGGTATGCGCGGCGCAAACAAGAGATAGAGAATACCGCCAAAGCAGTCGAGTGCCAATGCGAGATGTAAGAGGGATGGTGTCATAGTGTCAGGCTCCTTATAGTAAAGTGATGTTATAGCCTAGCATACTGTGATTACATAGTGCTGTCAAATGATTGATAGGTAAATACCATAGTCTCCGCTTTTTTTGCTTATCCTACTTTCCACGCCATTTTTGCAAACGGTGTATGAGAATAGGCTACTCTAGTTTATTTTTGAGCTCTGATGTGGGGCAAATATGAGTAAAGAGTGACTATTGGTATGCTTGAGAGGGTAATGAAAGGGGTAAAATTGGCCGAAATTCTCGTTTTATCGTTTATATATGCTCATATAAGTGATATTGCTTGTGTTTCACTATTTGGCATTATGCTGCTATAATATGTACGCAATGAATAATTCTACAAAACGTACAAAGATACTGGCTACTCTGGGGCCAGCCACCAACACACCAGAGAAAATAGAAGCTTTGATTCGGGCGGGTGCCAATGGCTTTCGCCTCAACTTTAGCCACGGCTCGTACGAAGAGCGGCTTGATCAGATTGCGTGGATTCGCAAGGCAAGCGCTACTGTTGGTCGCACTGTCGCGATTTTGCAAGACTTGCAAGGGCCAAAGATTCGCCTCGGCGTACTCAAGGATAATCACTTTGACATTGCGGCAGGCGATGAAATCATCCTTGACCATGCGGTGGAGGAGCACGATGGTAGTAACCGTTTACCTATTCAGTACAACCTTGCCGACAAGGTTAAGGTGGGTGAGCCTGTCTACCTCTTCGATGGTAAATTGCGCGGTGAGATGACCGAGCGCGTTAGCGACACTGCTATTAAGGTGCGCCTGAGTAATGATGGCTTCTTGATGAGTCGCAAGGGGCTCAACCTGCCCGACACCGACTTTGGTGGTGACATCCTCACACCCAAGGACCTGGCCGATGTCGAGTTCGGGGCAGACAAAGACATTGACTTCGTAGCACTGAGCTTTATCCAGAGTGCAGAGGATATCAACAACCTACGCCAGATTTTGCTGAGCCATGGCTCGACTGCGCAGATCATTGCCAAGGTCGAGACCAAGGCGGCTATCGAGCCAGAAACACTCAAGGAAATCGTCAAGGCGGCTGATGGTGTGATGGTTGCTCGTGGTGACCTCGCGGTCGAAACGAGCCCAGAGATCGTGCCAATCGTCGAGCGCGAAATCATCCGTCTCTGCCGCAAGTATGGCAAGCTCTCGATTGTTGCAACGCAAATGCTAGCCAGCATGGTCGATAACCCCGAACCAACCCGGGCTGAGGTAAGTGACGTTGCAACGGCTGCCATCCTCGGAACAGATGTTGTGATGCTCTCTGACGAGACAGCCAATGGTGACTACCCAGTTGAGGCTGTTAAGATGATGGCCGACACCGTGCGCTACACTCAGTCGCGCTGGCCTATGAATGACATGCCCATCAAGGAGGGTCGCACCAACCGTCGGCTCAATGCGATTGCTCATGCTGCCGTTGATGTTGCTCACAAAGTTGATGCAACAGTGATCGTCGCCGAGACACGCTCGGGTGCGACTGCCGCACGTATTGCTGCTTGCCGCCCAGAGCTGCCAATCGTTGCTGTAGCGCCAAATGCCCGTGTGGCACAGCAGCTTGCACTGTCGTATGCAACGCGCAGTTTCGTCCGGCCCGATAGCCAGCAGCTTGGGAGCGACCTCACTCGCGAGCTACTCAGCAAAGGTGCCTTTGGCGATGTCTCATCGGTTACTGCTGTTATTATCAGTGGTCGCCAACCTGGCGCAACTGGTGGGACAGATACACTAAGCGTCCGCACCTTCGAGCGCTAGGCTTACTAGAACACCCCATAGAAGCACCCATCTATCACTACGGTGGGTGCTTTTGTTGGTGAAAGTAGGGTAATTTGTCTATTTTGTTTTTACTTCGCATACTGTAGCGTTGTGTATGACACATCGAATATAAAAAAAGTAGTGTAAAAATAACATCATACAGGATGAGTGTCTTTTGCAAAAATATCAGCCACTCGACCAGAGGTAAACTATTGCCTAGAGTGCAACACGATGGTATGGGTATGCTAGTCATCGTATCGATACTTCGCACCAAATGAGCAAGGTGAGTTGCACCACAATGTCAAATAAGCTACACTAGAGAAAACAACATAAGCGATACATTGTGGGCATACGATTGATCAACAACTGGGGTAGTATCCAAAACTCGATACGAGGCTCCGATTCGTTGTATCAGGGTGTGGACTGGTGTGCACCACACAAAAACTGTAGCGCTTGTATAAAAACAAACAAAGGAAACCGTTCATGCCAGATATAGACTTCGACGAACTTGACCGCGCGGTGCACGACCTCATGCGCCAGTCTGGTCAGCTGCCAACAACGCCAGACAAACCGTCTGAAGCACCTGCCACCACACCAAGCAAGGATTCGGCCTCATCAAGCACTCAACAAGCTGCATCACCCCAACAAACAACGCCAGTAACAACTCCAGCTCGTCCTGAGGTAAGTGATGGTACGCAAAGTGCAAGCACCTCAAGTGTCCAGGATAATAACACCTCAACAGGTTCAGTGCAGCAGGTGGACTCATCAGATGATATAGCTGATATAGCGTCAGCCAAACAATCACCTGCGTCAGTACCTCAGGACGATGCTGATAGTACCGATGAAACGGTGCAGACCGATGACGATACTGCAACCACTGACGCCAATTCTGCTACCGATACAAATAGTACACCAGCTCGCCGCGGGGTGACGATCATGCCGCTGTCGCAACAAGCGGACGAAGCAGAGCCAGCAGGGGAGTCATATGAGCCAGTTGAGCCTGAGCCAGCTGTTGACCGTGCCCGAGCGCTGTCGGAGTCGGTCGTTGCATCAGAGCGCGAACCGGCATCGATGCCTACCAATCTAGAGCAAACTGATGCGGTGGATGATGCAGAATCAACTCAAGCGACCTCTGTTGATACAGCACCACCAGTGCAGACGACGACAGATGACATGCCATCTCAATCTCAGCCTGCAGCAGTTGTGACGGTTGACCCTGACGATATTATTACCCCAGCCAGCGATGACGACGACGAGGATGATGACGTATATGCTGATCGAGCCCAGTTCTTCGGCCGGCCGGCAGCGCGGCCGTTTGTTGCATCGCCAGCCCGTAAGGCGACACCGGTAGATGATATAGCATCTGCAGCAGAAACAGATAATATAGCATCATCAATATCGAGCGACAATGTAGCGAGCGAGGAAACATCTGCTGCGGCTACAGAGGAAGAAGCGCCAGCGACGATCGACCAAGTTGAGTCAGAGACGCCAACAATGCCATATCAGTTTGCGGGCGAAGACGCTGAGAGTGATGATGACGATGAAGCGCTTGTCCGCCACCTCAATGAGGTGAACCGCGCACAAGACGACGAGACTGAGCCAGCCCAAGCATCCGTTGTTGATGATCTTGATGATGCATTTGCTCCGCAACCACTCATTATTCCGCCGCCCAAAGAGGAGGAGGGTGATATGGCGCTGTCTCCTGCCAAGACAGTGGTAGAGCCAATGGATGATACACATACTGCTGATGATGTACCAGCGGCTACACTGCAGGATGAGCCTGATGGTATAGCCAATACGAGCAGCACGAATAGCGCTGACGACGACCAGTTGCTCTATGCGCCAGAAACACCGGCAAACACAGATGTGTCAGCAGTGTTGAGTGGTAGCGATACTTCTGATACTGAGACAGTGCAGCCACTGAACCAGTCGCTCAACGAGCCTGCTTGGCCCGAATTACAATACGATGAGCCGGATGATACGCCAGATGTGCAAGCCCCTGATGGAGACCACGCTGCACCTGCGTGGCCAGAGGTAGTAGCAGAAAATACGAGTGCTATGGATGATAATGATAGCCACACGGCGGCCCAAGCAGCTGACGTGAGTGCACCAAGCGAGTATGAATCGTTTGATAGTGAGAGTAGCTCCTGGGTTGAGCCTACCACTGTGCCAGCTCAACCACAGACAGGCGATATCGCTCCTGCAGAATTGTTGACGGCCGAGCACGCTATGCCTGATGTGGTAGCAGACAATGACAGCCCATCGCCGCAGCCAGAGGAAGCGCTTGCCGGGGATGCTATGCCAGAAGCTCACGTCGATCGCCCATTGCCACTCCTTAGTACGTATAATGAGCACCGGGCAGCTCCTGAGCCACACGTTGATACCCCACCGTTGTCTGATTCGCAAGAGGAAGCGAATGCTATTGATGCAACCGATGTCGCTCAGAATACGAATGACACCGCGCAAAGCACGGTAGCAACGCAATTGTCGGATACTCCTGATAGCCAGTCAGAGCAGCTATATGCACCCGCTACACCACTGTTTGCCCCGGCTGATGATGTCGTAGCCAAGGCGCAGCAGATTATTGCTGCTCGCCCTGCGGCGTCCACCAATGATGCACCAACACCTCCGCAAGAAGAGGAGGATACGCCAAAGAATGCGCCCGATGTCGTGCCAATCAAGCTTTCTCAGCCAGTCGACCAACAGACTAAACCGTCAGTTGCCAGCGCATCGCCCGCACATACTGCAGACGAGACAGCGTCAGCCGAGCCAGATAATGATCACCCAACCACCCCAGCCATTCAACGTCCGCGTGGTCGTTTTATGGACATTGTAGGTGGAGCAGCTCCAGCTGCTGCAGTTACTCAAGTGGCCCGCCCACGAGTACGCCGTCAGGGTGCGGTGGTTGAGCCGCTGACAAGTAGTGCACCAGTGGTTGGCATGGATATTCGCCCTGCGCCTGGGCATGAACCAGCGCAGCATCACACAGGAGCAGTGCAGAGTACTCCTCCGGCAAGTGATGAGGCTAAAGCATCTGATATAGTAACGCCTGATGGAACGCCATCCGCAGAGACACTCGACCTCCAGCCTGGCGATGAAAAGCCGCTCAGCTACACACCATTCTTGCCCGATGCTGAGACGAAGGTCGATAAGCGCCCACTGGGCGGTGCTGATACGCTGGTGGGTGATGCACCAACGCTGGCCGATACTACTCCGATGGGGATGTACCATGATGAGTCTAGTGCATTTGGCACATCTCCAGCTGATGCCAACGAGTCATCTATACCGCAGCATCTCTTTGCGCCGCATGATGAGCATGCATCGGCCGAGCAATTTATTGATGCACTGACAGACACGAGCGAGAATGCGCCATCACTTTATCCGACGGATGATCACTACCCACTACCCGAGCAAGACACGCCAGAGACTGCCACGCCGGATGATGAGCCCATGTATCAGCTAGAGGATCACTATGGCGCTGACCGGTCGCTCTACCCGGATGAACCAGCCGACTCTCATGAGGTATCGGCTGATGGAGCAGGGCCGCAGTTTGCAGAAGATGAGATCGACCTGAGCTTGCCTGTGCCAGGCCCTGGTGAGCCAGATATCGACTATTATGGCGAAGCAGAGCGAGTCGAGGCCGAACCAATGACAGTAGCAGCTGATGAGTGGGATGATGAGTCAACCGCAAGCGACCAAGCACACGTCAATACCATCGAAGAAGCGGCTGCCACTACCCAAAATGGCGACACTGCGCTTGCCCTTCACCAAGCACTCCAGGAAGAGAACGAAGGCAATGTCGTTGCACCAATCTACAGTGCTGAAGAATTTACTCACGCACCAAAGAAGTCGCGCCGCCGCCCCGAGCAAGCTGCTGGCTGGATTTGGCTGCTGTGGATCGTCATGCTACTGGCGCTTGGTGCTGGCCTTGGCGCGGTCTATTACACACTCTTTACCTAGCGCCAGTGCAGCGGCATCCGGTATAATAGGCTACTATGGATATACTCGATGGATTGAATGACGCCCAGCGTTCGGCAGTGGTCGCGTCTGATGGCCCGGTCTTGATTCTCGCAGGGGCGGGCAGTGGCAAGACAAAAACACTCACGCACCGTATTGCCTACCTCCTGACAGAGCAAGGTGTCTGGCCCAATGAAGTCTTGGCTGTTACCTTTACTAACAAAGCAGCCCGCGAGATGCGCCAGCGCCTCTGGCAGATTGCTGGGCATACCCAGGTAAGCTCGCCTCACGCGCCACAAACCGATCAACCACCTCGCTCCTTCATGCCGTGGATGGGGACATTCCATGGTATTTGTGTGCGGATCTTGCGGCGTGATGGTGCGGCTATCAGCATTCCACCGAATTTCGTGATTTATGACGAAGATGACCGTCAAGGGCTCATCAAACAAGCGATGAAGCAGCTCTCCGTTGGTACAGACAAGCTCAAACCGCGTGCTGCCAGTGCAGCCATTAGCAAAGCTAAGAATCAACTCCTCTCGCCCAGTGACTACGCAGCCAGTGCACGATTTCCCTTCCAGCAGGCAGTGGCAGAGATCTACCAGCTGTATGAGCAGCTGCTGGCTGATGCAGGTGCGCTCGATTTTGACGACCTCCTGCTCGAGACGGTATGCCTCCTGCGCGACCACTCGGTGGTGCGTCAGCGCTACCAAGCGCAGTTTAAGCACATCCTGGTTGACGAATATCAGGACACGAATGCTGCGCAGTATCAGATCATCAAGCTGCTAGTCAACCCACAGCGCAATATCTGCGTGGTGGGGGATGACTGGCAGTCGATCTATAGCTGGCGTGGCGCAGATTTTACGAATATTCTCAACTTCGAGCGCGATTTCCCGGGGGCGCTGGTGGTGAAGCTCGAGCAAAATTATCGCTCGACAGGGGCCATTCTCGAAGCTGCTGGCAATGTGATTAATAAAAACCAGCAGCGGACAGATAAAACCCTCTGGACGGCAGCCGGCCCAGGTGCACCAGTGCAAGTACAAGCTGCCTATGATGAAGCAGAGGAGGCATATACCATTGCGAGCCAGATTGCTACGCAGGTGGCGATGGGTGAGCGCGACTATAGCGACTTTGCTGTCTTGTATCGTACCAATGCACAGAGCTATGCCTTTGAGCGGGCGTTCAATCAACAGCGTGTGCCGTATCAGTTGGTCGGTGGGGTGCGGTTTTATGATCGTAAGGAGATTAAGGATATCTTGGCCTATCTGCGCCTTATCTACCAGCCAAATGACCGTGTGAGTTTTAGCCGGATTGCCAATGTACCAACGCGGGGGATTGGCGCAACGAGCCTGGAGAAGTTCCTCATCTGGCAGAGTACCAGTGGGCTCGATATCATTAGTGCGCTGGTTAATGCCAGCCAGGCAGCAGCGCTAACCAAGCGAGCGCAGACTGCTCTCGCACAGCTGGGCCAGTTGCTACGCGGCTTCCAGGCGCAGGTCGATGCCGCGGCTGATCCAAGTCAACTGATAGATGATGTGATTACTAAGACGGGCTACCGCGACTATGTTCTTGATGGCTCGCCCCAGGCTGATGATCGTGAGGCTAACCTCAGCGCACTGCTGTCTGATGCGCGGGCCTTTGCCAGCATGCCAGACTTTCTTGAGGAAGTTGCGCTTATGTCTTCGGCCGATCAAGCGACGGGTGCGCACAGCGTGACGCTTATGACGCTCCACGCTGCCAAGGGGTTGGAGTTTCCGGTGGTGTATATGGTGGGGCTTGAGGATGGGCTGTTTCCTAGCGCTAGGGCACTCGAGGAGGGGCCAGCCGCACTCGAAGAGGAGCGTCGCCTCTGTTATGTGGGGATGACACGCGCTCGGCAAGAGCTCTACATGAGCTATGCGCAGAGCCGCTTGCAATTTGGTAGTCGCAGCTACAACAGCCCATCACGCTTTCTTGACGATATGGGCATTGGCCTGTCGATGGTGCATACCGAACCAGCTACACCAGTATACGACGATGCGCTCGATGAGGTCATGCCGTATGAGGTTGGCGATATGGTACGGTCGCTCCAGTTTGGCGATGGTGAGGTGATCGATGTCGATGGTATGGCAGTGAGTGTGCGCTTTACAAATGGCTCTACCAAGAAGCTCAATGTACAGTATGCCCGCCTTGAGAAAATTACTCCCTAGAATTGCCCGCCATCGGCTAAAAAATGCTATACTAAAAAAATGAAAAACACACTTGTAAAGCAGCTGCGCCGCCTCTTGCCCGCAGCGATGATCCACACTCTCGAAGAAGCATATCGGCGGAGCCGTATTGCCCTGGTAGCGGCCCGCTATGGCAACCCAGCTAAGCATCTGCGCGTTATTGCCGTGACGGGCACGAATGGTAAAACGACTACCGTTAACTATATCAATGAAATCCTTAAAGCCAGTGGCCGCCACACAGCAATGTTCTCCACGGCACTGATCGAGGTGGCAGGTCAGCGCCAGCTCAACGACCTCAATGCGACAGTTGGCTCTACCGCGCGGATGCAGCAGTTCTTTGCTGAGGCTAAGCGAGCCAACGTGGACTTCGTTGTGTTAGAAATTACCAGTCACGCGCTTGATCAACATAAGCTTGATGGTGTGCCAATTGACGTTGCAGTCATGACTAACCTCACCCAAGACCACCTCGACTACCACAAGACGATGGAACGCTATGCCGCCGCCAAGGGTAAACTCTTTGCCCGGAAGCCGCGCTTTATTGTGCTCAACCGTGATGACGAATGGTTTCCATTCTTTGATAAATACACGGCGCGTGAGCAGAAGATTACTTATGGTCAAGATGCAGCTGCCACAGCTCGGATTACGCAGGCAGCGACCCGCAAAGTGGGCGGCAGTGCAACGGTGCTTCTTGATGGCGCGACAAAGCTACCACTGACAACACATCTTCCGGGGATATTTAATATTTACAACATGACAGCTGCAGCGGCTGCTTGCCAATTGCTGGGCGTCGCACCAGCGGACATTGCTCGGGGCGTAGCTAACCTCACTGGTGTGCCAGGGCGCTTCGAGCGTGTACCGGTGGATACGCCATACGATGTGGTAGTCGATTATGCCCATACTCCTGATGCACTCGAGAAGCTACTGACCTCAGCACGGGCTATTACTAAGCAGCGTATCATCTTGGTCTTTGGCGCGACGGGCGATCGCGACAAAGCGAAGCGACCCATCATGGGTGAGATTGCTGCTCGCCTGGCTGACCAAATCATCGTTACCGACGAGGAGAGTTATAACGAAGAGCCAGCTGGCATCCGCCAGGCAATTCTGCGCGGCATTCACCAGGCTGGCGGGACGAATCACACCAAGGAGATTGCCGACCGGCGCGAGGCCATTGCCCAGGCGCTGGCCATTGCTCAGGCGGGCGATACCATTCTTATCACTGGCATGGGCCACGAGCAATTCCGTATCATTAATGGCCAGCGCCAACCATGGAATGACGCGGCAGTGGTGCGAAGTTTGGTTGCTGAGCATAAGTAGTAGTGGCATTCTGACCCCTGATATAGTGAGGTTTCGAGGAGAGTTCTTCCGGGCTATCCACTAGCTTTTTTACCCACATTTTGCTATACTACATCGTAGCGTATATTGCTACGCAGATTATGATACAGTCTATTCCATTTTTGAAATTTTTCTCGCCACGCAATCTTGCTATCGCTGGTATGGTTGCACTGGTTGGTATTGGCCTATGGCGGATTCCGTCCGTCCATGCAGCGTCACGCCAGCCAGGTAGTGGCGAGCATATCATCACATTGCACGAAGGCACGGCCAAGCGCGGGTTCTACACCAAGGCGACTACCTTACGTGATGCGTTGCGTGAAGCAAATGTGCGACTTGACGACAAAGACCGCACTGAGCCTGAGCTTGATACACCACTAGAGAGTGCCTCGTACGAAGTAAATATCTATCGAGCGCGACCAGTGGTGATTCGCGATGGCGGGGCAGATACGAAGCTTATTACCGCTTATCGCACAGGCAAGCAGATTGCAGAGCAGGCGGGTATTCCACTGCACGACGAAGACCAAGCGGTACTGGCTCGCTCACGCGATATCATTGCTGATGGGGCGGCAGAGGTGATGACAATCCGCCGCGCAACGCCCTTTACGCTCGTATTTTATGGCAAGACCATCCAGGCATACACGATGGAGAAGACGGTCGGTGCAATGCTTAAGGCTAAGAAAATCACTCTAGGCGTTGATGACACCCTCTCGGTGCCAGCGAGCGCACCACTGACGGCTGGCATGACGGTAGAGCTCTGGCGTAATGGCAAGCAGACGGTGACGGTAGAGGAAGAAGTTGACTTCAAGACAGAGGAGATTAAGGACGCCGACCGCGAGCGTGGTAAAAAAGAAGTCAAGACCGAGGGCAAAAAAGGCAAGAAGGCCGTGACGTACGAGATTATTATGAAGAATGGCCGCGAAGAGTCGCGCAAGCAGCTCAGCAGTGTGGTGACGCAAGAGCCAGTCAACCGGGTGGAGATCGTTGGGACGAAGAAGAAGCCAGTCGATACTACCTTTAGTGGTGACTTTGCGGGGGCACTAGCGAAGCTACGTAGCTGCGAAGGGGGTTACACCTCCAACACTGGCAATGGTTACTACGGTGCGTACCAATTTGACATCAAGACCTGGGGTGGCTTTGGTGGCTATGCCAATGCAGCAGAAGCACCACCAGAGGTCCAAGACCAAAAAGCCTGGGAAACGTACCAGCGTCGTGGCTGGCAACCCTGGCCAACATGTAAGAATAAGATGGGACTGCAAGACATCTACCGCTAGCAGCCTAGCTAAGAGAACGAGATGATTACGAAGAGCCTCTATCGTCTGTGGCAGCATCGTCAACCGATGATTGCCTGCTTGCTGGGGCTGAGTGTCATAAGCGGTCTTGTCGTGGCAAGCTATGCTTCGGCCCAGAGCCCAGCAGCAGTGCCAGCTCGACTTGTTACTGTGGTGGAGAATGGTCGAGAGCGTGCTGTGTACTCGACTGCTTCGTCTGTGCGGGAGCTCATCGCTACCTCGGGTATGAAGATCGATGCCTCGCATGACTCCGTCTCGCCCCACCTTGATGAGTCGCTAGCACAAGCAGCGCCAACAGTGACAATCCAGCGTGCTCGGTTAGTTACTGTGATAGATGGTAAGAAACGTTCTCGTGTGCTCACCGCAGCACAAACGCCGCAGGATATTGCCAAGGCGGCTGGTATGGTACTCTACCGCGAGGATAGAGTCAGCTTCCAGACACCTGGCAACATTGCACTGGACGGGCCAAGTGAGATGATGACTATTCACCGCGCACCAACACATACAGTGACAGCGGAGGAGCCGATTGCATTTGCGACTGAGATTATCAAAGATAAGCAGCAATTCATCGGTAGCAAAACGATTAAGCGGGCTGGCCAGCCAGGCATCCGCCGCTTAACCTATACGGTCGAGATGAAGGATGGCGCTGAAGTGCAACGTCGCCTGACAACGCAAACAGTGGTAAAACAGCCAACTGCACAAGTAGAAGTAGTTGGGACCAAGCCCAAGAATCCATTGACGAAGAGCAAGGGTGCGCATCACTTTACTGACAGCAAAGGGGTGAGCCACCGCGAGACATACTACGATTTGCCGATGAATGGTGCCATGCGTAACTGTGGTGGTGGCGCTTACACCATTCGCGGTGACGGTGCCAAGGTCGATAAAGACGGCTACATTCTTGTGGCAGCGAATTATAGCAACTACCCACGCTGCTCAGTGGTTGAAACAAGCATGGGCCCAGGCAAAGTGTACGATACCGGAAGCTTTGCTACTAAACATCCGCATGGCTTCGACCTCGCGACGGATTGGACGAAGGCAGACGGCAAGTAGCGTCCACTAAATCGTTTGCCACTCCGTCGCCGGAAGTTTTTGCCATGGTGTCACAGTACATAGATTTGCACAATATTTCTCCACTTTAGCTACTATTTTTTATATTTTTTCATCCCAACTATAGTACAAATCGATTTGTACTATAGTTACCCTGTTTTTTCTCTGTTACAGCGGACTCTTTTTCTCTTCTTTTATATATTTATATATAATAGGAGAGAAATCGATATGGATGTATATAGAAATATAGAGAATAAGTGTAGATATATATAGAGAAAGATAAGAAGATAGAGAATAGATAAATAAATAAAGATAAAGATAGAAATAAAGAGATATAAAGATAAGTAAATAGAAATAAGTAGAGAAATATAGAGAAATATAGAGAAAGAGAATTATAGAGATATATAGAGATGGGTATAGAAATAGATAGATATTAGATAAAGAAAATTATAAAGATATAAATAGATAAAGAAGGAGAAGATAGAATATAAGAATTATGATAAAAAGAAGTTATGGCTATAGAAGGTATCAGTCAGTTATGCAGAGCATACTATCGCTAACCCTGGTATAATACAACTATGGCATTACAAAATAAAAAATCTCTAGGGCAGCATTGGCTCAAAGACCCAGATATGCTAGCGGCGATTGCCGATGCAGCGGCACTAACCCCTGATGATACAGTATTGGAGATTGGTCCTGGGCTTGGCACATTGACAAGCCGGCTCCTTGCTCGGGCGGGCAGGGTAACCGCGGTAGAATACGATGCTGATCTAGCGCGCAAACTACCAGGACAATTCCCTGGCAAGCAATTAACAGTCGTACATGAGGATATTCTGCAGTTTGATCTTAGCCAGCTTCCCGCTGATTATGTCGTGGTAGCAAATGTGCCGTATTATATTACGAGCAAGATTGTCCAAAAACTGCTGACAGCGGAGAATAAGCCGCGCCGCACAGTACTGCTGGTGCAGAAGGAAGTGGCTGAGCGAATTGCCGCTGAGCCCGGTGCAATGAGCTTATTGGGAGTGAGCGCTCAGCTCTATGCTGAGGCGACGCTTGGCCCGGTGGTACCACGCCAGTTCTTCGTGCCACCGCCCAAGGTAGATTCGCAGGTAGTGGTGCTTGAGACGCGCACTCAGCCTCTCGTGTCGCCGGCAGACGAAAAAGATTTCTTCCGCGTGGTACGGGCGGGTTTTGTAGCCAAGCGCAAGAAGCTGCGCAGTGCACTTGCGGCAGGCCTTGCACTAGATAAGACAGAAATCGAGACGATGCTACAGCACGCTGGTATATCGCCAGACTGGCGGGCAGAGGATGTGTCGATTGCCCAGTGGCTCGCTATTATGCAGGAGTGGCGCGCGCGATGATCCGGGCTGATCAGCCTACCTGCTTCCCGCCAGGACTCCTCGTTAGCGTGTCATCGCGTAGTGATGGCACAATGCTTGACCGCACGTTAGGTGAGATACATCACCCGCAGGTAGTGGCACACCGACAGGCCTTTTGCCGGGCGAGTGGGGCCGCATATACAGAGGTGGTGTATCAACGGGTTGTCTATGGCGCAGGCCGCAGCTATGACCAGCTCTGCGAGGTCGATAGCGCTGCGACGACTCGCCATACTGCCGAGATGGTGGCGGACGGCCTCGTGACGCGCTCACCTGGAGTGGGGCTATTGTTGCCAGTGGCTGATTGCGTGGCGACGGTGCTATATGACCCAGTGCAGCGGGTGCTCGCGCTATTACACCTGGGGCGGCATTCGACACTCTCGCCGCTGCTTGTCCGGACAATTGATCGTCTCGTCCACGAAGGCTCTCGGGCAGAGGATATCATTGTCTGGATGAGCCCGAGCGCGCAGCGGCAGAGTTACGTCATGCAGTATTTTGACCAGGCAACTGACCCAGTCTGGCATCCCTTTTGCTCGCACGAAGCTGATGGTATCCATCTTGACCTGCAGGGCTTTAATGCTGCTGCGTGCCAGCGCGCGGGCATTGCGCCACGTAATATCCACATCTCGCCGATTGATACAGTAACAAGCCCTGACTACTTCTCGCACGCAGCGGGTGACACTGCTGGGCGGTTTGCGGTGCTAGCAATGATGCGAGAAGACTAACGGCAATCCGCAGATAGCCGAACGTCAAACTCCTCCGCGGTATGACTGCGTCGGCTACTCCCGTATACCTTGCAATATGTAATTACATCAGCTATTCTGTGATAAGAAAAGGTTTGCCCATCAATCGACCGTGGGTGGATACAAGAGAAGGAGTATGATCATGGGATGGTTTAAGAATTCGTTTGGCATTGGAGCTGGCGTAACGCTGGGGGATATGGCAGCTCAGACCGGTGTTGCTATGGCAGTTGATATTATTGATGGATCGACCAAGAAGCTGCAGGACGACTATCGCATAGAGCATTTTGACCCAATTGTCCGCGACGATATTTCGCACATTATTGCACGTGGCGCGCTGAGTGAGATGTCATATCCCTTTCCTACCGAGCTCGATTCCAATGCGAAGGCCGCGCAGCAGCCAGGGGAGAAGAGTAGTTTCGTGCAGCGGCATAAAATCGCCGTCGGTATAACTGCTGCGCTTGTGCTGGTGGCAATATGCGACCCCAAGCAAAGCGCCATCGTATTGCTTATTGGGCTGTGGCTGCTGATTGTCGCCGTCGGCATCACCATATTCAAAAAAGCGAGCCGCACTGCCACAGGCATGATGGTTGGTGCGCTCAGTGCGCCAAGGGAGCAGCTTATCAAGGATGGCCAGCAGTATTGGCGTATTCGCGAATATGTGCGCCAAGCTCTGGCTCTAGCTGAGCTCAGCCCACAAGATGCTGTGCTAAAGCTGAGCCACACCCAACTTGGGCAGCAATTCCCAGACACAGTGGAAGAGATCGAGGCAAACGCCTTTTACTATAAGCAAAAACTACAGCAATAAGCGAATGAAAGGAGCGACCTATGCGCATTATCAAACGTCCAGCAACCACCATCCCTAAAGAATCCGCCCACGGTGGCAGTGGGGCACGCAAAGTCTATGTGTCGGCTGAGCACGCCACGAGCCCATATTGCGAGGCGATCACCCATGGTTGGCTGCCTGCAGGCGCGACCTTTGATTGGCATGATCACCCCGGTGTCGAGGAAACAATGATCGTCCTCAAAGGTAGTGGTGAGGTGTCTGACGCAGATGGTATATACACCTACAATCCAGGCGACGTCTTTATCTTTCCACCCGATACGCAGCACAAGATCCACAACCCAGGGCCAGACGAACATGAGATGATATTCGTGCGCATTACAGGGAAGTAGCTATTTCCACACGATACAGGCAAGACCGAGTGTCGCTAGCATCGTCGCGAGGATCTTTTGTCGTGGGTGATCACGCTCACCAAGCAGTAATGCGCCGAGTATCATGATAATAATAACCCCGGTTCCAGAAATGAAACTCGTGATGCTCACCAGCCCTGTACTAAGAGCGAGCACAAAACAATGTGCAGACAAAGCTCGAAATGTCATGAGCAGATAGGTCTTCTTTTGATAAAAGAGCTGGCTATCAATCGGTCGTTTGAGCACCAGGACAATACCCCACAGAAGCGGTGTTGCGATATATGCCATAAGTGTCATATAGGTAACGTAGCCAATAGAAGTTACAAGCTTTTTCTCAACAATATTCAAACAGGCAACTGTCATAGCGCAGCTCACAGCCCACGCAACACCAGCTCGGGTGGTCTTGCGTGATCCTCGCTGACGAATGATGAAGGCAGCCATGAAGATAAGCCCACCGCCAACAATTTGGAGAAACGAAACATATTCTCCAAGGAGAATGACACCAAGGATGGTTACAAAGAGCAGCCGTACATTATACAAAACCGAATGGACACCTGCCTCGAGGCGCTGCAACGATAGCGTATTAGTAATATGGAGCGCTATGGTGAGACTTAACGCCAGACACAAGAGGAAACCTACCTCGCTAGTCATAGCACCGAGATGGAGTGGCACGAACCACGATACGATAATAATCGGGAGAGCAATACCTGTCTGCATGAGTGCAGCCTGCACCCAAGGATCGGCGCGTCGGCTCAGCGAGCGGCGCAGCACCAGATTGTACCCAACAAGTCCAACGAGGTGGAGGATGAGAAAGCTGTACCACATAAGTTAGTAATATCCTGGCCGATTCCTTAACCGCTTCAATGTTGTATATAAGCCCCGCAGTGTTGGTGTATGAGAGACGGCTGTTGGTTCTGGGATATTTCTGGGTTGTATTTGCATCGCGCGGAGTTGTACAGTCATACTAGCAACTATTGTAGCATCTTTAGTTTTTATGCGTGGGGTCTTCGCCTAGCTTATCACGCAGCTTTGCTGGCACAGAATAGCCTTTCTCTCGGAGCTTAGTGAGAATGCGTACCTGCTGCTCAGGTGAATAATATACGGTTGGACGTCGACCTTGCTCTTTGCGCGTTGTACCGGTCAGACTATCCTCGCCTTCAGATTTTTCTTGATTAAGAGCAGCAATAGCTCGTCGCACTGTCATGTCGTGCACACCAAGTGCTCTGGCGAGTTGCGGGCAAGTCATTTCTTCTTCCTGTGGAGGGAGGAGTGTATGAGTATCGGCGTTGTGGGGGCGAAAATGCTCTTGGAGGCTCAGAAGTTGTTTGGGTGTGATGAATGGGCGCATCGATTTGCCGCGTGGAGCGACAATGATCTCGCCAATCCTCTGGATAACTTGAGGATTCCTCAACGCTTTCTCGACCGCATGCGGTGTTATATCAAGGTGGCGAGAAGCCTGGCCAACGGATATAAGTGGCTCTGGGCCATGATGATAGACGCCATGGAGCCAGTTGTTGTTCGTCTGGTCGGCAATGATACGCTGATACACATCAGCAAGTGGGCTCGTGAGTGCATCATACATATACCAAGCAAAATGATGATCGGTCGATAGAGCAACACCACATGTCTCATCTTGCACAAGCTCAGCAAGATCGTGTTTTCTATACTCGTGCAATGGTTGATAGCTATTGCCCTGAGCCTGCGCGGCTTGTTCTACAGCTGGAGTATCAAAAACAAAAGCAACATCTGGATAAGTGATAACGGTGCGAGCAGGCTGGGTGTCGTGTGGTTGGATGGTTGCAATAAAGCGAAGGGGTTGCTGCGATGCAGATGTTTCTTGAATATGTTGTGACATATATGCCTGCGCCGGGTCGTGAGTAGAAAGGCCGAGATCATTCTCAAGCAAAAAGCGTAGAAGTTTGTGTAAGTCGTTGAGCTTTTCTACTTGAGCAGTATGACTGTCAAATGCCTCGGGTAATTGTGCTGATTGCTGGGGTTTTTCCATACGCATTACCATACTATAGCATAGGTAGTGGGAGCGTGTGTCGAGCCTACGTGTTTAGCGAACCGTTGTACTAAGTGATCGCCCGAGGTAGGCTGCCACCTGCTCAGCTTGCTCGGGCGAGAGGTGGTAGCCTCGCTTGTGAGATGGCTGGCCGTTTTGACGTCGCGCACGGTATTGCTTGGGTGTTATACCAAGGGTCTTAACAGCGTGATTAATCGTCGCGTGCGTCACATGGAGTCGCTTGGCAACAGTCGTGCGGAGCAGATACCCCGCCGGCGCCGGGGTAAAGAGCCCTTCTTTGCGTGCCCAGTTCTCGATCCTCCGCTGCTCGGTGGGCGAGTAGTAGCAGTATGATAGCCCAGTCGCTTTGTGGTACTCCTCACCGTGGATATTAGCGCCAGCACCGTTAAGCTCATCAATGATACGCCGCACTGTATTGCCGCCAATGCCAAGCTTTTTAGCAACACCATTGAGCGTGCGATATCCCTCTGGTGGTGGAGTAGACTGGAGGTGCTCGGCGAGGGTTGCTACTTGGCGTGGTGTGAGGAGATGCTGCAGCTCTGTACCACGCTGGTTGGTAGCGATTTTGCCAAGCTTTTCACGAATGACAGGATTATCCAGAGCTTTCTCGACAGTCTGTGGTGCAACCCTAAGTTCTCCGGCGGCGCGGTGGATAGTTACTTTGCCAAGTGAGCGCCGGGTTTGAGCTATATGGTGCTGCTGCTCCATCTCTATGGCCTCAGAGATGCGCGCCCGGGCATCGGCAATCGGATGAGTGAGCACATCAACCATGCTCGCCGTAAAGCGCTGGCCATGAGGGAGCTCTAGGCCACAGGCTGCGTCTTGCTTGATGAGGGCGAGCAACTCCTCCTTTGTACAGCTCTCAAGCGACTTATGCTGACGACATTGCTGCGTCGCGTGCGTATCGAACACAAGCGTGATATCAGGGTAGATAGCCACTATCCGGCCTGGTTGCTGGCACTCTTGACGCGGCAGTATTGTTATCATGTAGTGAGCGGGGTTAACTGATGCTTCTGTGTCGCTATGCTCAGAAGAGATAGATACATCACGCGTATCATAGCCAAGGTCATTCGCAAGCAAAAATAACAGATACTGGCGGTCTTTCTCCAGCTGCGCTGCCCGCTCATTGTCTGGCGAGTGCTCGGAAGGGTGGGATGATGGGCGATGTTTCATAGCAGAATGGTGTATTGTACACGATAGATTGCAGCTTTGTCAATAATATGACTGAGTGGTAGCACGTTACACCAAAACGTGGTACGATACGAGTACTCTTATCTTCTAAAGAGATATACCATAAGTAAAAATACGAGGTACTATGCAGGCAAACCAACCATCAGCTCAGTCATCTGACAAGCCCACGCCGATTGACGGCGCACGCCTTGTCTCACTCATTAATGCACTCCGCAAACTCCCCTGGCCAATGACGTATGAGGTGTACGATAGTCTCGTCCAAGAATTTGGTTGGCAGCTCGTCAAGCCACGTGAGCAAGAGCCGCAGACGGGGCACGAGCAGTGTATGCACTACGATGGTCACATGCCATTGCTTGCTACAATAGAAAATGACGTTGTAACGTCGGTGGCGAGCAGCCCAGTTATCGATATGATTCACCAATTACCAGCAGACGCGTGCCGCACACTCTACGACGAATACTGCGCAGCTGGCACAGCGGCCTGGGGCTGGCCGACCGATGTACGACACACAGGTCATCTCACTAGTACGATATGGAAGGGTTTTGCTCCACAAACACCAGCTTCGCGGGAGCACGTTAGTATCAATCTCAACGAGGAAGACAAGACAATCATGTTTGTCCTCACCAGTCGGCAAACTGGTGCACCGCCCGATGGTGCCCGCCGCCCGCGCACGATTCGTCCCTATCCTGGCCCTGATCCATTGCCACGCCTGGAGAGTGAGCTACATGAGGAGACGTACTTCTCTCCAGAGCAATTCACCGCCTGGATCGATCGCATCCTGCACCAGCCATGGCCTTTGTCTTTGCAGCAGCTTGATACCACAATGCAGAGCCACGGTTGGCAGCTCATGAAGCAAGAGGAAAATACCTGGTGGTATTATGATGGGCCGCTGCGGGTTATGGTGTCTGGCGAGGGCAGCACTGTATCTATGGTAGTGGTATGGTTTGCCAATGGTTCACCCACGGCAGCCTGTCTTGATCTCTATCGCCAATATAGGCAGGCTGGGCAAGAAGCCTGGGGTGAGCCAGGCGACGAGGTGGACGAAACCGAGCATGCCGCAGAAGGTCTTGCTATCTCAACTGTCTGGATGACCGACCAGGACGACACCATCACCCTGATGCAGAGCACGGATAAGCTCTATGTGCTGATTGATATTGCCAAGCGGCAGCAGCCCAAGACACCCTAACTCGCCCCATGCTATAATACCCCTATGACCAAACAACACGCCTACATCACCACTGCTATTCCTTATGTCAACGGTAAGCCGCATATTGGCAATGCGCTCGACTATCTCCTGGCCGATATCTGGGCGCGCTATCAGAAGCAAAATGGCCACGAGGTACGCTTCCAAGTTGGTACGGACGAACACGGTAATAAAATCGCTGCCAAGGCTCAGGCGAATGGGCTCGACCCACAGGGCTATGTGGACAGCATGTATGGCAACTTCAAGGTCTTGATGGAGGCAGTTGGCGCAGAATACACTGACTTTATCCGCACGACTGACCCGCACCACGTTGCAGCAGTGCAGTACATCTGGCAGCGGCTTGCTCAGGCGGGGCTGATCTACAAGCACACCTATGAGGGCTGGTACTGCGTGGGGCATGAGGCATTCTTTACCGACAAGGAAGTCCACGAGACAAATGGTATATGTCCTGATCACCAAACGCCGTATGAGCGCGTCTCAGAGGAGAACTACTACCTCAAAGCGAGTGCCTTTACCGAGCAGATTCGCCAAGCCATTACTGAAGGCCGGATGAAAATCGTGCCCGAGTTCCGCAAAAATGAGTTCCTCGAGCTTATCAAAAATGGCGTCCAAGATGTCTCAATTAGCCGTCCGCGCAAGACACTGAGCTGGGGTGTGCCAGTGCCAGGCGACGACAGTCAGGTGATGTACGTCTGGCTCGATGCCTTAGCCAACTACATTACGGTGCTGGGCTATCCAGATAGGACTGAGTGGCAGGCGTATTGGCCAGCCGATGTGCAAGTCATTGGCAAGGATATTTTGCGCTTCCACGCGGGGATCTGGCCCGCTATGTTGCTCGGGCTTGATCTCTCACTACCTAAGACACTACTCGTCCACGGCTTCGTTCACGTTGGGGGTAGTAAGATGAGCAAGACAGTTGGCAATGTGGTCGACCCAATGGAGATTATCCAGAGCTATGGGGCTGATGCCTTCCGTTACTTCTTTGCTCGCCATATTCCTACCCAAGACGATGGGGACTTTACCTGGGAGAAATTTGAGAAGGCGTACAACGGCGAGCTCGGTAACGACCTCGGCAACCTCGTGCAACGGGTGGCAGCCATGCTGACGCGCTACCAAGCAGGAGTGATTGGCGATGCGCCGCAAGCCGAGCACGATATGACCATCTACCGCGACATGATGCAGCGACTGGAGTTCGACAAAGCACTCGATGAGGTATGGAGCTCCGTCCGCAGCCTCAACCAATACCTCGAGCGGGTCAAACCATGGGAGATCGCCAAGCGCCGCGCGACCGACCACGATGCCGAGTCGCACCTGAGCGAAGTCTTGGCCTATGCGGCCAGTACTTTGCTGCAGATTGCCGATGAACTCGTGCCATTCATGCCGGCCACCGCTCAGGCTATCCACACTATCTTTGGCACTGGTGTCGTGCCAGCCGACGTCCCACCGCTGTTCCCGAAGCGCTATATTCACACTCCCGACCCACGAGCTCACGCCGCCTCATAAAACAAAGGAGTAAGCTATGACAAGTGATACGACACATACTCTTGGCAGTACGCCGCCCATGCCACGCCTTATCGACTCGCACTGCCACCTACACGATAGCGAGTTCTACGACGATGCAGCACGCGAGGCAGCCTACCAGCAGGCTGTCCAGGCTGGCATTGCCATGATCTGTGTCGGGACGGATGTGCGTAGCTCGCGTCAGGCAGTGCAGTTTGCCCTGGCACGCGATCACTGTTATGCAGCGGTAGGTATTCATCCCCATGATGCCGAAGCAGCGGGCGAAGCGGGTATTACAGCTATCCGCGAGCTTCTCGCTGAAAAGCCACTGCGGCAGGGCCGGCCTGTCATTGTGGGGGTAGGGGAGATTGGCCTGGATTATTTTTATGACAATAGTGCCCGCCCAGCGCAGCAGCAATGCCTCCAGGCGCAGTTGCAGCTCGCGGCGGAGTTTCAGCTGCCCGTTAGCTTCCACGTGCGCGACGAGAAACAAGCGCACGGTGCAGTATGGCAGGACTTTTGGCCTATCTACGACGCCCAGCCAGTGCGCGGCGTTCTGCATAGCTTTACCGACACTCAGGCGCAGCTTGAGCAGGGCCGTGCTCGCGGCTTATTTATTGGCGTCAATGGCATCAGCACCTTCACAAAAGACAGTGCTCAGCAGCAGCTTTACGCCGATCTCCCACTCGATGCAATACTGCTTGAGACCGACGCTCCCTTCTTGACTCCGGTACCCTTCCGTGGTAGAATCAACCTACCGGCTTATGTGGAGGAGGTAGCCCGCGACCAAGCAGCCAAGAAAGGCCTGCCTATCGCGCGCGTCGCCACCACCACAACGGCAAATGTACAAAGGTTATTTGATATATGAGCGGCGAGAGTTTTTTTCCGATAGATCACACACGACAACAACAGCCCACACATAAGGGCGATGTGACGCAGGAGTCAAAACCCCAAGGCGATGAGAATCGCTCTGGTATTATGTCGTATGAGGATCTTAAACGGCTTGAGAAGGATGCCCGCGTCAAAGAAGAGCTTGCTCGAGTAGCAAAGATATATGACGGCGATCCAGATGACCTAGTGGGCGAGAAAAAGGTCAAGGCTATCTCTCCTGAGGAGGCTTACCGTCAGAACATAGAGTATGCCAAAGGTGTCACAAACCTTGTTTTGAAGATGCGTGAGTACGAACTTGCAATGTATGGCAGCAATGATGCACGCCAACTTGAGGAAACCGAAGGGACAAATGGTGTCGTCAAGGCTTTGGAAACACGGGCCTTTGTTGGCGGTGAAACTGATATAGACCCTAGACTTTGGGATAGGAAGATTGACGAAGAGGAAGAAACTGGGCCGGATGATCAGTCTCGCTGGGGGCTCGCTGCCTAGTGAAAAAGCCGAGCTCGCTCCTTGGCAAGGCCTATGCGCTGCTGGCGGGCGATACTAGCGTTGGTAAGTCGAAGAAGCGCCCTTTTAAGCGCTATACTGAGCGCGAGCTCATCACACTCGAGAGCGAGATTGGAGCAGAGCTATTTGGCCCAGTAGAGAAGGGGCGGCACCGCGAGTTCTTTTGCTTAGACGAAAAAACCTGGATTTGGCACGAAGAGTGGACAGACGAGAAGCGTCACATCCAGACCAATACTATCCGCTACGAGATTAACGACCAAGGCATCCTCAAAGCACAAGAGGGTGCTCGCTACAGCTACCTGATCGGTGATGAACTCCGTAATTTCGTTATGGCGACGCGCCTCTATTATGAGCGGGTAGCGCGCGAGATTTACCACGTTGACCCCAATACTGGCCAGCGTTTCGCCGATCCGGACTAGAGTGCTATACTAATTGGAGTGAAACCAGAGATGATATATTGCGACCACGCAGCGGCCACGCCGATGGATGACCGTATTTTGGCAGCGATGCAGCCTTACTTTGCAGAGCAGTTTTTTAACCCGTCCAGTCCTTATGCGCCGGCAGTAGCGGTGCGGCAGGCCTATCGCCAGGCAAAGCACCGTCTTGCGGTGGCGCTTGGTGGCAAGCCAGATGAGATTATTATGACGGCTGGTGCAACAGAGTCGATCAACCTCATGTTTGCTGGCATACATGGCCATGTCGTAACGGCAAATATTGAGCACCACGCCGTCCTGGCAGCAGCGCACCAGCATGATGTGACAGTGGTGAACGCGAACCCAAAAGGCGTAGTGACACCCGAAGCGATAGCCCAGGCGATCCGTCCAGAGACGGTACTTATCAGTATTGCTCTGGCCAACAATGAGCTGGGAACGATCCAGCCACTGCGGGCAATTGCCGCAGTGGTAGCCCGTGAACGCCAGCGACGACTCGAAGCAGGTGAATCAACGCCGCTCTACCTCCACAGTGATGCCTCGCAGGGGGCAGGTCAGCTCGATATTAATGTGGCGCGTCTTGGCGTGGATGCACTGACGCTTAATGCGGGCAAGATATATGGTCCTAAGCAAGTTGGCCTCTTGTGGCTGGCTAGCCAAGTGCGGCTTGATCCGCTCATCGTTGGCGGTGGGCAAGAGCGTGGCCTGCGCAGTGGGACGGAAAATGTGGCCGGTGCGGTCGGCTTTGCAACGGCGCTTGAATATGCCCAAGCACACCGCAAATCCAAGGCGCAGCGCCTTGAACGTTTGCGCAACAGTATGCAGCGCATACTATGCGAGCACATCCCCACGGCAGTTGTCTCGGGTGACATGAAGCATCGCTTGGCGGGGCATCTGCACATCTCGTTCCCGGGGGTTGATGCCGAGCGGCTCGTTTTCTTACTTGAGCGCGATGGTGTGCTCGTGGCAACTGGCAGTGCCTGTGCGGCCAATAAAGGGCTGCGCAGTCACGTCCTGACGGCGATTGGCCTGCCGCCAGAGGTAGCCGACGGAAGTCTACGCATCAGCTTGGGGCGGCTCTCGACCGAGGAGAATTGCCAGCGCGCAGCGCAGTGTATCATTGCAGCAGTGCAGCATGAGCAGCAGCGGATGAAGGAGGCGCAGCGATGAAGTTATTACGCTGGCTTGCCGGGATATTTATTGCCCTAATGCTTCTCGTTTGGCTTGGTGGGCGCTGGCTGACGCGCGACGACCTTGCCACGTGCCAAGCAGCTCCGAGTAGTGCTGAGCAGTGCCAGGCTGCTGATGCTATTGTGGCAGTGAGTGGTGGCGATACCCAGGCCCGCACCGCCGAAGCGATTCGCCTCTACCAAAATGGATGGGCACGCTTCATCGTCTTCTCAGGTGCTGCTGCCGATAAGACTGGCCCTAGCAATGCCGAGGCAATGCGCCGCCAAGCTGTAGCAGCTGGCGTGCCCGACCGTGCCATCCTCACTGAGGAACTAAGCGAAACTACCCGCCAAAATGCCAAAAAAACTGGCCAGCTCCTCCGCCAAAAGAATCTTGACTCGATCATCCTCGTCACCAGTGCCTACCACTCGCGCCGCGTTGCGCTGGAGTTTGGCCAGTATGTGCCGCATATCGCCATGCGTAGCCACCCTGTCGCTACCGACCGGCAGTGGTCAGACACCTGGTGGCTTACGCCAAGTGGCTGGCAGCTGACGATCGAAGAGTTGGTGAAGATTGGCTGGTTTAAGGCGGTGCAACCATGACGCAGCGTGTCTTTGTCGGGATGAGTGGTGGGGTGGATAGTAGCCTCACCACAGCACTGCTGGTTGAGCAGGGCTACGACGTGACCGGGGTGTATATGAAAAACTGGAGCCAAGACCTACCTGGTATGCAGTGCCCCTGGGCGGAAGACTTGGCCGATGCCAAGCGGGTGGCAGTGCAGCTGGGTATCGACTTTATCGTTTTTGATTTTGAGCACGACTACAAGCACAAGGTGGTAGACTACATGCTAGCTGAGTACCAAGCTGGGCGCACGCCTAACCCCGACATTATGTGCAACCAAGAGATTAAGTTTCGGCTTTTTCTCGATACAGCGCGCGAGCGTGGGGCTGACCTCATTGCTACTGGCCATTATGCGCAGACCGGTGGTGTATGTGCAGAGGATGATAACGCGGCGACTAGTCAAGAAGTTTCATTCCAGCCTGATCGCCTCTACCGCGCGACCGACGCAGCCAAAGACCAGACCTACTTCCTCTACCGCGTGACGAGTGATGCACTCCAGCATACACTCTTCCCGCTTGGTGGCTATACCAAGCAGCAGGTGCGGCACATGGCTACTGAGCGTGGCCTCTGGACGGCGCGCAAGCAGGAATCGATGGGAGTGTGCTTCGTTGGCAACGTTGGCATGCGAGACTTCCTCAGCCAGTATGTATCCACTCGCCCGGGTGATATTATCGACAAGCAAACAGGGGTGGTGCTGGGGCGGCACGATGGCGCGATCTTTTACACCCTGGGCCAGCGCCATGGGCTGGATGTCGGCGGCGGCTTACCCTATTACGTTGTCGGTAAGGACATGGCAGCAAATGTGGTATACGTGAGCCGTAATATGAATGACGAAGCAATGTGGCGTCATGATGTGTTGGTAGGTGATCTGCATTGGATTCACGGTGCGCCAGCGGCGAGCGACCAGCTGGCCGTCCGCCTGCGCCACCGTGGCCAGCTGAGGCCATGCACGCTGCAGTATGACTCAGCTCAAGCCCAAGCTACTCTCCACCTGAGCGACCCCGAGCGGGCCGTGGCAGCTGGCCAGTCAGCCGTGATCTACCGCGGGACAGAGTGTCTTGGCGGAGGGGTTGTCGTCGATCCCATGGCTTTATAGCTGGTTTTTGTCTTAGCAATGAGTGAAAACAGAGAGGCTATTCTGCAAGGCATGCATTCTCCCTTTAAGCATCAGGAAATATGTCGCACGACCACTCAGAAGTTAACTCTGTTGACAACCCAAACAGCAGTTTCGTATACTGACACTTATAGACAACCATAAGGGGGGATTATTATGAGGGTAAAACACACTCACTCTCGGATGAGAGTTATTGCTGCGGCGGCAGTCGTCGTTGGTGGCATTGGGCTTGTGGGGCCGCAGCTTGTGGCGCATCAGGCGTATGCTGATGCTGACACTACCGCACCAGTTTTTACACCGGCCAAGCCAGAGAAACTCGTGGCGCGAGCGGGCCGCTCGATTGCCGATGCGGTGCGTACTGTGGCAGCGAATGATGGGGCGGACGGAACAGGTGTTAATAGCGATGGCGTGGTTATCGACGCAAAAAACCTTGACCTTGCAAACCCAAAGCCAGGCACATACACAATCACTTACCGCGCGGTTGACAATGCCAACAATAAAGCAGAGGTAACGCGCGAGGTAGAGATCACAACTACTGAAAAGCTCGAAGCGAAGCTAGCTGAGCCGATGGTGCTGGATGGCTACAGCCCACACACCAGGGCGGAGGCAATATCCAAGCAGGTTATTGCCCGTGCCGTGGTGGCTGATGAGACATCTCCTCAGGCTGTGATCGACAAAGCATTGCAAGAGCTTCAGCAAGCAATCGATGACCTCCGCGTCGACCACACCGACTACGACAAAGCCAAGCAAGAGCTTGCTGCTGCCCCAGCCTATGTGGCAGCAGACAAGGAAGTTGCCACGGCAGTGGCTGAGGCAGATCGCCTGGCAAATCTCAAAGCAACCACAACACCAGAGCTTGCCAAAGCGACCAAGGCGCTCACTACTGCTATAGCCACGGCCACCCAGGAGGAACAAGCGCGCCAAAAGACAGCCACGCAAGCCGTTGATGCACTCGAAGCTAAGCCGGATCTTGCACTGCTTGCCACAACCCAATCAGTGGTCGATACTGTCAAAGACGATGCAGCCAAGGCGGCACTGCAGCGACGGGTTGACGCAATCCGCACTGCGCTGCAACCACAACAACCACAGCAAGCTGCCGCCGCACCCAAGACGGCAGCCCACATACCCAAGCAGACGCATTCTGTAGTAGCTGCACTTGCCGACACTGGTGCCAGCCTCTGGCTCCTTGGCGGGGCGGGCGTTGCCCTCATTGGTGGGGCAGTTGGCCTGTGGCGTTATCGCAACAAGCTGTTCAAGCGTTAGCAGTAGTATAACATCGCAAAAATCGGCTCGGATGAGTCGATTTTTGCATAGCAGTGTTTCAAGTGGCAGTATACTCCGTTATGGAGAGCTTTTATAATCACACCACCAAAGATGCACGGGGCAGTGTGTCCGTGCTATAATACCCCCTATGAATGCTCAAGATATCCGCAACAAATACCTCGAATTTTATGCCAAGCAGCAGCACGCCATTATCAAGCGGGCCCCGCTCATCCTAACCGATGACCCAACGACACTCTTTACCGGTGCGGGCATGCAGCCAATGATCCCATACCTGCTGGGTGAGGCGCACCCGCAGGGCAAGCGCATCGCCGACTCGCAGACATGCTTGCGTGCTCAAGATATTGACGATATTGGCGACAATCGCCACACGACCTTCTTCGAAATGCTCGGTAACTGGAGCTTGGGCGACTACTTCAAGAAAGAGCAGATTACTTGGATGTGGACATTCCTCACCGAGGAAGTAGGGCTTGACCCGAATCGCCTGTATGTAACGTGTTTCATTGGTGCACCCGAGTACAATATTGCCAAAGACACCGAAGCAGCCGAGCTGTGGCGGCAGAAATTTGCCGAGAAGGGGATCGAAGCGAAAAGTGCCGACATCGGCAGCGAAGAGCGCGGCGCAGCCCGTGGCATCCGGCCAGGTGAGCGTATCTTTTACTACGACGGTAGCAAAAACTGGTGGAGCCGCAACGGCGGGCCGGAGACGACGCCAGTCGGTGACCCGTGCGGGCCAGACAGCGAGATGTTTTATGAGTTTGACTTCATCGAGCACGACCCGAAGTTTGGTGAGCACTGCCACCCCAACTGCGACTGCGGGCGCTTTATGGAGATCGGCAACAACGTCTTTATGGCGTACAAAAAGGTAGCCGAGGGACAGTTTGTCCCGCTGGATAAGCCGAATATCGACCACGGCTCTGGCCTGGAGCGCATTGCGGCGGCGGCCAATAACGACCCTGATGTCTTTAAGATTAGCCTGATGTGGCCCATCATCGAAAAGCTCGAGCAGCTCAGCGGCAAGAGCTATGCTTCGCACACCGAGAGTATGCGCGTGATTGCCGACCACCTGCGAGCGGCCAGCTTCATGGCGGTCGATGGCTGCGTGCCAAGCAACAAGGAGCAGGGCTATGTGATGCGCCGCCTCTTGCGACGGGCTATCCGCTACAGCTTCGACCTTGGCATCGAGCAGAACTTTCTTGAAGCAGTGGTGCCGGTGATTGCCGACCTATATGAGGCAGACTTCCCAGAGGTCAAAGCCGCGCGCGAACAGATCATCGCTGTGCTTGCCAAGGAAGAAAAAGCCTTCCGGCAGACGCTCCGTAAGGGGCTCAAACAGATGCAGCAGTATGTAGCAGATGGCCTGACTGGCGCAGAGTTATTTACGCTATATGATACCTTTGGCTTCCCGGTAGAGCTCAGTACAGAGGAGGCATACAAGCAGGGGATCCCACTCTCTGAGGACTGGCGAGCAGAATTTGACGCCAAAATGGCCGAGCAGCGCCAGCGCTCCAAGACGGCGCGCAAAGGGCAATTTAGTGGCGGGCTGGAAGGTCACGATCCAATTCATCTTAAGTACCACACAGCAACGCACCTGCTCGGGGCGGCGCTACGCACGGTATTGAAAGCACCAGATTTGCAGCAGCACGGGAGCAATATCACCGCTCAACGCCTGCGCTTCGACTTCAACCACGACAAGCTCACCCCAGAGGAGAAGCAAGCAGTGGAAGATCAAGTCAATGCCTGGATCGAGGCAGACTTGCCCGTGAGCTTTGCCGTGTACCCAACCGATGAAGCACTGAAGCTCGGTGCAATCGGTGCCTTTGGCGAACGTTACGGCGATACCGTCAAGGTCTATTCCATTGGCGAAGGTGATCAGCGCGTGAGCTTCGAAGTGTGCGGGGGCCCACATGTCGAGCACACTGGCGTCTTGGCCGAAGATGGCATGCGCTTCAAGATTACCAAGGAAGAGTCGAGCTCAGCCGGTATCCGCCGGATCAAGGCAGTGTTGCGGTAGCGCTGCTAGCAAATAACCAGAAATAAACAACACAATACCAGCAACATATGTGCTGGTGTTGTATTTGTTGGTGCCAATGATACCTACAAGGGCACAAAAGAGAGGGCGCGGCCCTACTGGAGAGCACAGCGCTCAGTAATCATATCCTCTGTTAGCTGGGCGATAGTGTTGCTTAGCTGTGCGATATCTTTTGGCTCGACGTATGTGCGGCGGCGCTGTGACGCAGTTTCGCTAGATTCATAAGAACAGGTGAGTGTAGCACCAAGTTGGTCGCTCTCAATCTCGCATGTGACTGGCGTATCGATTCCATCGCAGACATAAGGTATTTCGCATGTGGCTGAGATACCTAGTATCGATTCGCCAATTCGGCGTGCAGTCAAGACAAAGCACATACTTGATGATTGCTCGCTATTACCATCGCGGTAGCTTACACTGTGGTACACCTGAGAAGGGTCGGCTGTAGGGAGGACCGCTTCGTCAAGAAGAGTCTGGAGGTCGGCAGCAGTTGCGCCGCGGTTGGTTGCATACCATCTAAATAGATCTGAATCATGGTCAAGTGGGCGCGAGCGGTCGAGTAAGCGTGCCACGTGGTTGTGAGTGATAGGCACCTGGCTAGGGTCGGCCCGGCTATACCAGTATTGCCGATTATCCGCCAGTGTTAGCGCAAAAGAATGATGCTTATCAGGGTCGGCAAAGGCGAGCTGGCCAGCGGTCAGGCCAGTGGCATCAGCTGTGAGGTCAACAGCCAATGTGCCACCTTCGTTATAACGCCCAAAGGGAGCCTGGTAGGCTATCGTTGTTTCGTCGGGTGTGGCATGGTGCGCTTCAAGCGCTGCGACCGTTTTGTACAGGTGGCGGCCAAGCAGGGTATGCTCGGTTGGCTCGCAATTCTCAAGTGGAAAGATGCCGATATGCGCGGCACCGACTGGTTCACGGTTAGTCATAGTGAGCGTATTGTACAGTGGTTACCTCTGTTTTGTCAAGGAGGCGCTACCACTGTATGACTTTTCTGCAATGTTTCTCAATAACGACACTTGCAGTGCTTGATGCAAAATGAATCATTTCATCATAAATTCGCCAATAATCACCGTTTAGGGCTAGCAGGCAGGCCTGTATATGGTATATAATAGAGATGATTATGGTTTTCGATCGATTTCTTACCCGAGCAGATAACAGCGCTAGCGAATGCCTGGTTGGCCTTGATATTGGAACAGAGTACGTTAAGGCGCTGCTTGCCCGGGTTAATGGTGAGGAGATTGAGATCATTGGTGTGGGGCGCAAGCACCAAGACCGCAGCGATATGCACTCGGGTGCGATTGCCGATATTGCCGCAGTCGTGCGCAACTGCGAAGATGCTCTGGCCCAAGCCGAGTCTGAGGCTGGCATACAGGCACGCCGTGCAGTGATTGGCATTGCTGGCGAGCTTGTGAAGGGTGTGACAAATACCATTCGCTATCGTCGTCCGCAGCCCGATCGTCCACTAGATGAGACCGAAATGGAATTCATCATCGAGAAGGTGCAAGATCGGGCTGCCATCAAGGCGCAACGGCAGATCGCTCTCGAGACGGGTAACCAAGATGTAGAGGTAAAGCTCGTCAACTCCGCACTCGTCAGCATTCACATTGATGGCTACAAGGTGAGCAACCCAATTAGCTTCCAAGGTAAGGACGTAGCGGTGCAGATCTACACTGCTTTTGCTCCTATGGTGCACATTGGTGCGCTCGAGCGCGTGGCTGATGAGTTGGCGCTCGACCTCGTGGCGGTGGCGGCCGAGCCCTTTGCGGTGAGCCGGAGCGTACTAGGTACAGATGCGAATAGCTCATTTACGGCTATTCTTGCCGACGTTGGTGGCGGCACGACAGACATTGCGGTGGTAAATGATGGCGGCGTGGAAGGGACGCGGATGTTTGGCATTGGTGGACGCAGCTTTACCAATACGATTGCCAACGAGTGCGCTATTAACTACAACGAGGCTGAGAAGCTCAAGGTTGCGACCAATCACGAGCAGATGAAACAAGAACTCAAGCAGCATTTTGATACCGCAATTGATAAAACCCTCGATGTCTGGCTAGCAGGAGTCGATCTTGCTCTTAGCGAATTTAGCTCGGTTGATCACTTACCCAATCGCATCTTGCTCTGCGGTGGTGGGGCGAGTCTTAAGCCACTGGTGAAAGCCCTCGAGACGCGCGATTGGTATACCGACCTCCCCTTTACACGCCGGCCAGTGGTGCAGCATATTAAGCCCAGTGACGTCTCGGGCGTGGTCGACCTGACGAACAAGGTCAGCGACCACTCATTTATCACTGCGATGGGCCTCCTGCGCGTGGGCTACGATACAATGATTGGGGCAAGCGAAACAGAAACATTACGCAATAAATTGAATAAAATGTTGAGGATCTAAATGCAAAAAGATGTCATTTATATCGATACTGAGGACGACATTACCGCCATCATTGGCAAGGTGAAGGACTCCTCGCAAAAAATCGTCGCACTTGTGCCACCCAAGCGGATTGGCGCCATGCAGAGCGCCGTCAACCTCAAGCTTGTTCAGCGCGCTGCTGAGCAAGCAGGCAAACGGCTCGTCATTATTACTGGCAACCAAGCACTCTCGACTTTGGCGGCTTCGGCAAATATCCCCACAGCACGGACGCTGCAAAGCCGGCCGGAGATGGCTGAGATCCCAGCGCTCGAGGTCGATGACGAAGATGTCATTGATGGTAGTGAGCTCGAACCAGATGTTCCTGAGCCAGTAACACCTGATACTTCTGTACCGCCTCGTCCTACTACACGCCCAGCTGCTCGTACTGCATCAGATGATGACAAAGTGGCAGATGCTTCGGCTGCCTCAGACCTCAAGAAGAAGGTGAAGGTACCAGACTTCAACAAAATGCGCAAGAAGCTCTTGATCGGTGGTGCGGCACTCGTTGTCCTGATTGTTTTCTTGGTGTGGGCGATTTTCTTCGCACCACATGCGACCATCACTATCAAGGCTCGCACCTCTGATCTGCCGCTCAGCACCCGCGTTACGATCGGCGATTCGCTTGGCTCAAACCTGCAAGAAGGGACAATCAAGACGACGACCAAGACAACACGCAAAACCATCTCGATCGACTTCACTGCTACTGGCAAAGAAGATGTTGGTGCAAAGGCAACGGGGACGGTGCGCTTCACACCGGCTTCGTTTGACGTCTTGCGCAATGGAGCGACGATCGACGCCGGGACGACTATCACGTCCGAGAATGGCATGCAGTATAAGACGACATCATCAGTGGTATTCGACTCTAACGCGTCGGGTGGCGATCTCATGCGAGGCCGCACAACAGAGGTCACCGCGGTAGAGAGTGGCGCGAAGTACAATGGTGCATCGGGCTCGGCCAAGGGGCCTTCTGGCTTCTCCGTCTCCTTTACGCGTGATACTTCTGGTGGTACAGACAAGACGATTACTACGGTGCAGCGCAGCGATGTTGAGCAAGCAAGGAATAGGCTGAGCAGCTCGCTCGATAGTAATGGTGCCAAGCGCGAGCTTGCCTCGCAATTTAACGGCGACAGCTATGTCATTCTTAATGACACCTTCAAACAAAACGACAGCGATATCCAGCCCAATGTCAAGGTGGGTGGTGAAGCAACCGATGGCAAAGCCCAGCTGACCGGTGCGGTAGAGTACTCCCTCTCGGCGATAGAGAAGCGCGAGGCCAGCATCTTCCTTGATGCATACTTCAAGCAACAGATTGACGGCAAGGCCAACCAGCAAGTCCATAGCAATGGCGTCAATAAGCTCTCGGTGACCAATGTTTCGGCTAACGGCAATGCCTACAATGCGACTATCACGACCAATGGCAAGATCGGCCCCAAGGTGGATGAGTCGGAGCTCAAAGACTACGCTAAGGGCAAGCGCTATGCTGAGATCCGCTCGCATGTCGAGAAGATCGAGGGGGTGAGCTCGGCCGATGTCTCGTTCTCACCATTCTGGGTGCAATCAGCACCAAATGACACGAATCGTATAAAGGTGGTATTTGACCTCAATGAACAATAAGAGAACATACTTAGCGCTTGATGTCGGCGAACGGCGGATTGGCGTGGCAATTGCCGATCCATCCGTGCGAATTGCTGTCGCATATGATACGATTGAAGTGGATGGTAGTGAACTTGAGCAGATCACTCAACTGATTATGAGTGAGCGTGTTGGAGTGGTAGTCGTCGGCTACCCGCGCAATCAATCGGGCGAGCCCACAGCTCAAACCGCCTATGTTGAGCGGTTTGCGACTCAGTTGACAGATATCGCGCCGCGCTTGGCATTTCAAGATGAGTCGCTCACCAGTGTACAGGCTGAGGAGTATCTTCGTGCTCAAGGAAAGCCGTATAGCAAGGGTGCTATCGATGCCGTCGCTGCCAGTATTATTTTGCAAGACTATTTGGAGACGCACTATGACTGATTTTCGCCGCCAGCCAGGCCGAGGCTTCCAGGTAGGGGACCCAAACCCACCAATGTCGCCACCACCAGCAGAACGCATCACGCCGCGGTCAGGGCGCTCGGCTGCTTCGGGGCGCAGTGCATCGCCGTATATGCGCCGCTCAGAGCCACATCGCCCAACGGTAGGGCAACAACAACAGCCACAATCGACACAATCTATCCAGCCGCAGCCAGCACCGTCTTCTGCGCCGCAGCAGGCGTATGACCCCTACGCGTGGGTAAGTAGGCCTCAGCCACAGCCTCAGTCTCAACCACAATCGCAACCAGCACCTCAGCCACAGCCCTACCGCGCGCCAGCACCATCTCGTGATGCTTATGCAGTACCGGTTCAGCAGTCAGCACCGCAATCTCAGCCTCAACCAACTACCATTCCAGTTGATGATTTTACTGATGACACGCTGCCTTCTGGGCTTGATGATGATAGCTTCTATAGCTTTGATGACGACCAGCCGCCGCAGCCCGCACCAGAGCCGCAGCGAGGGAGTCTACTTGGCAATGACGGTGTTTCGCCACTCTTTGCAGATGATGCACCAAAAGGTCGGACGATTGGCTCTCAAAAAAAATCCCCACGCTACAGTACTGAGCGACCACGTCATGGGCGTCGCCGATGGCTATGGTGGCTGAGTGGCATTGGGCTGCTAATGTTGCTCATCCTTGCAGCGGGGTATTGGTGGTATCATCAAAACCTGCAGCCGGTCGACCGGACTGACACCACGACCAAGACGATAACGATTGGTGAGGGCGACACGTTCAAGACTGTTGCTGCTACACTGAAAGAGCAGGGGTTGATTCGTGATGTTCGCGCCTTTGATATCTACACCCGCCTGTCGGGCTCGCGCAATCAACTTCATACTGGCGTATGTCAGTTTAGCCCTTCTCAGTCGTTGCCCGAGATCGCGACAAAGCTCTCGCAGGGGTGTCATGATAATCGCGTCGTTACATTCTTGCCGGGCGGTACTGTGGTGGATTCGCGCTACAAGCCACAAGGCCAAGATGCCACCACGGCGCTCAAGCGGGCTGGCTACAGCGAGGAGTCGATCAAAGCTGCACTAGCCAAGACATACAACAGCCCACTCTTTGCCAACAAGCCAGCTGGTACCTCACTTGAGGGGTATATCTTTGGTGATACATACTCTGTGCCGGCCAATCAAGGCCCAGAGGCAGCGCTCAAGGCAGCCTTCGCTCATATGTATGAGCAGATTCAGAACAATGGTTTGATCGACAAATTCGCAGCCCAAAAGCTCAATCTCTACCAAGCTATCACTCTTGCCTCCATCATCCAGCGCGAGATGGGGTGTGGTGGTGCGAGCCAGGACTGCTACCAGATCCAGCGACAGATTGCCCAGGTCTTTTACAAGCGTTTGCGCGAGAACAAAGTGCTTGGCTCGGATGTGACTTTCATCTATGGAGCAGACATTGCTGGCGTGAGCCCTAATGTCAATCTCGATTCGCCGTACAATACACGCATCAAGCCAGGTTTGCCACCTGGGCCGATTGCCACACCTGGCCTCGGCGCGCTCAAAGCTGTGGCCGATCCAGCCCCGGGCAACTACGAGTTTTTCCTTGCTGGCGATGATGGTAATGTCTATTTTGCCAACACTGATGCCGAGCATCAGGCTAACATCAAGCAGCACTGTAAGAAGCTCTGTTCTGAGCTATAGATCCCAGCTGTAGGCTGCACCTGTTCTCGCGTATTCCTTAGCAATATTGAGCTACGTTTCGTGCTCTCGCAGTAATATGCCGCGCATAAACGTCGCGAGGCCAAAACTGTTGCAATTTTCACAAAATATCATCTCCCACCACTGTGGTAAGCCATTGACTAAACTACAACCGCGTAGTAGAATGGATGGTAGCCAGTCGGGGAGTGAGGATACTGGGAATGCAAGAGAGGGAAATTACTCTACCAATGGCCTGCCTTTAAATGTCGTACGAGCACCGAAATCAACTTTTTTAATATTAATAAAATCGGTCGACATGTGTGCTCCGTTCTCTTGCATAAGAGAAGAAAGACAGAGTGAGGTAGTAGCGCACTAGTAATAGATGCGCAGGAGAACGATCATTCGTCAACAACAAGCAGCCGAGCAGGCTTCACAACTCGAACTTTCGCCTATTACCGTGCGGAGTCGGCGCCCGCGACCACTGTATAAGTCATTATCGCCGGTACGGACATCGGCCTATGTGGGGGTTTTTGTCCTAGTACTTTCACTCGTCGCCATGAGCTATCAGCCAATTTTGGCAGAGAACACCGCTCTAGCTAGCGCTGCGCCCGTCAGTGCAACGCGCCAGACGGCAGCAACACCATCAGCAGATGGGGTAGATCAGCTCGTCGCAACCAATGTTGCTACATCAATTGCTGAGAGCACGAACCTCCCTGTCACCAACAACGTCGCCAACCTTTCGCAGTCAATTGCTGCAGAGAACTCGTTTACCCAAACGAGCGCCACAACAATTAACAAGCCGCAGATTGTTCAGCCAACAGCTGACAACCGCACCATCAAGAAATATACGACAGTTGCTGGCGACAGCGTGCCAAGCCTTGCTGATAAGTTCAAAATTAGCACGCAGACCATCAAGTGGGTAAACAAACTTACCAGTGATGCACTTGAGCCGGGCAAAGAGCTGACGATCTTGCCAGTTAATGGCATCCTCTACACTGTTAAGGATGGTGATACACTTGATAGCATTGCTGCTAAATACAAAGCAGATAAGAACCAGCTCACTCTCTATAACGACCTTGAGCTGACTTCTACCCCCGCTAAGGGTTCGCAGCTTATCATCCCTGATGGCTCATTGCCAACAGAGGAGCAGCCAGGCTACGTAGCGCCACGCTCGGGTGCTGCTGCGCGCGCAACCAGCGCAACTGGCACAAATAGCTACAACGGCACCGGTGCTTACGGTGGCGCTGCGGGCACAGCTCATGCCTGGACAGGTGGTGGTGACGGCGGTGGCTATGCCTGGGGCAACTGTACCTTCTATGCCTACGAGCGTCGTCTTGAGCTTGGCCGGCCAATCGGCCGCCAGTGGGGTAATGCTGCTACCTGGGCTAGCTTCGCTCGCGCATCTGGCTACGGTGTCGGCACAACGCCAGCCGTTGGTGCAGTAATGCAAAATGGTGGTGGGTATGGCCACGTTGCCATCGTCGAGAGTGTTAACCCTGGTGTTTCGGTCACCGTTAGCGAGATGAACGGCTTTCGCTGGGGTGGTGGATTCAACCGCGTTGGCTTTGGCAACATCCCATGGAACGAAGCAGTCGGTGGTCGCTACCAGTATATCTACTAATTTCAATCCAATGAGCCTATCAAACACCTCTGTTGCCGCAGAGGTGTTTTTTGGTATACTTAATAGTATATGTTTGTAGATACAGCAAAGGTAACAGTAGTAGCAGGCCGTGGTGGCGACGGTGCGGTGAGCTTTCGACATGAAATATATGTAGACAAAGGTGGACCTGATGGCGGAGATGGCGGTCGTGGTGGTGATGTTGTATTTGTTGCAACAGAACAGCTCAACACCTTGCTCAAGTTTCGTTACAAACCAGAGCTCAAGGCAGAGCCCGGCGTTGCGGGTGGTAAGAAAAAAATGGCGGGTCGGTCTGGCAAGCCACTCGTCGTCAAAGTGCCAGTCGGGACACTGGTGAAGCGAGATGGTATGGTAATCGCCGACCTCGCTGAGGCAGGGCAAGAAGCGGTCATTGCCAAGGGTGGCGATGGTGGCTTTGGCAATGCGCATTTTAAATCTAGTGTGCGCCAAACGCCGCGCATGGCCGAGCTGGGCGAGGCAGGGGAGAGTTTTGAGGCGGAGCTGGAGTTAAAGTTGCTGGCCGACGTTGGCCTGGTGGGCTTTCCTAATGCTGGTAAATCAACCTTTCTCAGCGTGGTGAGTAATGCTCGCCCAGAGATTGCGAACTACGAATTTACCACACTCACACCTAACCTTGGTGTGGCTGATATTGATGATGGATCTATCTTAATCGCCGATATTCCTGGCTTGATTGAGGGAGCGAGCGAGGGCAAGGGTCTGGGTGATGCCTTCTTGCGGCACGTCGAGCGGACGGCTGTGCTCCTCCATCTCGTTGATGTGTATAGTAATGATGTAGCCGAGCGCTACCAAGCGATTCGTCACGAGCTGCAGCAATACAGCACCGAGCTCGCTCAGCGGCCAGAGGTCGTCGTGCTAACGAAGTGTGATGGGCTCGATGACGATATCATTCAGATGCAGATAGATAGCTTGCGTCAGGTGGTTGACGAAGCGACGCCGATTTTTGCGATCTCTTCAGTGGCTCATCAGGGAATCGTTGATGTACTGAGAGCTTTGCGCCAGATAGTAGTAGAGGCGCGGGCGGCCGAGGCTGCAGCTGAAGAGGATGATGATTTTGCTGATGATGAGGAGCTTGCGACCATTACGCTCGGTAGCCAAGCTAAGGCCGATGCCTGGGCGGTGCAGCAACTGCAGGGCTATGCGGCGCAGCGCTGCGCCGAGACGGCAGTAGAGAGCGGCCTCACTAACCCACGAGAGGATGCCGAGATGCCGCGTGTCTTTGCCGTGTCTGGCCAAAAGCTCGAGAAATTCGCTCGTCGCACGAACTTCGCCCAGTTTGAGGCAGTTAATCGCCTGCGCGACATTATGAAGCGTCTTGGTGTCACGCACGAGCTCATCCGTCAAGGAGCGGAGGGCGACAGCATCGTGCAGATTGGCGATAGCCAGCCGTTTCCACTGGTGGAGCAATAAAATATAGTAATCAATCAATAATATACCACCTCTGTGCGAGGTGGTATATTTGCTATAAAGCGCCAGCTTCCTATGATTCAATATCATCATCGTTGGCTGCTGCTCCGCTATTGTGGGTATAGTGGAATACCTCGAGTGCGGTGCCGAGGCTATTGATTGATTGCTCTGCACATTCTGCTTTAGCATGCATTATATCGGCTATGTCGGCAATCTTGTTGAGAGACACTAACATACCGCTGAGCATCTCCTGCATTTCGCGCTGCAGCTGCTGGGCAAATGCTTCCTCGTATTCCTTATAATTTGGGTCTTCCTCATCCTTCTCATGGTAGCGCCATTGGTCGGCTTTTTCCTTCAATTCATTGAACAGGGTACGGAGCGTGTCGGTATGGTAGCCAAGTGTATCGGCATCATCATGGCCAGTTCCGTGAGCATCGAGCTCCTTGAAGTTGATATCGGCATCGCTGCAGCACTTCTGTGCATCACTAAGAAATGTAGCAAATGCAGCATCGTTGCTATCGTCTGATGCTGCCGCCTCAGTAGACTCTGTATCTAGATCAGTTGCTTGGTCTGTATGAGTTGTCTCATCATCAGTCGACGATACATCATCTTCATCTTCTATTTCTCTTACAAGGACATCAAGCTGGTCGCGTACAGTCTGCAGCAGTGCATCAAATTCTTCGTAGAGATCTTTACCCTGTGCGCTGAGTAATGATTCGATGCTGCCAATATCATCCTCAAAAGGGGCATCATAATAATTAATATATGCCACCATATCATCAAGATTTTGTGGGCCTACGCTGTAAGCGGCTATTTCTTTTACTTTAGTTGCTGGACTATCGACCATGTCTGGTTTTTTCTTCCGTACTTTATCGGCATACTCTTTGATAACCGGTGCGCGGTCGACCAGCTTGGTAATACTCGTAATGAGCTGTTCGGGCAGTTGACCCTCATGCGACGGCTCATTATGCGGTAAGTCGCGTGGGTCACTATTGCCTTGGGGAGGGAGGTTGTTGTTGCTTCTCAGGCCTTTACTGTAGCACATAGTGGCAAAATATGGTAATAAATAGAGCAATAGTGCGAAGATGAACTATATAAGACCATAATCGCGCACAATAAGCATAATTTGCTATACTATACCTATGGCACAAACATTCTTTTTCTACGACCTTGAGACGAGTGGCTTCCGAGCGCAGACGGATCGGATTATGCAGTTTGCCGGGCAGCGGACAGATATGAATTTGCAGCCGATTGGCGAGCCATATAACTTCCGCGTGACGCTGAATGACGATACCCTGCCAAGCCCCGATGCCCTGATGGTGACTGGCATTACGCCGCAGAAGACGCTAGAGGAGGGCTATAGCGAGGCAGAATGTGCGCGGATGGTGAGCGAAGAGATCTTTACGCCAGGGACGATCGCTGTGGGGTTCAACAATGTGCGCTTTGACGATGAGTTTGTCCGCCATCTGCTGTGGCGGAACTTTTATGATCCATATGAGTGGAGCTGGAAGGATGAGCGGAGCCGCTGGGATATGCTCGATGTGGTGCGACTGACGCGGGCACTGCGGCCAGATGGCATTGAATGGCCGATGGATGAGAATGGCCAGCCTACCAACCGCCTGGAGCTCATTACTAAAGCTAATGGCATTGCACACGATAATGCACACGATGCCTTCGCTGATGTGGCCGCTCTGATAAAAGTAACAAAGCTAGTGAAGCGCGCTCAACCCCAGCTCTTTGACTATCTCCTTGCGATGCGCGACAAGAGGGCAGTGCAGCGGCTAGTCAATCTCGAGACGAAGCAGCCCTTCGTCTATACTAGTGGCCGCTACGATAAGCAGCATGCCAAGACGACCGTCGCCTTTCCGCTGGCACCAGCACCCAATAGCAATGTCTTGGTCTATGACCTGCGCTACGACCCAGCGCCGTTTGTGAACCTAAGCCAGCAGGAGCTTGCTAAGAAAATCTTTGCCACCTGGGAGGAGCGCCAAGCCGATGGCTTTGTGGCGCTGCCTGTCAAACCATTGCAATACAATCGTTGCCCAGCCGTTGCACCACTTGGTGTGCTAGAGCAAGGCGATGGCTGGAGTAAGATCCATCTCGAGGCGGCTGCTGTGGCGCGCCACCGCGATATTCTGCTTCATCACCCCGACTTTGCTGAGAAGCTCCGCACACTCTACGAAAAAAAGCGTGAGTACAAAAAATCGACCGACCCCGAAGGGCAGCTCTACGACAGCTTCGTCTCGGACGTAGACAAGGCGCACATTGCTGCAGTGCGCAGTGCCGATGCCAAGGCACTGGCAGACTTCCACCCAGCCTTTCGTGATGAGCGCCTGCCTGAGCTACTACTCCACTACAAGGCGCGTAGCTTCCCGCAGAGCCTCAGTGATGATGAGCAAGCCCGGTGGGAGCAATGGCGGAGCACCCACCTGCAGGCCCAGCTGCCGAGCTTTATGGCATCATTGCAGCGCCTGGCCAAGGCAGGCACAGCAGATGAATTTATCATGCAGGAGCTGCAGTTGTGGCTCGAGGCTGTGGTACCGGTGGATGACTAGGAAAGCCTTGAGCATCCAAAATCTTCACTTTCTCTATTGATTCTCTACTATTTCATTTGAGCAAGAGTAAGAAGCTGGTTGTCTAATCAGCTTTGAATCTGAGCAGCTACTGGTCAGTGAATGCCGACTCTTGTAATATTCTTGAGGAGAAAGCGGCGGGGAAGAGAACCACAAAAATTGGTGGGTAGCTCTTTGTGGATTAAACAGAAGAAGCGTTATATAACGATAAATTTTAAGACGCTTAATTGCGAGAGCGTAGATATTAGCCAGCTTGTCGAGGGCGCTGGCAGCGTGGGCAAATCCCTTGAATTTCGAACGTGTGCGAGGGCTCGGCGAGGTGATGAGCTTGAGCGATTGCCGCGATTAGCCGCTCGATCTCCTCATTCTCGGCAATATCAATCACCCGCCCACAGCGGCGGCACGTCGCGTGGTGATGATGACGAATAAAGACATCAGTCAGCTCGAGCTGGTACTTCCAGCCAATCGGTAATCGCTGGGCAATACCAAGCTGCTCAAACAGCTCTACACAGCGGTACACACTCACGCGGTCGGCCACGGCAGTGTACTCGGCAAGCTGGCGCATCGTGCATGGCCCGTGTTGATAGAGAGCACAAAATACTGCCCGCCGCACAGTAGTTACGCGGTAATGACGCTGGCGCAAGATAGTGGAAAATAGCTCGAGCGAATCATTCATACGAGCAATAGTGTAACACTTATTGCAACAAATTTGCAATAACCTAAGAGTCTCTTGTATCATACGACCCATGACACAGCAACCACTTATTATGATCACTGGCGCAAAAGTGACGCCAGCCAAACGGCACTTTATCTCGCAGTTTGGACAAATCGAGTATCTGACCTATCAAGGGCAACACTATAAAATGAACGCCGCCGCTGGCGTTGTGAAGCAGCTTACTGGGCAGTATGAGCTTTTGGTGGTAGGATACCAACCAGATGATGCGGCAATCTTTGCCGAGACGTGCGGCCTACCAACCAACCGCTTTATCCCAGCTGACCTGCGCCGCGCAACTGACATCGAGCGGACCGCGAGCCAGGCAGCAGCTCTCCAGCAAGAGCTGGATGTACCACTCTACGTTGTACACTATGGCGGGGCATCGGATACCAAGGCGGCATTGCCCCGCAATAGTCTCCTTGCCCATACCTGGGATATGGAGGCGGCGGCTATCCCTGATTTGGTAGAAAATAATTGCGTCACATTGGTCAAACTGTTGCAAGCACTGCGTCAGCACGGAGTATTTGCCCGCCAACCATACACCAAGGTTATGAGTATCACGGCTGCGGCAGCAGTGCGCGCCAAGGCTCATCTTGGCTTAGATGTAGCCCAGAAAGCAGCTGGCCATGGCTTGCTGCGCTCAATAGCCCTCGATCTTACGCCAGAGAATATCTTTATCACTGAGATCATGCCAGGCAGTACCGACACTGGATTTTTTGACAACGACTACACGATGGATGAGGCGATTCGCGTCACGCGCGACCTTGGCTATGACAAAACGCCAGAGACGTATCCACTCTTTACAGCCGAGCAAATCGGTGATGCGGTGAAGTATGTCGTCACTGCACAGTGCAATGTGCGCGAGATAGCCCTCTTGCCGTATGGACAGTTCCCACATCTTGGCGCGTAGTTGGCCGTACGTGTGGCTTTTGGCTCTTTGCTCTTTGCTCTGTAACAAACCTGCAATACTCGTGGTACAGCATTATAAAGAGTGGTGTTGCGGGGGTTACTAACACATAATAAGAATAATCATAAGGAGAAACAATGGAAAGATATAAACAGACACCATCGAATGATCATTCGCTTGAAGTGCTCGGGGTGCTTGGGCCGCTCGGTGCAGGTAAGACGACAACGCTCAATCAGCTGATCGAACGTGTACCGCTCGATACAAGCTACGCAGTCGTGGTAAATGACGTCGGTCAGGACAATGTGGACGCGAGACGGATTGCTCAGCACCCAGCTAATCGTAGTGAGCAGATTATTCCGCTCACGGCGGGCTGTATTGGCTGCTCGGATGCAACGCAGTTCCAGGCGGCGCTCGACCGTGTGCGCGATGCTGGAATAGACATGCTCTTTATTGAGCCAACCGGGATTGCGCCAGGGACGGAGATCGCTGAGGTGGTAGGCTCAAGTGGCTATGATTTCTCGGCCCTTGCCTTGGTTAACGCACGAACAGCATCACGCGACATGCATTATCAAGTGCTACCGAGCCAATTGGCGGTGGCAGACATTGTTGGTATAACGCACACTCCAAATGATAGAGCAGCACTCACAGTGATCGATTCTGTGCTCGAGCAATTACCTGCCTTGCCACCCGAGGTAGCTGTTGAGCTCATTCGCCCCGGTAGTACAGACTATGCAGAGGTGCTGGCGAGGTTGCGCGGCGTAGAGCGGCAACTTCACCTTGGTCAGCGAGCAGTTGCCCAGGTGTGCGGCAACCACTGCCATGACCATCATCACAGCCATGACCATTGCGATCACGACCACAATGTAAGTGCACAATCATTTGCTTTGCGCGGTGATGTTACCTCCGCACAGCTGCGCGATTTCCTTATGCCGCTCACCCAAGACTCGAGCGCGCCACTTCTGCGGGCTAAGGGTGTGGCAGCTGGCAAGCGCTTCGATCTCGTGGGTGATGAGTGGAATGAGCAACCTGAGCCAGAAGGTGCGCCGCGTATCAATGTGATATTTGGTGGGCATATGCCGCAGCATGTGGCGACAACAATGCAAGCGTTTGCCTGCCAGGAGACGATGACGGTGCAAGGGACGAAGAAAGACATCGTTGCTTCGGTGCGTGAGCTGCCGCTGGCCGACCGCATTGCGATTATCGAGCAGCGAGTCCAGCAATACCCCGCACCGATTAGCCCGGTGCATGGTGAGTTGATCACTGATTGTGAAGCAGATGAAGGCTACGAAATTGCCTTTTGGCGTCAGTCTGATGATATTCCGGATAATATCAAGCGCCAAGCTCTAGAGCACTATCTGGCGTTTCGCCTAGCCGGTCTGAGTGAGCTGCAAACACACCCTGAAGCGATTGCACATGATGACGAAAAACGTGCTTATTGGCAGCGGCGCTATGGTGCAACGCTCGGCTGGAACTACTACCATCTCACCGATATGATCGATCCAGCTATGCAACAGCACATAACGGCCGCGCAGCCAGCTCAGCTGCTGTGTGAAGGGTTTATGGCGCTCGAGCGTCTTACCTTTGATGAAGGTAGGGCAGAGGAAAAGCCAGAATTTGTCAGTGCGGTGCTGCGTGCGGCGCTGGCAGCAGAAGATGTGACTAGCGAGCAATGCCAGGCGGTGCTGCGCCGCGGCCAGCTTCTCTCGGCGCAGCATCCGGAGTATGCACAGCGGTGGCAACAAGCAGCTGCTTCTCTTGAGTGAGTCATATGAAGACTTTTGCGTAGCCTAACTCATCCCATATAAAACACCCCAGCCATCCCCTGGGGTGTTTTGTGTTGAAATTGGCTTGGCCTGAGCTTATTTTTTGATAAGCTTGAGGATAACCAGCAGTACAACTGCGCCAAAGAAGGCGGTCAGTAGGCTAGCGAAGTTAAAGCCAGTTAGCACATCGGCACTGCCGCCCATCAGGCTTACCAGCCAGCCACCCAGCATTGCGCCGATGATACCAACGATGATGTTGGTCAGTGCGCCTGAGTCTTCACCTTTATTTACCACCTTGGATGCCAGCCAGCCGGCAAGACCACCGATGATAAGCCATACAAGTATAGTCATAGTTGATTGTCTCCTTATCAATAATATTGTTATGATAGTATATCATAGTTGGGGAGTAAAAGCTATTAGGACGCCTGCGGGCTGAAGGTGACTCGCCCGTCAGCTGCCTTCGCTACCACCGTCATACCTTCGTGGATGCGCCCATCGATCAGCTCCAGCGCCAGCGGGTCAAGAATACGCTTTTGCACCAAACGCTTGAGTGGCCGGGCGCCAAAGCTTGGGTCGTAGCCATCCCGGGCCAGCATGTCGTGGACGCTCTCGTCAAACGCCAGCGTGATATCGCGGCTGTCTTTGACGTGGCGGGCAACGCGCTCCAGCTGCACGTCAACGATGGCCCGCATGGCTTGCTCGTGAATACGGTCGAAGATCACGATATCGTCGATACGGTTGAGAAATTCTGGGCGGAAATGCTGACGCAGCACCTCGAGCATTTTATTGTCCAGCACAGACAGGTCATCGCCGGTAAAGTCCATAATCATCTGCGAGCCAACATTGCTCGTCATGATAATAATGGTGTTGCTAAAGTCGATCGTCCGGCCTTGGCCATCAGTCAGGCGGCCATCGTCCAGCACCTGGAGGAGCACGTTAAAGACGTCGGGGTGGGCCTTCTCGATTTCGTCAAACAGTACCACGCTGTAGGGGCGACGGCGCACTGCTTCGGTCAGTTGCCCGCCTTGGTCGTAGCCAACGTAGCCTGGTGGCGAGCCAATCAGGCGGGCGACGGCGTGGCGCTCCATGTATTCACTCATATCGATGCGGATCATGGCGTGCTCATCGTCGAATAATTCGCGGCACAGGCTGCGGGCTACCTCTGTTTTGCCCACCCCGGTTGGGCCAAGGAAGAGGAAGGAGCCAATTGGCCGATTGGTATCACTGAGCCCAGCGCGTGAACGGCGAATGGCGCTCGCCACAGCGGCCACGGCGCGGTCTTGGCCGATGACTTGGCGGCCGATTGAGTCTTCAAGCTTGGTTAATTTACTCGATTCGCTTTCCATCAGCCGCTCGACGGGGATGCCCGTCCAGCGCGCCACTACGCTGGCGATGTCATCAGGCGTGACTTCTTCGCGCAGCAAGCGGTCGGCTGGTGGGATGGCGGCTAGCTCCTGGCGAGCGCTGGCGAGCTTTTTCTCCAGCTCTGGCATATCGCCGTATTTGATACGGCTTGCAGTAGCGAGATCCGCGTCGCGTTCAGCGATTTCTAGTTGTGAGCGCAGACTGTCCATTTTTTCGGCAGCGGTGTTGACAGTCTGCAGGATATTCTTTTCGTGCTGCCATTTGCTGTCAATCGCCTTAGCCTGAGCCCGGAGGTTAGCGATCTGCTGCTTGATTTCTGCTTTGCGGGCTTTGGCGTGGTCGGATTTGTCTTTTTTGAGCGCGGCCTCTTCAATCTCCAGCTGCAAGCGGCGGTTATTGAGCCGATCTAGGCTAATCGGCACGCTCTCTAGCTGCATCTTCAGGGCACTGGTGGCTTCATCCAGCAGGTCAACTGCCTTATCAGGCAAAAAGCGATCAGGTAAGTAGCGAGTGGAAAGCCGCGCTGCTGCTACAATCGCATCATCAGCGATCTTGACGCCGTGGTGGACTTCGTACTTTTCCTTGAGGCCACGCAAGATAGCGATGGTGTCGTCAAAGCTCGGCTCGCCGACGTAAACTGGCTGAAAGCGCCGCTCCAGGGCTGCATCCTTCTCGACATGCTGGCGGTACTCGGCCAGCGTGGTGGCACCAATCATATGGAGTTTGCCGCGGGCCAGGGCAGGTTTGAGCATATTGCCGGCGTCCATACTGCCTTCGCCTTTGCCGGCGCCGACCATGGTGTGAATTTCATCGACGAAGAGAATGATCTCGCCGGCCGCTTCCTCTACCTCTTTGAGTACACCCTTGAGGCGCTCTTCAAACTGGCCGCGGAAGCTCGCGCCGGCTAGCAAGCTGGAGATCTCCAGGCTAATCAGCCGCTTGTCTTTCAGCGACGCCGGTACGTTCCCCTTGACGATGCGCTGCGCCAAGGCCTCGACGATGGCCGTTTTGCCGACACCCGGCTCGCCGATCAGCACCGGGTTATTCTTGGTGCGTCGGCTGAGGATCTGCATGGTGCGGCGAATCTCTTCATCCCGGCCAATGACTGGGTCGAGCTTACCCTCACGCGCCAGTGCCGTGATGTCCGTCCCAAACTGCTCGAGTGGCTTTTGGTTACTTTGTTGATTCATGTTTGGTGGCATATATCCCTCCTTGTAGTTATATAGTGCGGGCAACAGAACGCCCGGTGAGTTACTTAAAAACGGGTGGCCGATCGCGCTGGGTATCAGCCGCGTGGCCTATTGGTATAGTAACAAATTAGCACTCTCGATGCAAGAGTGCTAATTGACAGAGTTTTGATAGGTGTGCTTGATTTGCTTAGCACTGCTTTCTTAGCGTCAAGAGCGTATACCCATAAGAGTAATATAAGACATTGATAGTTTCAGCAGCTCACCCTTCTGAGTGAGATCAAAAGGATATAGCAGCAATCAGTCTCCATTCTTTTGTGTATAATAGACGCCATGGCAAACATATATTTTACTCGGGCAATCCAACCAGATAATGACCACCCCCATTTCTTAGCCAAAGCACTCATTGTTGATGCGACTGGCAAAATTCTCGTCCTTGAGCGCAGTAGTACGCATCCGCTCTTTCCGCATGGTGCCGACCTGCCTGGTGGCATAGTCGAGCCTGGCGAGACACCACTAGAGGCGGCGCGGCGGGAAATAGAAGAAGAGACTGGCCTTAGCTTTGCGCCGAGCCAGTTGAGCGTGGCCTTCGAGCACGTACTGCCACACCCTGATGGCCAGCGGCTGAGCTATATGTGCTATGCGGCACTGGTTGATGGCGATGCGCCAGAAATTACCCTCAGCTGGGAGCACAGTAGCTACCAATGGCTCACACCAGATGACCTGATGCAGCAGCCCATTACGCCACAAACCGACTATCCCTTTGCGGCGGCGGTGCATTATATCAGCTCATTGCGGCACTACGCCCAGCAGGAACGACCTGAACTGCTGTAACCGGTGAATGATAAAGGAGTATGTATGGAGTACGTAAAAAGCAACAGACCTGCTATTGCCGTTGATCTTGATGACGTTGTTTTCCCTTGTGCTGAAGGGCTAGTAGCGGCATATAACGAGTATTACGGTACCAACTTTCGACCTGATATACCACAATCGACCTGGGACGTATCACAAGAAGAAGTGCAGGAGCGATTTAATGGATTGCAACTAGGGACGACGCCAGGCATGGTGAAGCCTGGTTGGTTTGAGGAGATGCAAGTCCCAGACATAGAGACAATCGAGGCGTTGCGAAGACTAGCGGCCACGTATCGACTCTATGCAGTCTCGGCTCGGCACTATGGCCTGGCAGATGTGACACAGCAGAGTATCGAAAAGTATTTGCCTGGTGTCTTTGAGCAGGTTATTTTGACGCGGCGGCCAGTCGAAACCGAGGATAGCATCAAGATGATGACTGACTCCAAGACAGAGATATACCGGCAGTACAATATGACGGTTGCAATTGATGACTCGCCATATCATCTTGAGCGTGGCCTCGCAGGAGATGATGCACCGCTTGGCTTGGCAATTTTATTTGGCGAACGGCCATGGCATCCAGGCGCTACGATCGACGATCCGCGCGCTATTGAGTGCCGCACCTGGGCGGAGGCGGAAGAGGCTATTGCCCGGTATTTCGCTCGGTAAATTTGAGTGAGAAACATCTGGCTCTGGATAATACACTGATTGCCTTGCAATCTGTATGTAGGATGGGCTACTATATTTTCTATGAATCTAACGATGAAACTAACGAGACTCTTGAAAGTTCTCTGGCCAGTACTGCTCTGTGCAGTGGTGTGGCAGCTACTGCAGTTTGCTCCGGCAGACCAGTGGTGGTGGCTACAAAAAGCAATGAGCCCACTCACGACGACGATGATTTTTCTTGCAGTTTGGCGCTATAGCGATCGGCAGCAGCCAACGACGTGGCTCCTTCTTGTGGCGCTTGTGCTGTTTGCTGTGGCTGACTCGCTGGTGGCGTTCTTGCCCTTCTCGCATCTCATCGTTGGGCTGGGGGTGTCTTTGCTGGCGTATCTGGTGCTCTGTGTTATAAATTTGTGGCGCCTCATCTTTGCCCTTGCGAAGGGAGCTGCCAGGCGCATAAATTGGGTATTGCTGCTAGCTACCTTCATGGGCAATGCAATAATGGTATATTCGACACTGTACAATGTGTTGCCGCGTGTAGGAAGCCCGCTCCTTGCTGGAGCAATAAAAGTATATGCTGCTGTACTTATAGTACTGATGACGAGTGGGGCAGCGGCAGCTCTAACAGACTATCGGCTACGGTGGAGCGTGGGTAGTTGTAATGGGACAATACTTGCCGCCTCGGAGTCGGCCCTTGCGCTGCAGCTCTTTGGTAAAGCATCTGAGGCATGGATTATCTATAGTATTATGCCATTGTATTGGTGTGGCCTCGTCTCCTATGTTGCGGCAAGCCGACCAAAGAAGGAGCGGCTTACATCGCGAGTGTAGCGCCCTAAAAGATGCGGGGAGGCTCAGTTGGCTTCTTACACAAATCTAGTATCTCGCCAGTATACATGCTACAATGAGACGATATGTCGGAGCAGATACGGATTATTGGGGCGCGCCAGAATAACCTCAAAGATGTCAGCGTAACCATTCCGCGCGATCAGTTTGTGGTGGTGACGGGCTTGAGTGGTAGTGGTAAGTCGAGCCTCGTCTTTGATACGATCTACGCTGAGGGGCAGCGCCGCTATGTGGAGAGTTTAAGCAGCTATGCCCGGCAGTTCCTTGGCATTATGGACAAGCCCGACGTCGACTCCATTGATGGCCTGAGCCCCAGTATTAGCATCGACCAAAAGTCGACGAGCCGCAACCCGCGCTCCACTGTGGCTACAGTGACGGAGATTTACGATTATTTGCGCCTGCTCTTTGCTCGGGTAGGGGTGCCACATTGCCCGGCTCTTATGCCCGATGGCACGCGCTGTGGCAAGCCTGTCCAGCGCCGGACAGCTCAGTCTATTATCGACGAGATTATGAAACTTCCTGAGGGGAGCAAACTTATGTTACTGGCACCGATCGTGAGCCAAAAGAAAGGGGAATTTGCCCACATCCCCGAGCAGTACATGCGCAGTGGCTTTGCGCGGGCTCGGGTGGATGGTGTGGTGTATGCGCTTGATGAGTTCCCGGAACTACAGAAGAGTTATAAGCATGATATTGAACTGGTGGTCGATCGTGTCGTGATGGCACCAACGATGATGAGTCGCATCTCGCAGTCGGTTGAGCAAGCGCTGGAGCTTGCGAGTGGGGTCGTGCAGGTGTTAGACGCCACGAGTGGCGAGATCACGACGTATAGCCAGCGCTATGCCTGTATGGATCACCCAGGCGAGGATATCCCCGAGCTCGAGCCGCGGCTCTTTAGTTTCAACGCGCCGCAGGGAGCGTGTCCGGTTTGCACGGGCCTCGGTACACGTCTGGAAGTTGACCCGGAGCTCATCCTTAACCCCAATCTGACGATTGCCGAGGGAGCGATCCGCCCCTTCAACCGCTTCAACGCCGAAGCGTGGTACATGAAGCGCCTCGCCGCGGTGGCTGAGGAGCACGGTTTTAGCTTGCACGTACCCGTCAAGGAACTGGGTGATGATGCCGTGCAGAAGGTACTGTATGGCACAGGCAAGCAAAAGTATCGCATCCACCTCAGCGGTAATCGCTATTACGACTCAACCTACGAAGGAGTCATCCCTAACCTCGAGCGTCGCCATCGCGAGACCGATAGTGAGTTTATGCGCAAAGATATCGAGCGCTTCATGCGGGAGCGGAAGTGTACGGCCTGCAAGGGTGCGCGGCTCAAACCAGTGGTGCTGGCAGTGACAGTCAATGGCCTCTCCATTATGGATATTTGCAATCTCGACGTCGCCAATGCGCTGGATATGATAGGCCAGCTGGAATTTACTGCGGAACAGCAGCACATCGTTAAGCTTGTTGTCAAAGAGATCATGGCGCGGCTGGGCTTTATGAACAATGTTGGGCTCAGCTACCTCGAGCTAGGGCGAGCAGCCAACACGCTCAGCGGTGGTGAGGCGCAGCGTATCCGCCTCGCGACGCAAATTGGTAGTGGCCTGCAGGGGGTGCTGTATGTGCTGGATGAGCCATCGATTGGCCTCCACCAGCGGGACAACGATCGCCTCATCCAGACGCTCAAAAATCTACGCGACCTAGGTAATACCGTACTGGTGGTAGAGCATGACGAAGATACGATTGCGGCGGCTGACTATCTGGTGGATGTTGGGCCGGGTGCTGGCGTGCACGGTGGGGAAATCGTGGCATGTGGCACGCCAACAGAGGTAGCACGCATGCCACAAAGCATCACTGGTCGATATCTGTCTGGTGCGGAGAAGATCCCAGTGCCAGCGCAGCGCCGCCCGATTGAGCAGGGCCGTGCACTAATAATCCGCGGGGCACGCGAGAATAATCTCAAGAATATCGACGTCACTATCCCGCTTGGCGTCCTCACACTGGTGACAGGGGTGAGTGGTAGTGGCAAGTCGACGCTCGTCAATAGCATTCTCGCGAGCGAGCTCACTGCCCGTTTACATCGCGCCCAAGCAGTGCCAGGTGCACACGATGCAATCGATGGGGTCGAGCAGCTCGATAAAGCAATTGTTATCGATCAGTCGGCGATCGGCCGCACTCCGCGCTCCAACCCCGCTACCTATACCGGTGTCTTTACACAGATTCGCGAGCTTTTTGCGGGCACGCCCGAGGCGAATATTCGCGGCTACAAGCCAGGGCGCTTTAGCTTTAATGTTAAAGGTGGGCGCTGCGAGCATTGTCAGGGCGATGGCGTTATTAAGATAGAGATGCATTTCTTGCCTGATGTCTATATTCAATGCCCTGAGTGCCATGGCAAGCGCTATAATCGTGAGGCGCTTGAGATCACCTACAAAGGTAAGACGATTAGTGACGTCCTGGATATGACGGTGGAGCAAGCCTGTGAGTTCTTCGCTAACATTCCTGCGATTGCTCGCAAGTTGACGACGATCAACGAAGTGGGCCTTGGCTATATTAAGCTCGGCCAGCCCGCCACGACCTTTAGCGGCGGCGAGGCACAGCGTATCAAGCTTGCTACCGAGCTGAGTCGGCGCACGACTGGCAAGACGCTCTATATTCTCGATGAGCCGACCACCGGGCTGCATACAGCCGACGTTAAGAAGCTACTCGAGATTCTCCAACGCCTCGTAGCGGGTGGCAACAGTATGGTTATCATTGAGCATAATCTTGAGGTTATCAAGTGCGCCGACCATATCATCGACATGGGCCCCGAAGGCGGGCAGGGCGGCGGCACCGTCATCGCCAGTGGTACACCTGAGGAAGTCGCGCATAACCCAGCATCGTTTACGGGGAAGTATTTGCGGCCGCTCTTGGGCTAAGGTAAATCTGTAAGTCCAGTACTTTTTGCTGTACCGAAATTCCCTAGTTAAGGCTGCGTGAGGTTCTTTAAATCAAGAAAGGAGGCTGAGAGCTTAGGAGTTAACCACTTGCCATTATTGCTGATTGAGCAGTGGATTTAATTCACGACAGAATTTCATACTACTTCGCTCATCGCGAACGCGCGGTGGAAGGAGTTTCGCGAGACTTCTGGCGTATAATTCGCCGCCGTCAGAGTCCGGTTGCTCATGACGTGTTACAGCTCCGTCTTGATAATAGAATTTCCACACATCGCAAAACCCTGATGGATACTCGTGCTTCTTCTCACGGCAACTCACGCCAGCGTAGATTACCTCACTATTGTGAGCAAAAACGTACGTTTTGCATGTTTCGCCCTGGCGGATCTGTGCCAGATAGCGTTCGGTCATTTGGCGTGCCGGTGCGTCGTTGCCATACGCTAGGCCATCCGTCCACCACCAATAGACTGCGAACCCGCCCGCAACCAGTGCCAGAAACAGTACAAGGAGAATGAGTCGTTTGATGCGAATGTGCGGGAGAAATGGTAGCTTCATAACTATATAATACCGCGTAGTAAGGGATAATGCAAATTTGCTTGCTATCAGTAATCGGCAACAGTATCCGCGCTATGACTCTTGAGGCATGATAGGATAATGAGAGTAATATATACGTATAAAACCAAGGCAAAGTTTATCCACTATGAAATCAAAACAGCCACAACCTGATGGGCAATCATATCGCACCGCTATCCTTCGCTATGCCCAGCGCGATCAAGCGATGCGCCAGCAGTACTTGGCCGATGGTGGGGTGTGGGATGCATCGCTTGATGCTGAATCGACTGAATTTTTGCGTACGATTGTGGCGGCAATTGGTTGGCCAACAATACGTATGGTGGGTAAGGAGGCTTCGGCCGCGGCGTGGTTGCTACTGCAGCATTCGCCAGATATCGACTTTATGGAGCACTGCCTTGAGCTGATGAAGGCAGCGTCACGTGGCGAGGTCGCGCTGCGCGATATCGCCTTCCTCGAGGATCGGGTGTGTTTGCTACGTGGTCGGCCACAGATATATGGCTCGCAGTTTCAGGGGCGGGGTAAAACCCTTCGTCTCTATCCAGTTCAAGATACTGAGCGGCTTGATGAGCGCCGTGCAGCGATGGGTTTGCCGCTATTTGCAGAGTACGAAAAGCAGATTCGTCAGATGTATGGCGATGAGCCGCTGGCTGCCAGATAAGAGGCGCAGCACAACAATATTGGATAATCGAACAAAGCCAAAGCAAAGAGCCAGCTACTCATACGCTGACTTTTTTACACAAATAGTGTGTTAAATAAAAAATGTACTGAGGTTATTTCTTTGTTCGCTTGCCCTTACTGAGTAGGACAGAAAATTGGTACTTGAGCTTATCGCGAGTCGATTTTTGTTTGAGCGCATGGATAGCCATCGGCGCCACAGAGATGAGGATAATAATAATTGCAGCGACCTCAATATTAACCCCAGCTTTGGTGAGGATTGCGCCTGCAAAGTAGCCAAGATAGGTGAATATGGCGGCCCATAGCGCACCCCCGACGATATTAAACAGGAGGAACGTATTGTAATGCATCTTGCTCGCGCCAGCCACAATTGGGGCAAAGGTGCGCACAATGGGTACAAAGCGCGCCAGGACAATGGTTAGTGAGCCATGCTTTTGGTAAAATTGCTCGGCCTGCTCGAGGTATTTTTTCTTAAAAAAGCGCGAGTTGGGCTTGAGAAAAAGCTTGCGCCCGACTTTGTGACCAAAGGCGTAGCCAGTGCTATCGCCCAGGATTGCCATAAGAGCGATCGCTGCAACAAAGAGATGAATATTGAGTGGGTGGCCAAACAGGCGAAGGATCTCTTGATTCACCATATAGCCTGCCGTAAAGAGGAGACTATCCCCTGGCAAGACAAAGCCGATCAAAAGGCCAGACTCTGCATAGACCACGAGCAAAACCGCGGCAATGCCGAGGCCAGTAATTGCATGTATAAGTGATTCCATCGCGCTTTAGTATACCATACTTTGCTCGGGGAAGGGAGTTCTTTGCTGCTTTTGGCCCACCTGGCACAAAAATGCTATACTAAAGAGGCAATATTACTTAACTCCGGAAACATATCCGAAAGGAGAACTATGGGAGATAAGATAACACTAAGGATCGAGACACGATCAATTCACGGTAAGAAAGTTCGTCAATTGCGCCGCCAGGGCATAACGCCAGCGGTGGTGTATGGTGCTGGTATGGATGCTGCTGATGTGCAGGCACCAAGTAGAGAGATAGCAAAGGTTGTCGCAGCAGCTGGCCGCCACACCCCAATTCATTTGACAGGGGTTAAGCGGCGCATTGCGCTTATCAAGAGTATTGACTACGACCCAACGCGAGTGGGCGTGATTCGCCACATTGCTCTACATGCGGTGCGCGCAGACGAGCCGGTTACGGCAGAGGTGCCAGTGCGCCTTATTGGTATAGGTGAGTCTGAAGCTGAGAAGAATGGACTGGTCGTGCTGCAGGCAATTGAGAAGGTTGAAGTGAAGGCCTTGCCGATGGATTTACCTGAAACGCTTGATGTGTCGGTGCTTGGTCTAGCCAGTGAGGGTGACCGCGTGACAGTGGGCGACATCACACTACCTGAGGGTGTTGAACTGGTCGAACACGACGATGGTCGTGAAGGTACTGCCGATGATGACGTGACGGTGAAGGATCTCGTCATTGCGAGTGCCTACGAGCCAAGTGTACTTGCTGCCGCTAATGAAGCTGCCGCTGGTGCCGCTGAAAACGCGGATGCTGAAGACGTTGCAGCCGAGCAGGGTAGCGACGATGCAGCAGCATAGCACCTAGCAAGAGATCCTCAGCCAAGTAGCACTTGCAAGAGCGATCAATCATAAAAGAAACCAGTCGTGTGAGGCTGGTTTCTTCCGCTATGCTGGCCGTAATTATGCAGTCGCTACACCGCGAGGAATCCGCCATCCACCACAATCTCCGCCCCATTGACGTACTGGCTCATTGGCGTACCAAGCCACAGTGCAGTGCAGGCAACGTCGTCGGGCTGGCCCAGATTCTTGGCAGGAAGGCGGAGATTGTAGGTGAGGCCAGTCTTGATGATGGAGAAGTCGAGCTTCTTGAGCGCCGCAAGCCCCATTTTCTGAGCACCTGGTGTGCTGATACCGCCCGGCAAAATGGTATTTATCTTCCAACCACTCCGCCCAAAGTCTTTGACGAGCCCACGGCTCAGCGCGAGAACACTGGCCTTGCTCATGGCGTAGAGCGTCATGTCGTAGGTCATACCTTTGAGGGCTTCAATGGAGCTGATATTGATGATAGTGCCTGGTGCTGTGCGGCGAGCAATCATTTCTTGACACATGGTGAGCACTGCCCGGGTGTTGATCTGGATTGTTTTGTCGAAGGTTGCCTGGTCGATATCAGCGAGCTTGACTGGTGCAAAAATACCGGCGTTGTTGATGAGAATATCTGGCGTTGGGGTGATATCGTGCCACAGCGCGGTGATAGCGTTGTGGTCGGAGAGGTCCACGATGTACGTTGTGACGGCGGCGTCAAATTGCTCACGCAGCTCGGTAGCGGTTTGCTGCAGTGCGTCGGCATCGCGGTCGATAAGCTGGAGGGTGGCACCAGCCTCGGCATAGCGCCATGCGATCGCCTTACCAATGCCCATCGCGGCACCAGTGATGAGCACCGTCTTGCCGGTCAGTTTCAGTAATTCGTGCAGGGGAGTTTGATGTGTTGTCATGTCATTAGTATAGCATAACCAGTATGACTCGGGTTAGTTATATCTATTGCAAGAGTTTACATCTTAGACGTTGAGCTCTATGCGTATAATATACGATATGGTATTCATCAAACGGATTAATTTCTTAAAATGAACACTGGAAGCAGAGGGCGCTCGCACTAAACATATAGGGTTTGGAAAATAATCGAAGAAAAGCATTGTCTTTTTATTGTAAATGAATTACAATAGCTGCATGGAGCAAGCAGTACAGCGCCGGACAACGAAATACACCGATCGAGTGATCGCGATTCTTCGCCAGCTGCAGCATGCCACCAACGCCGAGATTGCGGCCGCGCTACGCCACGACTACCCCCGTGTCAGCGCGACCACAGTACACCGCATCACCCAGCGGTTGCAGGCGGATGGGGTAATTGGTCTTGCACCAGCAACGGCGCACGGCTGCCTGCGCTACGATAGCAGTCCTGTGCTGCATGACCACTTTGTCTGCAGCTCCTGCGACGGCCTACACGATATCACCATCGCGCCAGCGCTGCGGTGTGAGCTTGTGCGGCAGGTAGCAGACTGCCTTGTCGATGGGCCGCTCATCATCACTGGCACATGCCATCCCTGTCATCGCGATAACCATAATTTATAAGGAGAAAAATCATGGCACTATACAATACCACTACCAAGCAAGAATTTGAGGAACACGCTCTCCAGAGCGAGCGGCCAGTGCTGGTCGACTTTTGGGCACCGTGGTGCCCACCGTGCCGCGCAATGGCACCACTGCTTGAGCAGATTGCTGAAGAGACGGAGTTCGACGTCGTCAAGGTTGATACCGAAGCAAGCCAAGACAATGCAGCGCTTGCCTTGCAGCACCAAGTGCAGAGTATCCCTAACATGAAGATCTTCAAGAGTGGTGCTGTGGTGGCAGAGCTGGTTGGCATGAAGCCAAAGCAAGTACTGGTCGACGCTCTGCAACAAGCAGACGCCTAAATTTACTCTCTAACAGATTTCCTCCTCAGGACCGGTACAGATGTGTTGGTCCTTTTGTTATGGAGTGTTTTGCTTTCGCTAGCAGCAAGCCCATTAAGCTGGTTTGTCTATTGCTGGATCAAATAACTCTAGGTAGGAGTGCAAGGTAAAAAGTAGATAATCACAACATATCTGGTATACTATAGGGGCACAAGCAATAGGTAAAACTAACAAGGAGATCGTGTCATGAAAAGAGTAAAAAAGGTTCTACTTGGCATAGTTATAGTGATTATATCGATAGTAGTCATTATAAGTATTTTGTATTGGGTAAATAGTGCTGAAGGCGAGCGTTTATCTAAGGTGAAGCAGCGTACTTATGATCAACATAGCTATCTCAAGGGGTTAAACCGTGATGATATTGCGAAAAGTTCTCTGCCAGGCGTAACGATATCGCCAATCAACAACCAGCATATCAATGGCTATCACTTTAAGCCTCAGCAGATAAAACACAAGGGGTCGATCATATTATTTGGAGGCAGCGAAGGATCAGTCAGTCCAAATACGGCAGCACTATTGTCTCTGAACGGTTACGAAGTATTTGCAATGTATTTCTTCGGTAAAGGGAACCTCCAAAAAGAATTAATGCGTGTGCCGCTAGAGCAGTTTGAACACATTAAGGCGTACATCTCAGCGAATACTCAGCAGCCAAAACCTCTAACGGTAATTGGTACGTCGAAGGGTGCTGAGCTTGGTCTACTCCTTGCTTCGTATTATCCAAATGATATTGATAACTTAGTGCTGTACTCGCCCTCAGCGTATGTGTGGCAGGGCCTGTCGATGGATTATTCAAATGTACAGTCATCATGGACATATAAAGGTAAGGACTTGCCCTTCTTGAAATTAAGTGATGCATCAGGTTCGGCGACGGCAGGATTCTTCGCTGATATGATTATTGGGCGGCCAAGAGAATTTGCGACTATGTACGAGAGCATTATCCAGCGAGCCACTAATAAATCAGAGGCTACTATTCCAACGAATAATGTTAGAGCTAACTTGCTTATGTTTGCTGGCGGCAAAGATAGTGTATGGCCATCGGCGACGATGGCGCAAACCATCAAGCAGCATTATCCGCGTTCGAGCCGCCTTGAGGTGTATCCAAATGCTGGCCATGTATTCTTCGGCCCACCTGTTATCCGTGGTATGCGAGCTGGAGGAGAATATGACGCGAACGAAACAGCGAAAACACAGAGTGATGCAATTCTTCTCAAACAGCTTGACTCGTGGACGAAAGACAACGAGCAGAAGGCATAAATATCTAGTTAGGTATTAGAAAAATACCGTTTCGCTTGTTGAATCATATATGCTCCAATATCTCCTTGGCCAATGATGCGGTTTACATCGTTGATATCAACAAGGGTATGTGCAATGATATCACCACCAGGATCGTGAGTAAACTCGCCAATTTTCTTGAGCTTTGTATAGACACGAAACTGGTACACGCGCGTGCCGTTTGGCTCAAGGCAGCACTGGTATCCGAGTGGTTGCCATTCAATAACGCGCATGTTGCACTCTTCTACCATCTCTCGTGTGATGGTTTGCTCAATTGTCTCTCCAGATTCAGTTTTACCGCCAGGGAGATTATAGCTCTTCTTGACTGCATTATAGACGAGCGGAACGGAACCAGCTAAATCACCGATCGTATAGACTTGTTGCCAGGGGAGATCGGGTATAGCAGATTTTTGTCGTATAGTACACCAAGAAACAAAAATGGTTTTGCCGCCATACTGAAAGGAAGATGATATATCGTATACCATAGACAAAACTATATTACGAAACGGAAAAAGATAAAATAGCTTTTGATAGCTACTTTCGTGTATACTATGCACTAAAGAATGCGTCAAGAAAAAACACTCCTACCAATCTGTCAAGCGGGCGATCCGGTGCTGCGTGAGAAAGCGAGGCACGTGAGCCGCGAAGAGATCACCACACCAGCGGTGCAGCAGCTTATTGCAAATATTGAGCACACCGTAGCGGAGAGAGACTACGGCGTTGGGCTGGCTGCACCCCAAGTGGGGCAGGCCTTGGCGCTGAGCGTGATTGCTATCAAGCCGACGCCAAACCGCCCAGACCGCGAGCCATTTGAGCAAGTTATTATCAATCCATCATACACCGGCATTGGCCAGACAACGGGTATGTGGGAGGGCTGCGCCAGTGGCGATGAGGGGCGGCTCTTTGCGCAGGCGCAGCGCTACCAACAGATCAATGCTCAGTGGGATGATGAGTGGGGTGAGCATCATACTGCGGTGCTGGATGGCTTTGTTGCTCATGTCTTTCAGCACGAGGCTGACCACTGTGAAGGCATACTTTTCTTTGACCGGGTGGCAGATACGACGACCTACATGACGGCAGCAGAGTATCGCAAGCGTGTTGTGGGGCGGTAGTTGCATTTAAGCTTCGCTCATTTCCTCTCAAGATCAGTGATTATTCGCTAAAAACGATTGCTTAACTTGCTGGTAGGCGTCGCGGAATGGCACGCCTTTTTCCACCAATTCGTTAATCTTGGCGACGGTGTAAAGTTCATCGGTCATCGCCTCAGCCAATCGGTCAGTGTTGGCTTCCAGCTCGCTCACGCAGAGTGCCAAGACCTCCAGCGTGTCGAGTGCTGACATGAAGGCGTCCATGGTGATTTTTTTAGTTAGTTGTAGGTCACGGTGATAACCACTGCCAGCACCCGTCGAAATAGCTTGGAGCTGCAAGGCGTAGTTCGGATAGGCATGAGCAGTGGCACGCATGATCTCAAAGACGTCGTAGTTACGTTTGTGCGGCATGATGGACGAGCCGGTAGTCATGGTGACGGGCAGTTTGAAATAATTAAACTCCTGCGAGGTAAATAGCAATATGTCTTCAGCAAATTTGCCAGCGAAGACCATGATTGGGTTGAGCGCCTGTACGGCAATCAGTTCAAACACGCCGCGCGACAGGCCGCAGTACATGGGGTTTTCCTGCACTTTGGCGAAGCCTAGTTCGCTCGTTGTCATCTGGCGGTCAAGTGGTAGGGTAACGCCAAAGCCAGCAGCACTACCCAGCGGGTTTTGGTCGATGGTGGCAATGCTGTGTGCGACCAGTTGCTGGAGGTCATGAAACGCATCGTGATATGAGCCAAGCCACATACCGACGGTAGTAGGCATAGCCTTTTGGGTGTGGGTGTAGCCAGGCATTTCGGTCTGGCCAATGACGGCAATTTTGCCAGCATAGGCCTGAGCGACTGCTTCCAACTTGTCCGCTACTGCTTCAAGTTCCGTTTTGATGAACAGTCGCATCATCACCAAGGCTTGGTCGTTGCGACTTCGGCCGGTGTGAACCTTTTTGCCAATCGGTCCGAGTTTTTCTGTTAGATATAGCTCAATGGCAGTGTGGCCATCTTCGTGTTCGCTGGTGAGGGTGAAGGTGCCGGTTTTCCACTCGTTGAATAGCTCGTCCAAGGCCACTGCCAATTGTTGATATTCATCGCTAGTCAGCACGCCAATTTTTTCTAGCATGTGAGCGTGCGCTTTGGTCGCAGTGATGTCGTGACCGAGTAAGTACTGGTCCAATACCTGATCATCGCCAACAGTGTATGCCTCGACCAGTGGATGGAGTGAGCCAGTTGCGGTTGATTGCCATAGTTTACTTGCCATACGAGTATGCTCCTTCAGCTGTTCGCTGACTTAATGAATATAATTCAATGAATCCGGCGGACGAATTCTGGTTGAATGCGTCGTTGGAATCAAACGTTGCAAGATTAATATCAAACAACGAATGCGGTGAGTCTACACTGACGACGGTGATGGTGCCTTTGTACAGGCGGACTGTCGCCGTGCCAGTGACTTTTTGGTTCTGATCATCAATATAGGCATTGATGTGATGGACGGCTGGCTCGTACCACTGTGCTGCATAGGTGAGATAGGCCCATTTTTTGTCCATTTCGGCTTTGAGTTCATTTTCAACGCGGGTCGACACCAATTGCTCAAGCTTTTGATGGGCAGCAATCAAGATGGCAGCGCCAGGGTTTTCATAGACGCCGCGTACCTTCAGTCCGACTAGCCGATCTTCAATAAGGGTTGATACACCCACGCCGTGTTTGCGGCCGATCTGGTTGCAGTGCTGGATGAGTGCCTGGAGTGAAAAGTGACGGTTATCGACAGCGACGGGCACGCCTTTAATGAATTCGATGGTAATGTCCTCGGCTTCGTCTGGTGTGTATTTGATGGTCGAGCACCAATTGAGAATGGCATGATAATTTGGCTTGAGCGATGGCGATTCTATCTCGCCGCCTTCACTGGTGATACCCCACATGTTTTCATCGGTCGAATAGGGTGATTCCTGGGTGTGTGGCACGGGTATGTTGTGTTTCTTGGCATAGGCAAGCTCTTCCTCTCGACCCATACTCCACTCACGTACTGGTGCCAGGATCTTGAGTTTAGGATTGAGCGTGGTGATGTAGGTTTCGAAACGAACTTGATCGTTGCCTTTACCAGTGGCACCATGTGCGATGACTGTGCAGTTGTATTTTTCGGCATATTCGACGGCTAATTGCGAGATGATGATGCGCCCCAGCGGCGTGCAGAGGGCATAGCCACCTTGGTAATCGGCATTGGCTTTGATGGCCAGCGACAACAGCTCATCAGCGAAGCGGTCGCGAGCATCAACCGTGATGGTTTCTATAGCGCCGAGCATCTTGGCCTTTTCGGCGATGGCGTCGAGATCATCAACCGTCTGGCCGATATTTACCGTCAGGGTGATGACCTTGCAGTTATATTTTTCTTGGAGCCACTTAAGCATGACGGAGGTGTCGAGGCCTCCTGAATAGAGCAAGAGACACGTGTCAAACTCGCCATTTGTTGCCTCGTGGCTGGCAACCTTGGTGTAGTGAGGTGTGTCGTGATTCATATCCTTCCTTTCTATAATAATTAAAAAGAGCCGCTCGGATGAGGGCTCTTTCGTTGGTTTTATACTATACGACTAATTAGCCCTCTGAATCAGAGCGGCGACGACGAGCAACGATAACGATGTTGTGTCGATATGTCATACTAACACCATAGCATACCGCGCATATTTTTCACAATACTTTTCATATAAAATTGCGATGCGCTACAATAGTCATATACATTGGTATGACGAGGGGATAAAATTGTGCAGCAATATAACAAAGAAGCGCCTAGTATAGACGTATGAGTGGACGAGTAGTGAATATTCTCCTCGTTGAAGACGAACCAACCCTCCGCGCTGGTACCGAGCAATTCCTCCGCCAGCGCGGCTTTACGGTGCTGGCGGTGGCTAGCGGTGAGGAAGCGCTGGAGCAATTTGCCGAGGCAGATGCTATTATCCTCGATATTATGTTGCCAGGGATAAGCGGGATTGAGACGCTGCACCAAATTCGCCAAGCCAGCGACGTGCCGGTACTCATGCTGACGGCACTACATGATGAGCCGACGCAAATTGCCAGTTTTGACGAGCTGGCGGATGACTATATGAGTAAGCCGTTCTCACTGGTGATTTTGGAAAAGCGAATCAAAGCGCTGCTTCGCCGCCGGCAGCCCACCACAACCTTATGGCACCGCGGTCTGGCGTCGGTGGATTTTGCGGCCTATCAGGGGTTTTATGATGGTGCTGACGCGCACCTCAAGCCTAAGGAAGTGCAGTTGCTCAAACTGCTGGTGGATAACCCACACATGGTCTGGAGCCGGCAAGCTATCATCGATAAGCTGTGGCGTGATGACGAGGTGCCGTTCGATCGAGTGATCGATGTCTACATCAAAAACTTACGCAAAAAATTGCACCTGGATTGCATCGTCACGGTAAAGGGAGTGGGCTATCGCTATGAAGCGGCTTAAATTATTTCCCAAAACATTTTTAGTGTCGATCGGCCTATTCGCGGCGCTTATCATCCTGGTGCATGCGCTGGTCTACACCTTGATGCCGCAATTTTATCTGCAGCAAAAAGAGCGCGAGGCGGCGGATAATCTCACGGCGCTGACAACTAAACTCCGTGGCAAGTCCACCGAAGACATACGCCGCCTGAGCCAAGAGTTTGCTACTATGAACAACGTTAATATCACGCTGACGATTAATGGGCGCGACCAGTATTTTCAGGGCTTTGAGTCGATCACCATCGTGACCGATAGCGGTAAGCCGGTCGATACCAGCGTGGTGAAAATCGCTGATGGGCAAACGGTTGATCCGCGCTCGGTGATTTTGCAGCAGAGTAGTGTGACTGATAAGCAGGGCCAAATGATCATGGTCAAGCTACTCGCCGACGTGGCACCTGTCACTCAGGCCAAGCTCGCCACGCTGCACGTATTACCGTATACTATGCTTGGCTCGCTACTGGTGGCGTTGCTGTTTTCGTACATCTACAGCCGCTTTGTGACGCGGCCGATTCGCCAGATGGCGGCGGTGACGACGACCATGCAGCGGCTGGAAAAGGACGCGCGCTACCCGGTAAATAGCAGTGATGAAATTGGCGTGCTGGGGCGAAATATTAACGAGCTCTATCAAAATCTGTGGCAAACCATACGCTCGCTGGAGCATGAAAATAAGCGGATCACCCAGTTAGAAAAGGAGAAAATTGCATTTCTTCGCGCGGCCTCACATGAGTTAAAAACGCCATTGGCAGCCCTCCGAATCATGCTTGAAAATATGCAGCTGAACATCGGTGAATATAAAAATCGCGATCAGTACCTAGCGGAATCGGTAGCGCAGGTTGACCGTGTGGCGGCAATGGTGAATGATGTCTTGCGCTCTGGCAGTGTGGCCGAGCAAGCCCTGCGCCAAGAAAAGCGACTGAGGGTTGATAAGCTGATCGCCGAGGTGGTTGAAGATTATGCGTTGCTGGCGAAAACGCGCGGCATGACTTTCGCGGTTAACACGCAGCCAGTGACTATCTACGCGAACCGTGACATGATGCGCCACGTCATCTCGAATCTTGTATCAAACGCGGTGCGCCACGGCGACGCTGAGAGCGTGATAACGATTACTTGTGACGAGCACAAACTAGCTATTGAAAACGCCTGCACACCACTCACCACGCAGCAGCTCCAACACGTCTTTGATCCGTTTTATCGCACGTCTGGTAGCGCGACACAGCACGCTAATAGTAGTGGCATTGGCCTCTACACGGTGAAAATGCTGCTCGATACCAAAGGCCTAGACTACGACTTCACGCCGCATGGGCAGGGTATGCGGTTTGTGGTGAGGTTTGATTAAAATACCTGAACTTGATGTGAACTAAATTGAGCAACTTTTATAATAGAATAGCAAAGACCGCGCGCTGCCCCGATAGCTCATGTTATTTATTCTGATATAATAAATTCATTATGATTACACACCAATTAAAACTAGCAACAGAACCTTTTGATGTAATAGTCTCTGGTAATAAAACCATCGAATCACGACTATACGATGAAAAGCGCCAGAAGATACAGCTTGGCGGCATGAGCTACTATTATAAAGAAATATGCCATGACTGAACACCCGAAGATATGTCCCCAGGAGGACATGCCACGACAGTGTTGTTCAATAGTGGGGAATCAGTCTCAACAAGAAAGGAGTGTCTATGCGTAAGATGCGCATCAAGCGTCCGTACTACGACGCAATCATGTCGGGTCGCAAGACCTTAGAAGTCCGCATCGGCTACAACAGCATCAAGCGCCTTAAGGAGGGTCAGCTATTGCAGCTCGAAAACGGATATGCGTCTGGTGTTGTGCGAATCAAGTCAATTCGAATTTATAATACATTTGCCGACATGCTGGCGGCTGAGTCATGGCAGCAGATCGTGCCGCAAGCGAAAAGCAAAGAAGAGGCGCTTCGCCTCCTTCACAAGATCTACCCACCGCATAAGGAACGCCTCGGTGTTCACGTTATCGAGATTGAGAAACAGGACAGCAAGTTAGGGAAACTCATCTGAATACTGCCCATTTCACATTCCCTTCACACGGGTTTGCTACACTGACATAGAACCAAGAAAGGAGATCTATGTCATTCATGCAACGTGCCTGGTTGTATATCACCAGGAAAAAACTCAAAACGCTGATTTTGCTGGCGATTTTGCTGTGCATGTCGACGATTATGCTGAGTGGATTTGCCATCAAGCATTCGACCGACGCAGCGGCACAGTCGCTAGACAAAACGCTCAAGGCTGGCTTCACGCTGGGTAATAATCCGCGCACCAATCCGGGAACGGCGCGCGGTTCAGGAACGGTGTCGAATAAAGACATCAACGCGGTGAATAATTTGGAGGGTGTGACGGACTATGTCAAACGCCAGAATGCCACGGTTGACTTCATCAATACCAAACTCGTGCCTCTGCCAAGCGGTGGCAGCGGTTATGACGCCGAGAAAGACAAGCAGTTTGGCAACGCCGCGACTATCATCGGCGTCAATACATCTGAGCTTGAAACCAAGTTCCGAGCTGGCGCACTCAAGCTCATCGCTGGCCGGCACATCACCAAGAACGATTCACGCAAGATTTTGGTACACGAAGCTTTTGCCAAGGCTAACAACCTGAAGCTTGGCAGCAAGATAAAGCTAAAGGCCAATCAATACGATACCGACAATGAACATCCATCCAAGGACGAAGTTGAAGTAGAAATCGTCGGTATATTTAGCGGCACAAACCCAAAGCAGGCGACGTACCAGGTGGAGCTGTTTGAGAATTTGTTCTTGACTGACATCGCGACGACCCGCCAGTTGAATGCGTATACAGCGCACAATGAGATTTACCAGGACGCTACGTTCTTTACCAAAGGCACCAAGCAGCTAGATGAGGTGATGGCGCGAGCACATAAACTGCCAGTTGATTGGCAAAAGTACCAGCTCAACAAGAATAGCCAGGAACTGGCTGGCGTGACTGGTGCGGTCAATGGCGTGTACGGCTTGATCGACGGTATGCTGTGGGCGACGGCGCTGGTCAGCGTCGCGGTGATCGGCATGGTGCTGTACCTGTGGATGAACGAGCGCAAGCGCGAGGCGGGTGTACTCTTGGCGACGGGTGTGCCGCAGTCAAAGATTGTGCTGCAATATATCGCTGAGCTGGTGATGATCGCGGTGCTGAGCTTCGGCGCGTCGTACGTTACCGCAGGGCTAATTGCTCAGCAACTGGGCGACCACGTGGTGTCGCAGGCGGCACAGAATGCCACGCGTCAGGCTGGCAGCTCGCTCGGTGGTGCATCACTCGGGGCTGATGCTGACTCGGTGACATCATCGCGCACGCTAGAAAAGGTGACAGTTGGCGTGCAGCCGACAGATCTGCTGGCGGTGTGGGGTGCTGGACTAGCGGTGATTATCATTGCGGTACTCCTAGCTTCGCGGCCGATTACCCAGTCAACGCCAAAAGAATTACTAACCGAAGTGGACTAGGGGCGAATGATGACGATTATCACACGAGCCTGGACGGCTGTGACGCGCCGGCGGCGTCGCAGCCTGACCATCGCCCTGATCATAACGCTGATTTTCACGCTGCTCATCGGCATGCTGACGGTGCAGCAGACGATGGCGCAGCTGAAGCAATCGGTCGAGCGGAACATTCGCGTCGGCTTCAGCATCGCCAGCAAGCAACCATCGGGCGAGGTGCCGATGGATATCGCGCAGCGAGTGCAGCGCTTGGACACGGTGAAAGCGCACAATTTCCAGGCAGAGACCACCGCGGGGCTACCGGGTAAGCAGTTGATCGACACAGCAGGCAGCGGCGTGCAGCTGGATGCTAACGTGGCTGGCGAAGCGAAGGTGACGGGCGCCACACAGAGCGATTTGCTTGGTGAGTTCACTGGTAAATTTTACCAATTGGAGCAAGGCAAGCATTTGACCGAGCACGATCAAAACGCGGCCCTGATTCACAAAACGTTCGCCGAGAAAAATAATATCAAGCCGGGCGACAAGCTGGACACCACCAAAGACGGCTGGCGGGTGACGGTGACTGTCATGGGTATCTTCAGCGGCAAAGGTGAAAAGCCAGCAGTCTTACAGTCCGACATGGCAGAGAATCATGTCATCACCAACTTGGCTATAGCGCAGCAGCTGACAGGTAGCCAGCAGTTGACGCGGGCGACGTATTTCGCCGAAAATCCGCACCAGCTGAAGTCGCTAACGGACCACACCAAAAGCCTACCAAACGTCGACTGGCAAAAATTCAGCCTGACTGACAACGGGGCAGTCTTTGCCGGAGTTCTCCAAAACATCGCTGGCATGCAAAACATGGTGACGATTGCCACTATCGGCGCAGCCGCGGCAGGGTTGGCGGTGTTGTCACTGGTGCTGGTGTTCTGGGTGCGCGGCCGCTTGCATGAAATTGGCATCTTGCTGTCTATCGGCACGTCGAAGCGGCGGATTATCGGGCAATTCTTGGCGGAACTCGCCATCATCGCCGCAGTTAGTTCGGTGCTCGCGCTCGGTATCGGCTCGGTTGCCTCATCGCAGATTTCTACTGCCCTCACATCGCAAACCGACCAAAGCCAGCGCATAGAAAAAACCAAGGTGCAAGCCGCGCCGCCGGCGACCTACCTAGAGGCCTTCGCCTTTGGCTACATGGTTGTTCTGCTGTCAGCCATCGCTGCCACCGCGCCAATCATGCGCCAATCACCAAAGCAAATTTTAGCAACATTAAATTAGGAATTATCATGTCATTACTTACCTTACGCGATATCATTTATTCATACCCAGGTGGCACTAGCAATGTGCTGAATGGGATCAATTATCAATTTGAAAAAGGCACATTCTACGCCATCGTCGGTAGTTCTGGGGCTGGTAAGTCGACGCTGCTCGGGCTCCTAGCCGGACTCGACACACCGACTGGCGGGCAGATTTTGTTTGATGATGAAGACATCGCCGAGCAGGGCTATTCGCATCATCGCAAGCACAATATCTCGCTGGTGTTTCAGAATTATAACCTGATCGATTATCTGACACCGCTAGAAAACTTGAAACTGGTTAATCCCAAGGCTACCAACGAAACGCTACATGCCATGGGCCTGGACGACGATCATATCAATCGCAACGTCATGAAACTGTCTGGCGGTCAGCAGCAGCGTGTAGCGATCGGCCGGGCGCTGGTATCCTCCGCGCCAATCATCTTGGCGGACGAGCCGACCGGCAACCTGGACGAAACTACCGCCGCCGACATCATCGACATCCTGCGCCAAGCCGCCCACGAAAACGACAAATGTGTCATCGTCGTCACCCACAGCAAACAGCTGGCTAAAGAGGCGGATGTGGTGTTGACGCTGAAAAATAAGTTACTCCAAGGGGGCAAGGAAGATAAAAAATCAGCCCGCAAGAAAGCTTAGTCGTGATAAGTTCTATGATGTATTGGTTGTAGTATGCTGCATGTTAGCGAAATGGTGCGAGGCCAAAGCATCCTTAGCTCACGACTGCTTCTTCATATACCTCGCGGTCTCCTCCCAGAGTGGGTTATCCTTGTATGGCACGCCATCGTGTGCCCAGTACCACCAAAAGTACCCGCCAACGTAGCGTGGGGTATACTGCGGCATAGCATAATAATGCCGAAATAGCTGCAATTTGTGTGCCATCGGGGCATGCTCGCTGGGTGTGCCGCACTCGCCAATGCCAAGCTTGGCCTCTGGGAAGAGTGTCTCAAGCTCAGCAAAGACCTGCCGCCAGTTAGGCTGGTAGCCATCGTTGTCATCGTCGTAGTAGCTGACGAGGACATAATCGATGCCCTGCCTCAGATCATCGGGTAGGTATGTTTGTAGCCACTCTTTCATGCTCGGCGTGCTTCCGTTTGGCGGGAAGTAGTAGGGAACAAGCGCCGCCACGGCATGCTTATCCTTAATGTATCGGTAGGCACTGGCCACCTTCGCGGCGGTAAGGCGCGGGTCTTCTTGGATCCACTCTTGGCCATTCATTTCATTGCCAATTTCCCATATCGCGACGTAGTGAGATAAATACTGGTAAGACTCAGCAAAGCGCTGCTGGTAGCGCTCAGTGCTGTAGCTGTGCATATCAGAAGAATCAACGGGCTGGGCCATGATATCGGCCACGCGATGAAGGGTTTTGAATAGCTCACGGTAACGCTGCGGTGATCTATCCTTAGACATAACGATCCGCACCGTTGGCCGAGCAGGCAAACGCTGAAGAGCTTCCACGATATCAGCAAGCCGTCTCGTGCCCTCCCAGCTGTCGTCGATTGTCAGGCCGTAGAGCATGCGTGACGGAGAGGTGTGCTGAGGATGTGGATGATTCGTGCCGCTCTGTGGGGTGGAGTTTGGTGCTGGTGCGAGAGTGCGCAGCAGCGCGTACATTAGCACACAAAGCAATAGAATAAGACCAGCAATATGAACGTACTTTGGCATATAATAAGCTCCTTACAAGGTAGTATATCAAGACGCAGTTTTATATCAAAAAAGGCGAATTTCGAAATTCGCCTATTTTACCCTGTTTTTTCCCTGTTAGCGTGGGTTCTTTTTCTCTTCTTTTATATATTTATATAATAGGAGAGAAATCGATATGGATGGATATAGAGATATAGCGATAAGTATAGATATAGATAGAATTATAGATAAGGATATAGATAGAGAAATATAGAGAAAGAGATGTATAGATATATAGAAATAGATAGAGAAATAGTAGAGAAAGAAAGTTATAGAGATAAAGAGAGATGGGTATAAAGATATCGATACATAGAGAATAGATATAGTATCGAGATATATTGGTATGTATATATAGAAATATGCTTATTACAGTGTATCTACTGCGAGCAGTATGAGAAAGGAGTAAAGCGCTCAGCTTCAGGTGTTACCTACTTGACTCATGCAAAAAGATATGAATAGTTTTTATAATGGAGATGTTTTTCGCATAGACATTGCGTAAAATAAGACTATGTTCCAAACGCGCAAAATCGTACTGCATCGACCAACGCATGAGCTCCAATTGCAGAACTCAAATCACGTTTTCGTTGCATAATGGCAAACGGCAATCCAAACAACAGTGCCAACACCACGACGCTGCTCAATGTGAAATTCGTTGCATCAAAATGTATCAAGACGTGTGGTAATACCATGATGGCATAGCACAAAAAATTATCGAACCTTGATAAGGCCCCATCCTTGATGCAGTAAACGGTCAGCGCAAAAAAGAAGAAACGAAAAATGATCTCCTCTGACACGCCGGCTTTGATCGCACGCAGGAACCACTCGGGTTCGATCGAAATATTAAATTCCATGGCGGATTTTGCCAAGAGGATGTTGATAACTGCCAGCGCCACTCCTGCGATTGCCGCGATGCCGACCGTTTTCAATATCTCTTTTATGTTGGCAGCTTTGAACAAGAGGATCTTGTTTTTGCTTTTCTTGAAGACGCTGGCGCCTCCGATGTACGCAACAATAGAACATGTCCCCATGACAGCATGGGATGGCATGGCTAAACAGCCCAGGGCAACTCCTGCAAAAATATCATGCTTGGATGTATTTTTATTTTTTATAATAAAGAGGAGCGCTAGCGACAGCACGACTACAAACCACAATGCCTTCAGTCTCTCCGGGTTGAGCAAGGTTACAAGCCAGAGAGATATAAATGCTATGTTGATAGTTAGTAGTTTTAGTGTTTGATACTGGCTGGATTTCGATTGCATATTATGATATTTCTTGCGCGGTTTTCGCTACTATAATCAATATACCACCGATATCATAATATTGCCAAATTTCATACTTGACACATTACACTGGCAGAATATTATTCAGTTCGATAAAATGCTAATAGTAAGTTTTGTGTACTATCCTGTTATCGTATAGATTTTGAAATCAAAGAGTCTATCGATGGCTCGCCTATCGGGAACTTGACTTCCCTAGATTTTGTAGACTGACCGTTTTACAGTAGGGAGGAAGGGAGTAATAATGATGAGTCTCGAAGAAACCGTGCATAATGCACAGATAAAAATATTGCGAGAATTGCTATTCTTGCCGACTGCTCATTTCGCTGCGTTGCAGCGAGCTACTGGGCTTGATAGCGACCATGTCAAATTTCATATCAAACGACTCGTGGCGTTGGGCTACGTGACGAAAACAGCTGATGGCTACATGCTTTCGATCAAAGGTAAAGAATACGCCAATAAGCTAGACACTGATGCTGGTGTGATTGAGCGTCAACCAAAGGTGGCTGTATTACTTGTTATTGAGCGCCAGCACCATAATGAGAAGCAATACCTTCTGCAGCAGCGGCTTAAGCATCCATATTATGGCTTTTGGGGTGCGCCGACCGGTAAGGTGCGCTGGGCGGAGTCTGTTGTTGAGGCGGCAGCACGTGAACTTGCTGAAGAAACAGGGCTGCGCGGTACTTTTGTGCACCGCGGTGTCTATCACGAGCGGGTTCGTCACAGCCAAACAAATGAAATCGTTGAGGATAAATTATTTCATCTGATGTTTTGCGATGCCGTCTCGGGCACGATGATCGAGGAATTTGAAGGCGGTAAAAATGCCTGGCGCACGCGCGAAGAGATGGAGAGTGAACCAAAGAAATATAAAAGCTTCATGCATGAAATGACAGCATGCATTGATGGACACGGTGAACTAACAGAAGTGATATATGAATATGACGCGACAGAATTTTGAGCCACCTCGGGCAGTGCTTTGCGGCTCATACACGCGTGACAGAGACGGACTTTCCCGGGCCTATGATGAGCTTATTGCAACTAGCTGCCAGGTTTTATCGCCACAACGGATGCAGTTTGATGACGACGAAGCATTTGTGCGAGACGCTGCCGAGCAAGGTATATCATCGCAAGAGATCGAAGACCGTCATTTATCAGCAATTTGTAAAGCAGATTTTGTGATGCTTCATGCTCCAGATGGCTATGTTGGACTGAGCGCAGCAATGGAAATTGGCTTTGCTACGGCCCAAGACTGTCCGGTTTTTTCACGCATCGCACCACAGGATATTGCCTTACGCGGATTAGTGAAAGTTGTTCCAAGCGTATATGACGCCCTGCAGACAGCGCATCTCCGATAAATGAGTCAGGGACAATACGTACAGAATAAGAACGTATACCATGTTTATGCCACATCAGTAATAAAGTGGTATAATCATACGCATGAAGAAGCATATGATATATAACCATATTCCTGATTTTTGTCTCTTCGGCTTCGGCTTTGCTGCTTTAGCAGTGGCGTGGACGTGGCCGGGGACAGTAGTAATTGCCAGCGAATGGTGGCTGGTAGGTGCTGCTTGCATTGTTGTGGCCGTGTTTATAATGCATGCAACGATGCGCGCTTTGCGCCGAGCTGCAACCTCAACCAACCCGCTTGATGAGCCAAGCGAGCTGCTCACCACGGGGCCGTTCAATTTCTCGCGCAATCCACTTTATCTTGCATATATCTTGGCGGTACTTGGTTGCGCGTTGGTGAGCGGCTCATGGCTGGCGCTGCTGTGCCCAGTGGTGTGCTTTGGCGTGCTAAACTGGCTCATTATTCCAATCGAAGAGCACACCATCCACCACGTCTTTGACGAGCGTTACGAGTGGTACTGCCGACGGGTGCGGCGCTGGCTTGTAGTGCCTATGGTGTGCAAGCACATGGAACCTATGCGCTTTATGACAATACGGCGAGCGGCTCGGCCATATATTTTTGCGGCGATATCTGGCATTGTTGTGGCAGGAACGGCTTTTGCCCCACATTGGCTTCTGCAGCTACCAGTATTTTTTGCATTAGCATTGCTATTTATAGCAGTGCGACGACTGTCGGGCATCCATCTTTATGGCGTTGGTGCTTGTTTCATGCTGGCATGGCTCTTACCAACGACCTATTGGTATTACTACTTTATGTCGCCCGGCGTGGCATTTGGTGCAAGTGTTGGATGGGCGCTTTTGCAGGCTAATCTGTTTTGGATTATAGCTCTGCGTCGGTATATTCGGACATACGGTGCTGTAGTGCTCTTTGTTATTGCATGGTGCACATTGACGTATATACGAACTCATGCACCAGTGGTAGAGGATTGGTGGATTCCCCATCTTGGCTATAGCGTGTGGCGTAATGACAGTATCACTATGTGGAGTGCCTATGGCGGAGAAGCAGTGCTCGAAGCGATTGTATTACTTTGCGGCGTGAGTATAGCGTGGCTGATAGTGCATGCTCGTATGAGCGTATGGATACGTATGAGCTGCGGGCTTGTTGTACTCGTGGCGATAGCAAATAGTATTGTTGTGCATATGCCAGCCAAGCCACTCCCTCCAGTGATTGCACTCCAAAAGATGACACGTGGCGGCGTTGATATACCCGCTACTAAGGCTGATGTGGATGACCTCATACATCTGACAAAGCGCGCAATTGCACAGTACCAATATCCTCATGCGACAATCGTCTGGCCAGAAAATTCTATCCCACCTGCGCTGCACGCAACAATTGCAGCCTTTGCACAAAAAGAATCGATCAACATCGTCTACCACACAACAGAGAAAGACGATACAAGAATATACAAGAAAGTCGCACTGGTAGATCAGTCTGGTCGCAGTATACTAACAAATTACAAAGCGCATCTTGCGCCAGATGAATCAATTGGTACAGCGCGTTATTCACGCGTAATTGCTACGCATAATGCTACGAAAGTTACGGCATATGTTTGCTATGACATACACTACCCAGATATTGTTGAGCGGCTCAAGGGGAGTGACGTTGCCTATATTCCACTGAGTGATCCTGAGTATGGCTATCTGCAAAAGCAATTTCACGCAGCAGATAGTGTTATTCATGCTAGGCAGGCACAAACAGCCGTTGTTTTGGCGGGTACAGATGGGCCAACCATGATTATTAATAGCAACGGTATCATCGTTGATCGCCTGACGGGGAATGCTGCTGGATTTGTTGGATATAGCAAATAAGAGCAGGTGCTTTGCGCGGCGTACAATAGCTTGAAGTGAGTCGCGTATCTTTCTTACTGGTAAATAGAGATAAGGCATGCCGTGTTGGCGGTGAGGTGCTCATAATAATCTATAGTGTGATGAGAGATACGTATGCCATCTTCAAGAATCTACTGCTATACTAGACACTATGAATGTTATTGCACTTGCATTTGGCCTTGGCGTGGCTGGGTTTGATGTGTTTGGCGCAGTGCTGGTTGTGCTGCTAGTGGCAAGCAAGCTGCCCAAGCAAAAAATTGCTACGTTTGCGCTCATCGTCTTAGTGGGGACGGTCACTGCTGGTGTAGCGGCATCGCTCCTGCTTGGCGGCAGTGCCGAGCTATTTGCCCAGGCACTCCATCGTGTACCAGCCTGTGTGTGGGTAGGTGCAGAAGGTGCGGCAAGCGTGGGGCTGCTTGGCTGGGCGGCAGCTCGCTTGCACAGGCATATAAAATCGGGTAAGGAACTACAGGAGTCGCAGGATAGCCGGGTTTTGCAATGGCTGAGGCGTAGCATTGTGCTTGGTGGCATTATCTATGCGGCCAGTGCCTTTACCGACCCATCATTTCTCGCAGTGATTGCTATAACGAGCCGCGAGCAGTCACTGCTCGTCGTTATCATGGCGCACGTCGTGTGGTTGCTTGTCAGTCAGGGGTTATTCTTTGGCCTTGTTATCGCGATTATGTGTGATAGACACCAACCCCTCATAGCCTGGTTCGAGCGGGTGCGAGCCCAGTACAGCACGCTGATTCGCTCAAGTATTACAGTGGTTATCGTGCTGTGCGGGCTTATTCTGCTTGCAGATATGGCAACCTTCTTGCTGAGTGGCCATTGGCTGCTGCCTGAGTAGTGGGCAGTAACTATCACCCAGCAACGTGACGCTCGCCGTGTATCCTTGTATAATAGCACTATGCACACGCCCCACCACACCACAGCACAATCAATGCGCTACGCGCTGCTCCTCCGGGGTATTAATGTTGGCGGCAAGCATAAGGTAAGTATGGATCGCCTGAAGGCGGACTTGATGGAGCTGGGCTTTCGCAATGTCGTCTCGTATATCAATAGCGGCAACCTCTTTTTTGATAGCAGCGAGCCGGAGGAGGTGATTCAGCGCACATTGGCGCGCTATTGTGACGCGACCTATGACTTCCCAGTGCCATTTATCATCATCAGCGCTGCCACGCTCCGGCAAGAGGTGGCTCAGTTACCCAGCTGGTGGCAGGACGACACGGCCTACCGACGGGATGCGCTGTTCTACTTGCCAGAGGCGGACACGGCAGCTATCGAGGCAGAAACGGCTACCTGGGCGAACGATCGCGAGCAGCTCCATTTTGGGCGTACCGCGTTCTTTTATTGTAATCATGATCAAGCCGATTATCTTACATCAAACTATCATAAAAAGCTACTCAAAGCCCGGTTTTATAAGCAGCTCACAATCCGTAACGGCAAAACCTTCCAGAAAATAATTGAGCTAACGGTGGGGGACTGATGAATATTTACGCCTATCAACGCCCGCTTGGGCCTATTGCCGACGACGAGGCTTTGCGCCAGCAATTTATTGCGGTGTATGATGCCAAGACGCACCAGCAGGTCGTGCGCTTTTGCCACGCGTATGGTCATCGGCTACACGAGCTCATCGGCCACACCTTCCCATATAACAGTGACATTGCTGATGCGTATGCTGGCATGGAGCAGTGGCTTGCTGGCAAGGGGCGAACTACCATGCGGCCCGCAACGCAAGCTTTCAGATTGGCCGCCAGGCGCGCTCTGCAACCGACCGAGTAGCGGAGCGTTTCCTGCGCACTATGGCGCAGCTTACGGCGAGTCCGCACGTGAAATATCACGGGCTGTGGGCGAGCGACTTTGCCATCACCCTTATCAACACTATGCACCCAAACGATGAAGTGGCAGTGCGTGACGAACGCATAGCGCAGATACAACTTTTGAAAAGCATTAACTAAATTTTAAATATAGATACGTGTATAAAAGGTACGTTTAATATGGTAGTATAACCTGCGGCTCGTGAGCAATTGAGCCAACTACACAACTTCGCTATACTAAAAGATATGACAAACGCGCAGTTACAGCCACTCCTCTACGAGCACATTTGTGCCGACCCAATGAATGCTGATTTTGCGGCACAGGGTTGGCCGCCGGTCTATAGCGCCTCGGCGCGCTCGCGCATCATCATTGTTGGCCAGGCACCCGGCCGTATTGCTCAGGAGACGGGGGTGCCGTGGAATGATGCCAGCGGCCGCCTTCTGCGGCAGTGGCTTGGCGTGAGCGATGAGCAATTTTACAACCCCGATCTCTTTGCGCTTATCCCAATGGATTTTTACTACCCTGGCAAGGGTGCACACGGCGACTTGCCGCCACGCAAGGAGTTTGCCAAGAAATGGCATCCGCGTCTCCGCGCCCAGATGCCAGCAGTGCGCCTAACGATTCTGGTCGGTGCTTATGCGCAGAAGTACTACCTTGCCCGCCAGGTAGAGAAAAATTTAACAGAAACGGTAGCGCATTTTGCGCACTATTTGCCAGAGTATTTTCCGCTGGTGCACCCCTCGCCGCTGACTGCTCGCTGGCGAGCACGTAACCCATGGTTTGAGGCAGATGTTATTCCAGTACTGCGACAGAAGGTTTACCAAGCTTTAGAATAGTTACGAAAGTGTGTGAGCACTACCGAGGAATGGCTCGGCTGTATTCTGTATCCGTATAGAACGCACGATGAATATTATTCGAACAAGATAAAAACCAATACAATAGAGTGTACAAATAGTATGCAAAGCACTTCTCGCACCTACAAAAGTATGGTATAACCAGGTGTATGAACGATCCCCAGAAACAACCCTAGACAATTCATATTTTCACATTAGTTGCAGCAGATTTTCATAATCGGATGGAAGACGTGGGGGATGCTCCCTATACTGTGGTTGGTGGGCTCGGTTTACACGCAGTCACTCATGCTGAGGAGATCGATTGGGATGATCGTGTGGTACGGATTGGTAATATCTACCTGCCGCGGCGGCGTGAAAATAATGGCACGGTGCGAGATCTCGACACATTAGTGCATACGACAGATACAGTAGCAGCATATCGAGATGAGATGAAAGATGCGCTGGGTGGACTGCTTGTCCCTTCGGCATTTGGTCTTAAGCCATATGGTACTCCGCTGATGAATACACTCAAAGGTTTGAGCCACTTCACTGGTGATCGCTACCTCAAAGAGGGTAACGGGGGTGAAAAGGAACTTTACTGGCGTCTTGCTGGCAGCGAAACGAAGATTCCACTTGAAAGCCTTGACCCTTGGCGTATTGAGCAAGACGGTGAAACAGTTTGTAATATCCTTGGCCTCGTTGCTCAGCTTGGTGCGTATATGAATCGATCGATTACTGGTGTGCGCAAAAAGGATGAAAGGAAACTAATAGGGCTCGAGAACGTTGTCATGCCAAATGGCAAGATTAGCGACATCCCAAAGGAATATCGTGAGCAATATTTTGCCTTTCTTGAGCAAGCAGAGAAGGTCAAGCAGGCGCGACAAAAACTTGGTTTGACTGCGCTTAAAGCACATCTTTTGGCAGATCTTGAAACGAGAGACTGGGCTGTTAAGCTTGCTCAAGGTGAGCACGATGGTTTGTTTCGGCTATTTACCGGCAAGCAGTAGCTTCGCGCTATAATAGAAAGTATGAACGCCGCCCTCCACGCCAAACTCAAAACATTACCTCGTAGCCCGGGGGTGTACTTTCATAAGTCGGCCAGTGGGGAGGTGATTTATGTCGGCAAGGCGGCGGTGCTGCGCAACCGGGTGCGGCAGTATTTTCAGGATTCGCGCGGGCGGGATAACAAGACTATGGCGCTGGTGGCGGAGATCCACGATACGGATTGGATCGAGACCGAGAGCGAGGTGGACGCCCTCTTTCTGGAAAGCGAGATGATCAAGCGCTACATGCCGCGCTACAATGTGCTGCTGCGTGATGATAAATCGCAGACCTTCGTGCGGATCGACATGAAGAGCCAGTGGCCAGTGGTGAGCTTGACGCGCAACCCGGCGGACGATGGCGCTGACTATTACGGCCCCTTCTACAACGGCTTTGCGCTCAAAAAAGCCCTGCGCCACCTGCGGCCAATCTTCCCGTACCTGACGCGTGAGCGCCGGCCTGGGCAATCAAAGCTGGACGAAGATTTGGGCCTGAGCCCCAAAATCAGCGACGGCCCGCTAGTATACAAAGCCAACCTGCGCACGCTGATTAGCTACATCAAAGGCAACCGCAAGGCCATCGCTGCTAAGCTTGAGCGCGATATGAAGACGGCCGCGGGGCTGCACGAATTTGAGCGGGCCGCCCAGCTGCGCAACAAGCTCCGCGCCATGCAGGAGCTGCAGCGCCGGGTGATGTTTGGTGATAAGGAATTTTTGGCTATTAGTAAGGATCGGGCCTTGGCGGACTTGACCACGCTGCTGGGGCTAGCCGGCGAACCAACGCGCATCGAAGGCTACGATATCAGCCACATGAGTGGCCGCCAGGTGGTAGCGAGCATGGTGGTGTTTCGCAATGGCGTCAGTGATCGGGCCGAGTACCGTAAGTTTAAAGTGAGCGAAAAAAACGACGACACTGGTAATATGCATGATGTCATCTTTCGCCGCCTCAGTGAGCGCCATATCAAGAGCTGGGGCACGCCAAGCCTGCTGCTGATTGACGGTGGCAAAGGCCAGCTGGCGGCAGCAATTGCGGCCCGTGACGCGCGCGGGGTGCATGTGCCGATCATCAGCATTGCCAAGCGCGAGGAAGAAATCTTGGTACACAAAACTGGCTCGCAGGTGGGGCTGGCGTATATTCACCAGCTACTAGCCGAGCGCCCGGGTGGCATCACCGTCTACGAGGATGGCGATGTCTATGTGATTAACCTCCACCCGGGGCAGCGCAACGCTGGCGCGCACTCCAAGAATTTGCGGGGTAGTGCCGCGGTGTATGAGCCAGAGCCACCCCAGGCTGCCTCTGCCGTACAGGAACAACCAGCCAGCAGTACCGGCCAGGTAGCTACCACGCCGCTTGCAGCTGGTGACATTACCAAGCTCTTCCAGCGCATCCGCGACGAGTCGCACCGCTTTGCCGTCAGCTATCACACCACGCTCCAGCGCAAAGCTGGCGTCAAAAGTGCGCTCGATGGCATCCCCGGTGTCGGCCCCAAAACCAAGCAGAAGCTCCTGCGGCAGTTTGGCAGCGTGCGCGGTATTATGCGCGCCAGCCAGGCAGAGCTAGCGGCAGTGGTGGGGGAGACGCGCGCAGCGCAGATTCGGCAGGGGTTGCAGTAGATGAGACACACTCAACCAACGGCACAGTCGGTAGCTAGGGCCGTACAACCTGAATAGCCTTTGCCGGGTCTTTATACGCGCGAATTGTCGATACCGCCGGCAGTGCGGCGTGTTCTCCCTCGGTCTGGGCGAGGATGGTGGTTGGCTTACGGAAGTTGAGCGTGATGTCAGTAATTCTTTCGGCTGGTGTGTGGCCCGTTATGGCGCTGCAGGCAAAGGGAATATTTTTCCAGACAGACGAGAAGTCGGCTTGACGGTAGCCAAAAAAGTCGGTCTGCGGGTAGTCGATCGACGAGCGAATCACGCGCCCCATGCATTGGCTGTTGATCATCATCACATCAGTTAGACCAGTCTGTTCTATGGTAGAGAGGTTGGTCGTGAAGGGCGGCAAGAAGGTGCTATGTGTGTGCAGGTAGGTGGTGGCAACTTGCCCCATGCTGCGCACAAGCTTGGTGTGGGGTGGTGTGTGGCGCATGCGTTCGCGCGATGCTGCGCCAGCAAAGCTGCTAGCGATCAGAGCAGTCAAGCCGAGTGTCATATAGCCAGGGGCATATCGCCACAGCTCGCCATTCACCTCAACGGACAGTGGTTGATGAGTAACGGTGTGGTGGTCACCTTGCAGCACAGCCAGCGGATTGCGCTCACCTCTCGCTAAATCATTGCAATTGCCATAACCAATAAAGCTATACACTGCGCCATCAAGCTCAGCCCTCAGCCCTGCATTTACCACCTGCGTACTTGTCCCATCACCTGCCGCACTGATGATGTGGGTGCCATCTGGGAGGCGATCGGCAAGATCCCTGATGTTGTCTTCCGCCCGTGAAAAGCGCGTCGTTATGGTGTCGTAGGTAATACCCGCTGCATCGAGCCGGTCAAACACACCAGCCTGCACCTCGCGATGGCGGGTGCTATAAGGGTTTTGGACAATGACAAGTTCACGATCATACATCATAGAAATAAAAACACACTCCTATACTGAGTGTGATCCTCCTTGTGGTGCGGGTAGAGGGAGTCGAACCCTCGTCTCATGCTTGGGAAGCATACATAATAGCCGTTATACGATACCCGCGCTGGCTGTATTATAGCACCTTGCAGAGCAAAAAGCTAACTATTTATTGCGAGGTGCAAAGTCTCTATCTCTCTTTCGCTCGCCCTGTCTTGTTACACCTTCTCATCTATACAAAAGATGGGGCGCATAGTATAGCATAGTATGTGCGAATGTATTTTTCGTTGCCTGGTAGATAATACGGTGAGGAGGGGAAGCCAAGACAACGAGAAGATCAGAAGAATTGAGACTTTGAAGCTCTTGCCTGAGGAGTGGTTTTTTAGTACAATAATGGGTAGCAACAGACGTTGCCTGTGGCTCTTTAGCTCAGTTGGTAGAGCAGAGGCCTGAAGAGCCTTGTGTCACTAGTTCGAGTCTAGTAGGAGCCACCAGTAAAACACTCTCTTTAGAGCAAGAGGGTGTTTTTCTTTTGGTATGACCAATCTCTCGCTTCTGGGCCGTCAGAACAACTCCAGCTCACATAGCGCTTGCAAGAGAAGGCTCTGCCTCACTTACCCACAAGCGAGACGCCCGTGTATAATAAATGGTATGAAATCACTCCATCAGCCCACACCTCTCTCCTGGCGGCGCCTCGCTCTGTTTGCGCTCTGGGTTGTGCTTGCAGTTGCATTGTGTAGTGCTATTGCGTATGGTGCTTTGCTTCTTGTACAACGCCGTGTGCAGTCCCATCCAGTCCAGCAGCTGAGGCAAAAAGAGGAGTTCCCGGCAATAGATACGAAGAAGTTATCGCCCGTCCGAGCGAAGATCATCACGATTGCTCACCAGCAATTTGACGCTCCGCAGCCTGGTACATTCTATAGCCAGGGCGAGCGGCAAGATTGGTGTGCAAACTTTGTCAGCTGGGTGCATCAGCAGGCAGGTGTGCCATTCGTCAACCCACACAATGGTGGCTGGCGCATCCCTGGTGTGCGCAGCCTCGAGGCATACTATCGCGCCGCTGGTCGCTGGCACCCAGCCGATAGTGGCTATACACCCCAGCCAAGCGATGCCATCCTCTACGACACAACCAGCCAACGTGGTGAACACGTCAATATTCTCCTGCGTTACCAAGATGGCAAACTCACCACCGTTGGTGGCAACGAAGGCAACGCGATCCACGTCAGCACAATCGATCAAGTGGCCGTTGGTAAAATTCGTGGCTTTGGTGCGGCGGAGTAGGATACATATCTTTTCTGCGTTATTCAGTGGACAGTGAGAATTGGAGTATATTTTATTTTCCGCTTCTCCAAAAGCAGGAGGTGAGTACACAATAGCCGCACGTACATATCCTAGAATAGTGACGGAACGAAGTGCGCGGTAGCAGATAGTACGATTCATAGAAGAAAGGGCTTGAAATTTTACGCACTATTCCATATAATACAACTCAGCAACATGCGGGTTTAGCTCAGTTGTTAGAGCGCTTCCTTGCCATGGAAGAGGCCAGGAGTTAGAGTCTCCTAACCCGCACCACAGCATCGCTATACAAACCCTCACCCTGAGAAACAGCCTCTGTGGCCGTCTCAGCCGAGGACCGTCGCCCACCTCCTGTCGAGGTGGGCGATTTTCGTAGGGCGGAGATCCGTGCCACAGCCCGCAGCCGTGCGCTGGCCAGTTGATCGAACGGCCGGTTGAGTCGTGCTTCCAGGCAGACATCGCTACCGGTGTCCGTCACACGGACAGAGCAGGGCGCCTCATCAGCTCGACGCGTTGGCTCGTCACCAGCATCGTCTACCGCACGCACACTGCGCTTTTGCTCATCACGTCCACGCTGTCCATCAGCCTCGTCACCAGCACCCCTCACGCCGTCATCCACACCATCGTCGTCCTCATCTTGCAGGCCACCATGTCCATCACCACCTTCGCCAGGCAGGATGACCCGCCCGTCCTCATCCACCGCCGGGTTGACCAAGACCCGCTCAAAGAACACCTGGTTCAGCTGCTTCCTCAAGTGATCCGGCGCCGCCATATACAGCCGGTAGCAGTCCTCCAGCAGATCCAGCGCCTGCTCCACATGCGCCCGCACCAGCTTGGCATCCGCCTGGTAGGCATCGAGCTGACGCTGAATCCCCGCCAGCTCTCGCCTCAACCGCTCCTGCTCCTCCTTGAGAAGCTCCAGCGGCACTGCTCCACCGTAGTGCGCCTGCAGCAGCCTGCGCCGCTCATCCTCCAGGTTCGTCCGCCGCACCGTCAGCGACCGGACATTTCGATCCTTCTCCCCCTCGATCCGCGCCAGCTCCGCCAGTAGATACCGCTCAATCTCCTGCCGATCCGCCTCACTGACATACAGCCGCCGATACACCTCCTGTATCTGCATCTCCACCACTTCAATGAGCACCGCCCTGAAAGGGCAGTCATGCAGCCGTTGCCGCCTGGCGCAGATGAAGTAGGGGTACAGCACCCCCTTACTGTTCTTGGCTCGCTGGACGAGTAACCACGCTCCGCACACACCACACACTGCCGTGCTTTTGAGGAAGTGGTTGTGCGTGCGTTGCCGCTCACCCGTGCGCCGCGAAGCGAACACCTTGCTGCACGGTTTGCCACGTCTGGCTGTTTACCAGCGGCTCATGCGCACCGACATAGTCCATCCCTTGGAATGAGATGACCCCTTTGTAGTAGGGCAGATGCAAGATGTTCTGCAGTCTGGTCGCCGTGATCGGCTTGGCTGGCCGCGCTGGCGACGGCGCTGTCGTCAGCCCCAACTGCCGCTGCACCGCCTTGTGTTGATCCTACTTCCATACACTCAATCAATCCTCCTTTCGGTTATTTATTTGTCTAGACATGCTAGTAGACATGACCAGGTCGATATAGTTGCCACTGGTGGAGTTTTTGGACGACTGAACGTTCTTGAAGATGCTTTATCGTATGCCATCATAAAGCGAGATGAAGCGACGTATCAACTTTCTCATGCGACCACGCTCGAGCAGAAGCAAAAAACCAAGAACGACGCTATTTCCCAGGGACTTCGTTTAGCGAGAGACTCTGGATCAGCAGCCATAGAACACGCGCTCTATCGACTTAAATTCGCCTACAAAGTCGATGACCCTGGCGACTTACAAGCGATGGACGTTGCTGCAGGAGCTGTTGGAGTATACGACACACGCAAAGATAGTCTCACTCCGTATTACACACCGCTTGCATTGCTCGAACGTTTGTTAAATGGCCACCCTTAATGCTATATTTATACCATGGAGCATGCTCCAAAATTTGACATAGCGACACTATGGGAGACAAAACGACAGAACGATCTATTTTGGCGTTCCGTACTTGCTTATGGCAACTACGAAGATAAGATTGCGTTGGCCATTGCTGATTCATTGAGCAAAAGTGAGCAAGAACAGATATCCTCACTGCTTGGGCACATTGAATCGGTCATTCCTCAAAACTACCTGTACGATTCCGCAAGGCAGGAGCATTATCCGTTCTACGAGCTATCTTATCGCGAGATAGACCGGCAATCATACAACTCAATTCTGATACACTATCCTGGCACAAATATCGACGACCCTGAATATATTGTCGTTGCAACAGATCTAAAGCAAGTAAAGATTCCTTTTCTAGAGAATATCGTGCAGTATTATGTCCCCCAGGCGGGAACGCTCTATACGATCAATGACTTTAAGCCAGGAAAGAACGAAGCTTTGGCCTATGAATTTGATGAACGTCGTGGGTATGGCACAACCATTACGCTGTATCATGGCGATGAGCGCAAAGCGACCTTTTTCTCGCAACTGGATTGTACATTGCCCAGAGTAGTTGACCGCCACTTATATCAAGGAGTGGCAGGTATTGGAGCACTGCCACCGGAGGATTTCGCTGAGTATCATAATGATATGCTGTTAATCTACAGATGAATGAGGTGCAGTGATGTACGGTGCACACTTAACTTATACATACACTTCTGATGAAGAAAAGAGATGGTATGAGTACAGCCCTGGAGAGATGATTGCCAGAGCACTAGGTAGGGTATCGGTTAAGACGTCGGAAGAACCAAAGATACCAATCTCTGCGAAGTTAGAAAAATTGTTCTACGGAGAAGAAAGCGACGAGTGGAGTAAGGAACGCCTCAAGCCGTACGCATGGCGTCTTATGCCACCCGGCATGCGCAGCGCTAAAGGACTGTTGAATGAAGTTGCTTATCAAACAGTAGAGCCGGGGCCGGTGATTTTGCTTAAGCAAGGCGACGCCAAAGCTCGGATTTTAGCAAAGCGGAAGGCGCAAATCCAAGAAGAGTCTACTCAAGCAGTACAGCAGGAAAATGATGATGCAGACAAGAGTGCACGGTAGATGCTTATCGATAATTAGTACAGTGTCGGTTATGTTATGATATATCGTGGCCGTAAGACTTGACTACAAAACTACAAACATCAAGAAATATAGAACAAGGTGAAGAAGACATTGTTTATACCGGGAAACATCAATCAATTTCTCAAAATCCTGAGTTTATCGCAAGATAAAGTTGAGGTACAACTTAACAAAGTACTGGCAAATAGTTCACGCCAGCCCAAAATTAGTGCAGCTGACGATGAACTAAATGAATTCTCAAATTACTGGCAGTACTTCGATGATGGGATAGAACTGCTGTGGGGACTAGGTAGGCTACGTTCTATCGTAATATATACCCAGCAATCAGATAAAGAGGGGTATCTACCCTACACAGACCAACTATTCTCAACTTTCTCTAACATGGCGCATAAGAATACTGTAGAAGAATACCTTGGTAGTCCCAGCAAAACCGGAAATTGGTTCAATAATACCTGGATTCGTTACGATAATGTCAACACCGCCGACATTGCTATGCGCTTTGAATTCGACACAACCGAACGGATTACTCGTATTGGTATAACTGAGAAGTCTGCTATGCGGAGATAGCGTTTATCTACCGCCGTACTCCATATAACACCTAGAAACGACCATATTATAACGATGATATAATTAACCCATACGACTACCCAATAGCTGACTAAAGAGGAGTGAGTGTGTATGTCTAATAACAAGTATTGCATGACAAATGGTGTCGGTCGCAACCAAGGAGCAAGCATCCACTATTTCCAAGCACCTCGTCGCAAACCGACTTGCAGCCTGCGTTCAGATAACAAAAATAAATTCCGTTTATATCTGGGACGGAGAATGCCAAGAGGACGACGAGTTTCTCTTGCTGATAAAAACTGAAAAAAGCAAGTTTCCAGAGATAGAAGAGGTAGTGCAGCGCCTCCACGACTATGATGTTCCTGAAATAATATGTTTAGATATTACAGATGGATCGCATGACTACCTCGCATGGATAACAGAAACTGTGGCGTAAGGATATCTATGACATTATTTCACCACCATAGACCTAACGCTAATTTAGTATATTTTTATCCAACGAGGTACACGTATAGTGAAGTTAAAACTGCGTAAAACTGGATTTTCTTGCGTAATTTATTGCGCTACTTAGATAATTCAGCAGGTAGCAGTTACTACCTATTAGTTAAGCAGTAAACAACCTCCAAAATTGATCCTATCAATAATCTACAATAAGGGCATACGTATTAAATCTACGATATGCAACGAAAGCAACAACGCTCATGGAATACAGATATAAAATTGCCTACAATGTGTGCTTACTTGCAGCGCTACTGTTGATCTATAATTCCATCAACACTGCATTTGGTGATGGTATTTCTGGTAAGACACCAGACGTTGCGGTTCATATCGTCATATTCTTTGTAGTAATGGCACTTATACTGGCGGCTGTATACTGCCGCTATAAGGATATGGGCTTGAAGAAGTGATGTGGCGTGAGAGGTGACTGCGGCTTACGTTACAGCGTAGTGCTAAGTGTAGGCATCTGCTGTGTATCGAGAGACTACATCTCCGTATATCAGATGCGTTGTATAAGCTTTCGTTAATAAAAATAGTTTAGCTTTATCCTATCTATACCACCACAGTAATCCAGCTAGCGCCCACTCACCACCTCGTCTTAGCAATCACCTCCTGATATCGCTCGACATAATTTTGCGCCATAATAGTGGCGGAGAATTTTTGCTCAATGCTGGCTCGGCACGCGGCTGGGTCGATCTCGTCTACCCGGTTGGCATAGGCAAAGAACTCGTCTTGATTGCTCGCAAGGAAGCCATTAACACCATGGGTGATGATCTCGGGCATGGCACCGCGCTTCATCGCCACAACTGGCGTGCCGCAGGCCAGCGCCTCGATGACTGCCATACCAAAGGGCTCATCCCACTCGATAGGAAAGAGTAGTGCCTTGGCGTTGGCCACGAAGTCGAGTTTTTTCTTACCACTGAGATTACCTGCATAGGTGATGCGCCGATACTTGAGGACGGCCGGGAGGATGTGGTCGCTATAGTAGCGGAATTCTTCGTTGCGCCGGTAGTTGGTTAGTGGGTTGGAGAGCTCGAGGAGCAGCTTGCGGTTGCTGCCGATCCCTGCGACTGTGCCCGCCATGCGGAGGCGCTTCTTGTACTGGGCAGCGTAGGCTACAGCGGTAGCTTGTCCTTTGTCTTGGGTGAAGCGGGCGAGGGTGATGTAGTAATTTTGCTTACGCGAGACGAAGGGGAAGGCAGTGCAATCAATGGCGTTGTGTACGGCTGGTAGCAAATGGGGACGGATCTCACGTGGGGCTTTGCGTGCCATTGCCTCTGAGATACACGTCATGTAGAGGCGGCCAAGATTCATATATTTGAGCTGTGGGCGATTATCCATTTGCCCTGCCTCAATAGTCTGCGGCGTAGAAAATGGTGGCCCATGGAAGGTGTGCAACACTGGTGGTAGTCCCGGTATACGGCTCACTGGTGAGAAAAAGGCTGGCCCAATGTAGGGGTTATGGTCGTGAATAATATCAAAATGGCCATCGGCTTCGATGGCGTGAAGGGCAAAATTGAGATGAGTCTGGAGGGCTTGAAGTGGTGCGTCATAGTAGGGATCATCGATTGTATCGAAGAGCTCGCGCTTGTAGTATGAGTGGGTTGGCGTGCCGTTGCGCATCCGCCGTGCGCCATTGGCGAAAAGCTCTACCTCGACATCATCGCGTTGCTGCAGTGCACGCACCAGGCTTTCGACAACGAGCTCGATGCCGCCATAGCCTTTAATAGGTAGAGCGAGCCATGGTGGGGCAACAACTGCCACTCGTAGTGGCCGTGGGGGGGGGTACTGCGGGGCGATCACTTGACGAACATTGTGTATCATTTTGTAACATCATATAGCTAGTATAGCATAATCAAGCAAAATGTGGAGTAGTAGGGTATAATACAGATATGGAGTCATTTCATCTCTTCAAGCCGTGTGGTGATCATCTCGTGGCACACCTCTACGAGCATTTAGTGATGCAAACGCTGCATCGGCAGCTGTTTGAGGCAGGGTTGTTTCAGACGATTGACTACCAGGCTTATGGAGTTGTCTATTCTGACGCTGGGGTGATGGGGATCGATGCGACGCTCTACACCATGCAGGCCGAGCGCTTTGTAGCCCAGCTGCGCCAGCCAGTGGCGGAGTATGATGATGCGATGATCGACTGTGCGCTGCGGCAGATCATTGCCGAGAAGGGCTATCCGCTCACGTACCATGACCGGCTCGCGCTCCACGAGGCATTACACCAGCTTGATACTGAGCCATGGTATGATGCTCAGGACATCGACGTATTGCAGTGTTTGGGCGAGACAGCGCCACGTGGCATCATTGCCCAGCGCGAGGAGTGGGAAGCAGATGTGATGGAGTATACGATTGATATATCAATCGATCTTGAGCCGGGCGACCCGCGAGCGGCCGTCTTCATTGAGCTTACGCATGCGATCCAGGCCAATACCGCTGCGCTACTGCAGCGAACGTATGGGTACTATAACCACGGATATGATAGGGAGTGCACGGCTGGGCACTATACCGAGCGGCAATATTTGCTCGTAACTGGCCGGGAGGATCATTCGGCTCAGGTCTACAACTTGTATGAGCTTATGATCCGGATGATTCGAGCCCAGGGTGGCTGGCAGCGCCTTTTGGAGCGCTTGCAGACGGTTGATTATCGAGAGCAGTCTGCACCCTCCATCGTCAGTATGATTGATGACCTACGGATGGTCGTCGGGGCGCGTGGCTGGCGTCGAATTGCTACGGTAGAAACAGTGGATGACCTACTCGATCGCCTGACTATAACAGTGGTCGCACAGTGATGAGGTACGACGCGGTGAGGCTCTACGATATGCACCGCGATTATGTACATTACCCTAGGCAAACCAGCTGCTAGTGTGATACTATAAGCAGTAAGGAAGGTCTGATATAATTCGGGCCGTTATTTTATGTTATGACAGATCCACAGTATATTCGTAATATTGCAATTATTGCCCACGTCGACCACGGCAAAACAACGCTGCTTGATGGCTTGCTTAAGCAGAGCAATACATTCCGCAGCAACCAAGCCGAGATGGCTCAGACGCTCATCATGGATAGTGGCGAGCAGGAGCGTGAGCGTGGCATTACTATCACTGCCAAGCAGACGACGGTCTACTACCAGCCGACTAATACCGACTCAGTAGTTGATTACAAGATCAACATTATTGACACACCTGGCCATGCCGATTTTAGTGGCGAGGTGGAGCGCACGCTTAACATGGCTGATGGTGTACTCCTTGTGGTGGATGCGCAGGAAGGCCCAATGCCACAGACGAAGTTTGTCTTGAGTAAAGCGCTTGAGCTTGGTCTAACGCCGGTCGTGATTATCAACAAGATCGACAAGCCTGCGCGGCGCATTGCTGAGGTGGAGGACGAGCTGGCCGATCTTTTCCTCGAGCTTGCTACCGACGAGGCGCAGCTCAAATACCCGGTGTACTACGCTGTAGCGCGCGAAGGCAAAGCCTGGGCGGCACTGCCAAGTGATACCAGTGAGCCAGCCAGCCTGGCACCGATCTTCCAAGCGATTATCTCACACATTCCAGCGCCGCAGGTAGCAGACGGGCCCTTTCAGATGCTCGTGACGGCCCTCCAGTACGATACCTTCCTTGGCAAATATGCGATTGGCCGAATCCATCGCGGGGTAGCTCAGCGTGGCCAGGCGCTGACTCTTATCAAGACAGATAGTACGACTACCAATGCCAAGATCGATAAGCTCTTCATCAGCCGCGGCCTCGCGAAAGAAGAAGTGAGCGAGGCAGGCGCGGGTGACATTGTCTACATCGTTGGTGCGGCCGAAGCACACATTGGCGAGACGCTCGCCAGCCGCGACCAGCCGGAGGCACTACCTGTCATGGCAGTCGAGGCTCCCACCATTAGCATGTATCTTGGACCGAATACTAGTCCGATGAAAGGCCGCGAGGGTGAATTTACTACCAGCCGGCAGATTGGCGATCGTCTCCAGCGCGAACTCGAGACTAATGTGGCGCTCCGAGTGGCCGAGTCTGGTATTGGCTTTGTGGTATCGGGGCGAGGCGAGCTTCACCTCAGTGTATTGATCGAGACGATGCGCCGCGAAGGCTACGAATTTGAGGTTGGACGGCCAGAAGTTGTGACGATCACCAAGGATGGCAGTGAGCAAGAGCCAGTTGAAGAACTGCTGGTTGAGGTTGGCCCTGAGTTTGTCGGTGTTGTCAGCCAAGAACTTGGCAAGCGCAAAGCGGAGCTCCGCAAACAAGAGCAAACCACTAGCGGTGCAGCGCGGATGACCTATACCATTACGACCCGAGCATTGATTGGCCTGCGTAACCGCCTCCTGACAGATACAAAGGGAACAGTGATTATGTATAGCCTGCCGCACGGCTATCAGCCGGTTAGTGGTGTATTGCCGCGGACGCGCAACGGTGTTTTGATCGCCTTTGAGCCAGGCACGACCACACCATATGCCCTGCAAGCGGCCGAAGCGCGCGGTGAGCTCTTCGTCGGAGCGGGGACAGAGGTGTACGCCGGGATGATCGTTGGCCTTAATAACCGCCCAGACGACCTCGAGATCAATGTCTGTAAGGCCAAGCACCTTACCAATATGCGCAGCAAATCAAGCGACGGCACCGTCCAGTTGACGCCTCACACCCAGCTGAGCCTTGAGCAATCGATCGACTTTATCGAAGATGACGAGCTGCTTGAGGTCACGCCGCACGCCCTTCGCCTCCGCAAGAAATACCTCGACGCCAACGAGCGCAAACGCGCCGCCAAACATCAACCATAACATCATAGGGAGAAACCGCCTATCATGCACAACGTCCGCCGCGCTTTTGCTGCGAAAATCATTGCTCTTACCAAAGATACCAAAGAGAATGCCAAAGCCGCTGCGGTGCAGACGGTTGAGCTAGTGCGTCCGACGCCAAGCTCGCCCGACGAGACGCTGAGTGAGCTCTTTGATGAGGTGCAAACGCAGCAGATTTATGGTGACGGCAAGGCGTTTGTGGATATGACGCCCACCAAGCCAGCTCGGACGATTATGGCGCGGTATCGTCGGCAGCGTCGCCAGCCCGGCTTCGACCTCGCGACCTTCGTTGGGCAGCATTTTTCTACCACAGTATACCCGGCCTCGAGCTACCAACCGACCGATACTACCACTGCGCGCCAACATGTGAGTCAGCTCTGGCAACAGCTCGAGCGGCGCAACCGCAAGAATCGGGGTTCGCTCCTTGCGCTGCCATATCCATATATGACGCCAGGTGGACGCTTTGATGAGTTGTTTTATTGGGACACGTATTTCATTATGCTTGGCCTAGCAGCGGATGGGCGCTGGCGCTCTATCGAGCACATGATGCGCAACTACACCTACATGCTGCGCAAGTTTGGGATGATCCCCACGGCCAATCGGACATACTTCTTGAGCCGGTCACAGCCACCCCTGTTTGCGGCGATGGTGCAGCTATTGGCACGTCACCGGGGCAAACGGGTCTATGCAGAGTTTTTGCCAAGCCTTCTTGCTGAGTATCGCTTTTGGATGAAGGGCCGTCGCCAGATTGCGAAAGCCAAGGCCGTTGAGTACCCAGCGTATCTCCGCGTCGCTGTTATGCCTGATGGCACGCCGCTCAATCGTTACTATGATAACCGCACCACACCACGCCCCGAGTCACATCGCGAAGATGTCCATACGGCGCATCACGCAGCCTCAGCGCATACGACGCGGACATTTCTTGATCTGCGGGCGGCAGCCGAGAGTGGGTGGGACTTTAGTAGTCGGTGGTTTGCCGACCCCTGTCAGATTCAGACCATCGAGACGACAAAGTATGTACCAGTCGACCTCAATTGCTTCCTCTACCAGCTTGAAATGACGATCGCCGAGGCTTACAGACTCATCAAGCAGCGTCGCCTGGCGCGGCGTTTCGAGGCAGCGGCCGAGCGCCGAGCTCGGGCAATTCGCCGCTACTGCTGGCAACCTACCACGCAATTCTTTGAGGATTATGCTATCACCACTGGTCAGACCACGGGGCGACTCACGCTCGCCGCGGTGACGCCACTATATGTGGGAATTGCAACCGATGAGCAAGCTGCAGCGGTAGCGCAACGGCTCGAGCAAGACTTCTTGCAGCCTGGCGGACTCCTTTCAACCCTCATCACTAATGGCCAGCAGTGGGATGCCCCCAACGGCTGGGCACCGCTGCAGTGGTTTGCTATTGTGGGGCTGCGCAATTACGGCTATGATACACTGGCGGCAACCATTCGCGACCGCTGGCTTGCCACCAATGAAGCTGTCTTTGCCAAGAAGCGCAAAATGGTCGAGAAGTATGATGTTGTCACCGCCAGTGCGGGCGGCGGCGGGGAATACCCCTTGCAAGATGGCTTTGGTTGGACGAATGGGGTGTACGCAGCACTCAAGGATGAGCAGCTCGGAGTAGCGCAGCAGTAGCCTGGAGAGGTAAGATGCTACGAGTTTTTGTCACTACTTGACGCCTGTATCCTTCCAAGATACGACAAATAGCTAAGGTAGCCTCTTGTTAAGTTGCCTGGGCTTTTCGCTTGGTAAAACGAGTCACAAATATTTTTCAGCCTGCTATACGTTATCCTTCGACACGTGCTGGGCTACCTCATCTGGCAAAAATCCTTTCTTATGTTGGAAGTTTGCCTGCCACTGATAGCCTTTGCCATAGCCAAGTTCCTTCATGAGTTTGGTGGGAGCATTGCGCAGATGGAGCGGCACTGGTGCATCGGCGTAGCGGCTAGCAAGAGCCTCTGCCTCGTGCATAAGGTCGGTGATCTCGCGCGATTTAGCCGAGCGGGCAAGCGCTGTGGCGCAGTGATAGAGATTGTAGCGGGCCTCAGGCAAGCCAACCCGCTCCACCGCTTGAAAGGTCGCGACCGCTAGAGATAACGCACCATTACCTGCCAGCCCGATGTCCTCACTGGCGAATACCACCATGCGCCGAGCAATGAACTTTGGGTCTTCGCCAGCGTCGATCATTCGGCTCAGATAATAAAGGGTGGCGCGCACATCGCTGCCCCGCATCGACTTAATGAAGGCCGAGATCACATCATAGTGCATCTCGCCTTGCTTGTCGTAGCCAGGGAGCTTCTTTTGGGCGGCAGCTGTAACGGTATCAGGCGTCACTGTCTCAGCGAGACTCAAGGCAAGCTCAAGGTTACCGAGCGCCACTCGGGCATCGCCGCCCGATAGCTCGGCGAGATAATCGAGCGCCTCTGGCGTGACGTACTCTGTCTTACCCAAAGTAGTGATGGCACGCTGGAGGATAGCGCGAATTTCGTCTTTGCTTAGTGGCTGCAAGACGAGTACGCGCATCCGGCTCAGTAGTGGTGTAATAACCTCAAAGCTTGGATTCTCAGTAGTGGCACCGATCAGTGTAATGAGCCCCGACTCGACATGAGGCAAAAAAGCGTCTTGCTGTGCCTTATTAAAGCGGTGTATTTCATCGACAAAGAGCATGGTGCGCAGGCCAAGATTCCAATTTTGCCGGGCGTGCTGGATAACCCGCTCGACGTCCTTCTTGCCACTGGTGACGGCACTGAGCTCGATAAACTCAGCCTTCACCTCGCGAGCAATAATCCGCGCCAGCGTCGTCTTGCCTGTGCCCGGTGGCCCCCAAAAGATGAGGCTCACGGGCTGCTTCTTCGTGACAATTTGGCGCAAAATCTCGGCATCACCCAGTAAGTGTGTCTGACCTATCACAGCATCAAGCGACTGTGGGCGTAGCCGCTCGGCCAGCGGTTGGCGTGATGACGATGACGAATCTGGCTCTGGCATAGCTACGTCTAGTATACCGGAAATAAACTGGCACGTCGAAGGGCTGTCGGTTTCGGTACTCGAACTATAGCTGATTTCCTAGTTACCTATTGCGAGGTAGCAAGACAGCCCTATCTCGCCATTTTGCCACAATGTGGTATGATAAAAGCAATAAGCTAGTCCAAAGGAGGAATATGGAATATATCATTATCGGCATCATCGTGGCGACGATTGTCTTCATGCTGAGCGGGATTCGGGTGGTGAATCAATACCAGCGCGGTGTGGTGCTAACGCTTGGGCGCTTCTCGGGTCAGCGCGCACCAGGCCTACGCGTAGTGGTGCCAATCTTTCAGACGATTATGATGGTTGATGTCCGCTCGACGCCGATCGATGTGCCGAAGCAAGAGGTCATTACGAAAGATAACGTGACAGTTGGTGTGGACGCTGTGGTGTACTTCCGTGTCATTAATGCGCCAAAGGCCGTCCTCGAGACGACGAACTATATTTACGCTACCAGTCAGTTTGCTCAGGCAGCGCTGCGTGATGTGACGGGTAACATTGACATGGACGACCTGCTTGCCAAGCGAGAAGAGCTCAGCCAGCAGATCAAAGAGATTGTCGATGCTGAGACTGACAAGTGGGGGATTGACGTTGAGAACGTGAAGATTCAGAACATCGAGTTGCCAGGCGATATGAAGCGCGCTATGGCTAAGCAAGCCGAAGCCGAGCGTGAGCGCCGAGCCAACATCATTAATGCCGATGGTGAAAAAGCCGCTGCAGAGACCCTTGCAGAAGCCGCTCAGATTCTTGCTAACACCCCAGGGGCGATCAACCTGCGTACGCTCACGACACTTGAGCGCATTAGTGCCGAGCCAAGCCAGAAGACGATGATCCTCTTCCCAGCAGAATTGACAGAGGTACTGCGAGGTATCAAGCGGTCATGATCGACTTTCGTCAGAATCGAGCGCGTTGCATTGATGCGCTTGCGGGTGGGCTGGCAGTATTGACTGCGTATGACGAAGTGCAGGGCAGTGGCGATGAACCGGCACCGTTTCAGCAGGAGTCAAACTTTTGGTGGCTCAGTGGAATTGAGCGACCAGGTTGGAAGTTGATTATCGATGGACGACGGAACCGCACAACACTCGTACGGCCTCATCTCGATGCGGTGCAGCAGACCTTCGTTGGTGAACTCAGCAGTGAGGAAGCCAAGCGAATCAGTGGTGCCGATGCAGTGATTGACGCTCACGATTTTGAGGCAGAGCTACGCCAGCTTGCCAAGCGCCATACGGTTGTATACGAAGTAAACGACCGCACCGACTATGGTTTTATGCTCAACCCGGCCTCGCGCGACCTGAGCAAAGTACTGCAGCGGATCTTTCCCTCAGTCCAATCGTGTTTGCGTCAGCTGCGTGAATTGCGGGCTATCAAGCAGCCAGAAGAGATTGCTGCGCTGCGCCAGGCAATTGCGCTGACTATTGAGGCCTTTGAGGTAGCCAAGCAGCGCTTACCACACTGCCAGCATGAATATGAGTGCGAGGCGGAATTTGACTATCTATTTCGGCACCACAATGCCCGCCATGCGTATAGTCCAATTATCGCTGGTGGTGCTAACGCCTGCACTTTGCACTACAGCCATAATGCAGGGCCGCTTGCTGCTGAGAATATGGTGCTGATTGATGTCGGGGCGCGGGTCAATGGATACTGTGCGGACATCACTCGAACCTATGGTATCAAACCGACGCAGCGCCAGCAGGATGTCCACGCTGCGGTGGTGCAAGCGCAGCAACACATCATAGAGCTGCTCGAGCCAAATCTCCCCGTGGCTGACTATATCCAGCAGAGCGACGACATTATGCGCGATGCCTTGCAGCAGCTTGGTCTCCTACGCGATCGCCACGACCAAGCCACCTTCCGGCGTTACTATCCACATGCCATCAGCCATGGGCTTGGCGTCGATACACACGACAGCCTGGGTGCGCCGCGGGTGCTGCGCGCTGGTATGGTGCTTACCGTCGAACCAGGGATTTACATCCCAGAAGAGGGCATTGGTGTCCGGATTGAAGATGACATTCTCATTACGCCGAGCGGCCACGATAATCTCAGCGCCAGCTTATCGACAAAATGGTAAAAAACCGCTATACTAGAGCAAATGAAACGACAATTTTTTGCCTTTATTATCCGCTGGGTGCTAAATTCACTTGGGCTGTGGATTGCCGTACGTATCTTTGGTACAGGCTATATCGGTGTCCAACCCGATATGAGCATTGCGGTGTTTTTGCTGGCTGGGCTTATCTTCTCAGTCGTCAATGCAGTCTTTAAGCCGATTGCCATCATCCTATCGCTTCCCGCTATTCTCGTCACGCTCGGTCTCTTTACTGTCGTTGTCAATGGCTTTATGGTCTATATTTCACTGATACTGGCACCAGGTCTCAAGATGACGTTTCTTCACTCCATCTTGACAGGCCTGATTATGAGTCTGGTAAACTATATAGTAAGCAGCGCGCTCGAGCTAAATTATGGGCGCACGCAGGAGGAACAACATGAATCTTGATAGTATTCTACAAACAATAATGATTGGCTCGGCCATCTTGATGATCCTGGCTATTTTGCTCCAGCAGCGCGGGGCGACACTTGGTGCAGGTTTTGGCGCCTCGGGTGAGCTCTATACCACGCGGCGCGGCCTAGACAAGAACCTCTTTGAGGCAACGATCTTTTTGGCTGTTACCTTTGTTGGGTCTATTTTGGCGGCACTCTTGTTGCCGTCTGCGGGGTAGGGCATGGCGAATCGGCAGGAGAAGCACCTCCAGCGCCGTGAGACCTCGTCGGCAGTTGTGCCTCAGGAGGATGAATCGCTGCGAGCAGCCAAAGCAGCGAAATCGGTACCATCTCGCCGCAAGAAACCACGCCGTGACCTCAAGCAGCTCGAAGATAGCGCGACGCGCCACGTTGGCAAGTTTTTAGGGAGCCGCTTCGAGAGTTTGCGTCGAGCCCGGCGGCGAGTTGTGCTGTGGCTTGTCCTCGTTGCGGTGATTTTGCTTGGTATTATTGCTCAGATCTTTATCCGCCGCGACGCGACGACAGCAACTGGTGGGACCGGCGGGACGTATATCGAGGGGGCGCTTGGCCCGATTGAGACGCTGAATCCTCTCTTTGCAACCAGCAGTGCCGAGCTTTCGGCCAGCCAACTCATGTTCTCCTCACTTTATCATTACGACGCCAAGGGTTCGCTCCACACAGATGTTGCAACGAGTCTTGCCTATAACGAAGCGAGCAAAACCTACACCGCTCAATTGCGTGATGACGTCCGCTGGCACGATGGGCATAAGCTCACTGCCAAGGATGTTGTCTTCACGATCAACCTCATCAAGAACCCGGCAGTGCGCTCGCCCTTGCGCGTCAATTGGGTCGACGTCCAGGCTAAGGCGGTCAACGATACCACTGTGCAGTTTGTGCTACCTGCAACGTATGCTGCCTTCCCCCATGCATTGACCTTCCCAATTTTACCAGAACATATGCTAGGCTCAGCAACGCCAAGCTCAATGCGCCAGGCACCATTTAATCATTCGCCAGTTGGTAGTGGGCCATTTAAGTTCCAGATTTTGCAATCGACCAACAATGCTCGCCGGCCAAAGACCGTGCATGTGGTTGCCTTTGATGGCTACTATGGTGGCCGACCCAAGCTTGATCGCTTCGAGCTCCAAGCGTATAGCACGCAGCAAGATATTGTCTCGGCTTTGCAAGCTGGTGAACTGAGTGGCGCAACCGACCTCTCCGTTGTGATGCGCAAAGATATTCCACGCAACCAATACACTACAACCACTGTACCAACCGACCGCGGGGTGTATTTGCTCATGAATAATACCAACCCCATCCTCAAAGATCGCGCGGTTCGCAAAGCCCTTCAACTAGGCACCAACACCGCTGCGATTCGCACCTCGCTGGGTGACGGTGTGCAGCGCCTTGACGGACCATTTATCCCTAGTCAGCTTGGCGGTATCGATGCACCATCTGCAGATAAGCATGACAAAGCAAAGGCCGCTGCGATGCTAGACGAAGCAGGCTGGAAGCTCGCCGATGGCAGCAAAGTCCGCAGTAAAGATGGCCAAAAGCTGGAGATTATGATCACCACGACTAAGGGCGCAGAGTACGAAGCTGTTTTAGCTAAGGTAATGGAGCAGTGGCAGCAGCTTGGCGTAGCGGTGACGCAGCAAGTGATCGACCGCTCGGCAACGTCATCCACCTTTGTCCAGGGGACATTGCAGGGGCGAAGCTACGATGTTTTGCTCTACGAGTTGGCAATTGGTGCCGACCCCGATGTCTATGCCTACTGGCATTCCTCACAGACAGGCTACCAGGGCTATAACTTCGTCAATTACACGAGCCGCACCGCAGATGCCGCATTGGCCAGCGCCCGGACGCGTCTCGAGCCAAAGCTGCGTGCTGCCAAGTACAAAGCGTTTGCCGAGCAGTGGTATAGCGACGTGCCTGCGATTGGCCTCTATCGGTCGGCTAGTGTGTATGCGACAGGCCCTGGCGTCCAGGCTATCCAGCAGGGCGATACCCTTGTCTCCGGTGCAGATCGCTACGCAGACGTCCTCCGTTGGACAGTGACAACGCGAGATGTTTACAAAACCCCCTAACATGCGGTATAATCAACAGTGTCGCGAGATATGCGGACGTGGCGGAATTGGTAGACGCGTCAGCTTGAGGGGCTGGTGAGCATTGCGCTCGTGGAAGTTCAAGTCTTCTCGTCCGCACCAGATATGATGCCTCGCGACACATCAGCACCACCAGGATAGGTGGTGTTTTGCTTTTGTAAAATACAAACACGTTCGAGATATCTATATAACAACCAAAATGGCTTGATCATAAAATGCAACAATTAATCGGCGAACTGCTTGTGTTTTGTAAAAGGGTGGTGCATAATAAAGACAAGCTGGTACGCAAAAAGGGGTACCGTTGCGTCCAAACACAAACATCGTGCCAAAACAAACATTGTGCCCCAGGGTGGGCGCGTAGCAGCTACCGGCAAATCACCTCTAGTCAAGGAGGTGATTTTTTGCTATAGTCTATAGCAGACGGGGCATTAGCTCATTTGGCTAGAGCGCTTCGCTGGCAGCGAAGAGGTGACCAGTTCGAATCTGGTATGCTCCACCATGGATCTTTAGCTCAGTTGGCTAGAGCGCACGATTCACATTCGTGAGGTCGCAGGTTCGAATCCTGCAAGATCCACCATTTTGAGATTATTCATTTTTTAGTGCCAATACCATATTGTTTTTTGAGCAGCATCTTGTCTGCCAACAGGATGTAGTTTGTAAGGGAGGACTCCAATGAAAGTTGCAATAATAGGTACTGGCGTCGGTATACGAACACATCTTGCGGGACTAAGTCTCCTTCCTAAGGTGGAAGTTGTTGGCGTCGTTGGCTCGACAAAGGAACGAGCCGCACAGCATCTACAGTCTCATGGATACGACAAAGACCTTGCTGCATCGTTTGATGATGTAATGGCAAAGTCACCTGATATCGTTTGTCTGACAACACCAGTTTGCTGTCGGGATGAGTACTGGGAGCGGCTTGCTCACGAACAGTGTTTTATATTGGCAGAAAAGCCAGTCTGTGGCGACGACTTGTCGCTTCCATATTTTGATGCCGTCAAGGATCGTTGCATGGTTGATTTCCAGCTTCGTGGCCTCGAGCAATTTCAGATTGTTGCCAAGATGATCAACGAGGGCACGCTTGGTGATATTTGCTCAATTGATCTCTTTGAACGCACCGCTGCTTTGCGGGCAGATTCGCTACCGTCATGGATGACAACACCAGATCTTGGCGGTGGACAGCGTATGGCAATGGGAAGCCACCTTCTTGACCTCGCCGTGTTCTTGCTCGGCGGCAACTACTCGAGTGTCCACGAGTTTCAATGCAGCGCAGAAACAAGGCGCGGGTCGTGGCGTGGAACTATGCCAAAAGGACAGCGGCCATCTGACGAGTGCTTTGATTGTTCGTTTGTGATGAATCAGGCACGTGTGGCGATACGCACGACATCGATCAGCAGGGCAACGCGCTCTCTCGAATTCCGCGTCGAAGGGACAGAAGGCGTGGCAGAATTCTGCTATCGTAACGGATCTGGCACTCTGCAAATATTTCACGAGAATGGTAGTGAGGTGTTGTACACCGACCAGGCTGCATCTGCAGTGCGCGCGCAGCCTTCTCATCCACTGGATAACTCGGTCTTTCGCGTTGCATACAACAGATATTTTGCGTCAGTGTGCGAATGGGCTGAAGGCAAGGACTCGAGCATTCCGGCCTCATTGAGCGATGGGCTTGCAAATGCGAGATTATTGCAAAAGAAATAAGATACCGATACCTTTAGCTACTGTGAAGCGAATAGCACGCCCTTTTTTAGCAATTCTCTGAGCCATTCACTTGTTGCTATTTCAAGAGATTTTACTTCAACATGATGATTCCATCGATGTCGGCTGACTTGAGCGACTCTATGGATACCAGGATAATCCTCAGGGTGATCCAAGGTGATATTGATATAAAGCGTGCCATCAGCGGTTTTCTCATACGCCCACATCCAGAGAAATTTTCGATTAACCGCATAGCTTACTTGCGCGCGAAATTCTTTTCGAATACTACCCAGCGCCATGACATAACTATCTATCGCACGATAATGAGCATTAGTCTTCGGCTTATCTGAGAACACACTGATCATTTTATTGCTTGGCATGATAGCTCTCGATATAACTTACAATAAAGAAATGAAATAATAACACCTGGTGGAGATAGAGGGATTCAAACCCTCGACCTCAGCAATGCGAATGCTGCGCTCTATCAGCTGAGCTATATCCCCACGACTCCCTCTATTCAAGCACAAACGAGAGGGAGAATCAACCAGTAGCATTCCCGCTTGTTTCTGATAAAATAAGGATATGTTCAAAAAGTTTATCCAAAAGCGGCTCGAGACGTATGTGAGCCGGTATTTTCAAGCCCATCCAGAGGTCAAGTTAATTGTTGTGGTGGGGAGCGTGGGCAAGACGAGCACCAAGCGAGCGGTGGCTACCTTGCTATCGCAGCGCTACCGTGTGCGCATGCTTGATAACAACCATAATACCAATCTCTCGGCGCCATGTGGTATTCTCGGCGTAACATACCCCAGTAAGGTGCACAGTATTGGTGCTTGGCTTAAAGTGTTTGCAGCGGCTCGGCGGCGGGTTACTCAGCCAGCTGACGTCGATGTGATTGTCCAGGAGCTTGGCACTGATCGGCCAGGGGAGATTGCTGACTTTGGTCGCTACCTCCGGCCTGACCTTGCCTTAGTGACGGCAGTAACGCCAGAGCATATGGAGTTCTTTGGCTCAATTGAAGCAGTCGCGCAAGAGGAGCTCTCCGTGACGCAGTATGCACGCCGAGTGCTGATTAACCGTGATGATATTGAGGGGCGCTTTGCTGACCTGATTGCTACTCCACACTTTAGTACGTATGGCACAACTGGCCTCGCTGAGTATCGCTTCGAACAGCAGAACTTTGACGCTGAGGTAGGTTATCGGGGGGGGATTATTGCTCCACCAAATATCGCTCAGCCATTTGCAGCGGCGATTAATGTGGTGGGTGAGCACAGCCTACGGCCAATCGTTGGTGCCGTCGCAGCGGCCTTGCTTTATGGTTGCACACCAGATGAAGTAGTAAAGGGTCTTGCACTGATCAAGCCTGTCCCTGGGCGGATGAACCCGCTGCTAGGCCTTGGCGATACAACAATTATCGACGATACATACAACTCCAGCCCAGCTGCGGCGCTGGCTGCTCTGCAGACACTCTATAGCTTTGCGCAGGCACCGCAGCGGATCGCCATCCTTGGTGACATGAATGAGCTGGGTGCCTCGAGTCAGGCCGAGCACGAGAAGCTGGGTATGGCCTGCGACTCACATTTGCTTGATTGGGTGGTGACGGTTGGCGGCGAGACAGAGAAATATCTTGCGCCCGCTGCCCGTCGGCGTGGCTGCCAGGTGAAGGTATGCCGCAATGCGATCGAGGCAGGGCAGTTCGTCCGTTCGGTGGCGCGGCCTGGGGCAGTGATTCTTGCTAAGGGGTCACAAGGTGGGATATTCCTTGAAGAAGCGGTTAAGATCCTCTGCGTCTTGAGCGAAGATACCGAGCTGGTGCGTCAATCACTCGCCTGGCAGGCCATCAAAGCGCCGTATTTTTCGGAATACGAGACCTTCTTTGATGGGGCAGGCCAGTAGCGTTAATACGCGATTTATGGTATATTCTTACGTGTGAGACTAGTGTATTAAGCGGAGAACTATCTATGCCAACAGAAAAAAAGCCAAAAGCAACCAAGCGCAGCACAACGCGCAAAACATCATCAAAAAACGAGCCAGAACAAACCTCGGCCAAGGCTAATGAGCCAGCAACCCCAGCTGCAGAGCCAGCTCCAGTAGCCGAACCGGCTACTCAGCCGATGCCAGAGCAGCCAGCTACTCCGGCCATGCAGCCAGCTCAGCCCCAGCCTCAATATCAACCACACATGGCTCCAGGAGCTTTGAGCGCTCAGCCAGCCAAGAAGTCCCATCTTGGGCTTATTCTTGGCCTCGTCGGTGGTGGTGTAGCTTTGCTAGCACTTATTGCTGGCGTGCTATTGTACTTCTTCTGGTATCAGAACCCACACAAGGTGGTGACAGATGGCGTGGCAAATCTAGTCACTGCACGGCAAGCGTCGTATAGTATGGGCGGTGATGTTACACCAAGCAGTACTAGCACTTCAGGCCCATCGAAGACCACCTACAGAGTGAATCTGCAATATGCTAACCAAGTTGCTGGTGGTAATGGTGAGGTAACGATGGACCTCCCGCAGGTTGGCCAGATTACTGTCAAGGCCGAGATCTATGCGGATCGCGAAGCAACCTACTTCCGCGTCAATGGCATCAAGAAAGTATATGAAAAATATATTGATACCATGATCGACCAGTCGATGAAGCGCTATAGTACCTCGAGCATGACCGATGAGGAGAAAGATACTGCGCGGAGTAAGATGCGCGAGCAGTATACCAAGCAAGCACTGCCTATCATCGAAAAAATCGATGGCAAATGGGTCAAGATGACGCAAGATGATATACGCAAAATGAGCCTAAATCGTACGACGACTCAGCAATGTACGGACGCAATTAATGCTATGTACGACACTAAGGCTCGCAATGAGATTGCTGCAGTACTTCGCAAGCATGGCGATGTCTTTACAGTAGAGAAACTCAATAAGCCAGCGCTCGATAACGGTGCAGTGGGCTACAAGGTGACGATAGCGAGCCCGTCGAGCCACGAAGCTCGTTCGCTGAGCCGCGACCTTGGCAACACCCGTGTTGGGGAGCTGCTTCGCCGCTGCAGTGATGCGACATCAACCCGTGTGACAACACGCCAAAATGGCCGGACCATCAAGACAGAGCGGCACTCTGCTATCTCAGGACCAGACTTGAGCCAGACGGATCTTGAGCTCTGGGTGTCACCATTCTCGCACGATGTGAAGCGCATTGTCATGAAGCCAACCAGCCAGTCGTCTCAGCAGCCAGTGACGATCAACGTCAACGACACAAAGGTTGACTTGCGCAAGCCAAGCGAGAGCATCCCGTATAGTGAGCTCATGCGAGGCAGTAGCAGCAGCAAAGATAACGACAGCGATACGTCATCAACAGCTACTGGCGAAGCGTAGGCAAAACGCCGCGCATAAATCCAACCCCGCTTTCGAGAAAAGAAGCGGGGTTGTCTTTGCCCTCGCCCACTATGGTAGAATATGAAAGACATGAAACGATACAATCCTGCAGAAATCGAGCCAAAATGGCAACAGCACTGGGCAGAAGACCAGCGCTACCGGGCGGATGACGCCTCTCCTAAACCAAAGTATTATGTGACTGGCATGTTCCCATACCCTAGCGGAGCAGGGATGCATGCAGGGCACTTTATGGAGCACTCCATTGTCGATGCAGTGGCGCGCTTCCGTCGTAGTCTTGGTCACGAGGTGCTCTACCCGATGGGCTGGGATAGCTTTGGCCTCCCTGCAGAGAATTACGCCATCAAGACAGGCAAAACGCCACAAGAGACGACCGCGACGAATATCGCCAACTTTACCACCCAGCTTCGCCGGGTTGGCGCGAGTATTGATTGGAGTCGTGAGATCAACACGAGCGATCCAGAGTATTATCGCTGGACGCAGTGGATCTTTACGCAGCTCTTTGAGCGGGGCCTGGCATACCAAAAGGACTCACTCCAGTGGTGGTGTCCGAAAGACAAGACCGTGCTGGCAAATGAGCAGGTGATCAATGGCCGGTGTTGGCGCTGTGAAGAGGTGGTGGTGAAGAAGCCAATGAAGCAATGGTTCTTCAAGATTACAGAGTATGCCGACCAGCTCCTGGCCGACATCCCCGCGCTCGACTGGCCAGATAAGATTAAGCAAGCTCAGACCAACTGGATTGGCCGCAGTGAGGGAGCAGAGATCCGCTTCGTCCTTGATAAGCCCGTGGCAGCTATGGAGAGTGACGCCGCCGATATTACCGTCTTTTCGACGCGCCCTGATACGCTCTTTGGTGCGACCTTCTTGGTGCTGGCACCCGAACATCCTCTCGCGCAGCATCTCGCACGTGGTGATGCCCAAGAGACAGTCTTGGCCTATATTGCCGAGGCAGTCAAAAAATCGGAGATTGAGCGCACTAATGACACGAAGGATAAGACAGGAGTCTTTACTGGAAGTTATGCCATAAATCCAGCGACGGGCGACCGAATACCCATCTGGGTGGCCGATTATGTCCTTGGCGGTTATGGCACTGGTGCAGTGATGGCTGTCCCGGCTCATGATGAGCGCGATGCCGCCTTTGCCGAGAAATACGAGTTGCCCATCGTCACCGTCATTGAGCGGCCCGACGATGACCCAGACACCGACCAGTGCTACCATGGCGAAGGCGTGCTCGTTAATTCTGGAGCATTTGATGGCACGCGCAGTGAGGATGCCCGTGAGCAGATTGTGGCTTGGCTCGAACAGGAAGGTCGTGGCCATGCTAAGGTAACCTATAAGATGCGTGACTGGCTGATTAGCCGCCAACGCTACTGGGGTGCACCCATCCCGATCATCCACTGCCCCGAGCATGGTGCCGTGCCAGTGCCAGCGGCAGATCTACCCGTCGTCTTGCCGGCAGTGCAAGACTTCCAGCCGCGTGGTGATGGCAAATCCGTCCTTGCTGCTCAAGAAGAATGGGTGGCGACGACCTGCCCGACCTGTGGCGGCCCAGCTCAGCGCGAAACCGACACGATGGATGGCTATGCCTGCAGCAGCTGGTATCTTCTGCGCTACACTGATCCACACAATGCTATGCAGGCCTGGGACCCAGCGCTGGCTAACCACTGGGCACCGCTTGATATGTATGTTGGTGGTGACCATGCGACGGCTCACTTACTCTATGTGCGCTTCTGGACGCACGTCTTCCGCGATCTTGGCCTCACAAGCTTTGCCGAACCAGTGCGGAAACTCGTCTACCATGGCCTCATTCAAGCCGAGGATGGCCGCAAGATGAGCAAAAGCCTTGGCAATGTTGTCGACCCGCTGGAAGTGATCGATGCGGGATATGGGGCGGATGCGCTGCGTACCTTTGAGCTCTTTCTTGGGCCGATCGACGAAAACTCAAGTTGGAGCAGCCGAGGAATTGCTGGCGTCTATCGCTTCTTGAATCGCCTCTGGACATTGGTGCAAGAGTTTGATGATTGGCAGCAGCAGAGTGGAGCGCCTGGGCAGGTCGACGTCGCACAGCTCGAGTCGATTATCCACGCTACAACGAAAAAGGTCACAAGTGATATCTACCGCCTGAGCTTCAACACGGCCATTGCTGGGCTCATGGAGTGCGTCAACGACCTCTATAAGCTCAAGACAACTGGCTTTACTGAGCAGTGGCAGCCAGCGCTCAAGACGCTGATCCAGCTAGTGCAGCCTTTTGCACCGCATATGGCTGCTGAGCTATGGCAGCAGCTTGGCTATGGTGACCAGCTCGATTTTGCAGCCTGGCCAGAGTGGGACGAAGCAAAGATTGTCCGCGATACGATAACCATCGTTGTGCAAGTCAATGGCAAAGTCCGCGCCAAGCTCACTACCACGCCAGACGCCAGCGAAGCCGATATCACCGCCCGGGCCTTAGCAGATGATCGCGTCGCAAAATACCTCACTGGGCGGCCGCCCAAGAAGGTTATCTACGTCAAGCGTAAGCTCGTCAGCGTCGTTGTCTAGAAATAGCCACCTTCACTAATCGTGCCGTAAAAAACAGGGCATCTCACGGAGCGCCCTGTTTTGGGTTGTGTGCCTACGGTCTCGTCATATTTAGTGGATGTTGATAAGCCTACGAAATAGGCAACGTAATTGCTTTAATAGGCTGGATGGCGAGAAGATGATTGATCTAATGAATAGGAACACATAGAGTTACGATCTTCAGATGAAGGTCATCGTCAAACTGCAAGTGTATCCAGTTGCCACTCTCATGATTATAGCGAACCCAAGCTGAGCGCACCCACGTTGTGTTTTGATCTGCTTCATTAGCGGGAGTTCCAAGATGGCGAATAATCTCATCACGCGTTGCCGTATTGGAGAAGTCTGCAAACAGTGGATTGGCGTACGGCTTGTACTCTGAGACAGATGACCTTCCCTTTTGGGGATATAGAGTAACTGCTTCGAGCGTATTGTCGTTCCAGCGAAATTCTATCCCAGCATCGTGCAGTAACCAGAATGATTCGCTCGAGTCGTAGCCAGTAAACTCCTTGTCAATCTCCCGAATTACAGGAGTGCAGCCCAACTTGTCGATGATGTGTTGCACTTCAGTCTTAACTGATTTGTCACTTCGTCCGACTAAGTTGATATATTGATTAATATCTCCATCTATTTTTATCGCCATAGGTGCTCCTTGCTGAGACTAATAGTATATACCATATCATACAATATATGACATATATCTGTCATATCAAAGCTATGACCTAGACGTTGTAACGAGCGTGTTCTTGATGGGGCAGCAAGGCGTAATAGCTCGCTTGGCAATTGGCCATAAATATATTTTTCTATACAAAACGGCGCAAACACTAGAGAATTTTGCGCTTTTAGCGTATAATAGCTACAAGTTTTACGTCAGCCTAAAGAGAAGGAGATTTTTACTATGGCTCAACCAAAAAAACAGAGTAGCCCACGCAAAACCGGTCTGCGTCGCAGCCACTTGCGCCTCAAGCTTGCTCGCATGGTCAATAAAACCTCACCAGTCAAGGTCAAGACAACCAAGCGCGAGACTGGCGCTGCCAAGGCGGCTCGCTAGCTTTTCGTCGATAGCAAAGAATTTTAACAAAAGAAAGAACCAACCAAATGGCTTCGAACCGTCATCTTGGGCGTATAGTTGCACTCCAAACATTGTACGAATATGAATTCCGTCAGCAGGCGAATGATCCGCAGGCCGTGCCACGAGAGATTCTGGCGCGCAATCTTGAGCGTTATGAGTCGATCATTGGCGATCGAGCCTTTGTCGATACGCTCGTTGCTGGGGTGATCGAGACGCAGGCCGCGCTTGACGCTCACTTACAACCAATTGCGCCAGAGTGGCCACTTGATCAGATTGCTCGTGTCGACCGCAATATCTTGCGACTTGGCCTCTACGAGTTGCTGCACTGCCGCGCAACTGTTCCGCCCAAGGTGGCGATTAACGAAGCAGTGGAGCTTGCTAAAGCGTTTGGTTCGGATAATTCAAGCAAGTTTATCAACGGTGTACTCGGCACCGCCTATCGCAACTTGCCTGGGGAGACACCAGACGATGCCAACACCGTCACACTTTGACCGACATTTCAATCGGTTTAAAAAATATTTTGGCCGTCGCAAGCCGTCTATTCAGGAAATTGTTCGTGAACCGACGGCTGGCGGCATTGTATTCCGCTACAATAGCGACAACAAACTCGAAATCCTCCTGATTCAGGATGCCAAGGATCGCTGGACGATCCCCAAAGGGCATATTGAGAAGGGGGAGACTGCAGTGCAGACAGCTCGCCGGGAGATCGGCGAAGAGGCTGGGCTGCACGACCTTGATATGCTGGGCTGGCTGGGCAAGATTCACTTTCGCTACCGCCGAATGGAAAAGCTTGTTCTCATGACGACGCAGATTTATCTTGCTCGCGTCCGCACCAGTGGCAATGAGATTCAAAAAGAAGAATGGATGAATGGCATTAAGTGGTTTCCCTTTAGTAAGGCACTTGACCTCATCGAGTACGAAGATATTGCCAAGCTTATGCTCAAAGCTAAGAAACGCATCCGAGAGGAGCGTCTATAACGACAGAAACGAAAGGAGTTACTATGTCTGGCATGCCAACTGGCCCGTATCAAGCGTGGGCACAGCAAGCGCTCGGGTTTGAATATCACGATATTCAGCTCTTAGTCACCGCACTCACCCACCGCAGCTATGTCAATGAGCACAAAAAATCCGTTACTGAGCACAACGAGCGCCTCGAGTTCTTAGGCGATGCTGTGCTGGAACTTGCAGTAACCGACTATCTCTACCAACACTACACCGAGCCAGAGGGTATCCTGACGAGCTGGCGCGCAGCGCTGGTCAATACAGAGAGCAACGCCGACTCGGGCGAAGCGCTGGGTTATGGCTCGCTCATCCGGATGAGCAGAGGTGAGAAGCATGGGAGCAAGCGAGCGCACCGGCAGATTCTAGCTAATGCGTATGAAGCTGTGATTGGCTCGATCTATCTGGAGCGAGGCTACAGTGCGGCAGCTGAGTTTATCGCCAAGCATACCATTAGCAAACTTGATGCCATCCTAGCAGATGGCTCGTGGCGCGACCCCAAGAGTCATCTGCAAGAGGTGAGCCAACGGATTGACAGTGCTACGCCGGTGTATCGTGTCTTGGCAGAGGATGGCCCCGACCACGACAAAACCTTCACGCTTGGTGTCTTTGTCAATGATCGGCTGATGGGCCGCGGCACTGGCCCTAGCAAGCAGACCGCCCAGCAAAAGGCCGCTCGCGCTGCTCTGGCAGCCTACCAGCAGCAAGAGGCTCAGACAGAGAAGATAGAAGAGTCAGCCAAGAGCTCAGACAAGTTTTGACCTACAGATAAGCAACAAATTGACATCGCCAGCCAAACAGTGTAGACTTGTACAGAACGAACTAACGCAAATATAAGTCAAGAAAAGGAAGTTTTATTTATGCTCGCAATTCGTTTGCAACGTCTTGGTCGCAAAGCCTACCCAGTGTACCGGCTCGCCGTACAAGAGGCTCAGCGCCACCCATCAAGCGGCCGTGTAGTGGCCTATGTTGGTAACTACAATCCGCACACCAAAGAGGCTCATATCAATACCGAGCTTGCCCAAAAGTATCTTGATAATGGTGCCCAGCCGACACCACGAGTGGTTAAACTGCTGGCTGCTGCCGGTGTATCGCTGCCAAAGTGGGTCAAGCAGCCCGCTGGGGACAAGCACAAGGCAGTCCGCAACCCAGAGAAGCTGCGTAAGCACCAACCTCAGGAAGAGGCAGAAGCCTAGAGCGATTCTCTTAGTACAAGTACACCAACTGCTCCACGTATTGTGGGGCAGTTTTGTAATTATCAGTAATATTTTGCGTGTATTCCAGGGCAAGACTAGTAGAAGGATCAGACGACGCAACACCGAGCCATGCGTTGTATTTTGGTAGAATCCAGCCGGTATGCTACAATGAAAGCACAATCACAATAAATCTGAATGACAGCATAAGGAGGGAAAGAAGAAAGCTATGGCGACAATTGATCAACAGTTTGTCGAATATGTCGTAAAGTCGCTGGTGGAACATCCAGACGACGTGGTGGTCGATCGGGTGATCGACGAGAAGGGCGTCTTATTGACACTCACCGTCAACCCAGAGGATCTCGGCCGTGTGATTGGCCGGCGGGGCAGTACGGCGCAGAGTTTACGTACCTTGCTGCGTGCGCTTGGTACGAAGAATAGTGCTCGCTACAACCTTAAGGTGGTGAATAATGATGAGCCACACACCGCAGCATCCCAGTCTGTGGATAACTTAACCACTGATACAGTGGATAACGATGATGAGAGCGAATCGGATTTTGCAAAAAAGTCTCGCCAAGAGCTTGCAGAACTCGACGACCTTGATATATAATACAAACCAGTTCAGAAACGAACTGCGAGAAAAATAAACGCTCTTTGCGAGCAAACCAACAAGGTTTGAGAGCCTTATTTGTGCAAGAAAACTGCTGTGGAGGCAGTTTTTTTGTTGGATGTATTGAGTAACTACCTCATTGTCAGTTATCGTAACAGTTACCCAAAGGAAGTATATATTTGCATAACTGTAGTCTTATGCTACAATGCCTCGTATTATGAAAGATATTATTGCTACTCAACAGACTCAGCCATTCCGTCTCGTTGGCGTTCGCTTGGTCGCTATGGCAATCTTAGCGGCTATCACATATGCCGTACTCAAATTTACCGGTATCAGTAGTGATTTTCCACCACTTGATATGATTTATTTTCCGTTTGTTAATATTATCTGTGGTATTGTCATTTGGCGTGAATTCCGGCGGTGTCATGTCTCGGTGTGGGAGTATCTTGGGTTTGAGAAGCGGCGCCTTGGGAAAGATATTGCTTGGGGTGTACTATGGCTCTTTGTTACTTATATTCCGATGATAATTATGCTTATGGCAGCGATGTATCTCATGTTTGGTGCGGAAATGTTTTCGCATTTCGAGCAGGTATTTGCCAAATCTGCTCCGCAGCTGCCGTCAAGTTTTTTATCGGTCATAAGTATCTTTAGTGCAGTTGTATTTCTTGTTAATGCGCCAATTGAGGAGATTATTTATCGAGGCTGGTTGCAGCGTGGTCTAGCGAAGCGCTTTGGTGTTGTAATTGCCATTCTTATCCAGGGTGTACTCTTTGGCTTGCAACACATGATGTTTGCTGGAGACGTTCGCGGTATGATTTCGTACGCCTTTATGTTCTTGGCGTGGGGTGTAACAGCAGGTATTATTGTTCATCGGCAGCAGCGTTTGGCGCCGATGGTAATTGCTCACTGGATTGTCAATATTGCACTTGGCGTGGGTCCAATGATTGCAATTGCATTCATGGCAGTCTAAGCCGAATATTCTGTAAAAGTAAAAGTACGTATTTCATTGGATTACTATAATAACGGATTGGCGTATTTCATGAAAGCAAACGAGCCAAAGAGACGTTATCGCAACCGGCTCAAGATATTCGTTAAGCCAGCAATGCCAGCAATAAGCAAAAGTAAGATGCCGATGATCACAATCAGTAAACCATAATGGGGTTGGTACCTTGGTGGATTGTAGTCGTGAGTATGGCGCGGATCGTGGTGGGTGGCTTCGGTATCAATCGAGATATTGGCAATCGCTGGCTCCACAAGGTGTCGAGCTACCGTTGCTTCACCGTCGAACTGCTCGAGTGTAATATTCTCGTTGAGCGGCGTGATGGTCGTACGCCGGCTCGATAGTTCGAAACGCTGCGCGGTAGTGTTATCTGTCTCTGATCCAAAATCCATAACATAACCAGTATAACAAATAAAAAACATAAGCGTAAAGACCTGAATCTCTCGCAGTATCTGTTAGACGCTGCTACGGTAATTTGCTACACTAGGAGAGATGAAAAAATTCCAAGTGATTAGCCTGTTTCCGGAGATGTTTTCTGGTGTGTTTGAAGCTTCAATGCTGTGGAAGGCGCAGCAGCGAGGCTTAGTGGAGCTGACGACGGTTGATCTGCGCCAATTTGGGCTCGGTCCTCGCCGAACGGTCGACGATACACCGTATGGCGGTGGCGATGGTATGCTATTGCGTGTTGAGCCACTCTGGAGGGCGGTGCGGCACGCCAAAGAGCGCGACCCGACTGCCAAAGTGCTCATCATGACGCCGCGGGGCCAACGGTGGAATCAGGCGCTTGCGCAGCAGTATAGCCAAACCGACCATGGTTATATCTTCATCTGTGGGCGCTACGAGGGGTACGACGAGCGAATTATGCAGGTGGTTGACCAAGCGCTCCGGGTGGGTGACTATGTCCTGACTGGTGGTGAGCTGCCCGCGATGACAATTATCGACTCAATTGTGCGACTGATCCCTGGTGTCCTTGGTGGTGAGATGAGCGCAGCGATTGAGAGCTTTAGTGATGGTCAGACGCTGGAGTTTCCGCAATACACGCGCCCAGAGGTGTGGCAGGGGATGGCGGTACCCGAGGTATTGCTCAGCGGTCACCACGGCAACATTGCGGCTTGGCGTGCAGAGCACTCACTGCCAGTAGACGACTAGCCCTTGTCTATACAAAAGAAACACCCGAGCATGCCATAGGCACTCGGGTGTTCTGTTGTGGTGGATATATCGGAGAGCGACTGATACAAGTGTGTATATAAATGTTTATGTTTGTAACGTTCGCTTCTTCTATAGTAGCGAACATGTGGCACAAGTGCAAGGAAATGCGTGTAAAACAGGGTAATATCTGATATGATAAGGTTATGAAGCAGCGTATGATTCATTTTTGGCTTGGGTTATTTCAGGCGATTTTTCCAGAGCATGTGCGGCGCGATCCTGCGTATTGGCGGCGTCTTGCGCTTGGTATCGTTGTGACGTTTTTGATCATCACGCAGCTCTTTACTTTTGAGAAGTTTGTCGATATCACGAGCGGGTGGCATGTGGCTGGCGGGGGCATAATGGCTGCTCTCTTGGCTGGCTTATTGCCGCTGCTTGAGCTCGGTAGTTTGCCATTTTTGCTCTCGATGGATATGTCGCGAGGGTCACGCCGTGTTTCGCAGGCATGTTTGCTTGTCGTGAGCGCAGTGTGGTTTGGTATGGCACTGTGGTGCTTTTTAGCTGTGCCAATGAGTGAATCGGGCCTCTTTGGGGCGACCTTACCACTACTCAATGGCTGGTGGACGGTAGCATTTACGGGCCTGGTTGGCCTGGCGGCAGTGCTTGTGGTGCGCGAAGCAAATAGCTCAAAAATCCACTCGTGATTGATGAACGATCAGCCTAGAGTGCCTCAATAGTAAAAATTCGCTATTAGCTATTAATTGTCGCATCTCCTCTACACCCCCGAGGAGCACCACTGTAGTCGGTGCTTTTCGAGAGTATTAGATTTCAGTGCTGGGTCGAAATATCGCAGTCCGATCAACTTTGATCTGTCAGAAAAATAAAAAACTTGAAGAGCTGATACATATAAAATAGGCAAAACCCGAGTGAGGGCGTGATCGAACAGACACCCCAAATAAAGTCGCGATAAAAAATTACCAGCCGGCAAAAGGCTGGTAACAATGATAGCTTGGCTGGGCCGGAGGGATTCGAACCCCCGAATGCCAGGACCAAAACCTGGTGCCTTACCACTTGGCGACGGCCCATCACTGCGTGGCGCCTCCGTATTGTACCATGCTTGCGAGAGTGGATCAATAGTGCGTAGTGTGTCAGGGCTGCGCTTTATATTGAATGTAGAGACTCTGTGATTGATCGACTTTTGGTGGGTTGCGGTGTTGCTGATAAAAATAACAACAAATTGCTCCGACCACAGTCACATGCTTCATATAACAGAGGTCGTGTTAGTATACCCGTTGTGAATATCACGCTTGACCCACAGTATATAGAGTAGTATAGTGCAAAGTAAGCGCTATATATGGTGTCTATGACACTAGTAACCGATGCTTGCACAATCATAAAAAACAAGGATAAACACTCATGCCGTGGCGCGCGTGTTGCCGTGGCAAGTAAAGGGAGGGATATGTATCACACAATTACCAAACGCGATGGGCGTATCGTGGCATTTGACGACACAAAAATTATGGCAGCAATCGAACGAGCTGGTCTGGAGACGGGTGAGTTTGCTGAGGAAGAGGCTTATCAGTTAGCTCAGGCGGCGATTGCCCAGGCGCAGCAGACTATAGCGGATGATACACTCACCGTGGAGCAAATGCAGGATGCGGTAGAGGATACCTTGCTTCGCTCGCCATATAAAAAGACCGCTAAGGCGTATATTATTTATCGCGATCAGCATCAAAAGCTGCGCGAGATTGCTGCTAGTGCACATGTTGACCTGATTGACCAATATTTACTCAAGCTTGATTGGCGGGTTAATGAGAATTCCAACATGGGCTATAGCCTCCAAGGCCTTAATAATTACATCTCAAGTGAGGTGAGCAAAACCTACTGGCTAAACAAAATCTACAGCCCAGAGATTGGTCGCCTTCATCGGTCGGGCGATCTCCATATTCACGATCTTAACCTTGTGAGCGTGTATTGTGTGGGCTGGGACTTGATGGATCTGCTCCGGCAGGGTTTTACTGGTGTGCCAAACAAGATTTCGTGTAAGCCAGCCCGGCATTTTCGCACAGCACTCGGCCAGGTCGTGAACTACTTCTACACACTGCAGGGCGAGGCAGCTGGTGCTCAGGCCTTTAGCAATTTCGACACCTTGCTCGCACCGTTTATTCGAGCAGATGGACTAGCGTACGATGAGGTGAAGCAGGTGCTGCAAGAATTCATCTTTAACGTTAATGTGCCGACGCGTGTTGGCTTCCAAACACCATTTACGAACATCACGCTTGACCTCGAATGCCCTAAGCATATGGCAGGCACACCGGTGATCATTGGCGGAGAGATGCAAGAAAGCAACTACGGCGACTACCAGGATGAGATGAATATCTTCAATCGGGCGCTGCTTGAGGTGATGACGGAGGGTGATGCCAACGGACGGGTCTTTACTTTTCCGATTCCGACGTATAATATTACGGCTGATTTCGACTGGGGTAATCCTGTGATTGACAACCTGTGGGAAGCCAGTGCAAAATACGGTATTCCATACTTTAGCAACTTTGTGAATAGTGATATGAGCCCAGAAGACGCGCGTAGTATGTGCTGCCGCCTGAGGATTGATAATCGCCAGCTGGAGTATCGTGGTGGTGGCCTGTTTGGGAGTAACCCAATGACGGGGTCAGTTGGTGTGGTGACGATTAACCTGCCTCGCTTGGCGCTGAAGTCGAGTGACGAAGCAGCGTTTCGGGCTGGTCTCGTCCACCTGATGGAGCAAGCGCGTGACAGCCTCGAAGTTAAGCGCAAAACACTCGAGCGCCTGACTGATGCCAACCTCTACCCCTATACCAAGTTCTATCTGCGCGATATCAAGCGGCGCTTTGGTGAATACTGGAAGAATCATTTCTCAACAATTGGCTTGATTGGCATGAACGAGGCAGCGCTTAATCTCCTTGGTTCGGATATTGGTCAGGCTGCGGGGCGGGAGTTTGCCGAGCGGACGCTCGATCTGATGCGCGAGACGCTGGTGAAATTCCAAGAAGAAACTGGCAATAACTACAATCTTGAGGCAACGCCAGCCGAAGGCACGACCTACCGCCTGGCGCAGATCGACCAGCGCGACTACCCAGAAGCAGCGCATTTTGCCAACGGTATTGGCAAGGCGGTGCCAGCGCCGTTCTACACCAACAGTACTCACTTGCCGGTCAATTACACCGACGACCTCTTCGAGCTACTTGATCTCCAAGACGAATTACAGACCAAATATACTGGCGGCACGGTCATCCACTTCTTCCTTGGTGAGCGAATGGATGACCCCACAACGCTCAAAGGGCTCGTGCGAACGATCTGCCACAATTACCGCTTGCCATACTTTACGATCAGTCCGAGCTTTAGTGTCTGTAAGAATCATGGCTACCTGCGCGGGGAACATGAGGCGTGCCCACAGTGTCAGGAGCCGTGTGAGATATATTCGCGGGTGGTGGGTTATTTGCGCCCGGTGCAGCAGTGGAATAAGGGCAAGCAAGCAGAGTTTGCGCTGCGCTACCACTACGACAAAGCAGCCGATACAATCGATGCTTAAATAATAGGAAGAAGGGAGGATGGTGATGGTTCAGATCGGTGGCATCCAAAAGTTCAGCACAGTCGACTACCCAGGCCACACCTGTGCGGCAGTCTTCTTGATTGGCTGCAATATGCGCTGCGGTTACTGCCATAATCCAGAGCTCGTCTTGCCTGAGCAGTACATTGACTGCATCCCTGAGGCGGAGATTCTTGATTTTCTTGCGCGGCGGGTTGGCTTGCTTGATGGCGTCGCGATCAGTGGTGGCGAACCGACGATGAGTGAGGATTTACCTGACTTCATTCGAGCCATCAAGCAGCTTGGCTTTCTCGTCAAGCTCGACACTAACGGGACTCACCCGGCGATGCTGCGCCAGATGCTGGATGAGCAATTGCTTGACTTTGTAGCAATGGATATTAAGGGGCCACTGGAGAAGTACGTAGAAATTGCTGCGCGGCCAATTGACACTGATGCGATTATGGAAAGTATCGACCTCATCCGAAGCCGGGTCGATCACGAGTTTCGCACGACGATTGTGCGGGGGCAGCTTGAGCCAGCAGACTTCGATGCGGTCGGGCAGATGGTGCAAGGCGCACAGCGCTTTGCCCTGCAGCATTTTATTGCAAGCGATACGCTGGTGAGCAGCCGCTTTTGCGATGAAACGAGCTTTACCGACGAGGAGATGGCCCAGGCTCAGCACATTATGCAGCGCTATGTAACAGAATGCGTGGTGCACTGATGCAGTACTATACAGGGACAATCCAGCAAGTGATTCAGCACACGCACGATGTAGCAACGCTGGTGTTTGATGCCAAAGGCGACGCACCATTTCGCTATACCGCCGGACAATACATTACCGTTATCAAGCCAGAGTCGCGCACGCCTGAGGGTAAGGCATATAGCCTATCGAGTTGGCCCGGCGAAATACATCTGAGCATTACCGTGAAGGACATTGGCGGTGAGTATTCCCACTACCTATGTAGCCGGCAGGTGGGCGACCAACTAACTTTTTCGGCGGCGTATGGGTACTTTAATCCACTGACAGATCGCCCACTCGTGGGGATTGCAGCTGGAGTCGGTATTAGTCCAGTGTGGAGTATTATCAAGAGCGAATGCGCGCGTGATCCGCATCGGAATATTCAGCTCATGTATAGTAATCGGACCATCGACGATATTGTCTTTGCGGCCAACCTTGCTGCATATGAGGCGCGTTACCCACGGCTGTCGCTTCACCACTTCGTGACACGTCAAGCAACAGTCCCGCCCAAGATACACCAGGGGCGAATTGACCTCGATACGTGTATCAACCCAGCGGCACACTACCTGGTGTGTGGTTCGGTTGCATTTACGCGAGCGATGTGGCAGGGACTCACCGCGCGCGGTATTGCGAGTAAATGTATTGCAACAGAGGTGTTTTTCGAATGAGTGAGCAGCTTGCCAAAACACCAACCAAGCGCTCGCCGGAGGAAATTGCAGCCTGGCAAGAAAATGCGCGGCGGATTGCGCAGGAGCGGATTGGCCAAGCGGCCTGTAATGCATGCCCACTTGCCCGCATCTGCAGCGTTAAGAATCCCGAAGCCTGCAATCCGAACCAAATTGCTCAGCAAGCTGGTGGAGAATACACTGGTGGCGACAGCGCAGAAGTGTCATACAAAAAAGTCCTTGACGACGACCGTATCAATGTTGTGATTGCCAATGTCAGGAAGAAGGAGCAAACCAAGCCAAAAGCACAGCGACCTCCTGAAGTACAAAGACCCCCAGCTAATACGATCAACATGCCGCCAGCTAACGTTATCAAAGCTCCACCATCACGTCCGAAGATGGAACAATCGACCAAGCCAACAGTCATCCAGCAGATCATCAATGCGGTTGGAAAGTTGCTTGATGTCCCGAAAGCAAATCAGCAGCCTGCTCGACAGATACAAAAGTAATCTTAGATGTGGGTTAAATCCATCACACAAAACTCCCAAGCAGTGGTATAATAGGGGTATGAATGCCATTGTTCGCTTGGTTGCTGATGGGCTCATGATTCCGATTGTCGCTGTAGCTCTTTTTGCACTGTTTTTTCGTGCGCCTCAAGCCCAACGCTACCAACGCTACACGCGCGTATTTATGGCAGGCTTGACGTCCTATTGGTGCGCGAAGGTTATTGGTGCACTCTGGCAACCCGAGACGCTCCGGCCATTTGAAAAGCTTGGTACCGACCCGGGTGCGCTCTATCTCAATAATCCCGGCTTTCCGTCCGATCATGCACTCTTTGCGATGTTTCTTACTCTAGCGGTATGGTATGTGACGCGCCGGCGGTTGCTCTCCCTCGCGCTGTTCGTTATGACAGTACTGGTGTGTCTTGGCCGCGTGGCAGCACTGGTACATACACCGCTCGATGTTGCTGGTGGGGTGGCCATTGCACTGCTGGGTGCTGTATGGTACGTGCCACATCACAAAAAATTCTGGCGCAGACTAGCAAAATCGGCAAAAACATAATATAATAGCTCCCAGTAAGGAATTGGAGCTAGATAATATGGACGAACAGATATATGCACGCACCGCCGACCCAGATGAGGTGGCGGAAGCAGCGCGCCAAGCTAAAAAAGCAAAAACTGCCAAGACGGCGACCATCACCAAGACGGTGCTTGACGATGGGCTCGACCACAGCCGAGCAATTGATAACCCCTTTGCTCAGGGTGGTGTGCTCGATACATCCGAAGACACCGAGCATTTTGTGAACTTATCGTGGCCAGATATGGGGCAGATTATGATAGGTGCGGCCATTACTGGCGTGGTGACGAGTGCAGTGTTGCTGCTTGTTGCCAACCTTGGGGTGTTTGGTGCGGTTTGTGGCCTTGGTAGTGCCAATCCAGCAAGCTGTGGCACACCCACATTCTATACAGTCTTGAGCGCAATGGTTGTGGCAGTGATCGTCGGGCTTATATTTTTGGTGCAGCGCCGGGTGTATCGTCCCGCTCTTGTTATGCTTGCGACGGCAGTCGGTCTCTGGCCAGTGCTTACGTGGCTGGCAGCATCGTCATGGTATGTCGTAGTGCCGGTTATTACGATTTTGATGGCACTGAGCATTGGCGTGTTTTCGTGGATCTCGCGCCTGCGCAACCTAGCAGTCACACTTGGTGCAATGGTGGCGATCATTGTATTGATATATCTTGCGACACTGTAAGTATCTCCAAACTCCACAATAATTTGCTTGATGGTTATTTGCCATGCTCAAATGAAGCGATTTCCATTCTCCCCCTTTTACGCAGCTCCCTTATCTGAATCCTTGTGCTAAATGAGAAAACACACTCATAAGAAACTGACACGCCCCGCTCACTAAAACAACATGAGTGGCTGTTTCTGAGGAAATGCTATACTAGAGATATGGAACTTTCTCTTGTGCTTGGAATTATTCTTATTGTTGTCCTCGTTGGCTGCGGTGCAGTGCTGAGTCTGCTGCTGGCGAAGCTTAATGAGCTCAAAGATCAGCAGTCGGTGGCGCTTCTCAAGAGCGATGTGACGGAGTTGTCGCGCACGATAGCCGCTATGCAGCAGTCGGTTGGAGATAAGCTCGAACGCTCGGGCGTTGCTATGCAAACGTCAGTTCAGAAGCAGCTCTCCGAGAGTGCCAAGCTGGTGGCCGATGTGACACAGCGCCTCACGAAGCTGGATGAGACTAATCGACGCGTCGTTGATGTAGCAGATGAGCTCAAGACACTGCAAAACGTCCTGCAAAACCCCAAGCAGCGTGGTGTCTTTGGTGAGTACTATCTGCAGAGTGTGCTTGAGAATGTGTTGCCACCGGCTCAGTATCAGATGCAATATCGCTTTGCTGATGGCGAAGCGGTCGATGCGGTGATTTTTCTTGATAAAGGGCGCGTGCTGCCGATCGATAGTAAATTTAGCCTCGAGAACTACAACCGGATGATCAATGCCACAAATAAAGAAGAGCGCCAGCAGCTACTTGGCCGCGTTAAGCTTGACCTTAAGCAGCGCATCGATGAAACGAGCAAATATATTCGCCCAAATGAAGACACAATGGACTTTGCCTTTATGTTTATCCCAAGTGAGTCGCTGTATTATGACCTGCTTATCAACAATGTCGGGCAGGGTGGCTCAAGCCGCGATTTGATTGAGTATGCCTTTCGTGATCGACGGGTGATTATCGTGAGTCCAACCAGTTTCTTGGCATATTTGCAGACAGTGCTGCAGGGGCTGCGTAGCCTCCAGATCGAAGAGCAAGCCAAGGATATTCAGCTACGGGTTGGCCAGCTTGCGACGCATATCAAGAAGTTTGATGAATTGCTGGGCAAAATGGGCAAGAGCCTCGCCACAACAGTCGGCCACTACAACACAACCTATCGCGAGCTCGGCAAGATGGACAAAGATATCGTGCGTATCGCTGGTGGTGAACGCCAGAGTGAACCACAGTTGCTCGAGCGGCCTCAGCGTGGGGATGAGTAGCCGCTGGATCAATCTGACGAGCCTTGGCCTGGCGCAAGCATGGTATGCTCGGCAAAATTAATCCCTACGATGACACCTCAAGTGTAATTTATAAAACAGAGGTAACAATAATCGTAGCAAAAACCACAACATATTTTGAAATATAAGAATTGCATCATGCATTGCTATTTTATGCAAAAAATGACCTCTGGCAGATCGATGTGTATGATCAAAATAGACTATCTTGCTTGCAAAAAATATGGATAAAGTTATTGTCTTGTGTTTGGCAAAGCAGAGTAGCTGTGATTAAATAAGAACAGCTAACGAACATAAGGAGGGGATATGTTGGCGACACGAGCAACAAAACAAGCAAAAGCCAGCTTGGCGCTTGGGCTTACCATGGCGTGCGCTATAATGGGCACAAACTGTGCCATAGCGCAGTCAGCATCGGCAGTCGATCATCTGCCGCGTGATGTACAGGCACATTATAAAAAAGTGTGGGGTGATGAATTTGACGGTAATAAACTCAACACAACCAAATGGGCTGTACCGACGGGTTGCTTTGACCTTGCGTCGGGCATGGAAGGGCGCTTCCGGACAGATATGGTGCGCCAGTACGATGGCAAACTCCATCTCCTCGCGCAGCATGATAAAAATGGCAGGCCATGCCAGGCTGGTCATGCCGCCTTCTCGACAGGGATGGTAAACTCTCATTACCTCAGTGATTGGAAAGACAAAAGTATCGCCCATGCCTGGGGACCAGGTACCTATTACGAGGCATCTATTAAGCTGCCAGAGGGTAACAAGAACAGTGGTGCTCGAGCAACCTGGGCATCATTTTGGCTCACAAGCACAGAGTTCAATTGGCCAACCAGTGGTGAGCTCGACGTCTTCGAGTCGCGTGGCTACGACTCAAGCTGGCTGCAGGCCAATGTCCATACGCAGCCACGCCAGGGTAATAAAGAGCGTTCACACCAGCACCAGCACGTTCTCGATCGGAATATTGTCGGCAATACACAAACTGCCTTCCATACCTACGGCGTTTTGAATAAGAAGGATGGAACGATCGAATTCTACTATGATGGGCACATGGTGCACCGCGTGGCGCCAGATGATGCAAACTGGCCCTTTGCCAAGGCAGCCAACAAACTCTTCATTCGCTTGAATCACCAGATCGGCGGCCTCAATGAGCCATATAAGAAGGCTAACCCTAAGGATTACGAAGTCGCGAAAGATATGCAGGTCGACTATGTGCGGGTCTACCAAGAAAAGACTGCTGCTGATAAGCCACAGGATGCGGTGGTGAGCGTGCCCGATTGGCGTCTCCGCAACAAGCTCAACCAAGCCATCACCCAAGTGACCCATACAAAGCGCGGCGATGCACAGCCCATGCTTGCCTCAGATCTCGAGAAGCTAACCATGCTCGACCTCAGCGTCCGCGATGGCGCAGAGTCGTGGGAGAAGATAAAGAACCTCGAAGGCATTCAACATGCAAAGAATCTCACCTTTGTTTCTCTCAAAAACACCGAAGTGAAGGATCTCACACCACTCAACAGCCTGAAGAAGCTGAAGAGTGTCGAGCTGAGTTGGCCGTTGACGATTAATCGATAGACAGCTATATAGCAGATGTCCAAAAGATTACTGTATAAGGCGGTGATCTTTTGGACTGTTGCTGAAATTATACTCACTACCGATGACTATCGCAGGCAATTCCGTCATTGTCTCGATCTAGCACCTGACTATAGCCTGGCTGCCCACGACGCATATGACTATAACCAGCGGCGCGTGCCTCTTTGCAGCTACGGAATTGGATATTTGGGTTTGATGGTGGCTGGGCTGGTTGCTGTGTCTGTCGTGTAGCTGTTGCGGCGCGGAGCTTTTGTTGCGTTTGCCCTTCTGCTTCTATTTTTTGATGCTGTTTTTCTTCAGTCTCTTTTCTCCTTTGTCTTTTAGTGGCTACTGATATTGTATCTCCTGCGCAGGTATTTTCACTCCAGAGACCTTTCGTATTCTTCTGAGCATCATTTTGGGCTTCTCTAAACTTTTGTTGCCATTTGTATGATTGATGGTTGTGCGATCTTTCGCGCCCATAACCATCTTTTAGTAGTTGATAGGCGATATTTGTGCCATTTTCCAAATACACATAAAAAGAGTTAGAGGTAGGCTCTTGGTTATTCTTGGTATATGCAGAGTCTTTCATGAGGTAGATGGTTTTATTAGCAGTAAGCTCGGTTAACTTCTGGGTGGCTTCGGCGCTAAAGCATTGAGGATTCTCAGCATGATCATTTTTTGGTGCAGCGATACCAATGAGATGAACACGACTATGTTTGTCGGTGACAATTGTGTCGCCGTCGATGACTTTCGTGACCTTATCTTTAATGCCTTCTCTGTAGTGAATGTCTTGAGCCATATTTTTATCTACTCTTGGTGGCTCTGGGATCTTTTTTTCAGATGCTGCTTTTGCCGATTGATTTACTCTAGATTGAGAGGAATCTTGTGTGGATGGCATAGGGTCTTTTTGAACTACAGTGCCAGTTATAATGAGACCCACCACAATCGTAATCGTAGATCCGTAGATAGCTATTCTCTTATCGGTTCTTGTGAGTTGGTAGCGCCGTTTTTTGATAATGTAAGAGATGGCAAGTGTTATACCAACGAGAGTGAGGATAGTCCCTGTGGATAGCAGTAAGCCATTCTCGTGAAGACCAGCCAGAAACAAAACAAGAAATAGCACCCACGCCCATAAAGGTAGAATATGAAACACTGATATGCTCTGTTTTATACCAGCATTAAAACGGGGCAATTTGTTTTTTCTGCGCATAACTAACTCTCTGCTAAAACTGCCGCAAAAAATCCAACTTGCCGCTCTCGAAATGCCGCACGTCTTCGATGCCGTATTTCATCATTACCAGGCGGTCGATGCCGCAGCCAAAGGCGAAGCCGGTATAGGTATCGGGGTCGATGTTGGCTGCCCGCAGCACATTGGGGTGGATCAAGCCGCAGCCAATCAGCTCAACCCAGCTTTCACCGCTGCATACCTTGCAGCTGGGGTCTTTGCCTTCGCAGAAGGGGCAGCTCAGGGCAAACTCAAAGCTTGGCTCGGTGAAAGGGAAGTAGAAGGGGTTGACCCGCACATCAAGCTGCTTACCGTAGTAACTTTGCAAAAATTCCTGCAAGGTCGCAATCAAGTTGCCGACGTTGACTCCCTTAGCTACATAGACGCCTTCCACTTGGTAGAAGGTGTGCTCGTGCCGAGCATCCAGGTCTTCATTGCGGAAGACACGGTCGGGTACGATGGCGGCGATTGCTTCACCCGCATCCAAATTGTGGCGATAGGTGGTCAGAACGCGGTTTTGCATGGTGCTGGTGTGAGCTGGCGCGATCAGGCGATCGCCCTGCGCGTCTGTCTCGACGGTCATGAAGGTGTCATAATCGTCGCGGGCGGGGTGGCCTTTGGGGAAGTTGAGGCTCTCGAACATATGGAACTGATCATCGATCTCGCGCGACTCTTCTACTGCAAACCCCATGCGGTAGAAGATATCAGCAATTCGCTCGATCTCTTGCATGAGGGGGTGAATTGACCCCTGATTTGTTGGCAGTAATGCTGGAATAGCCGTGTTGATATCCATCGGCGCCGTGACGTCAATCGGTGTGCGCTCGACGGTCTCAAGTTCCTCAAGACGGCGCTCGATGGCGGTTTGCACGGCTTGCTTGAGCTCATTAACACGCTTGCCAAATGGCCCACGCTCCGCTGGGGGGAGTGATGTGATATGTCCATACAGTGTGCGCAATTCCTCGTGGCGCAGTACTTCGCGCGGGGTGGTCGATTGGCTCACCGCCAGGAGCAGCTTTTGCTGGATAGCGTCAAGGTCTGTCATACTGCCACTCCGTTATTGTTGTCCATTGATGGTTAGCGCAACAAAAAAGCCAAAGGTAAGCAGTGCAAGAAAACCAACGACCAGCCACACCCCAGCTAGTGTCGTTGTTTGCTTGGTACCTTTGAGGTATTCGGATTGCTCGACGCCGGTGTCGCTGCCCGCTGGTGCGGTACCGTCGCCAGTGTGACTGCTGGCAGTTGCTTTGGCGCGGAGATCGGCCGCGATGCGCTCTTGCAGCTCACTGCGCGTTTGGTCTTGTTTCATATATTGTCCCATGTCTTTAGTATAGCATTATTTGGCACAATCGACATCTGATATCGCCGATGAATAGAGTGATGTGATATACTAAAGGCGTAGTATCAACTAGTGAAGGAGGGACGTATGGCTACCAAAAAAGCCGTTTCGACCAAAAAATCGGCCGCGAAAGACTCGGCCTCCCAGCCCCAGGCTGAACCAACCGTAAAGGCTGCATCGACCACATCAGCCACCAAGACTGTTGTCCATAAGCGACACGAGCCAGCTCTGCCGAGCAATTTGCTCAACATTATTTTTGCTGAGCTGCTTGGTACATTTATGCTCACCATTGCCGCAATTGGTGCGGCAACTCAATTTGCACCACTCTACCTTGGCCTCACACTGCTTGTGATTGCTGTGGCGGTGGGTGCGGTATCTGGCGCGCATATCAACCCAGCAGTCACCTTTGGCCTCTGGACAATGCGCAAGCTCAAGACAGCGCTGGTACCATTCTACTGGATTGCCCAGCTGCTTGGTGGGGCGCTAGCTGTCGTTGTACTGAATGGTTTAAGCGGGAGCGCTTTCAAGCTCAGCTTCGAGCACTTTACTACCTTTAGCTGGGCGGTCTTTGGTGTTGAGCTCGTCGGCGCAGCAGTGCTAATGTTTGGCATTGCGGCTGCCGTATCACGTGTGGCCGAGCTCAAGCAAACAGGCCAGGCAGTGGGGATTGGCCTATCCTTGGCTGTTGCTGCTATCGTGGCTGGTGGCTTGCTAACTCAGGTGCAGGCTTCGGTGGACACATCGTCAGTCCAAGACATCAAACACTTGCCGCACGAACTACGTGCAAAGAGCGCAACACTCAACCCAGCAGTGGCCATTGCTGCAACAGAGGCACCAGACAGTAGCTTTACTGGCGCACAAGCAAGCCGTGGCGAGACTGGCTATAGCCGTCTGAGCCTTGAGGTGATTGCTGGTACCTTGATCGGTGCTGCACTTGGTGGTAACCTCTACCTGCTGGTAGCGGGTCGCAAAGCAGAATCATAAGCAGCGCCGCGCATCAGATTGAAACCAAGACCACTCTCTTTAGTAGAGTGGTCTTGCTATATTGGCAACTATTCGCCATACTATAGCGTATGAAAGATTATCCCTCATCTCAAGCCGGAATTATAAAAGTAATTGCCACGCTTATTGGTGGCATCGTTGCAGTCGGTGCGATTGCCATTGCAGCTGCCTTCTTGTGGCCCGCCCAGAAGGCAGAACTACGCACAGCAGATATCAAGCGACTAGATTATGATAGCTCGATGGCGGCTATCAATCAGCAAATTACGCACGATACAGCAGAGGCCGGCCTGCGCAGCGAATGCCGCTCGTTTGCCAAGACACATGGCAAGAAAACAGCCAAGGCTATCTTACTTATCCACGGCATTAGTGGCTGCACCAGTGATATGGCTGATATTGCTAATGTATTCTACGAGCAGGGCTACAACGTCTATGTGCCGCGCGTGCCACAGCATGGCTATGCCGACAAAAAGCGCCATGGTCAGATCTCCTTCAGTGATATGGTCAACTATATGACCATGAGTGCTCGCCAGGTCAGCGGCCTTGGTGAGGAAGTTGGGGTAGCGGGCCACTCTGGCGGTGGCAATATGGCAACGTGGCTTGCGCAGTATGGTAATGGACTCTTCTCGCGGGTGCTCCTTATTGCGCCATTCTATGAACCATCGGCTAGCCAGGCTCCCAAGTGGCAGATCCCGCTCATGCGCAACCTCTACGGCAATAATATCCTACCAGATCGCTACAGTGGTAATGATGAGGTGAATGGCCTGTCGTATCGTACCCTAGCAAAGTATGTCACGCTCAAAGAAAACTACAAAGCCAACCTCGCTGCACCAGGTCTCAAGCATGTTGGTGTGGTGGTGAGTGAAGGGGATCACGATATCGACCCAGACCTCGCGCACGACATCCCGCAAAAAATGGCAACCAACAACAATGCTTCCTTCCAATACAAAAAATTCCCTGCCAGCATGAATATTGGCCACGACATGACACGGCGCGCTTCGCCGGGGGTAAGCGCTCATAGCGAGGAAGTCTTCCAGACCTACCTCAATGTATATGAGGGGAAGTAAATGGTGGTATAATATATAATTATAAAAGAAAGGAGTGAAATAAATTATGAATAATTCGAGAGAGAGAGGAGTAGGAGCGAGTGAGGCAACCTCTCCTGATCTAAAAAAAGAACAGAATGAGGCTTCGTTTGCTCGTGTAGTGGGGCCAGTCATGCATCTCGATGCTGTATTAAAACATTTCGCAGAGAATGATAGAGCGGTTGACAAGAAAAATCTTATTGTTCTGACAACAGATGACGGTACGCTGGTTTGTCCAAAGCAGCAGTTTACCGAGCGCACCGATGAAGCGGGCAAGCGTACCTTGGAGGTCTCACCATATGCGATAGCACTGTGGAAAGTGACTGGGCTGAGCGGCAACGACGGTTGGACGCGTGCAGCGGATTTAGCTGATCCCAAGTATGAAATAAGCGGGCATCAATACAGCTTGTTTGATATTGCTACCAACCCAGAGATATCTGATGAGGACAAACAATTTGTCCTTCGGTGTGTTTTGGCTGAGGAAGGTGAAAGAGCAGATTGGAACGGCGACCCTGACTTCAATAAGAAGCGTGAGGAGGTTGTTGCATATATTGAGGATAGCTTTGGTGTCTCTGTCGAAGAATAGATAACTACTGATAGGCAATCTATCATTTATGCTGAGCCGGTCGCAAGTGATTGAGCGGTGGCGCACGAAGCATCTGTAGGAATAACGAGCACAGCTAATAAGTTAAATTATGAAAACCAGCAGAACACCCTGCTGGTTTTTGCATATCAAGACCATTCCGTCATATAAAAGAACATACTATTGACATTATATCGAGCTACGGTATATAATAAAGTTATACGATATATCGCACTACGATACATATGACTTCGATGTACTAATCGAGAAAGGATAGTTAATGGATAAAACAACGAAACGACGGGATGACGTAAAAATTCTGCTGGCATACTTTGCTGGCTACATGGTAGGCATGACAGCATTGTCGTATGTACTGGAGCGATTTGCCGCTATATCATCGACGAGCGTGCTTGGGCTCATTATCAATGCTGTAGCAAGTGTGCTCCTGCTTGGCTATATTGTAATGAAGAAACGAGCTGAACTTGCTGCTGCATGGCGCACTGCACGGCAGGCACTGGGCAAGAATAGCTGGTTTGTCATCAAGTATTTTCTCTTTGCATATCTTGCAACGATGCCGGTAGCACTCCTGCTTGCTGCGCTGCAGGTAACTAACCAAAACCAAACGGCGCTCGTTGGCCTCTTTGGTGGAGCGCTGTGGTATGCGGTATTTATGGCGGTGGTATTTGGGCCGATCGTAGAGGAAGTTGTCTTTCGTGGAGTTATCTTTGCTCGCTTATTGCAAAAATCTCGTGTTCTTGCTTATGCAGCATCGATGCTACTCTTTGCGCTCGTGCATGTGGCGCCATATATGCTCACAGGAGGAATCAAGAATGGTCTAGCAATTATTAGCTATTTGCCGCTGGCGTTCTTCCTGTGCCGAGCCTACGAGCAGAAGAAGAGTCTGTATGCCTCAATCGGCGTACACCTCCTCCAGAATAGCCTCGCGACGATACTTCTTGTGTTCGCAACCCGAGGCTAGACGAGGTATAATATATCTGAGAAAGCGCACATGATCCAAGCAAAACTACGAAGAATCTACTCACCGATGACCGAGACAGGGTTCTACATCCTATTTTGTTTGCAGGCAGAGATGCATGGCTATACGATTGGTCAGCGTGTCAAACATATGACAGACGGCCAGGTGCAGATTAGCCCTGGCACAATGTATGGCACGCTCGCCAAGATGGAGAAGGACGGTATAATTCGCTTCGTACGAGAAGAGGACAAGCGCAAAATCTACCATATCACACCACTTGGCCAAGAGATATTAGCCTGCGAGCTGCGGCGGATCGAGCGACTGTATAACAATAGCAAAGGAAGGAAATAACTGAATGTCGCGGATCATGTGTCGCTACTACATGTTGCCCGAGTATGGGGAGGAGGAGGCGTTTTTTGCTGAGCAGCATCGGCAGGGGTATGCCCTCAAACGCTTTATTATCCCGTGCTTTTATATATTCGAGCCGTGCCCGGCGGCGCACTATACGTACAAAATCGATTTTCAGAGTCTTACTCGGCGCGAAGAAAACGCGCAGTACCAGCAGCTCTATGCCGATTATGGCTGGGAGTATGTTGCGTCCGCCAATGGCTTCCATGTGTTTCGTAGGCCGAGCAGTGAGGCCGAAGAAGACGATATCTTTAGCGATAACGAGTCTCGCCTGGCAATGGTGAAGCGCATTAGCAAGCAGCGTATGGGGCTGCTGATGATGATTGTTGTACTGCTGTTTGCCTATATCGGATACAAACTTGTACAAACGCCAGCTGTTTTGCAGCGGCCTGAGTTTTATGGGCTAGCACTCGTTGCGCTCTTTGATGGGTATCTTTGCGTGCGGTGCTGGCGTGGCTTGCGCCGGCTGAAGCGTGCGCTGATTGCCGAGCAGCGGTAGAGTCTGCGATATTAAACTTCTCTATTCTTTCTGAGGTTTTCTCCTCACACTCCCCTTGATTGTGCTAAGAGAGTACCTGATTTTGCACATGATGCTCTAGTAGAATGACCAATCAGTAATCTATTGTAATAGAAACAATAGGGGAGAAGATAGCTAAGAAATTTGAGTCTCATATTCTCAAAAATATAATGAAAAATACTGCAGCTGACTGAGCTGCAGTATTTTTGTGAGAGGCTAGAGCTAGCTAGATTTCGGCAGTTTGGCGACCCTCATAGAGGTTGAGGTACTGCGTGTAGACTGCCTGGTGGTGGGTGGCCATACCACCATCAGTTGACCCAACCATATTGTGGCCAATGTTGAGCCGCTTTGGCAGGTTGTAGTGCTGGAATGATGCATTGTTTGCTTGAGCCATGCGCTGCGGAATGCTTACCGCCAAACCATTATCGACAGCGTCATCATTCTCACTCGTCACTGTCGCAACGCGCTTGAGGCCCGGTGCAGCGAGGTCTTTCTTGAAGTTCTCTTTGACGATGAGATACTTGCCGAGTGCGCGGTATGACAGGCCACTTGGGCTAAACTTATCTGGCAAAATGTTATAGCCATACAATGTGCGCAGGATGGGTAGCTGCCACTTGGGGGCTTGGCTAGCTGCTGGCTCATAAAATGGCGCAAGCAGCAACACATTCGTAAAGAAGCCATTACCATACTGGGCAAGCCACGTCGCCATATCACCACCACCAGAGTGGCCAATGATACCAAGCTCATCACCGAGGCCGCTCACTTGCTGGGCGCTCGTCTTCATGAAGTCGGCAATGTCTTTGGTAGAGATTTCACCATGGCGCTTGTTGTCGGTGTAGCCGTGCTTGGGTACGCGCGGTACATAAACATTGTAGCCTTGGTTGTAGAATTCATCTGCCAGCTTTTGGTAGACGTTGCTGCAGCCACTGATGCCGTGAATCATCAGGACGGCCTTTGCGGCGCGCTTGCCGTGAGTCTTGGTGTATGTGCGACACTCTGGGCGAATGCTGCTATCGCTCTCTTCTTGCTTGATTTGCTGGTCGATGCTGCTCATTGCCTCGTTGTAATTCTTGCGGCTTATAGTAGCTGAGCGTAAATCGCTACTGGCGGCCGCTTGGCTTGGCGCTAGGAACGTTGTTGCTGTCACAAGCCCTGTTACACTCAACAGGCCAGCAACAACCCAACTCTTTAGGCTGATATAGTCTGGTTTTATCATGTCAGTCCTCCTTTAGTACTCTCCAGTATGCCGGAATGTTGCGTCAATTGCAAACACTGGTTATATATCTTGAAGCGAGCGCACACCAGTGTAGTATGAGTGCTAACAGAGGTCATATTGATGTAAAAACCACAATAAAACCGCATTAAGTATACAAATGCGGTTTTTTGGTATATCACTGGTAGCGAGTATTAGTCGTGATTAAACTCAAGCCGCTTCAGCCGCTCATACTCATCGAATTGGTAACTGACGCGGATACTTGTGCCAGTATCATCGGTGACGCGGGCGTGATGGACGCCATTGTCATCGTCGTTCATCTCGATGCTCCAGCCTGGCATCAACTCCACAAAGCCCTCCAGCGACCATGCAATATCATCCACCTGTTGCAAATAGCGTGGCAGGCGTGAGTAGAAGTAGTCGAGCGTAATGGGAGGTACGGGCTCAGAGATATTCTCAAGCAAAAGCACTACACGGCGACCACCACGAATCGGTGAGCTGTAATAGTAATACTCCGTACCAAAGATAGTGATGGCAGCAAAGCCGATATCGTGCGCGACACTGGCGATCACAAGCTGCTGGTCTATATCGGATGGGAAGGTATATTCAACTTCTGGGCTAACGAGATCATTCTCTTTGTGTTCTAAGCCATACTCGCGTACCTTGTGGGCAAGCTCGACCGCTTTGCCAAACTGTGCAAGCTCGTCCGCGTAGCCCCACATGAGGGTTGGTGGCTCGACGGCGATGGATGCAAGCAGGTGTGCCTTGGCCGTTACCTTGCCTGTGTCTGATACCATGGCGAAGTGTTGCTTGTTGAGATCAACCTCGTAGCGAGAAGAGTCGTATGACCCAACCTTGTCCTGAAACATCGTGTCCATTAATTCTTGGCGGAGCGCGCTATAAATACAGTTACGCTGTCCCATTCGTCGAATACCGGTATGCATATAAACCTCCAGATTATGTTCTTGTATGCCTGTGTAATTGTAGCATAAGCAGACGGATAATGTAGCATATTTTGGATAGTATCGCTATTTTATGTCAATATAACAGAGGTAACACACTGCACTATCAAGCAACCTTGACAGCACCATAGAAGATAGGTACTATATACGTATAGTTATACATATAGGGAGAAGCATGATGGCCAATAAAACAATCTATTTTTCGCACAGCGACGAACGCTATATTGAAGGGACTTTGCCTGACCTTAGTATGAGTCTATCTGCAGCGCTGATGGCGGGTTATCGTTTGTTAGTTGAGCGGCAGCAAGCAACACACGATGGTTTTCATGAAGTACAGCTGCGCGTTGGCAAGGATGGCGTATATCAGCATAAGGTTTTTATGGGTCGTAAGATATACAGGACAATAGCAAAGGACAAAGCAGCTCTTCGCGAACAGCGAGTGTATCTTACGCAAAAGGGCCGTTATGTGTACTATGAGCGCAATTACGCCGACTGGAACTATTGGCCTACAGGCACGCAGCGTAGCACGCAAACCAACGACAATCCAGCGACGGTCAAACAATGGGGGCGAATGGAGGTTGTTGATACGATCGATGAGCTCGCGGCGTATATCCCAGAGCGCGCTGTGCAAAATTTACAACAGAGCCTGGAGCAGCCAGTAGAGCATCTGGATATTTGAGAGATAAGACGGTAGATAGTTTCGTATCTTTTATATGGAGTAGCGTTGATATACGACGAAAGAGAATACGGTTTGTAGCGCAAGTTTGTTACACGAGTAAAGCAATCTAGAAGGAGGTTTTATGGCACGATATTGGCTCGGCGTGGCCTCGAAGGATCACGTCCAAATAGGGGTAGAGGGTGGCTTTTGTCAGCTCTGCCATGGCAAGAAGGCACCGCTGACCCGCATGCAGCGTGGTGATTATATCTTATATTATTCACCCAAGCAGGCCTCTCGATCTACTGAGCCTTGCCAGGCCATCACGGCATGTGGTGTGGTAACGGGTGATGACGTATACCAGCACGAGATGTTCCCGGGGTTCATCCCGTACCGACGGGATATTGCCTGGCGCGCGCCAGTGCGTGAGGTACCAATTGCGGTGCTGCGCACACTGCCTGGCTGGCGCGATATCACGCCCAAGCTGCGCTTTGGCCATGTAGAACTGCCTGAGGAGCTGTTTCGGGCAATCTACGAACATATGACGGCCACTACGCAGCACGCTAATATTTCCACCTCCGAGAAACGAGAAGAATAGCACAGCCTTACCTCGAGATGGTATACTATAACCCAGTATGAAAGTCAGCCTTAATGTTATAAAACAACTTATTAACTTTGAACTACCGCCGGTAGATGAGCTGGTGCAGCGTATTAACCAGCAGCTTGGTAGTGTGGAGCAGGTCGAGAACCTGGCCGAGCGTTACCGCGGTGCGCGCGTGGTGCGGGTGGTAGAGTGTGCTAAGCACCCCAATGCCGACCGCCTGAGCGTGACCAAAATTGATGACGGTATGACCGTGCCGGATGTGCCGCGTGATGAAAACGGCCTGGTGCAGGTGGTGTGCGGTGCGCCCAATGTGCAGGCTGATATGTGGGCCGTGTGGCTGCCGCCTGCAAGCACGGTGCCAGCCAGTATCCTCGAGGGTGAACCCTTTACGCTCGATGCTCGCAAGCTCCGTGGGGTGCTGAGCCAGGGTATGCTGGCCGCGGCAGATGAGCTAGCAATTGGCACCGACCACGAGGGGATTGTGGCACTGACGCCACGCGACCTGCCAGCGGGTAAGACGCTGCAACCAGGGACTGACTTTGCCGCGCTGTTTGGCCTGGATGACTATGTGCTTGATATCGAGAACAAGATGTTTACCCACCGGCCAGATTGCTTTGGCCAGCTGGGGGTTGCGCGCGAGATTGCTGGCATCCTCCAGCGACCATTTACGAGCCCGGCGTGGTATAACCTAGAGCAGGTATTTGGCGATGGCGATAGCGTGCCACTCGCGGTTTCGAACGATATTCCGCAGCTTGTGCCACGCTTTATGGCGGTGGCGATCCGCGGCGTGCAGGTCACGCCGAGCCCGTTTTGGCTGCAGTGCCAGCTGGTGGCGATGGGGGCAAAGCCGATTAATAACATTGTGGATGCGACGAATTATGTGATGCTAATGACGGCCCAGCCAACCCATGCCTACGATTACGATACGCTCCAGGGTGGGCAGCTTGGCGTGCGTATGGCGCGGCAGGGCGAAACGCTGGCGCTGCTGAGCGGTAAGACAATTGAGCTGACGCCAGACGACATAGTGGTTGCCGACGGGCAAGGCCCGGTGGCCCTGGGCGGCATCATGGGTGGCAGCCGCACTGAGGTATCAGCCACGACCACGACGATTGTGCTGGAGTGCGCTACCTTCGACATGTACGCAGTGCGCAAAATGGCCATGCGCCACGGCGTGTTTACCGATGCGCTGGCCCGCTTTAATAAAGGCCAGTCACCCCTGCAGAATGCGGCTGTGCTGAACCGGCTGATCGGTATGGTGGGCGGCGAGCAGGCCAGCCAAGTAGTGGATATTAAGCCGTTTACGAGTGAACATGGTGGGATTCTTGATGAGTATTTTGCAGGCAGATACGAGCCCGCAACCATAAATATAACGAGTAGATTTATTAATGAGCGCCTGGGGACGAGCCTGGCTGAGAATGATATCTGCACGCTGCTTAATAACGTCGAAATCCACAGCCATGGCCCAGAGAACGAGCTTGACTATATCTGCCTGCAGGTGCCTTTCTGGCGGACAGACCTGGAAACCAAAGAGGATATCGTTGAGGAAATCGGCCGGCTGCATGGCTTTGATACCGTGCCGCGCCAGCTGCCCATGCGCCGTATTCAGCCAGCCGGTAAAAACCCCCGCCGTGAGCTAAAACGTGTTGTGCGCGAGGCGCTGGCCCGGGCCGGTGCCAACGAAGTGCTCAGCTACAGCTTTGTGCACGAGCGTGTGCTCAAGGGCGCAGGCCAAGACCCAGCCCAGGCTTTCCGGCTGTCGAACGCCCTCAGCCCAGATCTCCAGTACTACCGCCTGAGCGTGCTGCCAAGTTTGCTCGATAAAGTCCATGCCAATATCAAGGCAGGGCACAGCGAATTTATGCTGTTCGAAATTGGCAAGGGCCACACCAAAGCACGAATCGGTGAGGACGGCCTGCCGGCTGAGCAATCACTGGTTGATCTTGTGTATAGTAGCAAAAAGCCCCGAGCTGGCGCCGCCTTTTACCACGTGCGGGCCACGCTGGACCAGCTGGCGCATGATAGCGGTCTGACTCTCGTGTATACGCCAGTCGCAGCAGCCCAAGATGATCCAGTATATGCACCCTTTGACATTAATCGCTCGGCTCATGTCTGGGTGAAAAGTAGTGAGGCGACGGGCCAGCCCGAGCGGCAGCTTATTGGTATGGTTGGTGAGCTGCGCCCGGCAGTGGTGAAGCATTTCAAGCTACCTGATTATACTGCAGCGGCATCACTCCGCCTTGATGTGATGGAGCAGGTATGGCGCGATGCATCGGTACACTACCAGCCAATGAGTCGCTACCCTACCACCGCCCGCGATATCTCGATCCAGACAAGTACAGAGGTTACCTATGATGAACTCATGCAAGCAGTCTCGAGCGCTATGACTCGGGCTAGCGAAACATATCCAGATGTAACGATCCGCGATCTCACGCCACTGAGTATTTACAAAGCAACCCCTGATGCATCGCACCAAACCACGACATTTCGCCTAACGCTATCGAGTAGCCAAGCAACGCTGAGTGCCGAGCGTGTCCGTTCGATCATCCGGACGGTGTTTGCGCCCGAGCAGCATGCGCTGTTTCAGGGTGTGGACTTTGGTGAATGAGGTTGATGCAAGCGACGCTGTGGTAGGCGATTGCGTAGACGGAGGAAGCTTCGCCGCGTGGGCCGACCAATCAGTACGCCAAATGACGCACCAGCCGCAATGGCAATAGCGATGAGGACAGCACGCACCAGCAGACCCGCCTCGCTTGAGCCAGTCGTCACGACGCCCATGAGCCCATTGTAGAGCGTGACGCCTGGCACAAGTGGAACGATTCCGGCATTGACGATGGCAAGGCTGGGCATATGCCACAAACGGGAAGCGGTTGTCGCAATAAAGCCAATTACCAAGCCCGCTGCCGCACTGGCCGCAATAGCAGACATGCTCCAGCCAGTAATGGCGAGGTATATATCATAGCCAAGCATGCCAGTTGCACCAGCTAGGATGATGCCGACTGGCTGAGTGTGGTTGCCGAGGGCAAAGGTGGCAGCAATAGCAGCTGCGCCGATATACTGATACATCGTGCCAGTCAGCTGCAACTGATCGGGCGTGGCGACAAATTCAATCCCAAAACGCCGCGCTGTATACAGGCCAATCATCACACCGATCACCACGCCCATTGTCATCATCGCCACTTTGAGTAGTCGACCTGTCGCCGTCACGTAATATTCGTCGATTGCATCCTGGAAGGCACCAACGATCATCATCCCTGCCACCAAGAGCACGATACCACTAACAGTTATAATGGTTGGGTTGATGATACCAAGAACATCGAGATAATGGTTGGTGGCAAGCCACGTGATGATGGTTGCAACCAATGTAATAACGCTTGCCGCGATGATTTGCGTAAAGAACACAGGAAGAGCAATGCGATTTAAGCGGCCTAGCAGCCACATAATCGTCACACCCATCACAAAGGTGGCAAAAATCACTGGTAACGACGCTGTATAGAGCAAGGCCGAGCCAGCGCTGAGCCCGCCGCCTGCCAGATAAATTACCCAAGGTGGATAGCGTCGTGGCTTGGCAAGGATGGCATCGAGCTCGCGCTCGGCAGCATCGAGGGTGAGCGCTCCCTCGGCAATAGTAGCGGCCAGGGTCTGGAGGCATTGCATGTGTTGGTAGTTGATCTCGCGCGGTGGGATGGTGCGCAGAAGCGTCAGTGGTTCGTAATCGTTACCTCGATCTTGCGATAAAATAAGCTGCGACGAAATAACGTCGATATGTACTTTGCGGGTACAGTAGGTGTCCGTAATACTGAGCGCCATATGAACGACATTTTGGGCTGGTGTGCCCATTGAAATGAGCTGATCGGCAATGCTCATCGCCAAGCGCAGGGCGCGCATATTGGGTGTGAGGGCGCCATCAAGTTTCTCAACTGGCGCTGATTGCAGAGCAGTTGTACCGCCAATAGCCAGGCGGGCAAGCAGGGGCGAAAATAGTGTGTGGAGACGGTTCATCGTTCTTTAGTATACTGAGAAAAATCGCCATTGCAAGAGGTGTGTCGGCTGATGATTGTTCGCGTGGTGTTTCTGTGCAACACAAGGTGATGGTGGGTAACAGTGCTGGCGAAATAACTGCGATGCAAACGAACCAGCATTTATCGATGTGACCTCTGTTATCTAGCAGCCATACCGGCAAGTGTGCTATACTGGGCAAGATAGATTAGTCGATGAAACAAGAGGAGTTATGGCAACAACCAAGACACAACGCTGGATTATTATTGTTATTTTGGTCGCGACGGTCGTCGGGACGCTGGGGTCATTTGCGGCGACGTTTCTCGCTTCGGAGAATTACAAAAATGACCAAGCCAAAGCGCAAAAAGCACAAGAAAAATACCAGAAACTTATGAAGGACTACCAAGCCAAGACAGTTGCTCAAGCGCAAGAATTGTCAAACAAATATTACCCAACCCTTAGCCAATATACGAGTCGGGTTGGTGAGTTTGATCGGGATAGTGTGAAGGAGCTCTCTAGCGAAGATCTGGTAGTTGGTGATGGTGAGGAGATCAAGGATAATACGGCATTTGCGGCCTACTACATTGGCTGGAATCCAAAAGGCAAGGTGTTTGACCAATCTATCAAAGACGGCAAGCTTGATGCACCGTTTGCCGTTGAGGGTGGGCTCAAGAGTGCGAGTGTCATCACTGGCTGGAAGGAAGGCATCAAGGGGATGCGCCTTGGTGGAGTGCGTGAGCTAACCATCCCCTCCGACAAAGCATACGGCGAGAAGGGTCAAGGCAACGACATTCCGGCCAATACACCACTGAAGTTCATCGTGATGGCAGTGCCAAAGCCGGCTACAATCGACACTTCAGAACTACTGAAGGCATACCAAGAAGGCCAAGGAGGAAGCAACTATGGGCAACACTACCAATAACCAAACTCAGATGCCGATCCACGACGTGGTGATGATCGGCGCAGGGCCAAGTGCCCTGGCTGCCGCGGTGTATACCACGCGCGAGAACCTGCAGACGGTGTTGTATGAAAAAGCGGTGATTGGTGGTCTCGCAGCAATTACTGATAAGATCGATAACTACCCAGGTTTTGCTGACGGCGTATCAGGCCTCGACCTCGCCGAGCAGCTCCAGCGCCAGGCAGAGCGCTTTGGGGCGCAGATTGAGCTGGGTGAGGTATCGAGCCTCCGCAAAGATGGCAATGATACGATTGTGACGGTTGATGGGCAGGATGTACGTGCCCGTGCGGTGTTGATTGCCACTGGCAGTGCATATAACAAGCTTGGTATCCCCGGCGAAGATACATTGTATGGTCGCGGCGTACACTACTGTGCCACCTGTGATGGTGCGTTTTATAAAGGCAAGCGACTGGTGGTGATCGGTGGCGGAAACTCTGGCTTGCAAGAGGCAATGTTCTTGACTCGCTTTGCAGAGCATATTGACCTCCTGGTGCGGAGCACGATCAAAGCGAGTGAGATCCTGCAGACCGACCTGCAGCCCTTTATCGAGCGAGGACAAATTAGCGTTCATCTTCATACCGAATCGACTGAAATTATAGCAGAGGATGGTAAGGTAACTGGTGTTGCAGCCATCAGTAATGGCCAGCCAACTACCTTCGCCTGTGATGGGGTGTTTGTCTTTGTTGGCCTTAAGCCAAACACGGGCTTTTTGCAGGGTACGCCCGTCCAGCTCGATGAGCGGGGGTTGATTATTACCAATGAACATCTTGAGACGACAATGCCTGGTGTCTTTGCCAGTGGTGATGTGCGTAGTGGCGCAACGATGCAGATTGCGACAGCGGTGGGCGAAGGCGCGACGGCTGCTTTGAGTATCCGTGAGTATATTCAGCAGCACAAAGCATAGAATAGACAGCACTAGTGTGGGATAGCTAAGAGCCTGGATCTCAAAGTGTCAGCTCCTGAGTAGCATCTCCTTTCTATCTAACAAAGTAAAAATCAGTCGTAATGGCTAATTTTTACTAGTGTGAAACACCTAGAGAGGTTGCTTGTCAACTGCATTGAAGGGCTACCGTCTGCTCTTTTTGGTTGCTTTTTCGATTAATCCTCTAGGCGCTTACCCAATTATTGTTCCTTTGTATCAAAGTGGATAGTGGTAGTATTCGTCCATAGAAAGGAACGGAGAGGCCCATCATCACCCAAGTGAGGCGTTAGTTGGATTCAGATAATATTCCAATCTCGCACGACAGGCGTACTGCGTCCTACCAGATAACTTCATATGTTATTAACTAAAGCGCTGTAGCTCAGCAAGAAACTTATCTGGATAGTTGGTAACGACACCGTCGATGCCGCGCTCAGCAAGCTGCTGCAAGGCACCTGGGCGATTGACCGTATAGACGTAGGTAAAGAGATTCGACCGACGTGCAATCTCTATCGCTAGTGGATGTGCATACAAGCGATGAAACCCTACTGCGGTGAAGTCGAGCTTGCGCTGATAAGCCAAGAATGCAAAGGGATTATTGCGGTGAAGTAGGGCAAGATTGGCCTGAGGCGCAAGCTGCCGAAGCTGCCGAAGCTCGCGTACGGAGAATGACGAGAGTAGTACATTATCCCAATCATCTGGCGATGTGATGTAGCGGGTGAGGAGCTGATACGTTGGCTCGGCGCTACCGTGCCCTTTGAGCTCAATATTGAGTAGCACAACGCCAAAAAAACGGTCTAGCACTGCGAGGAGCGATGGAATAGGCTGCTCACTGGTGAGGGCCTGCAACTCGGTGTACGTCAGATGGCTAATTGATTCATTTCGGTGGTGGGTACGGAGCAGGCGATTATCATGTGCAATCACAGGAACACCGTCGCGCGTCAATCGCACATCTAGCTCAAGCATATCTACGCCCGCCGCGACACCCGCTGCCATAGCGTCGATAGTGTTCTCTGGTGCGAGTCCAGCCGCACCGCGATGACCAATGATTAACATGCTAGCAGTATTATACCATCAAATGGGTTAGTGATGAGAATTAATGTGCCTGCAGAGCAAGGTTGCACTGCCAGCTCATCTTCTTTTGCTATTACCGAGCAGATTTTGCTAAAATAAAACAGATAGCAACAGAAAGGAGCTAATATAAATGGCAGATTTTAATAAAGTACTGACGCCCGGCGATGTTGACGCTGGCATCGTCAATGTGGTGGTGGAGATTCCGCAGGGGAGCTACCATAAAATTGAGTGGGATCGCGACCTCGCAGTGATGAAGCTCGACCGGGTCGAGCCAACAATCTTTGCCAAGCCAACCAACTATGGCTTCATTCCACAAACCCTAGATGAAGATGGCGATGAGCTCGATGCTCTTGTCATCACCGACCAGCCACTGACAACTGGCGTCGTTCTAGAAGGCAAGGTGATTGGCGTGCTGGAGTTTGTAGACGATGGCGAAGTGGATGATAAGGTGATCGTTGTGCCAGCAGATGACCGCAACACAGGTGATGCAATCAACTCGCTCGAAGATATCCCTGCTGCAACCCTCAAGCAAATCGAGCACCACTTCAACCACTACAAAGACCTCAAAAAGCCTGGCACTACTGTAGTGAAGGGCTTTGGTGACGCCGCGCGTGCTAAGCAGATTATTCATGAATCTATTGCGCGTTGGAATGAACGCTAGATAGCATGTTCAAGCAAATACAAAATACCCCACTGGGGTATTTTGTATTTATAATAGTTATTTATTCCTTGACTTCTTCGAAGCAGCCTCAGGCTTACTAAGTGGCATAATTTTATCCGTCAGGCTAATCGCACCATTAACGGCTTGAACACGGATTTTGTTGAGCTGGAGGCGGAGCTTATCGCGCGCGTGGCTGGTGGTAACAAGCTGCGCCCAGCCCGGCTTGGGGTAGGAGAGCTTGCGGGTGAGGACTTCGATGACATCACCATTCTCAAGTGGCCGCTCGAATGATTCCATTTTGCCATTAATCCGGAAGCCGTAGGCGTGCTTGGCTATATCAGAGTGGATGGCATAGGCAAAATCGAGTGGTAAAGCTCCCTCGGGGAGGTTGTAGATATCGCCTTTGGGAGAAAAAACGAAGATACGATTGCCAAAGAGATCGATCGATAGCTGCTCGCGAGGGATATCCTCGCCAGCGCGCAGGCGAGCAGCGATCTCTTGCAATTGCGTAATCCACTGCAGCTGAGCCGGCAGGTTCGACACGCCGCGCTTAGAGTCGCCCTTAAGATACTCCTTGCTGTCTTTTTGTTGCTGGTAGTGGAAGCTGGCGGCAAGGCCACGCTCGGCGTATTCATGCATATCGCGCGTGCGGATCTGGAACTCGACAATCTGCTTATTAGGCGTAATGACCGTTGTATGGAGGCTTTGGTAGCCGTTTGGCTTGGGGATGGAAATATAGTCTTTGATACGAGCGATCATTGGTTGGTAAAGCGAGTGGAGGATGCCCAGCACGAGGTAGCACTCTTCCTTAGTGCGGACAATGATGCGTAGTGCCATCAGGTCGTAGATGTTATCGATACTACCGCGCTTTTGCAGCTTGCGATGCAGGCTATAGAGGCTCTTGACCCGCCCATTGATCTCAAACTCGAGCTTCTCATCCTTGAGCGCTTGCTCGACCTCGAGGCGGACGACGCCAAGCTTGCGGGTGCTCTTGCCTAGGCGCTGCTTCATGACCTTCTCAAGCCGCTTGTATTCTTTGGAGTCAAGGTAGCTAAAAGCAAGCTCCTCCAGCTCCATCCGCACGCGCCCCATACCTAGTTGGTCAGCCATGGGGGCAAAGACCTCGAGTGTTTCTCGGGCGATCTTTTGCTGCTTCTCGGGCGACTTGAATTGCAACGTCTGCATATTGTGCAGCCGGTCGGCTAGCTTGATGATGATGACACGCACGTCCTGTCCCACAGCAATAAGCAGCTTAGTAAGGTTGTCTTTTGTCTGAGGGAGATAGTGATCGAGGTCGCGCATACCAGCCCGGGCTTGACTCACTTTCGTCACGCCATCAACGAGGAAGGATACGTCATGTCCAAAAAGTGACTCAATGTCATCTAGTGATGTCTCGGTATCCTCGACGGTGTCGTGGAGAATACCCGCGATGATGGTGTCGCTGTCCATCCCCCAGTCAATCAAGATAATTGCAACGCTCAGTGGATGGGTAATGTAAGGTTCACCGCTCTTGCGCTTTTGCCCGTGGTGAGCTTGGGTGGCGAAGTCGATCGCATGGTCGATTTCATACAGCTGATCTTCGCTATAGAGGCCGCGGGCTTTTGTGAGGACGTCTTGTTTGGTCACCATAAACCTAGTATATACTGCCAAGAAGAAAAGTGCTATTGCCCTTGACCATTCCACCTGCTATAGTGATGCTTAAATATGCTTATGCTAATGGAGGGAGAAATATAATGAGGCAAAGCAGGGCAGTATGGTGGATGCAGCGGAGCCAGAAGGGTTTCACGCTCATGGAACTGATGATTGTCATTGCGATCCTGGGCTTACTCGTAACGCTGTCTATGACGGCGTATTCGGGTTATCGGCGGCGCTCGGTCGATGTCGCAACGCGCGCAGCAGCCACCAGTGCACTTGAGGCGATCAAGACACACCACGCCAATGCTAGCACTAGCGGTGCAAGCTATAGCACTAACCTCGAGCAAGTCGGTTACCGTCCGCCAAGCGACACAGCTGTGCAGGTTACGCTGAGCGCCGATGCTACCAAATTCTGCGTCCAAGCCACCGATCGCCATCTCACCGACATTCGCTACTACGCCACTACTGGCATGGCACGGCCGCAGGCGGGGAGTTGCCCAGCAAATATTTGAGAATATGATATAATGTAGTTATGTACTTAACCCAATTGATACGAGACTATGCTAATAAAAACCCTTACCTAACAAGAGCTGACCGAGCAGAAGTGACGCTATATAATGATGCAGGTGAATGGGCTGTGGCTGTCGAATATATTTGTGCAAGATTGACCGATTATTTAGCAGAAGAACGCAGTGCACTATCTCAGCAAGAATTGGATGAGTTAGAGTCGTTAGTTGATGCAACGAAAAGTTTGGAAAAGTTTGATGACGCTTTCTTAAATGCTGTTAAGGAAGTGTCAAATACCTACTCTTCGCGCACGTCAGTCTAACACTCCCTCCTTAGCTCTCACAACGTGAAAGAACGCCGTCGCCGTCTTTACAACACACGTCAGACGCCGTATAATGTCTTGCATGGCTGTCATAGCACCAATTATTTTGAGTACAAAAACTGATGAATACAAGGCTGCGGTAGAGCATTTTATGCCGTTTGCCAAGCGGGTTCATATTGATATTTCTGATGGCGTATTTGCGCCCCGTCAAACGGTAGGGATCGGCCAACTGTGGTGGCCTCAGTCGTGGACGGTTGATATCCACGCTATGGTGGCGCGCCCTAGCGTGTACGTTGAGAAACTGATCAAGTTGCGGCCTAGTACTATTATTTTTCACGCTGAAGTCAAAGAGGATTTGATCCCTGTCTTGCAGCAGGTCAAGCAAGCTGGTATTCATGCCGGGGTGGCCCTGCAGCGTACCACAGTGCCCGAGACGGTGGCGTCGTATATTGAGACGGCCGACTATGTATCGATCGTCAGTGGCAAGCTGGGTGAGTTTGGTGGCAAAGCGCGAATGATGCAGCTGGAGAAAATCCGGCTAGTACGGGCTATTCACCCTCGGGTCGAGATTGGCTGGGATGGTGGCGTGACGGTAGATAATGTCTTCCATATTGCCCAGGGTGGTGCTGACGTGATTAGCGTTGGTGGAGCGATCAACCACGCCAAAGATCCGCAAGCAACGTATAACAAACTCCTTGCTGAGATGAATCGCCAGAGTGTGATTTAAGGCCCGCGCTATGCTACACTAAGGAGCGTGACGCACATACCATTTCGGCTTCGTTCTGCCTATCAACCGACCGGTGATCAGCCACAGGCGATCGCCCAGCTACTTGGCGGCCTGGAGGCTGGTCAGCGTGAGCAGACACTGCTTGGTGCAACGGGTAGCGGTAAGACCTTTACGATGGCGAATATTATCGCTCAGCGTGGCGTGCCGACGCTTGTTTTGGCGCATAACAAGACGCTCGCGGCGCAGCTCTTTAGTGAGTTCAAGCAGTTCTTTCCAGACAATGAAGTACACTACTTTGTTAGTTATTTTGATTATTATCAGCCAGAAGCATATATTGCCAGCAGTGATACATACATCGAGAAGGATTCAGCTATCAATGAGGAGATCGACCGCCTCCGCCATGCAGCGACTGATGCATTACTCACGCGCCGCGATGTGATTATTGTGGCCAGTGTTAGCTGTATCTATGGCCTGGGTTCGCCAGCCGATTATTATGAGCTATCCGTCACGGTGCGCCAGGGCGAGCGGCGCGTTCAGGATAAATTCTTGCGCCAACTGATGGATATCCAATATCATCGCAATGATATCGATTTTGCACGCGGTGCCTTTCGCGTCAAGGGCGATGTGGTCGATGTCTTTCCGGCAGGGCAGGAGACGGCCTATCGGGTGGAATTTTTTGGGGATGAAGTGGATCGAATTACACACATCAACCCGCTCACTGGCGAGATTCTCGATGAGCCAGCGGAGTTTACCATCTTTCCGAGTAGCCACTATGCAACGCCTAAGGAGAAAATTAAGCAGGCGATTGACCGAATTCGACAGGAGTATGAGGAGCGTGAGCAGTGGTTTGAGGCGCACGGCAAACTGCTTGAGGCGCAGCGCTTGAGCCAGCGCACCAAGTACGATCTGGAAATGCTCGAGCAGACTGGCTTCGTGAAGGGGATCGAGAACTATAGTCGCTACCTCACCAACCGCGAAGCGGGTGAGCAGCCAGCTACCTTGCTCGATTACTTTCCTGACGATTTCTTGATGCTGATCGACGAGAGTCACGTAACCGTCCCCCAGGTGCGCGCGATGTATAATGGTGACCGCGCTCGCAAAGAAGTGCTGGTAGAGCATGGCTTTCGCCTACCGAGTGCGCTAGACAATCGCCCACTGCGCTTTGATGAATTTGATAAACATATCAACCAAGTGATTTACGTCTCTGCTACCCCTGGCGATTATGAGCTAGAACGCAGCCCCGCTCCTGCTCAACAGGTGATTCGACCCACTGGTTTGCTCGACCCAGAAATTATAGTTCGCCCAACTGAAGGACAGGTAGACGACCTCATTGCAGAGATTCGCGAGCGTACCAGCCAGCAGCAACGCGTGCTCGTGACAACACTCACTAAGCGGATGGCTGAGGATCTCTCTACTTATCTGACCGACCTCGACATCAAGACGGCCTATATCCACAGCGAGATCGACACGCTCGAGCGAGGAGATATTCTACGCGATCTGCGCATGGGCCTGTATGATGTACTGGTAGGGATTAACCTCTTGCGTGAGGGGATCGATTTGCCAGAGGTGAGCTTGGTGGCGATTATGGATGCCGACAAAGAAGGCTTCCTCCGTAGCGAGCGCAGCCTCATCCAGACAATTGGCCGAGCAGCTCGCCACGTTGAGGGTAGGGTAATTATGTATGGTGATAGTATCACCGATAGTATGCGCCGAGCGATTGACGAAACTAAACGCCGACGCGAAATTCAGCAGGCATACAATCGCGAACATGGCATTACACCGCGTGGTATTAATAAAGCGATCGACGAAGGCTTACGCTCCATCATCCCGCAAAAAGAGGATGACGCGCCCAAACTTGACCTGCGTAAAATCCCCAAGGACGAATACAAGAGCCTTATCAAAGATCTGACTGGCCAAATGAATCTCGCCAGTGCCAATCTTGAGTTTGAGCGAGCAGCCGAGTTGCGAGATTTGATCGCCGAGGTGAAGAGTAAGTTGTAGTATTGATAGCTCTCATATTTTGTTGGCGCTTTGCTTCCTATAGATATATAGCGATTCCACACGCCGAATGTGGTACAATATATCCATAATGAGTAGTATTACCACTGAAGATGTGCAGCACCTTGCACAATTAAGTTCGATTAGTCTTGGCAGTTCAGCCGACGTTGCCGCGCTGCGCCAAAACCTCGAGGATATCCTGCACTACATTGAGCAGCTATCCACTCTCGACACGACTGGTGTCGAGCCAACCTACCAAGTAACTGGCCTGACTAATGTATGGCGGCCCGACACAATAGATGCTAGCGACGTATCGCGTGAGCAGCTATTGGGGCTAGCCGCCGAGCAGGCAGATAAGTGTGTAAAAGTACCAAAGGTGTTGTGATATGAATATTACAGAGAGAGTTGCTCAGATCAAACAAGGTCAGACATCGGCCACCGCTCAGGTGCAAGCAGCCTTGCAGCGGGCACGCGATGCCGAGGAATACCACGCACTGCTGAGCCTGACAGAAGAGCGGGCGCTGCAGCGGGCGCAAAAGATTGATGAGGCGCTGGCGCGAGGTGAGGACGTTGGGGTGCTGGCTGGTGTGCCATTTGTCGTTAAAGATAATTATCTTGCGTATGGTGCACCCAGTACGGCAGCCAGCAAGATGCTTGAGAATTTTGATACACCTCTCCAAGCAACAGTGGTAGATAAGCTTGAAGCAGCTGGGGCGATCTGCATTGGCAAGAGTAACCTCGATGCCTTTGCGCATGGCGGGAGCACAGAGAACTCATACTTTGGCGCTACACACAACGCTGTCGATAAGACGAAAGTCGCTGGTGGTAGTAGTGGTGGTTCGGCCGTAGTGACGGCGCTCGACATTGTGCCATTTGCCTTAGGGACGGATACCGGAGGCTCGATTCGTCAGCCTGCCAGTTTTAATGGAGTGTATGGTATCAAGCCAACCTACGGCACAGCGAGCCGCTATGGTGTCGTGGCAATGGCCTCGAGCACTGATACGATGGGCTGCTTTGCGCGCAGCGCTGAGGATGTTGCTGTGGTAATGAACGTCATGGCTGGCCAAGACCCGAAGGATATGACGACGCTGCCCGACTTCTTCGCGCCTGCGACAGAGACGCCGCAACAGCTGAAAATCGGTATCATCAGCGAAGCAATGGGTGATGGCGTTGATGCTGAGGTGCGTCAGGCGGTCAGCCAGTATGCCGATACGCTGCGATCGCGCGGGCATACGGTCGAGACGGTCAGTATGCCGATGCTTCAGCATGCCCTTGCTATCTACTACATTGTTGTGCCGGCCGAGATTTCAAGTAACTTGGCACGCTACGATGGCGTGCGCTATGGTTACCGGGCTGAGGGAGTCAAGACACTGGCCGAGCTCTATGGCCGGAGCCGCGACGAAGGCTTTATGCCAGAGAACAAACGGCGCATTATGATTGGGAGCTACGTGCTGAGTAGTGGGTACTTCGATGCGTACTATCTCCAGGCGCAAAAGGCGCGGACATTGCTCATCAACGAATTTAACGCCCTGTTTGAGCAATACGACATGCTTCTTTTGCCAACAGCACCAACTCCTGCCTTTGGTCTTGGTGAAAACAGCGACGACCCACTCAAGATGTATCTCGCGGATATCATGACAGTGCCAGCCAGTCTGGCGGGCTTACCTGCATTGAATGTGCCGGCTGGAGTGAGCCAGACGGGTTTGCCAATCGGTGCGCAGTTGATTGGCCCCATGCAGAGTGATGCGACACTGCTTGCCGTAGCATCCCAAGCGGCTACAGAAAGGAGCGCCTAATGTCTGGTGGTGTGACAATCCTTCTGGTGGGTATTATTATCATTGCTGCAATCTTGGCTGCTGTTGTTGCACTGACGCGCCAGGGCGGTAAAGTGCTCAATGTCGAGAAATACCAAGCGCGTTGGCTCGCCATCGAGAATAGTCTTGATAAATCCAGCATTGGCACGTATCAGCTGGCTATCTTCGAGGCAGATAAGTTACTCGATCTTGCCCTGCGCGAGCGTGGCTTTGCTGGTGATACAATGGGTGAGCGCATGAAGTCGGCTCGCGAACAATGGAGTAATAGCAACCACGTATGGGGTGCTCACAAGGTGCGCAACAAGCTGGCGCACGAGGCTAATGTGCGGCTCTCGCGCGAGATTGCCTTGCGGGCATTAGCCGCGTATAAACAGGGGTTAAAGGATTTGGGAGCGATATAATTATGGCAGTTTCTCACGATGTTTTGCAAAAATATGAAGTGACGATTGGTATCGAATGCCACGTACAGTTGGCAACCGACACAAAACTCTTCAGTCCAGCCGATAATGACGCCCGCGATGCCGAGCCTAATAGCAAAGTCCACCCGATCGACTTCGGTCTGCCTGGTATGTTGCCAGTGCTAAATCGCCACGCGGTTGATCTTGCGATTCGGGCTGGCAAGGCACTCAATGCACCCATCGCTCGTGTTTCGCGCTTCGATCGTAAGCATTATTTTTATCCAGATCTACCGAAAGGCTACCAGACGAGCCAGATGTACCAGCCAATTATCTTGGCTGGCTATGTGGATGTGCCGCTCGATGATGGCAGTACCACGCGCGTCCGGATCGACCATGCTCACATGGAGGAAGATGCTGGTAAGCTAACACACCACGATGGCTACTCACTAGTTGACCTCAACCGAGCGGGCACACCACTGATCGAGATCGTCTCACAGCCTGATATTCACTCAGCAGCCGAGGCCCGTGCCTACGCAGCAGAGCTTCACAAGCTCATGACCTATGCTGGCGTCACACACGGTGATCTCTACCATGGTAATATGCGCTTTGACGTTAATATCTCGATCGCACCAAAGGGTTCAGATCAGCTTGGGACGCGTGCTGAAGTGAAGAATCTCAACAGCTTCCGCAGTGTAGAAAAGGCAGTGGAGTATGAATATGCGCGTCAGGCAGCTTTGCTCGAGCGCGGTGAGCGTGTTGTGCAAGAAACCCGCGGCTGGAGTGACGATAAAGGCATCACCACGAGCCAGCGTAGCAAAGAGGATGCCCAGGATTATCGCTATATGCCCGACCCAGACATTCCACCAATTGTCTTAACGGACGAAGAGATTGCCCGTGTTCAGCAGGACGTACCGACGATGCCAGGTGAATACCGTGCGCAGTGGCAGAGCCTTGCGCTGGATAACTCAGTGGTTAATACTGTGCTCAGTCATCAGCCACTGGCTATTTTGCTCAGTGATATCTACCCGCTCGAGCATAATGCCGCGTCTGTTTTGCAAAGCCTTGGCGTCGATGAGCTGGTGTATCAGCGGCTTGTCAAGCGGATCTTTAACTGGTTTGCCTCCACGCCAGAAGAGTTGATGGATATGAGTAAGGTGGAGTCGGGTTTTGTTGGGCCGCGGCGGCTCTTGCTGCTCTCGCAATTGGTGGAGGACAATAAAGTCAGCTCGACTGGCGCGAAGGAGCTCTTTCTCGACCTTTTTGACGAGCAATATACTGGCAAGATGCCTGAGGCGATTGCTGAGGCAAAGAACTTGCTCCAGGTGTCAGATGAGGGGGCGATTGGCGCGATCGTCGATGAGGTGATGAATGACCCAGCCAGTGCGGCGTCCATTGCCGATATCAAGGCCGGCAAGGATAAGGCAATTGGCTACCTCGTCGGGCAAGTAATGAAGCGCTCCCGTGGCAAAGCCAATCCAGCTCTGGCGCAGAAACTGATTCGCGAGAGGCTGCAGTGAGCAACTAAAGGATATACAAGGAGAATCATAATGAAACGACCAACAAAAGCAATCATCGCCGCCGCGGGCTTTGGTACGCGGTTCTTACCTCAGACGAAGGCTATGCCTAAGGAAATGATGCCGCTAATTGATAAGCCGATCATTCAGTATGTGGTGGAGGAGCTCGTCCAGGCGGGGATTCGCGATATCATCATTGTGGGGAGTGCTAATAAGCGTGCGATCGAAGACCACTTTGATGTGCCAAATGAGGATCTGCTAGCTAACCTTCGGGCCGGTGGGCCAAAGAAGCAGCCACTGATCGATACCGTCAAGCAGCTGTCTGAGATGGCAAACTTTATCTACATCCGCCAAAAGGGCCCATACGGCAACGCCACGCCACTGGCTTGTGCGGCGCACCTCATCAACCGTGATGAGCCCGTCATCTACACCTTTGCCGACGACTTCATTGCTGCCAGTCCAAGCCGCTTCCAGCAGATGATTGCTGCATCGCAGGAGCTCGATGGGGCAGTGCTGTCGTGCAAAAAGATCGTCGATGATGCTGAGTTTGATCGCTACGGCGTGGTGGCTGGCCAGCAGCTATCGGACGGCGTTATTAAGATGAGCAACATCGTTGAAAAGCCAGGCAAGGCTAATGCGCCATCTGACCTCGCTAGTGTCAGTAGTTATATCCTGCCCGGCGAATTCTTTAGCTACCTCGAGCACGCGAAAGAGCATTTTGATGGGCATGGCGAATTTACTGTTCAGCCTATTATGCAGCGGATGATTGATGACAGCCACGCGTTCTTTGGTGTGGAGATTACCAACGGCACATATTATGACACTGGCGATAAGCTCGAGTATCTTAAGACCGTTGTGGATTTTGGCCTCAAAGACCCCGTGCTTGGCCCAGAGTTTGCAAAATACCTACGGGCTCGCTATACTGATACTCAGGCATAGTATATATGCTACTAACATAAAGGAGATACCGCATGGAGTGGGCTCAGATATTAGTTATCATGTTATCGGTATTGCTGGCGCTGCTGCTGGTGCTTGCGATTGTCTTGACGGTTATATTGATTCGTATTACTAAGCGGATTAGTGCAGTGGCAGAATTAGCTGAGCGCGTGGCAACCAACCTCGAGACAACAACTGATAATATCACCCGATTTACTTCGCCATTTTGGCTGGCTAAGACGGCTATGTCTTCGATCAAAAAATTGTTTATTACCAAACGTAATCGATAAAGGAGAATATAAGAATGTCGAAAGGTAAATTTGTCCTTGGTGCAGTCCTCGGTGCTGCTGCTGGCGTGGTAGCTGGGCTCTTGACAGCACCAAAGTCGGGTAAAGAAACACGAACCGACCTTAAGAAAAAAGCGCATGAGCTCAAGCAAGATGCCGCTACGAAGGGTGACGAATTGCGCGCTAAGGGTGAGAAGGTGTACTACGAAGCGCGTGATGCCGCTCGCGACCTGCATAGCCGCAGTGACCGTGCTTTGCGCAGTGCTCGCGACGAGTTTGCTAAGGGTAAAAAGTAGCCTGTAAACTACAAATGGGTACGGCGAGTATCCTCCTAGGGGAGCAAGCTCGCCGCACCCTTGCAATTATTATGACAGAGCAATCACTACCGTCACAGCGCCCATCAGACAAGTCAGCGACTTGTGAGAGGCATGATCATCCTGGGCCAGTTGCCGAGCTTACACGGCAGGTCAAACAAGCCAACGAGACCGATGCACGCAAGGCTACCCTCGAGGATTTATTTTACGATTTTCATCGAAGCCGCGCAGAAGTCTACAAAATGAACTTCATTCGCGGGATATTTTTTGGCCTCGGAAGCGTGCTTGGCGGGACGATTCTTGTGGCGCTGTTTGTCTGGCTGCTCAATGCTATTGGTCTCTTGGTGCCAGGCTTGGCAGACTTCATTGATAGTGTTATTAAAGTGATGAATGCACGGCACTGATATGCTATACGGGGGCAAGTCCCCCATTTATTCTGCAGTAGATCATCGCACTCCACTAGATGGAGTGATGAGCGACTGGCGCACGCAACGCGAGAGTAGTTGAGTTTGTTTTTTGCTAATCACAACGATGGAGTGTTGGCCTTATCGCTCGTTCATTTGCTATACTAAGGAGGTATGACTTCTTACTTATCACCAGCTTTGCAACCATCGGATTTTGTTCACCTGCACAACCACACTCATCACTCACTGCTTGATGGCTTGACGAAAATTGGCGACCTTGTCAGTACTGTTAAGGATTATGGCATGACAGCAGCAGCCATTACCGACCACGGGACGATGAGTGGGGTGCTGGACTATTACAAGACAGCCAAGGCAGCGGGCATCAAGCCGATCCTTGGCATTGAAGCGTACGTTGCCGCTCGCTCGCGCTTCGACCGTGACCCTGCCAAGGATAAGATGCGCTACCACCTGACCATCATTGCGATGAATAATCAGGGGTATCACAACCTGATGCGGCTGAGTACAAAGGCAAATCTAGAGGGGATGTACTATAAGCCGCGGATTGATCATGATCTCTTAGAGGAGCTCAACGAAGGGCTGATTGTCCTGAGTGGCTGTGCGAGTGGTGAGATAGGTGAGGCACTGCGTTATGACGACTATGCCAAGGCGGTCGAGATTGCTCAATGGTACAAGGGCGTATTTGGCGACCGCTATTACCTTGAGTTGCAAGACCATGGCCATCCCGAGTCCAATACGCACTGGGACGTGCAAGCGAAGATTAACGAGGGTCTGCGCCGTATGGCTGAGGAGCTGAACATCCCTCTAGTGGTGACGTGCGACGGCCACTACTTGACGCATGACTTTCAAGATGCACATGAGATATTGCTCTGCGTGGGGACGGGTTCATTCTTGAGTGACGAAAAGCGGATGAGCCTGAAAGACTTCGAGCTTCATCTGACTGACCCGCGCGATATCATTGCTCGCTGGGGAAGAGAGCTACCCGAGGCTATCACCAACACCAAGCAGATTGCCGACCGTTGCAATGTTGATATCGAGCTGGGTAAGATCCTCATCCCAAAGTACCCATTACCTGAGGGTGAGACGAGTGAACATAGCTACCTGCACAAGCTGGTGTATCGTGGCCTGGCCCAGCGCTACAATGGTGCAAAGCCCGAAGATACTGCCGATCAGCTCCCCGAGCAGATCATCCCTACCTTGGCTGATGACGTGCGCGAGCGGGCTAAGATGGAGCTGGGTGTGATGGCAAGCATGGGATATGAAGGGTACTTCTTGATTGTGCAGGATTTTATTAACTGGGGCAAGAGCCAGGGGATTGTCTTTGGGCCAGGCCGGGGTAGTGCCGCGGGGTCGATCATTGCCTATGCGCTCAATATCACTGATCTTGACCCGCTCAAGTACGGTCTACTCTTTGAGCGGTTTCTTAACCCCGATCGCATTAGCATGCCTGATATCGATGTTGACATCCAGGATACACGACGCGATGAGGTGATTGAATATTGCGCAAATAAGTATGGCCACGACCACGTCAGTAATATCGTCACCTTTGGTAAGATGGCGGCTCGGGCTGCAGTGCGTGATGTTGCGCGCGTGCTGGAGGTGCCGTATGCCGAAAGTGACCGCCTAGCCAAGATGGTACCACCACCTGCCCAGGGGCGGCACATTCCGCTGGCAATTAGCACGAAGGAAGATCCTGACCTTAAGCACGAATACGAGACGAACCCAACTGCTAAGCAAGTTTTTGATTATGCCATTCAGTTAGAGGGGACAATTCGCAGCCATGGGGTGCACGCGTGTGGTGTGGTGATTGCGCCCGACGAGCTTGTCAAATATATCCCGCTTGAGCAGGCGCAGAAAGGCGTCGTGGCGACGCAGTTCCCGATGGGCGAGGTAGAGGATCTTGGCTTGCTCAAGATGGACTTCCTTGGCCTATCGAACTTATCGATTATTAATAATGCAATGCGGATCATCCGCAAAGTCTATGGTGATACGATTGACCTCTCTACGCTACCGCTCGATGACGAAGCAACCTACAAGCTCTTTCAGCGGGGTGACACAACAGGGGTATTTCAGCTTGAGTCGGCTGGCATGAAGCGCTATTTGCGCGCTCTCAAGCCATCACACTTTGAGGATATCATCGCTATGGTGGCGCTGTACCGGCCAGGGCCAATGCAGTTTATCGATAGTTTTATTCGGCGCAAGCACGGTGAGGAGGAGATCACTTACCTTCACCCGGGAATGAAGAGTTCACTTGAGAACACCTATGGTATTTTGGTCTATCAAGAGCAGTTTATGCAGATCTCCAAGGAGTGGTGCGGCTTTACTGGTGGGCAGGCCGATACCCTGCGCAAGGCCGTTGGTAAGAAAAAGATCGACCTAATGAAGAAGGTTAAGCCGGAGTTTGTTGAGGGAGCAGTGAAGGTCGGTGGAGCGACGCGTGAGATGGCCGAGACATTTTGGACACAGCTAGAAGAGTTTGCCAATTACTGCTTCAACAAGAGCCATGCAGCGTGCTATGGACTTATTGCTTACTGGACGGCATATCTCAAGGCGCACTACCCTGATGCCTTTATGGCAGCCTTGATGACAAGCGACCATGATGACGTCGACCGACTAGCGATCGAGATCACCGAGTGTAAGCATATGGGCCTAACGGTACTCAACCCTGATGTCAATGAATCATACGAGGAATTTGCTGTGGTGCCGGGCAAGAAACAGATCCGCTTTGGTATGGCAGCAGTGAAGGGTGTTGGTGTGGGAGCAGTGGAAGAGATCGTCAAGATGCGTGACCGCGATGGGAAGTTTGCTACGGTGGAAGACTTTGCCAAGCGTGTCTCGACAAGTAAATGCAACAAGCGAGTTTGGGAGTCGCTCATTAAATCGGGCGGCTTTGATGCGCTGGGTGATCGCTCTGATCTTCTCTTTAATCTTGAGAATGTCCTTGCTTTTGCGAGTAAATTACAGAAGGAAGCGCTGAGCGGCCAGACCGATCTCTTTGGCAGCCTCGCCGATAGCTCCACAGAGGTCATGCCGTCGATTGAGCTTAAGCCGGCACCTGTCAAACACACCGACAAAGAGCGCCTCATGTGGGAGCGCGAGCTGATTGGCCTCTACATTAGCGCACACCCGCTCGACCACTACGACACGTTCTTTGCTGAGCAGACCGTGCCACTGCGCACTGTCTCACCACAGATCGACGGCCAGACAGTGACGATCGGTGGCCTCGTGACGCGCCTGCGGACGATTGTGACAAAGTCGGGCAGTAAGATGGCTTTTGTAGGAATTGAGGACAAATCGGGTGAGAGTGAGGTTATCGTCTTCCCGAATCTGTATGAGAAGCTTGCTGGCCAGCTGGAGCAAGATGTGGTAATCACTGCCAGCGGCAAGGTGAGCGCGCGCGATCGTGATGGCAACCTTGGTGATGAAGCGAAGCTAATTGCCAATGAAATCACCGTCGTGACTGATACCGACTTAGCCGAATATCAAGCAACTGGTCGCACGATGTCTGCACCAACCGGCCCAGCAGCTACGCCGCGCCGCTGGTCATCATCGCAAAAAAATACCCAGCGCTCAGCACAAGCATCGGCACGTGCAGCCGCATCAGTGCCAGTAGGGCCGCCGCCCAAACCGCTTGATACGCTCCCAACGGTCTATGTGCGAGTCAAGAACCCCGATGATATGGCTGCTCTTACGAAGTTTAAGCAGCTGTGTACGCAAAACCCGGGCCAGCACGATATTATTATGATGCTCGGTGATGACAAAACGTCGGCGATTCGCCTGCCGTTCCGGGTCGACGCGCAGCAGCGATTGCAGGATGAGCTTACACAAATCCTCGGTAGAGACTGCGTTGTTGTTAAATAATGCCGTCCCCGCGTAGGGGGGTGACTCGCGCCACCCTGGGAGTCTGCAGATTGCGCGTGTCAGATAAGAAACTTCGAACAATTGCGTCTACGACCAGGGCGGCGCGAGGCCAGATACTTGCGAGGCGAGCGAAATAAGCTCAAGCACAGGCAAGTTGCAGGCGGTGGCTTGGTCGTGCCACCTGCTGCTAGTATAACCCGATATTTGTCACAACGCAAACAAAATGGGTACATATACGCTACAACTATCCAGCGGTTGTGAGCGCATAGAGCGCGATACCGGTCGCGACTGATACGTTAAATGATTCCTTCTGTCCATACATCGGAATCTCGATAATGTCATCCACGAGCGTGAGCGTCTCGGCCGGAATACCATGGACTTCTTCGCCAAGCAAAAGGACGAGCTTGCTTGGTGGCTGGTATTGCTGGAGAGAAACAGAAGTAGGAGCTTGCTCAAGCGCAACAATGCGATAGCCGGCAAACTGCTCCAGGTCGAGCGCTGGCTGGTAATCGAACGGCACGAGAGCTTCGGCACCAAGCGCTGTCTTGTGAATCTGCTGGGTAATCTTTTCGCGGATGTGCGGCAAACGTGGGTCGGCTCGCACTGTTTCTTCAAGGTGGTAGGCACAGTGCGGTGGGGTTGGCTGAAGGGCAAGATCGGGGTAGGGCGTGTAACCACTGAGGATGAGCCGCTGCACACCAAACCCCTCGCAGGTACGAAAGATCGATCCGACATTGTGCGCTGAGCGAATGTTGTGCGCGATAACAATAATCTCTGGCATAGTTGTATTATACCTGAAGTGCTTTGGACTTGCCCCTATATTTACCACGAGCTTTTTGTTACACTAAGAAGGATGAATGAAGATGAAGTCCAACAACGTCGTCGCCAGCAAGATGAGGCGTCGACCGAGCAACGCTCGCGCATTCTTGGCCTCAAATACCTTGATATGCGCCCCATCGAAGAGACGCTGCCACTAGCGCGCGACCTAATGACGATCGAGGAGATGCACAACCTCTATATGCTGCCGCTAACTGACGGTAATGAGCAGGAATCGTATCAGTTTGCTGTTACGACACAAACACCCCAGTCAGTTATCCAGCGGACGCGGCGCACGTATCAGGATCGAGGGCTACCTGTCGAATTTTATTTGATTAGCCTCAGCGCCTACCGCGTACTGATGAACCGCTTCGACCCACCGAAGAAGATCGTCTACGATGATATCAAGATTGCCAAAGCGGGCGACAGCGAGACCATTGCCGAGGTGAGCCAGACGCTTGGCCGAGTCAGTAGTGAGGAGGTTTTCGACTTCTTGATCAACCAGGCGGATATGCTCGGTGCGAGCGACATCCACATCGAGAATGAACGCCATGATATCCGGATTCGCCTTCGTGTCGATGGTGCACTCCACCCCGTAGCGACGATTAGCCGGAGTCGCTATCGCGTGATCATGGGTGAGCTCGCCAGCCGAGCTGGCGTATCGAGTGCTTCGATGGAGCCACAGTCTGGCCACATCCAAAAGGACGTGACGCACGGCAATGCGACGCATTTGCTTAATATCCGTGTCGAGACTGTGCCAACCATGTATGGGCAGGATGCCGTGCTACGTCTCTTTAACTTCGATGAAAGCTTGCTCAATCTTGATTTGCTGGGTATTCCGCCCAAGCAGCGCCAGCAGATTGATGAAATCGTCAGCCATCCGCGCGGCCTTGTGCTGATGGTTGGGCCAACGGGCTCGGGTAAATCTACCACACTCTATAGCATGCTCAATGCCCTCAACACGACCGACCGCAAGATTATTACACTAGAGGATCCAATCGAATATGGCTTGGCTGGTATCTCGCAAATCCCAATTAATACCAATGCCGGTGGGAGCTTTGGTGAGGGCTTGCGCAGTGTGCTTCGTCTCGATCCAGATGTGGTGATGGTGGGTGAGATCCGCGACGTCGATACAGCACGCACTGCCATCCAGGCGTCTATTACCGGCCACTTGGTGATGTCCAGCTTCCACGCCAATAGTAGCAGTGCAGCCTTTAGCCGAATGATCGACCTAATTGGCGTGAACCCGATTTTTGCCAGTGCTATCCGCCTTGTGGTGGCGCAGCGTTTGGTGCGGCGCCTCGTGGACGAAACCAAGGAGGCTTATGAGCCAGACGACGCCACGCGCAGCTATGTCAAGCGAGTTCTTGCTGATATTCCTGAAGAGGTGGAGCATCCCGATCTCGACACCTTCAAACTCTGGCGGCCAGTGCCGAGCGATGATGCGCCATTTGGCTACAAGGGTCGCATGGTAATTATGGAGCAACTTATCGTCACCCCAGGTATTCAGAAGTTCATCCGCGGAGACTTTACCGATGTCCACCCAGACGTCATCGAAAAAGCCGCTCAGCGCGAAGGCATGCTCACCCTCGAACAGATTGGCGTATTAGCTGCCCTGCGCGGCGAGACAACGCTTGAGGAAGTCGGGCGGGTGATATAAACACGCTATCTTGCTGAAGAATACTTAGGGCCGATCTGTGCTATGTATTACATAGCGGATTTTTTGACAAAGTATCATTTTTTGCGTATTATACTATGGCATGTCGCATGAACAGACTAATTATCTACAAGAGCCCGAAGTGCCTCAAGAGCCTGCCATAGACCGTAACCCTGGCGGAGAAGAGCTTAGCATAACGCTACCAGACAGTGTTGGTAAAATGCCGTCTAGTGAGCGTGAGCCGAGCCTAAACGAACAGCAATTAGAAGAAGATATAGCATCACTCAATGCGAGTTTTACAGTCTTTGGTGGTGTGCTTGAGCACCTGTCGCCTGTGATGCAACAGCATAAGGAAGCGGCTATAGCCATACAAAATACTGAGCGTACGCTTCGGCAGTGCCACTTTACGAGTGAGAGGTATAAATACTGCGTGCGTCGTGCACTATTGGGCGAGGCTAACTCGTGGCGTACAACAAATATGCGATTATATCCGGCAGCAGCGGAGCGTGCACAGCAATACATCAATAAGCAGCGCGACAAGCTAGCGATGCGAAGCGTGCGCGCCGTTAAGGCAGTGTTTGTGGCTGGCGGAATAGTGCAGGTGCCAGATTGGTGTCATACGGTTATTCCAAAGCGTACTGAATGGCAGCAGGATAAAGCTCTACTGCCATCGGCAGCTAATGATATATACCAAAAGTTAGTTCAGGAGGCGGTCGATTGGGCAGTGGCGCAGTGCGAACAGATAGCCTTTGATGAGCCACAGCAACCATGCTACGATGACGAAATTGCGATCTGTAAACCGGAGAGTCAACATCTCGATGCATTGCAAACGGAGCATGTAGCATTAGTTGCGCAAGCTCGGCAGCTTGAACAATCGCGAGACGAGGAATATACAACGGTACCGGCTGATACATTGCTGTCCTTCTGCCACTACCTCACAGAGCATGTACCACAGATTAGCCAGACGCAAATCGCGCTCTTACAATGGTTTGATCGATCGGATAAGGCAATAACTCACGATATAGCACAGCGCTTGGTTGGTCGCCTCTGGCCAAAGAGTGCACAGCACGCTGATCGTCAGTTAATTGATATGCAAACGGAACAGATCATTGCCGAGACGGCTGAGCGGCTAGCTAATGCATTGGTAGCATATCAACCGACAGCTGACCAATTAGCAATCCACGATTCGTCAAATACGATATCTAGCAATAAACGACGCAGCATGCAGGACTCAGTAGATATGCTGCCTAGCAAGTCGAATCAGCCAGATAATGTCACGTCGCTGCCAGTATCAGAACCACTACACCTTCGTGCAGAAACCGAATGTGTGCCGCTTGATTACCTTACCGTGCCGCACAAGCTTGTACCATGGCTTGAGGTGGATAGTCGTGATAGTACAGTGAGTTGTAAAGTTGTTGTCGATAACGTACCTGGGGCGCTCGTGATCGATTGCCGTAGCAAAGCACTGCAAGAAATTGAGCGTCGGATGGATGGCTACAGGTCAACACCGTGGGATTATATAGCACCAAATGTACAGCAACGTCTCACACACTACGCTCAGGTGGCTATGTCGGACGGTGGTTTAATTCATGCTGGTAAATTCTCAAGCGTTGATAAAAACGGCGAATCAACGTACCCGCACCCTGTGATTTACAGTAAGGACGCGAAGCACAATGTAATGCGTGTCTACATATCGAATCTACGCGTCAACCAGATGGACGATGGACTTGCGAGTGTGCGCGAGCAACTCACAGCAATGCAGGTGCACGAATTGATTATGCTGATCGGTGTTTGTGATAAGCAGCATCAGCTGGCAACATTGGCAGAAATTACTGGACGCTCTCGACGAGAGCTACGCAAACAGCGCGTAGGTAGTATCTAAAGAGAAACCGTGCAGAAATAAAACTACGTGGCTTTGTACGCTACGTAGTTTTATTTCTTGGGCTTACTGTCTCTTGCGTGACAAAACTCACCGATATAACCAGTGCTCTACTAGGTTACGTGAGATATATAAAGTGGGAGGCAAGATTTAGGAATATAGGCCTTAGCGGGTATAAATATCAACCTAGCGAATAACCTTCGCCACAGCTTCCACTACGCGCTCATCAAATGGTGAGGGGATGACGTAGTCTGCTGTGGGCTCATCGACCAGCGCTGCCAGCGCCTCGGCGGCGGCGAGCTTATGCTCGTCGGTGATTTTTTGCACGCCATTATCGAGCGCGCCGCGGAAGATACCCGGAAAGGCCAGGGCGTTATTGACTTGGTTGGGGAAGTCGCTGCGGCCAGTGGCAATGACGGCAGCGCCAGCTGCTTTGGCGCTATCTGGCATGATTTCTGGCACTGGGTTGGCCAGGGCAAAGATAATCGGGTCTGTGGCCATCATCCCAACGAGCTCTGGGCTCAGCAGCCCCGCGCGCGATACGCCAATGAATACATCGGCACCGGCCATGGCGTCTTCGAGCGACCCCTGCTGCGAGGCATCAACGTACGCAAGCAGGGCAGTCTTCTCGGCGTTGAGGTCGGTGCGGTGGCTGCCCACAATGCCTTTGCTATCAACCGCTACAATGTGCCGAGCGCCGTAAGTATGCAGTAGCTTAATAATAGCAGTACCAGCAGCACCAGCACCGACCACGACGAATTTGCTGTCAACTAGGCTGCGGCCCGTTAGCTTGGCGGCGTTGATCAGCCCAGCCAGTACCACTACGGCAGTGCCGTGCTGGTCGTCGTGGAAGACGGGGATATCCAGCTCGGCCTTGAGGCGCTCCTCAATCTCGAAGCACTGAGGTGCGGCGATATCCTCGAGGTTAATCGCGCCAAAGCTTGGTGCAATCGCCTTAACCGTAGTAATGATCTCCTCTGGCTGGTGCACGTCGAGCACAATTGGCACGGCATCCACACCAGCAAAGTGCTTAAACAACAGCGCCTTACCTTCCATCACCGGCATCGCAGCCTTAGGGCCAAGGTCGCCCAGGCCCAGAATGGCCGAGCCGTCGCTAATCACCGCTACAAGGTTATTTGTCCAGGTGTAGGTAGGCAGAGTAGTGGGGTCATCTGCAATTGCCTTGCTGACTGCGCCCACGCCGGGGCTGTAGTAGCTGCTGAGTTTATCGCGGTCAAGCTCATCGCTATCGCGCAGGCTGGTGGTGATTTTGCCCTTATATTTTTTGTGTAGGTCGAGTGCAAGTTTGTTATAATCCATAAACTCTAGTATACCGCAGACAGGCAAGAAAGAGAAAGAAGTAGTACAAGGACAAATAGCCGTTATTGCAATACTTTCGCGCCAAATGCTATTATATGATGCATGATACAAACCGAGCAAGGAGCCCTGCATAGCCGCAGCGGCTCATAATACGGAGTGATAATGAAAAAATTTATAGACCAACAGCCATCACCACATGAGACTAGTGCTAAGAGTCCGCTTGAAAAAGTAACGACAGCAATTGCCAAAGATAATGAGCATCACAGAGAAGTCATGCTGGCCCTTCACGACGCAAATATCTTAGAGTACGAGGAGGATATCTATAATCAGGAGGTTCTGCCGACGATCAAAACCGATCAGCAAGAAGCGCTCGCGGAGTTTGTGCAGACTGGCGACAAGAATGCAGTGCCGTTAGGTGTTCTCCAACGCTATCAAGAGGAGCGAGCGAGCTGCGAGGCTACTCTTACCGAAATAGCCGAACAAGAAGAACAGCCAATGGAGAAGGGCGGCTACAAAACAGAAGGTAAGATAGCGAAGATTCTGGCCGACCTTGGTCATGCAGCATTGACACCCAATAAAGCAGCAAAGCGGGTTGATGAAATGTATGAGGCAACCCCGCTTGGCAAAGACGTGTGGGAGCAGCGCCAAATTGTCGAAGATAGGATTGGTGAGCTTAACGCTGAGCTAGCGTACTATATGGGTCTCACAGAGCCGCCTTTGGCAGTCGTATCTGAGGAGACGGCAATTCGTATCTGGGGCAAAGAAGCGGTTGAGGAAGCGCAATCGACTGGTGACGAAAACGAGCCTGGGTATATTGATGTCTTTCCTTATGATGACCAAACACCACGCTCAGGCAACAAGCTGGGATATGGTAGCCGTATGCCACCAGAGTTTATCAAAAAAGATGCCAGCCTGCGGTTGGCAGAGGTTCTCATAGAGTCTTTAGGCGAGGCATGGACGGTACAAGAGCTAGGTGACGAAGTCTATGCCTCAAGAGAAGTACCAGAGTCACTTGGGCGATACAATCGAGTGAGTGCCCTGCTATAATATTGACCAAAAACCAGATAACCGCAGTACGATTATTTCAGACGAGTTAGCGCGTCACGACCTTTTACTCCAGCGTGGTCGGCGATACCTCATAGACGAGCATGGTCGGCGGCGCCATCCAATGATTGTCTTCCGTGCGGTGCCAGTTGAGGTTGCTGGGCAAGAATCAGTAGAAGAGCAAAGAAGCGGTCGTTATGGCAAACAGCAGATTATGTGGACGTCGCATAAGGCCGCAGCTGCAGCGCACAAAGCGGGCACTACTCACAGCGAGGCGTTACCAGCCGCTGGTAGTGCAGAAAATAAAGCTTCGGTCAGCAGCGTGCCATACGTCGACTATACGCTGGCAAAGCGAGCACTCGAGGCTGCCCGTGCTGCCGCTGACCGTCAAGCAGCAGAAGCCAAAGAGCAGCAAGAAGCCCTCCGCGCTGCAGAGGCCGCACTCAGTGCAGAAGTGCGCGTCCAGATCGAGCAGCTTGTAGAGCTTGCACAGCCACTGATTGATCGCTTGCGAGAAAATAGCGCCGACGACAATGCAGACAAGCGGGTATTTCCTATTCAAGATTTGCCCGAGATGGGGAGCCAGTACGCTTCTGAGCACGACCTAGAGATATTCCTCAACAAAGCTCGGCAGGCTGGGATTATCAACAAAAAGCAGCTGCGCAATCGTGCGCTGCCGTCTGCTGGCGAGGCGCTTGTGCTTATCCTTTATGCATACGACCCGCATACAATGTATGACCTAGTACGCAATGATGCTGCCAAGCGTGTGCTCCAGCATAAATTCCAGCAAGCGTACGAGAACAGAGCTGCACAGGTAGTGAACCGCCGCGAAGGTGGAGCAAGCGCAGCCCAAGAAAGTACCACCAGCTAAACTAGTTGCTATATATACCAAAGTGCGGTATAGTTTAGATTATAAATCCAAAATAGGCATCATCCACCAGTGATGATACAGAGAAAGAGGAGGAAAGAAAAATGAAGGGAAGTTCTGAGCGCTTAAGTTTCTGGGGTCGCGCAGAGAAAAAAGTATTGTCTGTTATTGCCTTGAGTGCTATAGGAGCTAGCGCCTTGGCAGGCTGTGGCTCTTCTGAAAAAGCACCAGAGAATAGAGCACAGTCCGCTCAAACTGCTGCCACTGCCGAAGCAACGTCGTCAGCAACCGCAAATCCATCCATCAAAGCGCCAGCACGCAACAAGACTTCACAGCCTAAGCAATCTCACTCTACTAACAAAGCAACGGAGATACCATCACCATCACACCCTTCATCGCCAGAGACAACACCATCTCCAACTCCAAACGAAGCAGAGAATAATCAGGAGAAGATGCCCTCCGTTGCTGAGCTAGCAAAAGCCGTCAAAGAAGGGTCTGTGGATGTACTTGGTGGCGTTGTCAAAGACGTTGATGAAGCAGGTAACGGCTACGTTGGTGTGCGACCTTTCTGTTACCGTGAAGACACAGGGTTTGGTCATGGATCGGGCAAAGTAGTTGGGCTGTATACAGTTGACATGTCAACGTTTACACTGCGTTCATTTGACACAAAACTGCCAATGTTTGATAAATATGGCAGCCCAATTAGTACTAGTAGGTGTAACGAACTGACCTTTGATGAATCAGAGATATTTAATTCGAGCTCCAAGAAAGCTGGCGATGGTAATGATGTTTATATCCAGACTCCTAATGGGGGAGAACGGATTCCTGTTGGTGCTGACTTTACTAACGATGGCTCAGATACTTTACTGCGGGTTGGTGGCACCGCTAAAATGCAGGGAAATGTACCACCTAGCACTCTCCTAGAGCCAATCCCGCGAGAAACCATGGGAAAAATGGTTAATCGTGCTCAGCAGCAAGTGTCGTAAATAGAGGCTCTGTGCTAAGAAATAATGGCCTCTTTGCTATAGAAAACAGCGAAGAGGTCATTTCTCGAGTAGTGATTATAAAAACTACTCTCCCTCTTCTCCCTGCGCACAAAATATGGTACAATCAATAACTGAATTGTCATCTAATAATTAAATAGAGAGAAAGTCATGAGTTTTGCACTGATCCAAAAAGTCAATGACCAGCAGAAGAAGCCTGCCGTCGTTGATGTGCGGAGCGGCGACACGGTCCGCGTCCACCAAAAAATCAAAGAAGGCAACAAAGAGCGCATCCAGATGTTTGAAGGCGTGGTGATCCGCACCGACAACAAGGGTCAGCACACCAGCCGCATTACCGTGCGTAAGATTACCAGCGGTGTGGGGGTAGAGAAGTCGTTCTTACTGCACAGTCCACTCGTTGAGAAGGTTGAGGTGATGCGCCGCGCTAAGGTGCGCCGCAACTTCCTGAGCTACCTGCGTGGCCGTAGTGGTAAGTCGGCTCGCCTGACTGCCGTACAGTTCGATCGCGAGGCAGTTAACAACGTGCACGATGCTCATGCCGAGGCTGAAGCTGCCCGTCTCAAAGAAGAAAAGGCCAAAGAAGCTGCCGAGAAAAAGGCTGCCGAAGACGCCAAGCAAGCTGAGCTCGACGCTAAGGCTGCCGAGGTTGCCGCTCGCCACGAAGCTGCGTAGAATAGCCTCTATAAGAAAGCTTTTTGTATCCGCCTCTATGTCAGGGGCGGATTTGTATTGGGGCTGAGTCTTCAGTCTGTTTGGCTGCGCTAATGATATTGAGCAGGCTTGTAGCAGCTACCTTATGGTGGATGCTATACTAGAAGTATGAGTATCTTTACCATTGTCTCGATTGTTATACCAATTGTCTTGGCGAGTAGTATACCACCTATCTTGCAGCATTATGGCTATACGCACGAGCGGCGCTACCGTTGGCTCCTGTACCTGGCGTGTGGGTTGTTCTTTGTCTCGTGGTATGTGCCATCACCGTTGATCGATGGGCAAGACACGGCATTTAATACGCACTTCATCGGTGGTGGGATATTTACCGGCTGCCTGTGGCTCTACCTTAAGTATGGGCTGGGGTGGTGCCGCTACTGGCTGGTGGAGGCATTCTCGCTGTTTGCGCTGGTGTCGGCGCTTGGCTGTATGAATGAGCTATTTGAGCTACTAGTGGCGAAGATTGGTGTGGCGCACTTGTCGCTGGATGATACCAACTGGGATATTGCGGCCAACACCGCTGGAGCGCTCCTTGTCTGGCTGGTGTCGGTGGGCGCGATGGGGTGGCAGCGAATTGTTCGCCGCGATACGTAGACAGCTAACTAGCTTGGCGCAAGAATAAAGCCACCGCTTGAGGGTGGCTTTTATACTTCGTATACGAGATGCTATTACTTTGTCTTGCGAGATTCTGCTTGCTCGGCGAGAACGGCGCGAATCGCCTCGAGATTCTCGTCGATTGCAGCCACATGCCGTCTGATCTGCTTGGTGCGTCGGCCCTGCCGGGCGACCCAACAGATGCCACAGATAAACAAGATAAAATACACGACGTTAAGCGTGACTGCTAGTATGAGAAGTGGTGCTGGCCCGGTAATTTCCATAATCGGTACCGATAATCCTTTCGTGTTAATGCTATATGGTTCGGTGCTGTATCTTTTGCGAGGGTGAGTGCTGTGGTGCGCACTGCCAGGTTGGCTGAGCCTGCTGATGGCTAAGGACGGCGCGTGTGCCTTGGTGGTGAGCCGTGCAATATGCCTGCATATTGAGGCTGCCTTTAGCTGTGAAAGTAAAGCCTGAGAAGAGCGATATCGAGTAGGTGAGGTCGTAGCACGACCACCCGTAGGGGTTGCTCTTATCAAGCGTATATGCACCCATATGGTGCTGATGCGTGCACACCTCGTGTGGCTGTATGATATACACTGGCACTGCTGCAGATGGCCCGGTGGGGACACCAGCACATCCAGGAATGGCACATGCAATCACTCCGGTAGCAAAAAGCATGTGCCAAAGCATTTTTGTCATACTCCTCCTTGTGATGAAGTGATAGTTGCTAAGCCGAGGGCGTGCCTTGATTGTAGTGGATTATCCGCACTCTCGCAACAGAAAATAGGCGAATCAGCAAGCAATACGAATAAAAACAGAGATAAAGGTTGTATATTATACATCATATACTGCAGCACGGTACTCAATAGTTTGGCATGGTTGCTGGTATGGCGCGGCGCTGAACTACTCTGCAGCTCGGCAGTATACATGACGCTATGAAATATGAGACAATCGTAGTATGATACTCGGAATCGACGAAGTCGGGCGTGGGCCATGGGCTGGGCCGCTGGTGGTTGGCGCAGTGGTGCTGGGTGGTACGGCAATAGATGGGTTAGACGACAGCAAGAAATTGACGAAAAAGCGCCGCGAAGCCCTTGCTCAAGTCATCCAAGAGCAGGCAGCGGCGTATGCGCTTGGCTGGGTAAGTGCGGCGGAGCTGGATGACGTAGGGATGAGCGAAGCCCTCCGCCTGGCAACGCGGCGAGCAGTGGAGGCGGTGCAGAAACAATGTCGCAAGCAAGCCATTACGCTCACCGAGATTGTGATTGACGGCAGGGTGAACTTCTTGGCTGGGACGGCACTAGAGCGGTACGTTACAATGCTGCCTAAGGCAGATGCGTTGGTGCCAAGTGTCTCGGCGGCGTCGATCATTGCGAAGGTGGCGCGCGACCAGTATATGGCTGCGCAAGATGCACGGTACCCTAGCTATGGCTTTGCGGCGCATGCTGGCTACGGCACCGCGCAGCACCGAGCGGCGATTGCTGCCCATGGAGTGACACCACTGCATCGGCTGAGCTTCAAACCACTCCAGCATTACCGCAATGATAGTCCTCACCCAGTAGACCAAGCACACACCACGCAGCAAGCTGATACGACGACCAGACGTGGCCATGCTGGCGAATCAGCTGCAGCCGCCGCTTTGCAGCAGCACGGCCACCAGATTGTGGCGCGCAACTGGCGAACGAAATATTGTGAAATCGATATTATCTCGAAACGTGGAGACACACTATACTTTGCTGAGGTAAAGCATCGCACGGATGATTATGCGGGCGATGGCCTCGCAGCGATTACCCGCAAGAAGCGCAACCAAATGCACTATGCCGCGCGGTTCTATGCACACCACGAGCACATCACCACTATGAATCTCCAGCTTATCGCGATTGCTACCAGTGGCAGTCCACCGCGGGTAGTGCGGATTGAAGTTGTTGAGTAGTGATGGTTTTGTGACCTAAGGTGTATAGATCTATATTTTTCTGCGCGATCACACCCTCTTACTGCTTCACTGGGTAGAGTGTAAGAGCTCTCTGTTTTCTGGCAGATTAGCTTGCACCGGTAAAAGCCAATAGTACTGGGAAATGCAAGTGCACGGTTCGCGCCTTGCTACACCTTCGTGAGCGCTGCCACAACCGCCGGGCCATCGCGCTCAATGAGCTCAACGCGAGCGGTGATGTCTGTGATGCCCATATCTATTACGCGGGTGAGGGCTGGCTCATTGCGCAGTGGTGCAAAGAAACGCTGGTACTCGCTCAGCTGCTGGCGCGAAGCGAGGATGTTGCCGGCATAGCGCGGGAAGTAGTCGAAGCTCTTGTCGCTACCGAAGTGTTCTTCAATCCACTGCCAATTATCTTGCAGCCATTGCCACGTAGCGTCACGTGCATCACGGTTGCGCAGCAAGTAAACAAACCAAAAGACGGTATCTTGGGTGCGAACTGTCTCGGTATCCATCATGAGAGCAAGGAGCTTGCGAATACTTGCGGCGTCGCGCGTACTTGTCACGGCGCTGGCGATATCTTGGCGTAGGTCGCTGCTGGCTGTTGCCCGATAGTGTGCCAGAAGCTCATCGATCAGCAGCTGAGGCTGCTGGCTGTGGCGGACAACACTACTGGCAATCAGGCTGCGCAGCTCGCTATCGAGAGTCAACAGGTCACCCGCTGCATAGCGCTGCTGCGCCTCGGCAATCACCGTGGGTTGCTCGCTGTAGAGCATGTGCGCGATGATCATTGAGCGGAGCTTGGTGTCGTTCTCTGGCTCATCGGCGCGTGCGCTCCAGCCAAGGCGGTCATAACTTTGCTGAGCGAGCTGGCCCACGAACTGCCGCAGTGCTTGCTCGGCAGCGCTATGCGGCTCAACGAAGAGCTTGAGGTGGGCAACCACTGACGACATTACGCTCCAAACATGCTCATCTGTCTCATTGCGGTAAGCGTCAAGGAGGGTGAGTAAGCTGGCGCTCGATACGCGGCCACTCCGAGTTAGCAACAGCTGTTGGGTGAGCAAGAGTGAGCGATCGACGACAGATAGCTCACCGCGCCGCACTTGGCCAAGCAAACGCTCTAGTAGTATGTCATCATACTGCGTAATGAAGTGCGAGACATTGCCGTGATTGAGAAGGACTGGCTCATCCAGACTGTGCTCTACTACTGTGCGCTGCGTGGTAAACAGTGCCGGTATAGCTGGTGATGAGCTATGGAGGGGGATCTGCCAGGTAGTGTCATCGGCCGCGTGTGGGCCAATAAAGAAGCGTTGCTGCTCGAGCACTAGCTGTGAGCCGCTGAGCGAAGCCGTGACAACTGGGTAGCCAGGAGTGCGGATCCAGTGGTTCATAAGTGCAGCAACATCGCGCCCGCTGGCTTGACTCAGCGCGTGCCATAGGTCATCACCCTCGGCATTGCTATAGGCGTGGGTGGCAAAGTACGCCTGTAGGCCAGCACGAAAGGCGGCTTCGCCCAGCCAATGCATGAGCATGTAGAGGAGGCGTCCACCCTTGGCATAGACAATCGCCCCGTCAAAGAGCGTACTAATTTCATCTGGATGATGAACAGCTGTTTGGACTGGTTGCACGCCATCAATCGCATCACGGCCAAAGGCCAGCGCACCCTCGTGGTTGCAAAAGTCTGTCCACACGTGCCACTCGGGGTGGATGGCATCGACCGCCAGGTATTCCATCATGTTGGCAAAGCTCTCGTTAAGCCAGAGATTATCCCACCACTTCATCGTGACGAGGTTACCAAACCACTGGTGGCTGAGCTCGTGGCTAATGACGGTGGCAATGTATTGCTTATCGGCAATGGTTGTCGTGGTTGGATCGGCTAGCAGGGCAGACTCACGGTAGGTGATGAGCCCCCAGTTCTCCATTGCACCGCTGCTAAAATCTGGTACTGCAACGTGATCGGATTTCGGTAAGGGGTAGGGCGTGTCGAAGTATTCATTAAAGAACTCAATTGAGCGGATGGCGTGCTCAAGAGCGAAATCAAGGCTCGCAGGGGCTTGCGCCGGCGTAGCCCAGACGGACACCTCTACGCCGTCTTTCGTCTGACCAGTGATGTGCTGCAACTCACCCATCACGAGAGCCACGAGGTAGGTACTCATGCGCGGTGTCTGGGCAAAGGTAGTGGTGAGTCGACCATCTGCTTCCTGCTGCGACTGGACGGGCATATTGCCAAGCACCATGATGCCTGGCTCAGTCGTGACGGTTATGTCGAAGGTCGCTTTGGCGGCAGGCTCATCAATACACGGGAATACCTCGCGCGCATGATGACTCTCGAACTGCGTCATAAGCAATTCTTTCTTCGCACCGTCGTGCTGATAATAACAGGGGTAGAGACCATGGAGTGAGTCAGTGATTGTTGCTTCATACGCGAGGGTGATGGTATGAGTGCCAGCACTCAGCGTTGGCAGGTGTAGCGAGATCTCGTCCTTATTATGCTCCACAGAGGCCGGCTGGCCGTCGATCGTCGCGCTGGTGATCGTGAGGTCTTTGGCGTGTAATTTAATTGGCGTATTGGCCTGCGTTGTCTCGCCAGTGATCGTCACCTGCCCTGTGAAGTGCCGCTGCTGGCGATCGATATCCAGCGCCAGCTGATAGTGAGTTGGTATAAAAAAGTCGATGAGATGAGTAACCTGTTGCATAAAACTAGTATACCGGAATGTGCACGAGCCTACCAAAAATTGACCCTATGCTATGATATAACTATGGAATATCGTCGTCGCCGCGTCATAACGATGTTTTTGCTCGCTGGCATTATCATTATTGCGCTCGCGATATATGCAGCGTGGCAGTTGGCGCAATCAAGTCACTCGCCACAGGGTAATGGCGAGGCATTGGCAGCACTGGAGGCATTGCCCGTTAAGGGCCGTGCGCCCAAGACTGGGTATGCGCGTAGCCAATTTGGTGCGGGCTGGGCAACGACGAGTGGCTGCGATACGCGCAATATCATCCTCGCACGCGACCTCAAGCAGGCAGTGGTGAGCGGCAATTGCAAAGTAGCGAGTGGCCAGCTCGACGACCCATACACAGGCAAGCGCATCACCTTCCAGCGAGGGAGCGGCACGAGCACTGCGGTGCAGATCGATCACGTTGTTGCTCTCAGTAATGCTTGGCAAACCGGTGCACAGCAGCTCAGTAGCGAGCAGCGGCAGCAGCTTGCTAATGATCCACTTGAGCTTCTGGCGGTTGATGGCCCGGCCAACCAGCAAAAGGGTGATGGCGATGCTGCGACGTGGCTGCCCAGCCATAAGCCGTTTCGCTGCCAGTATGTTGCCCGGCAAATTGCCGTCAAACGTAAATATCACCTCTGGGTCACCACAGGCGAAAAAGCCGCCATACAGCGCGTCCTCGCTACGTGTCCTGGGCAGGGAGTACCTGGCTAATGCAGCCAAAGCTTATTGTATTCGACCTCAATCACACCTTGATTCGCGACAACTCGTGGCGCAATCTCAATCTCGCCATGGGCATCACACCAGAAGAAGATGCTGCCTTGATGGTGCGTGCTGCTCAAGGCGAGATAACTGATGCCGAAGGCCAAGCCTGGCTGTTGCAGCGGTATCGGCAACGAGGTGACTGCCGTCGCGTGGTGGTGCGGCGCATCCTCAGCCAATATACCTACATACCGCACGCCCAGATGGTTGTTGCAGCGCTTCAAGCGCGGGGTTACCGCGTGGCTATTAACTCTGGTGCGATGGATATCTTGGTAGGCATGGTAGCAGAGCAGCTTGGCGTCGCACTTTGGCGCGCGAGCAATCATTTTATCTTTGATGATCAAGACATGCTGTGCCAGATTGATGCACCAGATAACGATGCGGTGGCTAAGGTAGAGCAACTCCGTCAGTTAGCTGCCGAGCAGCAGGTCTCGCTGGGTGACTGCTTGGTCGTAGGCGATGGAGCGAACGACGTACCGCTCTTTACAGTGACAGGCAATGGGGTAACCTTTGCTGGCTCACCCGCTGCTAGGTACGCACGATGGGTTATCGCTGATCTCCGTGATATGTTGACGATTGTTGAATAAGAACCCCCGCCATTCCATTTGACATCCTTCGCGCTATCCGCTACACTGATGGGTAGATATCCGGCCGGCAGGTCGGAGTTTTTCATAGAAAGGAGTATATAATATGGAAGACCTTAATATTAAGCAGCTTACGTTAGCCTTGCGCACGATCGCTGACGAAAAGAATTTGCCTGAGGAAACTGTCCTGGGTGTGATCGAGCAAGCAATTGCTGCCGCCTGGCGCCGCGACAATGGCGAGCGCGACCAAAACGTTCGGGCAGAGCTCAATCTCAACGACGGCACTGCCAAGGTATTCGTCATTCGTGAGATCGTTGAGGAAGTTAACTTCCCATCGACAGAGGTCAGCCTAGAAGAAGCACGGGTAGCAAACCCCGATGCCGAGCTGGGCGGTACCGTTGAGGAGACGCACAATGTGACGAGCTTTGGTCGTGTGGCGGCTCAGACCGCTAAGCAGGTGGTGTTGCAGCGCCTGCGCGAGGCTGAGCGCGAGGTAGTGCTGGCGGAGTTTGAGGATAAGATTGGTACCGTTGTGACGGGTATTGTCCAGCGGGTTGAGCCGCGCGTCGTGCGCGTTGAACTGGGCAAGGCAACTGGCATCTTACCGCAAAGCGAACAGATCCAAGGTGAGCGCTACGTGCCAGGCAGCCGCATTAAAGTATTTATCAAGGATATCGAGCGCGACAATCGTGGCCCGCAGCTCATTCTTAGTCGCGGCAACGAAGCCTTCATTGAGTATCTCTTCCGCCAGGAGGTGCCAGAGCTCGAGACAGGGGCAGTTGAGATTAAGGGGATCGCCCGCGAGGCAGGTCGCCGCACTAAGCTGGCTGTTCTGAGCACCGTGCCAGGGATCGACCCTGTTGGTACCTTTGTTGGTGGGCATGGCACACGGGTCAATGCCGTTGTTAATGAGATTGGTGACCAAGAAAAGATCGATATCATTATGTACGACGAAAACACCGATACGTACATTCGCAACGCCCTCAGCCCTGCCGAGGTAGTGCGAGTTGAGATCGACCGCGAGCACAAGCACGCCAAGGTATATGTGACGGAAGACCAGCAATCGATCGCGATTGGCCGCAGCGGGCAAAATGTTCGCCTGGCGAGCCGCCTTACCGGCTTTGAGCTTGATATCGAGACAGCAGCAAGCCAACCGGCTGAGCGCAAGCCACGCAAGAATATCGAGGATGATCTCTTTAGCGCCATTGAAAACCAAGCGTAAAATTGCAAAGCGCTGCGACACGCCAACCCTGCTCATAATAGAGTAGGGTTTTGTGTATTATTAGCACTCCACCTTGACGAGTGCTAATAAGCAGCGTATACTGAGTAGGGTGGCTTTTTGGCCACAGATTTTGGAGGACGACATGGAAGATGATTTTGCAGATTTTATTAGCCATTTGAGTGATGATGCTCGCCTGAGCGTCCAGTATGCTGATGCAATTGCCCGTGGGTATGGCAACCCCTATATCGGTACCGAGCACTTACTGCTTGGTATTCTGAGCCAAAGTGCCAGCCTCGGTACCAAGGTACTCGCCGATGCTGGTATTACGCTGCGCCGGGCGGAGGATTCACTTCACCTGCAGCCGCTCAAGAATATTACGGTACGGACTGGTGGGGCAACTGGCCTGTCTGAGACGGCTCTATTGACACTTCGGATGGGGTGGGAAATCGCGAAGGAATATGAGCATGATGAGCTCGGTACAGAGCATATTCTTTATAGCTTGCTCAAGCAAAATAACGCCCGCGCAACTGTATTGCTACGCGAAATGGGGGTAGATACCGAGGCGATCGTCCGCAACCTCGAAGCCCACTTTGATGATATGCGCGAAGAGAGCCATGGTGGCACGAGCACCCGCACCGACACGAAGCGGCGGCCAATGCCGCGCGGTGGCAGTGCCCTCAGCAAATACAGCATTGACCTAACCGCCAAGGCAGCCGATGGTGAACTTGATACTGTGGTAGGGCGAGCACGCGAGACTGAGCGCCTCGTGACAATCCTCAGCCGTCGCACCAAGAATAACCCTGTTTTGCTGGGTGAGCCAGGGGTAGGTAAGACGGCTATCGTTGAAGGCCTCGCGCAGCGGATTGTCCGCGAGGATGTGCCAGATAATTTGCTCGACAAGCGAGTGGTTATGCTCGATATGACGGCAATTGTGGCTGGTACTAAGTACCGTGGGCAGTTCGAGGAGCGGCTGACGGCACTGATCCGCGAGATTACCAAGCAGGGCAATATCATTGCCTTCATCGATGAATTACACATGCTTGTAGGAGCTGGCTCAGCAGAGGGCGGAGCAATGGACGCAGCTAATATCCTCAAGCCGGCGCTAGCCCGAGGTGAGTTGCACCTCATCGGTGCGACGACGCTGGAGGAATATCGCAAGCATATCGAGAAAGACAGCGCACTGGAGCGTCGCTTCCAGACAGTGCTCGTTAAGGAGCCAAGCGTGAAGGATACGGTAGCAATCCTTAAGGGGCTTCGCAGCTACTATGAGAAACATCACGGGGTGAAGATCAGCGATGAGGTGATCGAGTCAGTGGTATATATGAGTGACCGCTATGTAGCTGATCGCTTTATGCCTGATAAGGCGATTGATGTGATTGATGAAGCAGCAGCGCTAGTACGCGTTAAGAAGGGACATAAGCCAAGCAAGCAGCGTGAGTATGTCCGCGAGCTCAAGGCGCTCAACGAGAAGATGGAAGACGCCGTGGCAGCAGAAGACTACGAGCGTGCTGCTCTCTATAAGCAGCGCATTAGCCAATTGACTGACCAACTCGAGCAGGCCCGCCGCGAGCAAGGTCGCAAAACTCCACTAGTACTCACCGAGGATCATATTGCTCATGCTATTGCTGTGATGACACACATCCCGGTCGAGAAAGTCCGCACAAGTGAGGCGAAGCTCCTGCGTAATCTCGAGAAACACCTTGGGAAATATCTGATTGGCCAGGAAGAAGCAGTTAGCAAAGTGGCTCGGGCTATTCGGCGCAGTCGTAGTGGGGTGGCGAGCAGCCAGCGGCCGATCGGTAGCTTTGTCTTTATGGGGCCAACCGGTGTCGGCAAGACCGAGCTGGCGCGCGTGCTTGCTCGTGAGGTGTTTGGCTCGGATGATGCACTGATTAAGATCGATATGAGTGAGTTTGGCGAGAAGCATACCGCGAGCCGACTTGTTGGTGCGCCTGCTGGCTATGTAGGCTACGACGATGGCGGCAAATTGACAGATAAGGTGCGGCGTCAACCCTATAGTGTGGTGTTGTTTGATGAAATCGAAAAGGCTCACCCCGATATCTTCCAGATGTTGCTGCAGCTCCTTGAAGATGGCACACTGACTGACTCGACCGGCCGTGTTGTGAGCTTCCGTAACACGATCATCATTCTTACCAGCAATCTCGGTGCAGATAAAATGCAGCACAATCGCAGCCTCGGCTTCCAGGCCAAACTAGCCGACGAGGACGATACAGCACAGCAGCAGCGACGCAATGAGTCATATACTCGTGAGGCACTGGAGCGATTCATGCGGCCGGAGCTAATCAATCGGTTTGATGCAATCATTACCTTCCGCCCACTTACTAAGCCAGAGGTTGGGAAGATATTTGACTTGCAGATTGCCGAGCTTAATCGGCGTTTGGCTCGTCAGAGCCTCGCCGTTAAGGTGTTGCCAGCGGCAAAGCGACGGTTGATCGCTCAGGGCTACAGTCGCACCTTTGGGGCGCGGCCGTTGCGGCGCACGATTGAGGACGAGCTGGAACATCGCCTTGCAGAGGGAATTCTGGCTCGTCACTACGCCAAAGGGTCGGTCTTGACAGTTGGAGTACGAAAAGGGGAGCTGACGATTGACGCACGTAGCGAAAAGGCCTAAGCGCCTCCTCTCAACACTGGTCGGTCTGGTGATGATCGGTGGTATGGCCTGGGCTGGGCTGACCTATGGCCCGGAACTATACGATGCTGCAGTGGCGAGCCGGTACCAGCCCGATAGTGCAATGCAAGCGGTGATTGATCAGCTTGAGCTGACCGATAAAGGTCGGCAGCTGCTCTATGCGAGTCAGCCACAATTGCAGGACAAGGCTGAGTTTAACAAAAGCTGCAAATCGACTGAGCGCACAGCAGCTATCCTTGGTTGCTACCACCTGCGCCGGATTTACGTCTACAATGTACAGAATCAAGAACTGACTAACGCCGAACCCGTCACGACAGCACACGAGTTATTACATGCCGCATATGAGCGGCTTAGCTCAAGCGAACGACAGCGGATCGACAAGCTTATCGAAGCAGAGTACGCCAAGATCAAGACCAATCCGGTCATTGCCTCAATGGTGAAGTATTATGATCAGGCCGAGCCAGGCGAGCGTAATAATGAGCTTCATTCTATTATTGGCACGCAGATTGGTACAATCAACAGCGAGCTAGAGCAGCACTATAGTCGGTATTTTCGTAACCGTGCGGCGATCGTCGCACGCAGTGATGCTTACCAAGCTGTCTTTGACAAGGTCGACCAAGAAGCTAAAGCGCTCAGCAAGGCAATCAACCAAGAAGCTACCCAGCTCCCCACCGACCAAGCACAGTACAAAGAGATGGCTGAGCAGCTTTCGGCTGATATTAAGGTATTTAATGCGAGAGCCCAAAATGGTGGCTTCCGCGATGATGCATCATTCCAGGCAGCACGTAAGAAGCTCTTGGCACGTCAACGATCGCTTGAGGCACAGCGGCTAGCGATTAATCAGCGCGTTGAGATATATAATGCGAAGATCACTCGGCTCAATGCCTTGTCGGTACGCGCTAATGAGCTGAACCAAAGCATTAATGGCATTGAGCAACCTAAGGAGCAAGTGTAATGGCACGAGCTCGCACGGTGTTTGTTTGCCAGCAGTGTGGTGCGCGCTCACCAAAATGGACCGGTAAGTGTGAACAATGCGGCCAGTGGAATAGCCTCGTTGAGGAAGCGCCAGCTCCAATGGGTAAATCGGCCGTGGCACGGAGCGCTGGCCAAGGTACGTTGCTACAGCCGCGGCCAATCACTGCTGCAAGCCAGGATGAGCCAGCAGCTCGGCTTGCAACGGGCATTGCCGATCTTGATGCAGTGCTGGGTGGTGGTATTTTGCCGGGTGGTGTGCTGCTTCTGGCGGGGCAACCGGGTATGGGCAAGAGCACTCTCTTGCTCCAGGTCGCGCATGCGGTTGCTCGGCAGCAAGCAGTGCTCTATATCAGTGGTGAGGAGTCGGCTGGGCAGGTGGCGCTGCGGGCGACGCGACTGGGTGCCGACCAGCACGAGGCATTGTCGTTTGCAGCGAGCACAAGTGCTGATGATATTGCGGCTACCATCCGTACCGGCCAATACCAGCTGGTAATTGTCGATTCGATTCAGACGCTGAGTCTGGCTGAGATCACTAGTGCACCAGGCACCGTAAGCCAGATTACTAACGCCAGCAACGTTATCATTCAAGCGGCCAAGCAATCAGGGACGGCGGTAGTGCTGGTGGGCCATGTGACGAAGGAAGGGTCGATCGCGGGGCCCAAGGTACTTGAGCATCTCGTGGATGTGGTGCTGCAGTTTGAGGGCGATCGCTACGGCGGCTTTAAAGTGGTGCGGGCCATCAAGAACCGCTATGGTAGCACGAATGAGGCAGCGATTTTTGCTATGGGTGAGCACGGCCTGACAGTGGTAGAGAACCCCTCAGCTGCGCTGCTTGCCGAACGCCAAAATGCCGATGGATCGGTGGTACTGGCTACACTTGAGGGCAACCGCCCCATCCTTGTCGAGATCCAAGCACTTGTCAATCCAACCCATTTCGGGTATCCTAAGAGGACAGCCAGCGGATTTGATCTCAACCGACTCAACCTTTTGATCGCTGTCCTCGAGCGGCGCACCAAATTGCAATTATCCGATAAAGATATCTACATCAACGTTGTCGGTGGACTCAAACTGGCTGATCGGGCGGCCGACTTAGCCGTCGTCATGGCAATTGCCAGTGCTGCTGCTGGTCGACGCCTTGATGATGGCGTAGTAGTGTTTGGCGAGGTGGGCCTTGGCGGTGAAGTGCGCAGTACCCAAGCGGCCGAGCGGCGCATTGCTGAGGCGCAAAAACTCGGCTTCACCAAAGCGATTGCCCCGCATTCTGGCCTTAAGACGCCCTTCATCCATGATGTGCGCGATATCCGCAGTGCACTCATTACTTACCTAAAAACATAACAAAAGGAACAACATGCAATTATCTACTCTTGTGTTGCTTATCATCACACTGATTATTCTTGGCGAAGTCAGTTATCTCCTGGCTCGGCTGCCGCGTAACACACTCAAGACGAAAGGGCGAGCGCTGTTAGTCGATACGTCGGTGCTAATGGATGGTCGCATTACGGCCGTTGCCAAGACAGGATTTATTGGTGACACGCTGGTGATCCCCCGTAGTGTGGTGGGTGAGCTGCAATTTCTGGCAGATCATGCAGACAGCGACAAGCGAGCTCGCGCTCGTTATGGCCTTGACGTCGTGACGGAATTGCAGGCGATGGACGAAGTTGAGGTAGAACTCTTGCAGGATGGCAGCAAAGCACGCGAGGGAGTTGATGAGCGATTGCTAAGCCTAGCTAAGCAGCATGGCGCATGGCTGCTCACAATCGATTATAATCTCAATAAAGTCGCCGCCGTGGAAGGGATTGGCGTACTCAACATGAATGAGCTGGCGCAAAGTATCCGGATGGCACATTTACCTGGTGAGCACCTGACGCTGGCACTTCTTCAGAAGGGGCAGGATGCTCATCAGGCGGTTGGGCACTTGCCAGATGGCACGATGGTGGTCGTGGAGCAAGCCAGCAGCCAGCTGGGCCGCACCTGTGAAGTAGAGATTATTCGAAACCTTCAGACCGCTGCAGGTAAGATGATCTTTGCCAAGCTCGTCAAAAAGCCAGTAGTTCAGCCAGCCAAAGCGCGCTCAGCTGAAGCATCATCAGGAAAAGCAGTAGCGCAAGAAGAGTCGGCTACTCAACCATCTACTCAACCCAAATCAGCAAAGACTTCGCGCTCTCGCCAACCAGCGCGGGCCCGCACTACCACAGCTCCAGCAGAAAAAACAGATAAGAAACATGACCAGCCAGCCTCAAGTCAGCCTCAGCGAACGGCGCGTGTGGCTCATGAGAAAACAAAGCCAGCAGAGCAACCACAACCAAAGCAGCTAGCCAAGCGTACCTCTCGCGCGCGAGCCGCTACAACTCCGAAGTCTCCGCAGGCTGCTTCATCCCTTCAATCTAGGCATACCAAGCAATCAACAACGAGCCGCACCTCACAAGCGACCACGCAAGCTACCTCCAAGAAACGAACCGCTCGCTCGTCATCACGTCGCCGTGTTGACCACGAAGCGGCGCTGCTTGATTTGGTAAAAAAGCAGACGGATTAGCGTCGTTGCGAAGCTAGCAGATAGTAAAGAGATATTGTTTAATTTTTGATACGTGATTCTCAGAGTGTTATACTGATGGTAGTAATGCCATGAAAGGGGAAGCAATTATGCATACCTATCGAGACTTTCTCACCACCACTCTCACTGCTGCCGCGGAGATTGCAGCTGCGAACTTTGGCAACCTCTCTCACTCGGTCAAGGCGGGAGATCGCAATCAAGTCCTGACAGAGACTGACCTAGAGATCGGTCATTTCCTGACAGATGCAATCCGCACAGTATACCCTGATCATAATATTATCGATGAGGAGCTGGGCTGTGTCGATAACAGGTCGCGCTACACCTGGGTGGTTGACCCGATCGATGGGACGAGCAACTTTGCGGTGGGACTACCACAGTATGGCATTATGCTGGGGCTGCTCGATCACGACACACCAGTGGCTGGTGGAATAGCCCTGCCTGCTTTTGGCGAGCTCTACGTTGCGACTAAGGGTGCGGGTGCCTGGTGTAATGGCCAGAAGATCCATGTCTCGCGCGAATCCGACCTTGCCAATAGTCTTGTCGCGTATGGTATTGACGGCCACCCTGAGGATCCAGCCCGAACGAAGCGCGAGGCTGAGCTACTTGGCACCATCATCCTCTCGATCCGTAATCTTCGCTCGTCTAATAGTGTCGTCGACCAAGCAATGGTTGCGAAGGGTGCCTATGGTGCCTGCGCCAACCAAACAAGCAAGATCTGGGACAACGTCGCTCAGCAGATCATCATTGAGGAAGCAGGCGGCGTCTATACCGATATTGCTGGTAACCCCATGGATTACTACGACGCCCTGAACCGCTCTCACGAGAACTTCACCTGGCTGGCGGGAGCGCCGGAGTTGCATCGGCAGTTGGTGAGGGTGGTGAAGCCTTTATTGACTGCCGCATAGCCCTCACTTTCTTATGTGACTGTAAATCCTAATTTGGCTATATCTCAAATAGGCTAGAGTTATTATCTGGACCACAATATTAGACACGTCATACTCTCATCTTAGACCTTAAACCGCTGTATTCTCATTGCAAAATAAGTCTTATGTCATAAGTGGCTACATACTACTCGAACAAAGGCAGTGCAATTCTGAGCATAGCAACAAATCCTCCATTATGAAAAATCCTGCAGCTGTAGGTGCAGGGTATTATAACTATTCTCTGTTAAAGATGCACTAGCTCGTCCGTTGGCCGTGAGCGGTGTTTTTGTCACTGTAGTATACGCTGTCTGTCAATGTGGCAGTCACGGTGAAGTTTTTACCAGCAGAGGAGGGGATAGAGACGTTGGTATCGCCATCACTATTAACCTGGCGCGTACCAACGAGCTGGTCACCTACCTTCACCTCTAACTGTTGGAGTGGGTGACTACCCTGCCGGTAGTATACCGTCGCCGATTGCCCACTCGAGCTTACGGCGACGGAAACACTTGGCTTGGAGTCGGTACAGCGATGAGTATCGTCGTTACTGGCTGCATCATAGCCATCTTGAGCCGAAACAGTCTCTTTGCCTGACGAGTCTTTTGACCGAGTAACAGGGATATCCACACGAGCTGACTCTGGTGTACAGTTTGTGGCCTTTTTCTTAGACACTCGGTCGAATGACATTGTATTGCTGCTGCGGTTAGAGTTTTTGTTGTAATACGATGGATAGATCTCGTTGTTGATCCGCTGGATACCGCTTGGTGCAGAAAACCAGTCGCTGTACGATGCTTTGTGTTGGCTAACGTAATATTGCGTCGCATCGGCCATGGTGTAGTCGAGTAGCATAGCGGGGATGAGCGAGTTACCGTTGCGGAGCGGTGACGTATCAGAGTTGCCCAGCCAAACAGCCATCGACAGCGCTGGGGTGTAGCCGACTGTCCAAATATCCTTCGCTACTACTTTGCCATTGATCTCGGAGTTTGATGTACCAGTCTTGACGGCGGTTTTCGCCTTGAGGCGATTCATTTGTGGCATGTAGTCTTGCCCACCACCAAGGTTTGCCCGTGCACTCGAGTCGCCAAGGATATCGTTGACGATATAGGCAGCTTGCTGGTCGATCACCTGCTTGGTAGAGGCTGTGTACTGCTTAAGGACTTGGCCAGTACTATTGGTTACTTTGAGAACGGTTGATTGCGGAGTGTAGGTACCCATCCGCGCCAAAGATGCAATGGCATTGACGTGATCGACAAGGCGCGTACCACAGCTGCCGATGGCGCTCGATAGGCCAGCTTGGGCATCTGCGCCCTGGGTGCAGTAAGCACTGTCGCCCATCTCGCGAATGGTCTGCCAGGTACTGCCGCGCCTATTGCGCTCGTTCTCTTGCATAGCTTTGATGGCGGGGATGTTGCGTGAGCGAGCGAGAGCTTGGCGGAGGTTAATGTTGTTTTGGAACTTACCATCGGCGTTTTGTGGCGTCCAGCTACCAAAGCTGATCTTTGAGTCGGACAGGACAGAACCACTCCCGTAGTTGGTCTTGCCATTGCCCTTGTTTTGGAAGAGCTGAGCGTAGACCAGTGGCTTGATAGATGAACCAGGTTGGATAAAGGCGGTGGCGGCATTGTCTTGCCCATAACCAGCATGGTTAAAGCCACGGCTCCCGACCAGTGCGATTATCTGACCAGATTTATTATCTTCGATAGCGGCTGCGCCATTGGTAAAGCCAGCATAGGTTGCGCAGTTGGTATTACCACAGTTGGAGTTCGTGAGTTTGCCATTAAACATACTCTCCATTCGGCCCTCAAGCTTACCTTGAAGTGTTGAGTCAAGCGTGGTCGTAACGGTGAGGCCGCCTTTGCCGACTGTTGACTTACCCAGCTCTTTTTCGAGCTGGTCGCGCACCATTAGCACAAAGTGAGGTGCTTTGATATCGGCCAATTGGTCGGCCATTGGTTTGATCGTATCAAGAACAGCTACCTTCTTAGCTTCTGCTGCTTGTGCTTTAGTGATGTAATTCATCTCTACCATACTATCAAGCACCTTGTGTTGGCGAGCGATGAGAGCGGTATTGCCAGCGGTGTTGTATGGGTTGTAGAGCCCAGGACTGTTAGGAATGCCGGCAAGCAGTGCAGATTCGGCTAATGTTAGGTCTTTAGCTGGTTTTTGGAAGTAAGTGCGCGCAGCCGATTCAACACCATTGCGGCGGCCACCGTATGATGCTTCGTTGAGATAGAGATTCAGGATTTGATCTTTGTTGTACATACGCTCGACCTCAATCGAGAGGATCACCTCCTTGATTTTGCGTGGTATACCATCGAGGCCGCGTTTTTCGATTTCGCTCTTCTCGAAGAAGGCTTGCTTGACGAGCTGTTGGGTGAGCGTCGAGCCACCCTGTACGGCATTACCCTGTGAGTTGCTCAGAAATGCGCGAGAAATACCAGCCAGGCTAATACCGTGGTGGTTATAAAAATCACGGTCTTCCACGGCGATCGTTGCCTTCTTGACGTAGTCGCTAATCTGGTTGCCATCGACCACGAGCTTGTAGTCGCCACTACCTTTATCCTCCCAGAGGAGCTGGCCACTACGGTCGAGATATTTGGTAACAGTGGTCTGGACGCGTTTGTCTATCTCGCCTGGGCGAATTGCGTCGAGGTCTTTGCGATAGTAAGTGAAGAGCCCAGCGATAATAAGGGCGAGCACGAGAAAAAACCCACCAACTACCTTGAGAATGGCATAAGCCCCACGCTTGCTAAATAAAAATTGTGCCACTCGGCGTGGATGCATCCGATAGAGTAGCCGCTTGAGGGGCTGCTTAGGCAGGCTTGCCAAGTACTCCGCTCTGCGGCGGGCTTCGGCGTCTTTTTTGGTGCGGCGCTTGGCTGCAAGATTGGAGTAGACGCTAACTCGATGTGATAAATTATTTTTGACCACGATCTCTTATTCCTCTAACACGCAATATTCTTCTGCATTATAGCATTATGTGGGTGGGTAGGGCTAGTCTTTTCCTACGGCGCAGCCCCGCTACTTCACGCTATTTCGTGCTAAAATAAATAGCAATACACGAGCATAAGAAAGAGCAAGAGTGGAGGACACATGACCTTAGCAGAAGAATTAACCTGGCGCGGATTCATTAACCAAACGACGTTTGCCAATGTTAATGACATCAATGAACCACGCACTTTCTACATCGGCGTTGACCCGAGTGCACCGAGCATGACGATTGGCAACTTGGCCGTCATGATGCTGTGCCGGCACTTCATCGACCATGGACACACACCACTGCTGCTTGTGGGAGGCGCAACCGGCATGATTGGCGACCCAGACGGTAAAAAGCAAGAGCGTGACCTGCGCAATGCCGAGACGGTGGCGCGCAGCGTTAAGGGGTTGACGGCGCAATTTCGGCAGATATTTCGTGGCCAGGATTTTGCGGTAGTCAACAATGCCGATTGGTTTGCTCACGTTAATTATATCGATTTTTTGCACCAGATCGGTAAGCACGTGAGTATGACGCAGCTACTCGACCGCGATTTTGTGCAGCAACGGATCGGCGAAGGCGGGACAGGCATTAGCTATGGTGAATTTAGTTATGCATTGATTCAAGGTTATGACTTCTTGCATCTGTACCGCGAGAAGGGTGCGACGCTGCAATTGGCTGGTGCTGACCAATGGGGTAATAGCGTGACAGGCGTGTCGCTCATTCGCAAGCTCGAGGGTGGCGAAGCTCATGTCTTGACGGCGCCGCTGGTGATTAATAAGCAGACAGGAGTGAAATTTGGCAAGTCGGAAGGTGGTGCAGTTTGGCTTGACCCAGCACTGACAAGCCCATACAAATTCTACCAATTTTGGCTCAACTGCGATGACGAGACGAGCGAAGACTTGATCAAGATCTACACGTTGCTTGATCAAGCAACTATCGAAAGATTGATTGACACCCACCACACTAACCCCGGTGCGCGCACTCTGCAAAAGACGCTGGCGCGAGAAGTAACCGATATCGTCCACGGGCACGAACGTCGCGAGAGTGTGGAGCGAGTAACCAGTGTGCTCTTTGGTGACAATGACCTATCGACACTGCGCGAGGAAGATCTTGATGCGCTGGCTGACGAGATCCCGACTGTCTCGCCGCAGTCAGTGGTAGCAGCCCTAGTGGAGGCTGGTGTTTGCGCCAGCAATGGCGAAGCACGCCGCCTCATCAAAAACAATGCCATTAGCCTTGACGGTGCAAAAATCACCAGTGATCAACCAGCGACGAGTCCAAGCTTGATCAAAAAAGGCAAGAATAGCTTTGTGCTTGTGCGATAGACGGGTGTTCTCGATGGCTATGCTCGGCAGAATGGTAGCAACCGATCATTCGATTATGTATTTGTCATATTTTATGGTATGATAATGGCACATTAATTAGCTACAAGAGGAGAATTTGTCATGAAAAAATTGATTGCATTTGATCTAGACGATACGTTGGCAGTAACGAAGTCACCTGTGAGCGACCGGATGGCGGCTCTGCTGGGGCGCTTACTGGAGAAATATGATGTATGTGTCATCACTGGTGGAGACTTCAAGCAGATCCAAAAACAGGTGACCAGCCGCCTTGATGTATCGCCCGAGCTGCTGGGCAAGTTTCACGCTATGCCGACGTGTGGTACACGCTATTATCGTTTCGACCCACAGGCGAGTGAGTGGCAGCTGCAGTATGCCGAGGACTTGACGGATGAGCAAAAAGCGCAAATCGTGAGTGTGCTTGAGTCGACTGCACGAGAGATGGGGATCTGGTGCGAACACCCAGCGGGTGAGATTATCGAGGATCGCCAGAGCCAGATCACTATATCTGCCTTGGGTCAGCAGGCCACTCCTGAGGAAAAATACGCCTGGGCAGAGAAGTACAAGGATGTTCGGCCAGTCTACCGCGATAAGGTAGCGGCGCAGCTGCCTGGTCTCGAAGTGCGGATTGGCGGCACTACCAGCACCGACATTACCCGTCCTGGCATCGACAAAGCCTATGGAATGAAGAAGCTGCTTGAAGCTAATGGGCTAGAAAAAAGCGAAGTCCTCTTCTTTGGTGATAAGATCGAAGAAGGAGGCAACGACTACCCAGTCCGCGCGATGGGCATCGACAGCATTGCCGTCAATGGCTGGGAAACAACCGCCTATGCTCTAGATGGGGTTTTGGGCGTAACGGAGTAAAAGTCTTGGCTCTCACGCGCCGACCGATACGGTAAGGGCTTGCCACCCATAAAATACTCACCTGCAAATGGTGAGTATTTTATAGCAATGAGCACTCAATAAGCTTGCACTACCTATTTGCTAAGCTTCTTATAACAAAACCGCGCAAGCTCTGGTGCAATGGTGTCGTATGTCTTGCCAGCGAGCAGACCTCCAGCTTCGGAGAGTTCTACAACTCGTTTAGCTCATACACAAAATCGCCAGTATTCATAGAAAAGCAAAATACTTCATAGCTAGATGGCTTTTGTGAAGAACGTGAGGTAAGGTCGTAAAAAAGTTGCTCAAACGTGGTGGGTAATGCTCTAGGTGGCGTCCATCGACGCATTGCGCATTTACTCTGGGCAGTAGTGGCAGCGACAGCGATGCGACGCACCCGATCCGGCAACTTTTCATTTAGTGCCGGAATGCTGGTGTGTAAATTATCGAATAAACTCCAGTTGTTATCGCAATTATTGTGGCATATAGCGAAGGGCTGCTTTGTGGTGATAAGCTGATGAACTTGCTTAGATAAGTGTCCAACTACTATGCCGTATCGCCCGTCTTTTGCGGGTACTTCGCCGGAGGTTCCGTCCACTGTTGCATTTGAGACAACATGAGATGCAATACGTTGCGAGAAAAGGTCGCTTGCTGTAGTTGGCTGTGTTTGCAACGAGCGATGCAACCATACAAAAGTAACTATGAAAACCAGTAGTAACACCGTAATGATAATGCCAATAACGAAATGCTTAGACTTGGTGGTGTGTGAACTAGCTTCCATATATCTTAATACAAGTATACCACCTTGTCGCAATGATGGGTATGATACTACAATAGCTGTGGTATTTTCCCTTGTGATAGCTGTACGAGGGGTTTATCTCGGTTGCCTACATTCAGTGTAATCCACTAAAATACTCGCCACGATGGGCGAGCGTTCTTTGTTATCCAAAACCGTATCCCGGCCTATTTCGATTGGAGGTGGTTTAGATAAGAGTTTGTTTGGTGCGGATGAAAGGACTTGAACCTTCACGCCACGAGGGCACATGCTCCTAAGGCATGCGTGTCTACCAATTCCACCACATCCGCATAGCAAGGTTATTATACCAAATGAGCTGGTGTATCTGCAACCTTAGCTGCGTCCATCAGCTCGGCGGAAAAAGGTGAGGTGTGCGTTTCCATAACTACGATTGTCCACCACAACAATGTCGTTTGCTAATTTTGGCCCCTCACCTATTCCTGTATGTGATAATACCATAAATCCGCCTGGTTTGAGAAGGGCAAAAAGCCGGCTAACTGCTGCAAGCTGGAGATCGTGGTAGGGCGGGTCGGCAAAGATGATATCGAAGGCTTCGCCACGGTAGGTGCCAAGCCATGGGTCGACACCAGCTTTGACTGCAGTAGCAGATGAATCAGCACCGAGCGCTGCGATATTTTTGCAGAGGATGGTAAAGGCGAGGCGATCACGCTCGACAAACACTGCCTGGCGAGCTCCACGGCTCAACGCCTCTAGACCAACGGCACCAGTGCCAGCAAAGACATCGAGAACGCGGGCATCCTGCACTGCATCGCCAAGCGAATTAAACAGCGCATTGCGCACTCGCTCGCCCATGGGATGGGTACGGCGATTATCTGGTGCATCGAGCCAACGCCCGCCATAGCGTCCAGCAATTACTCGGACTTTCATAATGGATAAGCCTCGCATAGTGCACTGTACCACGCGAAGGTAACAGTGCGAATAATCTCTGGGATAAGCTCATTGCGCGTCTGCAAGGCTAAGCCCGCCGTCCAGCCATTACGCCAAAAAGTGTGATACATATCAAGTGCATACACCCGCTGCACTGCTCGCAAAAAGACCGCCTCCAGGCCAAGCTGCTCTGCCTCGGCTACCCACTCGGGCGATGGGCAGGTGTCTGCAAAACGGGCAGTGCGCATCGAGGCGGCCACACCAAGCTCAAAGAGAATATGCGTTGCAAAGACGCCTTTCGCTCCCCAGTATTCCCAGTTTTTGTTGATGGTATCGAGCCCCGTCGTCCCGTGAATGAAGTTCTTATCTAAGACGGTAAGGCGCTCCTCTTTGGGGCGACCCCAGAGTTCCTCGATTTTATCACTCAGCGGATAGTGATGAGCCGGCGTGAGGCCATCGACGATAGCGTGCGACATCCACGCTGCCTCAAAGGCGGCACGCACTGTGTTGTTTTGGCGTAGTGCTTGAACAAGATTGTAATGATGATCGAGAATCATAACGACGAGGTCGCGGTCGTCTGGCTTGGTAGGGTCGATGTAGTGCCAGGGTTCATCGACACTGGGGCTTTTGCGTTTGATACCGTCGGGACCATTATTGCCTTCGAAATGGAGAATGTCGCGCGAGCTCGGGAAGTGGAGAATGGCGACATGGTGGCTGCACATCTGGCCAAGGTCGCGCCGTGCGAGCTGGTCGATTCGCTGATGAACACCAACCAAGTGCCCCGACTGGTCTCGAAAGGTTGTTCCACTGTACATATCTCATATAGTATAGCAGATTTTGGCGTGGCTGAATCGTTACTATGGATGTGTTTTGTTGAGATTATCCACGTTTCGTTATTTTGATGGTATTCCATGCTACTCAGTGGAGTGTAGCGAGCTGATACTATGCGAGCAGGAGTGGCCTGATTGATTTTGCTTGTCTACCCGCTCTTGCGTTTCTTCTCCGAAAATACTACGTATACCTAGTATTCCTCATACTATATAGATTTGATGACTTTATGTAACAAACAGTAGCTGCATTTCATTAGATGAAATGATGAAAATTACTATAAGGAGAAGGTTTGGAATGTGGGCGAAATACTCTAAAATGACATTCTCAACCCTAAATGGGCGAGAATGGAGAGAATGAAAAAAGGTAGAATTAAAAATAGGTAAGATTACCTCAGCTTAATTAAGTGTCGTGAGTCGTTGATTGCGTTGCACGGCTGCCTGGAGCTCTGGGTAGTGTTCGAGTGAATCACCACTGGTGATAAAGGTTTGGGCTGCTTTTTGGGCTCGGGCGATTGCCTTGCTGTCGGCCAGGCTCGCAATGCGCAGATTGAGCGCGCCGTGCTGGGCTTTGCCGTAAATTTCGCCTGGGCCACGGAGCTGCATATCGACTTCTGCCAAGTGGAAGCCGTCGCTAGAAGCCTCCACCTCGCGCAGACGCTGGCTCGGCCTACTATGGTTATTAAGCAAAAGATAGCAGTAGCTCTGGCGTGTGCCACGTCCCACTCGGCCACGCAGCTGGTGGAGCTGGGCAAGACCAAATCGCTCAGCATCCTCGATCATCATTACTGTCGCATTTGGCACATCAACACCAACTTCTACTACTGTGGTACTCACGAGAATATCATACGCATGCTGGTGAAATTCTTGCATCACCCGTTCTTTGTCAGCAGGCTTCATCTTGCCGTGAAGCAAGCCAATTCGCCATCGGCCTAAGGTGCTGCTCTTGAGGTGGCGCACGGTTGCTTCAACACTGCGCGCGTCATTGTCGGGGTTGTCATCGATGAGGCTGCAGACGACATAGGCTTGGCTGCCGGCCTCGAGCTCCTTCGTGACGCGTTGGTATAGGGCTGGGCGCGAGGCGGGAGAAATAATTTTGGTGATGATCGGCTGGCGACCTGCCGGGCGCTGGCTAATAATGCTAATATCAAGCTCGCCATAGACGGTCAGGGCAAGGCTGCGGGGGATCGGTGTTGCTGTCATAGCAAGTAGGTGTGGCATATGGCCGGATTTATCAAGTAGCTTCTGGCGCTGCGTCACGCCAAAGCGATGCTGCTCGTCGATTATCACAAAGCCAAGCCGTGCAAAATTCACCGAGTCTTGGATGAGTGCGTGCGTTCCTACTACGACATCTATCTCGCCACGTGCAATTCGCTGCATAAGCTCACTACGCGTAGCACCGGTCACGCTGCCAGTCAGCAGCCCAACTTTGATGCCAAAGGGCGTAAGTAATGCATCGAGCGTGGCGGCGTGCTGACGGGCAAGAATCTCTGTTGGTGCCATCAAGGCGGTTTGGTAGCCAGTACTAGCAGCCTGACGAGCGGCCAGGCCAGCGACCACTGTTTTGCCACTACCCACGTCACCTTGGAGGAGGCGATTCATTGGTGTACTACGCTGAAAGTCTTGCAGGATATCCCAGGCTGCTCGGCGTTGATCGTCTGTGAGAGTAAAGGGTAGAGCATTCACAAATGACTTCACGATAGCTTGCTCAAATGGTATGACATAGCCCTGGAGCTGAGCATGCGCCTGGCGATTGAGCTGACTAGCAAGCAGCAAGCTAAAGAGTTCCTCAAAGGCAAAGCGCTGGCGTGCTCTTGCGACATCCTCTGATGTGGTAGGGAAATGCATCGCAAGCAGCGCCTCGCTCCGGCTCATTAAGCCTTCGCGTGCAACAATGTGTGAGGGGAGTGTCTCGGGCAGCATTGTTATCAGTGGCCGTAGCTCAGTGAGTAGTTTGCGCACTAGTTGGCTTTTGAGGCCGTGTACTGCGTGGTAGATGGGCAGCAGGTTGGTGTCATGATGAGCAAGCTCTTTGACACGCTCGGCACTTGGGTTGGTGAGTTGGTAGCGGCCATTCTTATACTCAAATTGTCCCCGAAAGTAACATTCATCCCCGCTCGCAAGCTGCTGCACTCGATACGGTTGGTTAAACCACACGGCGTTGAGCTTGCCCGAGCTATCTGCCAGTACTGCTGTGGTAATGCGGAGACCACGCCGCACCGTGCGCGTGCTGATTGATTCGCAGCGCGCCGTGATCGTCACATTGCCTGGTGTCAGCGTTGCGATTGAACTCGCCGCAGTAAAATCATCGTGCTTGCGTGGCAAAAACATGATGAGATCATTGACGGTCAAGAGCCCAGCCTGAGCCAGTTGCTCAGCTGTTTTTGGCCCAACGCCTTTGATCTGGGAGAGTTGTGTCGATAGATTCACTTTTTTATTGTACCGCACCTGGTGTAAATGCGCTGCCCTGTGCTATAGTATAAGCAGTAAGCTAACGGGGGAAATGTGAGTAAAATTGCAAATTATTTACGCAGTCATATTGCCGGGTCTGTTTCGACTCGGGCCGATTGGCGTGCGTCAGTCAGTGCAGATGCCGGTATTCTAGCTGCAACACCAGAACTTGTGGTAGTGCCACGCGTCGTGAGTGATATTCGCAAGATCACCCGTTTTGCCTGGCAAATGGCTGAGAAGGGCCACACGATACCAGTCGTCACACGCGGCGCTGGCTGTGGTGCGCTGGGTGGTGCCGTGGGGCAGGGGATATTGCTCGATACGGCAGCCCTTGACACAATCTTTGAATATGATAGCAAATCGCAGCGAGTTCGTGTCCAGCCAGGTGCACCAGCGCGCAGTGTAGCGGCAGCGCTGAGCATGCATGGTGCTGGTGTCGGGCCGCTGACTGGCCAGCGAGGTACAGTTGGCGGAGTCATTGCAGCTGGTGCACACGGAACACTGCTAAGCCGAGTGACCGATCCAGCCGAAGCGATTGACCAGATCGAGGTTGTGCTTGCCAATGGCGACGTCATGCAGACAGAGCGTCTCTCGCGGCGTGAGCTCAGCCGGCGCAAGGGTTTGCCTGGGTTTGAAGGGGATATTTATCGTGGTGTCGATGCGATTATTACTGATAATGCAGCGCTGATCGAGCAGATTAACCCCAATGATACGTCTGGTTATAGTGGTATTGCGCGGGTTAAGCAACCGGACGGGACGTTTGACCTTGGGCCGCTCTTTGTGGGGAGCGAGGGAACGCTAGGGATCATTGACGAGCTTATTCTCAAGACAGAATTCTTTAGCTTTCGCAAGACAATGGCAGCTCTGGTATTTCGGAATAGTAGCGAGGCTCAGGCGGCGATTGATGACATTGACGCACTCCAGCCGGCGCAGCTTAGCTATCTCGACGCAGCGATTTTTGAGCAGCTCCACCGCGATGGCAAGAAGTATGCTTTTTATGAGGAAGCTGCCCAGCAGTTTACGCCGCAGGCAGTTTTGCTCGTGACACTCGATGACTTTAACACTCGGACACGTGCTCGCAAACAGGCCAAGCTTGAGCAGCTGCAATCTGTGGGTGAGACGGTCGTCACTATCGCTGAAGATGACAGTGATGAAGATGTAGCGGCAGGGTTTGCTGCGCTCGATCAGTATCGCTGGCCCGATGCCGCGCATATTGGGGCACCGCGCTTGTTTGAGGGGTTCTATGTGCCACCGCAGCGCTTCGAAGAATTTGCTCGGGCGCTCATGCCGCTTGCTCGGGCGTTGCAGTTGCCGCTACCTCTTGCTGGCTACCCTAGCTTGAATCTCTACGGCGTCTATCCGCGCCTCTCGCTCCGCAAGGTGAGTGATAAGCAAAAGATTTTTAAGCTCTACGACGAGCTTACTAAGCTGCTTGCGCTATATGATGGCCATTTGGTGATGAGTGGTGGTGAGGGCCGGCTCAAAACGCGCTTCGTCCGTGCTACGCAAAACCCAGACCTTACAGCTCTCTACCAGCAAATCAAACAGCTTTTCGACCCTCACGGTATTCTTAATCCTGGTACAAAAACCACCCTGCAAGCCCGCACTATTACTGCAATGCTACGCAATGAATATACGGTGGATTGGCGATAAAGCTTTGCAGGGGAAGTGTATTTGCTATTTGTCGCAATTGATTTCTTTGTCGTGCCTCAATAAAATGGAGAAAGAAAGAGGCTAATGAATATGAGTGTTGATCATCGAATGATATCCCGTAACCCCGCCACCAACGAACCAATCTGGTCTGGAAATCTTGCGGATGACGATACAATCGCACAGGCTGTTTCTACCGCAACGCGTGCACAGCACACATGGGAGGCGACACCGCTTGATGCGCGCAAAGACATTATCCGCGCCTTTGCCGATCAAGTGACGACACATAGCGAAGATGCTGCACGCATTATTTCGCAGGATAATGGCAAGCCACTCTGGGAAGCACGCACTGAAGTCAAATCACTTGGTAATAAAGTACAGGCAGTCTTCGACGCCTATGATCAACAGGCTCAGACAGTTACGAAACAAGTCAATGGACGCCAGTCGGTGACGCGTTATCGACCTCATGGTGTTATGGCAGTGCTGGGGCCGTACAACTTCCCAATGAGCATGCCAAATAGCCATGTCATGCCTGCTCTTCTTGCTGGCAATACTGTGATTTTCAAACCAAGCGAGAAAGTGCCATATGCTGGTGAGTACTACGCGCAACTCTGGCAACAGGCTGGACTGCCAGATGGGGTGCTTCGGGTTATTCATGGTGATGGAGACGTAGCGCAAAAGCTCATTGCACACCCTCAGGTAAACGGCGTCCTTTTCATCGGTAGTCGAGCGGCTGGCGTGTCAATCGAAAAACAGCTTGCTGGTGCACCAGACAAGATCTGCGCCCTCGAGATGGGTGGCAATAGCCCACTTGTCATCTGGGACTATGATGATGTACGCCTCGCAGTGCACATTGCGGTGCAGTCTGGCTATATCTCAAGCGGCCAACGCTGCTCATCGGCGCGGCGGCTTATCGTCAATAGCGCGATTGCAGACGAGTTTATTCCTGCACTTCGTCAAGCGGTTGAGAGTATTGTCGTTGGTAATCAGTTTGATACCAATCCAACGCCTTTCATGGGTCCGTTGGTTGACTATGGGGCGGTTCGTCATTTCTTTGATAAGTACCATGCTGCCGTCTCAGCTGGCGCGCATGTTCTCGTTCCGGCTGAACCAATCCTGACGCTTGGTGACAACTTTGTCAGTCCTGGGTTGATCGATGTCACTGGTGTGCCCTTACCAGATGAAGAGATCTTTGGACCACTCCTTCAGGTGTCGACAGTTCAGACCCTGGCCGAAGCAATTACCCAAGCAAACGCAACACAGTTTGGTCTTGCTGCTGGCATCGTTACTTGTGAGCGTGCACAATACGAAACATTCTACCAGCAAACAAAGGCAGGCATCATCAACTGGAACCAGCCACTGACTGGTGCAACGACTGCGGCACCATTTGGTGGAGCGAAGGCTAGTGGCAATTACCGATCGGCTGGATTCCTGTCGGTTGACTACTGCTCATACCCATGCGCGTCAATTGAGGATGCGTCACCAGCGGTGCCAACGACGTTGCCGGCTGGGGTGGTGTATTAAATAACTAAAGTGAGTTGACATAGATAGTAAATGGTGTATGATAATGCCATGAAACAATCCTATCCTCTAGCACAACTGCGAAGTATCCTGCTCTATCTGTCAATCAGCTTACTAACATTGTGCGCGCTTCTCGGGATTCTTGCAGCACTATCACAAGAAGTTGATTGGCGAATCCTATTGACGACATTCTGTGCTGCAATCGCATCATTGATTGCCATGAGCAATATATCACGACTTGCCGATAACCGAATAGTTATAAAAATTCTATCTATCATATCAATTATCTTCAACGCCCAGTGGTTTGTTGGTGCGTTTGCCCTCCAGTGGAACCTCTATCGGATCCTTGGTTTTTGTCGGCCCTCTATCAGCACAAGGAATCGATACAATAGGCATTATAGCGAGGAATATAATTACGATTATAATGACTATACTAGCTATGATTACGAAGGTCGTGCTCAAGCACGAATATGCAGCGACTTCCTCTCAATTGCGACGAAACTTACACTCACAGCGTTAATTATTACACTACTCATTACATTAAGTACAAAGATTTTGTCATACGCCAACAAGAACTCTTTCATCATAGGAATAAAAATGATGACTGTTACTTGCGCCAGTCTTTTAAGTATGGCATGTTTGAGTATGGTATGGTTTAATGTGCGAGATACGTCAAGTACGCTACGTTTTTTGATAGTTTTTGGTATACTCACTGTATTTGGTTTAATAGTAACGCCTATTTTGGTACATCTAGAGAAGGTACAGCGCTACCTCCAACCTGCACAACCAAATACACTAGTACAGAATGAGCAGCAGCTTCGGCACGAGATTGAACGCCAGGTGCGGGCACAAATTGCTGCTGAGCAGCAAGCAGCAAAAGCGGAGGAACAAGCTCAAGTACCTCCCACAGCTTCGAATGAAGATGGTGCAATGCATGATGTGTAGCCTGATTGATGAGTTAACAATGGGTGATTGGTGTTGTAGATTGACGGCAACTCAATAATTCCCTATGATCAGATCATGCAAACAATTCGCCATAAATACCTGACTGTCATTCTCCTATCCCTTGTATTGGCAGTACTGTCGCTTGTCAGCAATATCTACTTTCCTCAAGAAATGGAAGGGCAGTTGCAGCTATACTCTTGTATCCGAAAGATATTTAGTAAGTTATTTAATGCAGGTGTTGTCTGGGCAGCGTTGCCATTCTTGGCAGGGTGGAGATCTCAAAGCTTGGTAAAAGCGGCGATCAGTGGCGCTGCTATTGCAGAACTCACACTACTACTGCATTACGGTATCGGCTATATTATTGGGGTGTATGGCTCCACAGTATTTATGGCAAATTCATTTTGGTTTATTGCTGCTCTTGTACTATGTGCACCACTGGGGATGTGCGGCTGGATTGCAGCTTTGCCAAAAAAGTCATCCCGTATATTCTGGTTCATCCTGCCGATCGGGGCAATTTTTGAGCCCTTTGTGACTCGAAAACTAATACCATACTCGATAGTGCGGCCATGGCCTGAAGTATATTCAGATTACATTAGCGGTGCTGTACTGTTGATTGTTGGTGTTGTTGGTATAATCCTTGTGAGATCAAGGCAGGAAAGTAATGAGCCTTAGAGTACTTATGGCTGTTTTACATTCCCTGATGGAGGATATATACAGCCAGGTGATGGCACTGTTGGATCAACAAAAACGGAGTAGGCGCTCACAACCCTCTTTTTAGGTTGAATAGCTTTCCTAAATTCTCCATAAAATGACGAGAGTTTAAAGACCGCCAGCAGCACAGCGGCGCATCTCGTTCATCCGTAGACTAACGGCGTATCAGTACGATGCTCGGTAACGTCGTCTGGTGGCAGTGCTCCAATACCTGCCACCCCTTGATATAAGCGATGGTTAATTGCTCTGGGTAATGTGCAATCCAATTGTGCAAAGAATGCTGCTTTACGCTCGTCGCTATCATATAGAGTGATAGTTGTGCCATACCCACGACGTTCATCAAGTTCATAAGCCAAAGCTTCGTTTTTGCCTGGGCTGAAATGGCTGATTGTCTGGAGCTCCCCGGTTGAGGGAGTATAATACTGTACAGTATTCTCTAGAAAAGGAATCTTTACTTGCTTTAGATCTGTCGCAACGACAATATATTCATTGAAGGTTATTCAGGGGTTGGTGTAGGCGTAGAGGGCTAGGGTGGCTGTGATAGTTTCTTTGAAGGTGTGCAGGGGGCGCCTGTAGTCGTGGGCCAGGATCTTCCAGGATTTGATGTGCGCGATGGTTCTCTCCACGACATACCGGATTTCATTTAGGGATTTGTTGGCCTGCTTCTGGGCCTTGGTGAGCTCACTGTTGGGAGGTTTCTTGTGGGGGGTGAGAACCCCGGTTCCGATGTAGCCTTTATCGGCGATGCAGCAGGAGGGGTCGATCTCCTCCAAGAGGCCGGAGGTGGTGATGGCCTTGGTGTCGTGGGTGGCCCCCGGTAGCGGGTCTGAGGCCCACCGCAGGCGCCCGGCGGGGCTGACCAGCACTTGCAGGCTCAGGCCGGTGCGCTTGTGCTTGCCCGACCACAGGTCCGTCCGATCCTTCCAGCTCCAGCACGGTAGGAGCGTACCGTCGATAATGTGCACGCCCCCATGGGGGACCTCCTCGACGGTCGCCAGCACAGGCCCCAAGACCCTGGAGATGATCCGGGTGACCACCGAGATCGCCCGCGAGATCGTCGGCTGTGACACCCCCATGATCTCGGCGATCGCCTCCTGGGAGGTGTTGGTGCGCAAATACATCAACGTCGCCCGCACCGCGGCCAGTGGGCCAAGAATTCTTGGCGCCAAGGAGATCTCAGTATCACCCAGCACCATTTCCACCAGGCAGCTCAACTGCGTTCTGTCCAGGCCTGTGATACCCTTACCCATGACGGCTCGTTCCTGAGAGGTTTCATGTAGCAATCTGATTCTCTCAGACCAACGAGCCGTCACCCATTCAACACACCGAACCCCTAAACCCCCATACACGCCCCTGAATAACCTTCACGGTATTCATTCAGAGGGACGGCAATTGGCATGATAGGATTCACTAGGTCTTCAGAGTGGTGATGCTGCACTTTGTCATGCATCCAAGATGTTGTTTTAAGATGGCGGTACGCCGATCGCACTAGTGAGGTCCACTCCTTGAGATATTTTTATAAGTGTTTTAGATCCTCTCAAGAGCAGGCTGCCGCCGAGTCTGGCATTATACCTCCTCAAATGGGCGCCACATCCCGTGTCTAACTATTCAACGGCATCGGTCACTTTTTACCGACTAAGCTATCTGCACCTATAGCTTTCGCAGAAGCCACAAGGCTTGGCCATCGCTCGATCAAGTAGCAGTAATCATAAAGACTGTCGAGGAGTTCTTTATCAATACTTTCACCTCCAAGCATAATATCATTAACCTGATATGAAATAATACCTTTCAATCTATCATTCGGCGCCTCTTCGTATGCATCCTTGAGAACCGATAGTGCACCCATCCTAACCTCTTTTAGACGATACTCACATTGCGCGATAGCTTCCTTAAATGAAGACACATAGGCCTCCGTATTAAGTGTTCCGTCTCGATAAAACCTATCGCGCGAAGCGTTTCGCACGGTATTTCCATGACTTCGCTATATGTGACCCATTTGAATATACTGAATATCTCTACGACGATAGGTAGCCCTTCCGGCAACAGACAAGGGGCGTTTTGGGTCATGTACGTGGCGTAGTTTCACCGAATGGTAGAGCACGGGAATCTGTAGTGAGCGCGCTAGGTCAAGAACCATATAGTCGCAGCCGATGGCCGGCCCTGGAACCTCAGGTAATTGAAAGCATAGATTGAATATGCCACAGCACTCCATCTCTATGTGCTTTCGGCTCCAGTCGTAATATGCCGATACAAACGACTCATTCGGCTCATCAATTAAGTACTCACAAGCCTCCTCCAGTACCTCATTTAAGGGAACACCTGGACGGCCTAATGCCTGGAACTTCGCGGCTGTAATAGGAGATACTTCAAACAGATCACGTCGATCTATGGTAGGGTCGCCGAACGTTCCAGTGCCGACAATGGAAATTGGCTCAGAATGATAGTTCGTACAGGAACCCTCTATTGGGTAGCATAATCCGCTCGTATCAACCCTTCCTAGTGCCTCCACTTCCATATCGAGCGCACTATAATGCATGCCGGTATCGTTATAAACATCGGAGTCTCGGCGAATCACTTTCGAGATGCCTAGAGCTGCACTCACTAGGTATGCAAGGTTAGGGTTTCTACCATAGGAAAATTTATTCTCCAGAAGAATCCTTCTTAGTCGTTCATCCTTTACTTTACCCGATTTCTGAAGAAGTCGTTCTATGAAGTACGATTGACCACGACGGTCCAGATGAATTATATCGATATCTTTTTGCCATCGTTTGAGTAGTTCGGCATGAGCAATCGAATCTTCCTGAGAAACTAGATTTTCTAGTAAAACGAAATGTTTATCTGAAGGCGTGAGTGTCGAGTTATGAACAAGATTACGAAGATGTCCTTCGATAGCTTTTTCAGCCCTACGATGGGTAGGAACATAGACCACGACACCAGTACTAGAAAGCATAACTAACCACCATTCAAAGTTTTTACATATTGTGGATCCATCTCTGATTTCAGTACCCACCCAAACAAAACACCACTTTTCGGTAGAACCCAGTCATCTAAACTCACCTCAATCGTTTTCACCGCATCATTCATATTAGGGTATCTAACGGCAGGCTTCTTTATCGTACAAAAGAAATCAAACACGTTTACTCTTCCTATATCGACACTATCGTAGTTAAAATTAACTCGCATGCCTCGCGTAGGGAAAGGAACGACATACTCATAAACATGAGCAGTGCTTTCAAGCATGGTCGAGTAGGTATAGCTGATGAGGACATCATTCCCGCATTTGGCCCGTATTCCATCGTGGGTGGCAATGTAAGTCAGTTTACCATCGGTCTCGGTGGCAACAACATCTAAAGCTTCGCCGTCAACACTAACATCCCTGACATTGAAGGCTCTTCGATCGTTCTTTGGATAGCTCAGCGTGGGGGGCCTAATAACACGAGCTTCCCAACGGTTATCTCCTGCTAATGTATTATATTCTTCTGTACTACCAATCTCAATAAATTCGAGTTCAGGCAAGAGAAGCGTTCCTCTGTAAGACAATGAGACAAAGCATTCAAAATACCTTTTATCAAATGTTTTTCGAAGCGTTATGTTACAAGTATACTCCCTGCAACTACGTTCGTATTCGGATATCTGCGAAGAAAGAGAGTCGAAACAGTCCTTTGCAAAAGATGAGTCGCCGGTCTTTTTTTCTAACACCACCATCATAAGTTCATCTGCCACCTTGTCAGACAGTAGATCCCTAATCGCATTCGTATCCAAAAGCAACGAAGCCCGGTACTGGTCGATGGAATCCTCAAGAGCCTCAGCATGCACCTGACGGAGATCATTAAGTAACACGTCGTTACTAGAATCACGCATATAAAGCTCGTAGAAGTATCCGATAAGTGTGGCGGAGAAAGCGGATGTTGCAAGCGCATTCCAGGGTATTTTATGTAACCATCGCAAAACAATGGAAGAATCATTTTGCGGAATAGTAGAAAACCACGCATCTAGGACAAATAACAATACAGTGAATAGTAAGAGAAGTAAAAATACATACTTTAGCTCTAGCTTATGTACTTTGCGCCGGAGGGTGTCTGTAGTCTCATTCACGGTACTGTTCCCAAACTTTCAGTCACGAACTCGTCAGCTTACCCTGTAGCGCAGCACATCCGTACGATAGTATAATTCCACATCCGACCAAATAACCACGCTACCGTCCTTGCGCAAACTCAAGAGACTGTAGTCATCAGCCAATTCCGTTAAGCCCTTCATCACATCATCGTAAGAACAGCGTGTAAGCGCAGCCAGCTCGCGCACCGACATGCCAGGCCTCACGAATTTTGCGATATAAAAGGCAAGTGGGCTAACAACTGAGTAGCGAGGAAAACTGTTAAGCAAGAAGTCAAGTCTGTCTTGCATGTCCTGAGATGGAGGAACACCGTCAACTGATAACTGCTTTATATTCTGACTAAGAATCGCTTTTTCCGCATTCTTCACTCCCTGTCTACCTAACCTCACAAGTTCGAATAAACCTTCATCACCAACCTTCCGATAGATAAGCGAGGCGGCCCTCGTGAAATCCAGATATTGATCCCAGAGTGGATGAGATTCACCTCCCAGTCTATTGTAAATGAACAGATTCTGCGTCATATCTGCTCCAAGAATCTGCGTAGCTATACAGTAAGCTCCTAGAACTTCGGCAATGCCTTCTTCAAGACCGTGCGCAATCAGGTCTGGGCTTAAAGTTCCGAGCGCGATATGAACAATTTCATGGCACGCTAGGTATTCGGAGTAGAATGGACGAAGATACCGTTCGAGGAAGTAAACTCCTTGAGGAATACCATACGCATCATAGTCACCGCTGTCGGCCACCATAACGGCATACTCGCGATCTTCGTACGGCGATGGGAATATATCGACGATATGAACTGCAGTGTGTTCGCCAATCGATATATTGTGCTTCGCGAGTATAGTTTTTGCCTCTTCGAAAGTTTGAGCTAAACATGCTCTAATATCCTTTCGTCGATCGATTTCAGCAGCAATGGAGCTATCGAGGATGCAGTGCTTCACGCGCTGTAGCTCCTCATCAATCAGTAGCTCTAAAACCGTGCTCTCAGAGATATTGTCGCGCCTGATAATCTGGACATGAGCCTGATCGATTGCTACAGCAACGTCATGCGCAGAATATGGTAATTCTCGAGCATCAAATGGCAGCAACTGCATAAATGGACGAAGGTCGCTAAAACGCCCTCTGATGTGATAGAGAGCCGCAAGAATATAGTCGTAACCATTCATATTTTTTCTTTCCTATCATAGTTTAGTTTATGTGCGGTGGCCTGGCAAGGGCCCTTGCTTATTTTAAGACTAAAAGGCCCCTGCCAGGTTAGGTGGGGTTAGCTAGCCGCCACCACCGCCACCACCGCCGAAGTCCGCCAGCACCTCACCCAAGCCCTTGACCTCCTCGAAGACTGCCACCGCCTCTACACCGCTGCGCCCGCTCACCTGAAGAAGCTGCTCAACCAGGTGTTCTTCCAGCGGGTGCTGGTCAACCCGCTAGTCGATGAGGACGGCCGAGTCATCTTGCCTGACCAAGGCGATGGCGCGACCGACGGCGGCAAGCAGCCGGGCGCACACGATGGGCAGGACAGCGCAGGAGAAGAAGGGACTGACGATGCCAGCGGGGGAGGAGGAGCTGATGCTGACGCGCCAACCCTGACCCCTCGCCCCGTCCACCTCGCCGACACTGGCTCCGGCACTCGCCTCAGCGCCCTGCTCACTCCACCCCTCAGCCACACCGCCCACCGCTGACGATGAGCCCACGAGACCCGAAACACGAACAACGCCCACCCTGGTGGGTGAGCGTTGTCCATCATCTGAGACCACATCCCAGACGTTTTCGACTGGGGTGGGTTCGGGTAAGAGCTTGTTGGTGCGGATGAGAGGACTTGAACCTCCACGCCCCGCAGGGCACTAGCACCTGAAGCTAGCGCGTCTACCAATTCCGCCACATCCGCAGATAATACGCACCACAGGCTCTTACCGTGTATTGTATACGAATTTTGGTCTTGCGTAAAGAGTTTTGTGGTACAATCAGGTAAATAAACTGTGGCGGGTCTGCCACTATTTTAGATTATGTAAGGAGCAATGCTATGACCTCTACCCATTCATCGTCCCAAAAGTTCGACAAACTAGAGTGGATACAACAAAAGATCGAAGAAATCCGAGAGGAGTGCGGCACCGCCAACTCGGGTGAAGCTGGAGATAAGCAGTATGCTGAGGTGCGCCGACGGATGGTTGGTGCGCTAGGTTTAATTGCTACACGATCGGGCGAAGATCTTACGCCAGATACTGCAGGACACTTACTGTACGGCCTGGCTATATCATCACGCACCGGACAGCCAACACAGGGTGAGCTTACTGAAGATGATATCCGCATCATTCGCAAGATCAGCGGAATGGCGCAGCAGCCTGCCTAAGAAAATAATACTGATGCTATAGGAAGAGCAGCATAATATAACTAATGAGCACGATGAAGCGCACCCAACACTCTGCCCCTGCGGCAACCGACCGTCGCAATGTGGTAGACCGCTATAAAGGGCTGTCTCACCAAGCGATCGTTGCCGATCTTGATGAGCATGGCTCGGCACTTCATATTGCGATTGATAATGTGGTGCGCGATTTCAACATGGGGACAATCGTCCGCAGTGCCAATGCCTTTGGGGTGCGGTATGTCCATATCATTGGTCGGCGGCAGTGGAATAAGCGTGGTGCAATGATGACGGATACGTATCTGCATGTGCATTATCACCAAACGGTTGAAGATTTCTTGCAGGCTATTGCTGACCGGCCACTCATCGCAGTCGATAATGTTGCCGGTTCACGGCCACTTCACTCGGTCGCGCTGCCGCGTAGTGCCGTGCTTTTGTTTGGGGCAGAGGGGCCTGGTATTCGTCCCGAGCTGCTTGAGCGAGCCACGTCCATTGCCGCTATCGAGCAATTTGGCAGTACGCGTAGCCTTAATGTCGGTGTAGCAGCGGGTATTGCGATGTATGTCTGGGTGCAGCAGCATCGGTTGTACTCAGATCAGGAGTAGAGATTCTACTCTTTTTACTCCTTCTCAAACATAAGGTAGCGAAGGAGTATGTAGCGCTGCGTGGCGCTATGGAGCGGTGAATCCGGCCAAGGGCTTGTTTTTCTATGCCGTTTATGCAAAAATAGCAGTAACTATGACAAAACTTTCATCGGAATCATATCGGGGGGCACGGGATTGGTATCCGGAAGATCTTCGCGTGCGCAAATACATCTTTCAGACCTGGCGTCACGTCGCCAAGAGCTACGGCTACGAAGAATACGATGCACCACTGCTTGAGCCGGTTGAGGTGTATGCCGCCAAGAGTGGTGACGAGTTAGTGAATGACCAGACGTATCAGTTTATTGATCGTGGCGATCGACAGGTAGCGATCCGTCCTGAAATGACACCGAGCGTAAGCCGGATGATTGCCAAGCACCGCCAAGAGATCGCCTATCCAGCGCGTTGGTTTAGTATTGCCCAGTTTATGCGCTATGAGCGACCACAACGGGGGCGAGAGCGTGAATTTTGGCAGATGAATGTCGATATATTTGGTGTTGATAACATGCAGGCCGAGGCCGAGATTATCGCACTTGGTAGCCGTATCATGAAGGCCTTTGGCGCGACGGACGACATGTATACTATTCGCATCAACAATCGCCAGTTGATCAACCTTATGATGGCGCAGTTTCTTGAGCTCGATGCCGTGCAGGCTCAGCTGATGATTCGGCTGTTTGATCGTAAGAACAAGATTCCACCGCAGGCTTTTCGCGATCAGGCGATTGAGATCTTTGGTGAGGCGGCGGCACCGGTCGGCTTACAACGAATTGCTCAGCTCTTGACGGCACGTACTATGGCCGATCTCCCCGAATCGATTCGCGATAGTGAGGCGGTGCGCGATGTGCAGCGGCTCTTTACACTACTTGAGCGTAGCGGCGTAACAAATGCCATCTTCGATATCACGCTCATGCGTGGGTTAGACTATTACACGGGTACAGTGTTTGAGTTTTTCGACACGCATCCAGATAATAACCGTTCGCTCTTTGGTGGTGGGCGCTATGATGGCTTAGTAGGGATGTTTGGCGCTGAGCCTATTAGTGCGGTCGGCTTTGCACCGGGCCTATCAATGATGCAGCTCTTTCTCGAGGCGCATCAGCTGCTACCAGAGTTTAGCTCCACAACCGATATTTATATGATCGTCCTTGGCGGGGCAATGCGCGGTGCACTAGAGCTAGCGGACGACCTGCGCGATGAGGACGTCAATGTGGAAGTCGATTTCACTGGTCGCAAACTAGACAAGCAGCTCAAAGCAGCGATCAAGAAACAGATCCCATATTTCCTCTTTGTTGGTGAGGATGAGCTGGAGAACGAGATTTACACCCTCAAGAATATTGCCACGAGCGAGGAGCAAAAGCTCAGCCTGGAGCGCGTCGTCAGTGCCGTTAAGGATTACCGTCGTCAGCCATCGCGCAGTGAAGATGATGACTTTGATTTATCGTAGTGTCACCATCTGTCTCTGTTGCAACTGTAGCTCATCTCTGTTAGCCTCTCGTTTTGCTCGTCTTGCGAAACAGCATATATACACATGCATACTTGGGTCTGTCGCATGCCTATTTCACACCACCAGCGACATATGATACAATAACCAACTATGAAGACGACACTAGACCACCTATCAGACACCAAAGTACGCGCCACGATTACCGTCGGTGCAGACGAACTGGAAGCAGCTCGCCAGGTTGCTTTGCGTAAACTCGCTAAGACGACGAAGGTTGACGGCTTTCGCAAGGGTCATGCCCCACTCGAGTTGGTTGCAAAGAATACCAATCCAGAACACCTCGCCGAGGAGACGCTAAACAACGCCCTGAGCAAAGCAGTTGCTGCAGCCTTCCTCGAGAGTGACGTGCAGGTGCTTGAACGCCCAGAGGTGGAGATTAAGAAGTTTGTGCCTGGTAGTGAGCTGGAGTTTACTGCTGAGGCAGAGGTTATGCCCACGATTACTCTCGGTGACTATAAGAAACTCAAGCTCAAGCCAGCGAAGATAACCGTTGCGCCAGAAGAAGTAACGGAGATCCTTGACCGGATTCGCCACAGCATGGCCGAGCGTACGGACACTGATGAAGCAGCCCAGGACGGCGACGAGGTGACGATTGACTTCGTAGGTAAGCGCGATGGTACGCCTTTTGCTGGTGGCACCGGGAAGGACTATCCGCTTGTACTTGGCAGCAAGTCATTCATTCCAGGCTTCGAAGAGGCATTGATTGGCCTTAAGGCTGGTGAAACGAAGGCAGTTGAACTCACCTTTCCGAAGGACTACCATGCGAGCGAACTAGCTGGGCAAGCAGTCGTTTTTGATACGACCATTAAGAAGGTCAAGAAAGTGACATTACCTGAGCTGACTGATGAGTTTGCGGCGAAGGTTGGGCCATTTACTTCTATTGATGACCTCAAGAAAGATATCGAGAAGGAAATTACTGCGCAAAAGCAGCGTGAGGCAGATGACGAGCTGCGCGATGTAGCCGTCAAGCAGTTGGCCGATGCCAGTACGGTAGCTATCCCAGAGGTATTGCGTGCTGACCAGCTTCGCTCGATCGAGCAAGACTTGGTGCAGAACCTCGCTCACCGTGGCCGGACTCTCGAACAGTACCTTGCCGAGAAGGAATATAAGGACAAAGACGAGTGGATCGAGAAGGAGGCTAAGCCAGCGGCCGATGAGCGCATTAAGGCTGGGCTTGTCCTGGCTGAGCTGAGCAAGGCCGAGAAGATTGAAGCCACAGCAGAGGAGCTACAAGAGCGCATCAGTGCCTTCAAGCAACAGTATGCCAATGATGCAACCATGGTGGCGCGCTTTGATGAGCCAGAGGTGCAACACGAGATCGCCAACCGCCTCTTGACAGAGAAGACGATTGACTGGCTGGTAGCGCAGAATACTAAGAAGTAGCAGATAGTACAGCTCGCATAGCAGAAATTAGCACTCTATATTGACGAGTGCTAATTTTCTCGTTACAATGGTACTATGATGAAACCGAATGATTACCTAGTGCCCAACGTCATTGTCCGCACACGTGATGGTGAGCGTGGCTATGATATATACTCACGTTTGCTCGAGGATCGCATTATCTTCCTCGGCGAAGAAGTGACTGAGATGACAGCCAATGTTGTTGTCGCGCAGCTTCTCCATCTTGCCAATGAAAATCCAGATAAAGACATTCAACTCTATATCAACAGCCCTGGTGGCAGTGTGTATGACGGCCTTGCAATCTACGATACTATGCAATACATCGCGCCAGATGTGCAGACGATTGGTATTGGTCTGCAGGCAAGCATGGGTGCCTTCTTGCTTAGTAGCGGTGCGAAGGGTAAACGCTTTGTCCTGCCTAATGCCCGAGTGATGATCCACCAGCCGAGCAGTGGTACGCGCGGCAAAGTGACAGACCAAGAAATTAGCTTACGCGAGAGCATCGCTCTCAAGGAGCGGCTGGCCACCATTATGGCGGACAACACTGGCCAGAAACTCGATAAAATCAAGGCCGATATGGAGCGCGACTACTGGCTAAGCGCCGCGGACGCCGTAGCCTATGGCCTGGCTGATGAAGTGATTGGTGCTCGCATACAAAAAATCACACAGCGTTCGTAGCAACTTTATGGTATCATATAGATATGATACCGCGTAGTGCAGATACTAGCTCCGAACCTAAATCAAGCCAAAAACCCTTACGTTTCCGGCGTATTATGCATTATCGCCCACGTCGGGTAACAGTGATAGTATGGCTAACGGTTATGCTAATGCTTTTGACCATTGTAGCCGTGAGTATATTCTACAAGAACCGTCAAAGCGCTGCCTCCCTGATGAAATCGCAGCTCGTCGAAGGTGCTATGCTAGCACGGGCTGCTACGTTCTCGTCGGATGGTGTAATTTCGTGGGATGCGTACGCTGATGGTGGTGTGTATGGGACGATTACTTCGCAGGATGACCGCAACCGCCTGCTTGCACAGCAACCATTTATCCGCTGTACGGTTGGGAAAGAGTGTAGTGGATGGATATCAGCTGCGCAAGCACAAACCTATACACAGCCGATACCAGCTGGCGACACAGTGTGGTATAAAAACGATTCACTTCGGCATTATGGCGAAAGCATTCTACGCGACACAAGTGCCAAATGCGCCTTTTGGCAGTCTCCAGTTCAAAGACTGTGTGTTTCTGCCAAGACCGGCCGCTTCTTCTATTATGTTAATGGCTTTGGGTCAAATAGCTTACACCGGTTATAAAGGGGTGTATTATTAACCTGACGCGCCGTAGTATGACAAAGAAATGCGTTACAGTGTGTTACGATACTATTCAAGCGGTCTATAAAAATTGAGGCTTTGTCACTTGACGGAGTAAGGCGCGATCTGCTACAATCAAAAATTAATGAAGGTTGTGTAATATGGGTTAGGTGCGGACTACGCCGGTGGCGTGGCGTTTTAGTGTGCGAAAACTTATATTGAGTAAAGCTTCGGTGCCACAACAAATGCACGAGTAGGGTTTTGGAGTCCTTACGCGTGCGGATAGATAACAATAATTCAAGAGGAGTTTACATGCCTACACCTACCACGGCAACAGCTGCTCCATCGCGTGTGTTTTTTACTAGCAATGACACCGCGCTGGCAGTACCCGACTTGCTGGCTCACCAAGAAGAATCCTGGAAAGACTTCGTCGAGACGGGCTTGAGCGAAATTTTCGCAGAGCTCAACCCAATCGAAGACTACACTGGCCAGAAGCTCGAGCTGCGCTTTAAAGATTATGCCTTTGGCGAGCCCAAGCATACAGAGCAGTTTGCGAAAGAAAACAACCTGACTTTCGACGCACCACTGCAAGCCACCGTCGAGCTTATCAACAAGACGACTGGCGAAGTGAAAGAACAGAGCATCTACATGGGCGACTACCCCTGGATGACGGAGCGCGCAACGTTTATCATCAATGGAACAGAGCGCGTAGTGGTAAGCCAGCTGATTCGGAGTGCTGGTGTGCTGTTTAGTGCCGACCGCGTGGCAGGACGCAACCTCTATGGTGCCAAGATGATCCCAGGCCGTGGGGCATGGCTCGAGTTTGAGACCAGTCCATCAGGCGCAATCTATGTGAAGATCGATCGCCGCCGCAAGATTGCAGCCACCACCTTGCTGCGTGCTCTTGGTATGAGCAAGGTGTCGGCCATTCGTGAGGCCTTTGCCGATATCGACACCGGTGAGATGAAATACATCGAAGCCACGCTCGAGAAGGATCCAGCGCACGGCATCAATGAAGCGTTGATTGAGGTCTATCGCCGCCTGCGCCCGGGCGACCTCGCTACGGTAGAGAACGCTCGTCAGATGATTGAGCGCATGTTCTTCGACTTTAAGCGCTTCGACTACAGCCGCGTTGGCCGCTACAAGATCAACCAGCGCCTGGGTGTTGATGTGCCTAATACGACCGAATATCGTACATTGCAGATGAGTGATTTGATTGGTGTCTTGCGTGAAATTATTCGTCTTAACAACACACAAGAGCCAGCTGATGATATCGACTCGCTGAGCAATCGCCGTGTGAAACTGGTTGGCGAGTTGGTGGCGCGCCAGTTCCGCGTTGGTATGCTCCGGATGCAGCGCAATGCAATGGATCGTATGAGCATGAGTGACCTCGAGACAGTTACGCCAAGCCAGCTGATTAATGCTCGCCCGGTAGTGGCAGCAGTGCGCGAGTTCTTCGCTAGTAGCCAGTTGAGCCAGCTGCTTGATGAGGTGAACCCACTGTCGGAGCTGAGCCACAAGCGTCGCCTGAGCTCGATGGGGCCTGGTGGTTTGAGCCGGGAGCGGGCTGGCTTTGAGGTGCGCGATGCTCACCCCACCCACTATGGCCGGATTTGCTCGGTGGAGACACCAGAGGGTGCTAACATTGGTCTGGTGCTTAACCTCGCTACCTATGCACGTATCAACGAATACGGCTTTATTGAGACACCATACCTCAAAGTGGTTGATGGCCGCGTGACTGATGAAATCGTCTACCTCGATGCTTCGCAAGAAGTAACAGAGGTGATTGCCGATGCTGGTGCTCGCCTTAATGAGGATGGCACCTTCGTGCGCGATCGCGTTAGTGCTCGCAAGTTCCTCCAGCCAGGGCAGGTAGATACCAGCGAAGTTACCTACATGGATGCTGCACACAAGCAGATCCTTGGGTCGACGGCGAGCCTCGTGCCATTTATCGAGAAGAACCGTATCGACCGCAGTTTGACTGGCTCTAACATGCAGCGCCAGGCAGTGCCGCTTTTGCAGCCAGAGTCACCAACGGTTGGCACTGGTATTGAGCACGAGGTGGCACGCAACTCCAGCCAGCTCATTACAGCCGAGGCTGATGGGGAAGTGATTCGAGCTGATGGCGAAGCAGTCGAGGTGCGCTATGCTGATGGCGTCAAGCGCTACGACTTGATTCACTTTGCCAAGAGCAATGACGATCGTTGTATCAACCAAAAAGTCCGGGTTAGCCGTGGCCAAACCGTTGCGAAGGGCGACACGCTCATCGAGGGCGCGTCCATTGCCGATGGTGAGCTCGCCCTCGGTAAGGACTTGCTGGTAGCCTTTATGCCGTGGGGCGGCTACAACATGGACGACGCAGTAATTTTGAGCCGCCGCTTGGTAGAGGATGATACCCTTACCAGCATTAATATCAAGGACTACACCGTCGAGGTGCGTGAGACAAAACTTGGCCCAGAGATCGTGACGCGCGATATTCCCAATGTGAGTGAGGATAGCCTTCGCCACTTGGATGAGAGCGGTATTGTGCAGATTGGCTCTGAGGTCAAGGCGGGCGATGTTTTGGTCGGCAAGATTACACCAAAGGGTGAGCAAGAGCTCAGCAGTGAGGAGCGCTTGCTGCGTGCAATCTTTGGTGAAAAGGCCAAGGATGTGCGCGACACCAGCCAGCGCATGAACAATGCTGGTGGCGGTAAAGTTGTTGGCGTCAAGGTATTTAGCCGCGAGAATGGCCACGAGCTCAAGACGGGCGTATTGATGCAGATTCAGATCTTTGTCGCGCAATTGCGCAAGATTGGTGTTGGTGACAAGATGGCTGGCCGCCACGGTAACAAGGGTGTGTGTGCCCGCGTTATGGCGGTAGAGGATATGCCATACCTAGCTGATGGTACTCCTGTTGATGTCATCCTTAACCCGCTTGGTGTGCCAAGCCGTATGAACCTTGGCCAGCTCTTTGAGACGCACCTCGGCATGGCTGCACGAGCACTCGGCTACAAGGTTGCCACGCCGCCGTTCAACGGTGTGCCAGCCGATACCATCAAGGATGAGCTTGAAAAGGCTGGCATTGCGCGCGACGGCAAGAGCCAACTCTACGATGGCCTGAGCGGTGAGCCATTCGAGGAGCGTACAACAGTCGGCGTGATGCATATGATCAAACTCCACCACATGGTGAGCGACAAGATCCACGCCCGCAGCACTGGCCCGTACACTATGGTGACTCAGCAGCCACTCGGTGGTAAGGCTCAAAATGGTGGCCAGCGCCTCGGAGAGATGGAGGTTTGGGCACTCGAAGCTTACGGTGCTGCGACCACTCTACAGGAGATGCTGACAATTAAATCAGACGACGTGTATGGCCGAGCCAAAGCCTACGAGGCAATCATCAAGGACGAGCCAATTGCCGGGCCAAAGCTACCTGAGAGCTTTAACGTGCTTGTCAAGGAGCTGCAAGGTTTGGGTCTGCGTGTTGACCTGCTGGATGAGTCTGACGAGTCGGTTGATGCCGAGCATGTCATTGCTGCTGCAGGCCCTGCTGACAAAACCGTCCCATCTGACGAGAGCGATGACGAAGCAACCTATCTTGATGAATCCGACGGCATTGGCACGATCGCTGATGACAGCGGCATGTCCGTCCAAGATATTGACACAGTAGAAAACCTAAGCGAGGAGGAAGCCTAAGATGTCCCACGTGGTAACAGATCACGATATCGCCAATTTTGATGCGGTACGCTTGGCCGTCGCCAGCCCCGAGGATATCCTCAAGTGGAGCTACGGCGAAGTCACCAAGCCGGAGACGATTAACTATCGAACCCAGAAGCCTGAGCGCGATGGCCTGTTTTGTGAGCGAATTTTTGGCCCAGTCAAAGATATCAACCCACACGACAGCAAGCTCAAGGGTGTGCGCAGCCGCGAAGCTGCAGTAGACAAGAATGGCGAGCTTGTCACCAAGTCGATCGTGCGCCGCGAGCGGATGGGGCACATTAGCTTGGCCACCCCTGTTGCGCATATTTGGTTTATGCGCGGCACGCCCAGTGCAATGAGCCTCTTGCTAGGTATTACGGTGCGCAATCTCGAGAAGATCGCCTACTTTGCTACCTATGTCATCCTCGACGTCGACGCTGAAACACGCGACGCTTATTTGACTGACCTTGAGGCTGAGACTGAGGCGGCACGGGCTGCCATCAAGATTCGCTTTCAGCGTGAAGCTGAAGCTGATGGGGCAGACGTGAAGGCTCTTGCTGAGCAGCAAACACGCGAGTACGAAGAGCTTGAGGCAACCTACAGCCAAAAGAAAGCCCAGCTCGAGAGTCTGCAAAAGTGCGCCCTCCTAAGCGATACCGACTATCGCAACTTACCCGAAGAGTATGAAGAGCTCGTGAAGGTTGGTATGGGTGGTGATGCCCTCAAGGCGCTCCTTGATGATATCGACCTCGACGCGCTTATCGCCGATCTGCAAGAAGAAGCCGAAGGCGCGCGTGGTCAACGCGAGAAGAAGCTCCTTAAGCGCCTTAAGGTGCTGGAGGGTATGCAAGCGGCAGGTATTAAACCATCGAGCCTGTGTATGACGGTTTTGCCAGTCATTCCACCAGATTTGCGGCCAATGGTAGCCTTGAGTGGTGGACGCTTTGCGACGAGTGATCTCAACGACCTCTACCGCCGCGTCATCAACCGTAATAACCGTCTCAAGAAGCTCATCGAGCTCAACGCACCAGAGGTAATTCAACGCAACGAGAAGCGTATGCTGCAAGAAGCGGTCGATAGCCTGATTGATAACTCGGCTGCTCGTGGTGGCCGTGCTGTCAACGCAACTGGTGGCCGCCGCCGCCTTAAGAGCATTAGCGATATGCTTAAGGGTAAGCAAGGGCGCTTCCGCCAGAACTTGCTGGGTAAGCGCGTCGACTACTCGGGCCGTTCGGTCATCGTGGTGGGCCCGAAGCTCAAGATTCACCAGTGTGGTTTGCCAAAGCAGATGGCAATTGAGCTCTTCAAACCATTTGTCATCAGCTGGCTTATCAAGGGCGATTACGCTCACAACATCCGTAGTGCAACGCGCCTAATTGAGGCAGGTGAAGCGGTTGTGTGGGATGCATTGGATGAGGTAATCAAGGGCAAGTATGTCCTGCTTAACCGTGCGCCATCACTACACCGCTTGAGTATCCAAGCCTTCCAGCCAAAGCTGGTTGAGGGTAAGGCGATCCAGCTTCACCCGCTCGTCGCTAACGGCTTTAATGCCGACTACGATGGCGACCAGATGGCTGTCCACTTGCCGCTCAGCGCCGAAGCACAGGCCGAAGCACGCGAGCTGATGAGTGCCGTCAATAACCTGCTTAAGCCTGCCGACGGGAGTCCTGTCCTCAGTATCGACCAGGACGTGGTGCTCGGTAACTACTACCTCACATATGAGAAGCCTTCGGCTCAGACTGATACTGTCGCTGTCTTTGCCGACAGCCGGGCTGCTGAGCTAGCCTACGACATGGGCAAGCTCCACCTGCAGAGCCCGATTCGCATCCGGGCTAAGGGTGAAATCCGGACGACTACCTTGGGGCGTGTCTTCTTTAACGAGATCCTGCCAGAGGACTTCCCTTACAACAACAACGTCCAGACCAAGAAAGAGCTTAAGCGGGTACTTGGTCAGATCTTCGAGCGTTATGGCGCTGCTGAGACTGCTATCACTGCTGACCGCATGAAGGGCTTGGCCTTCCGCTTTGCCACCACTGCTGCGGTGTCGACTGGTATGGAAGACTATCTCAGCTTCGACGAAATTGCTGACTTCGTGGCTGAGGGTGACGCACGCTCTGCTGCGATCTCGGAGCAGCTCGACCAAGGGCTCATTACCGAGGATGAGCGCTACACATTGACCGTCAACAACTGGCGCACCGTCGACCGCAAGGTAGAGGATTTCCTGCGCAGCCAGTTGGCCCACATGGACACCTCTGTCGCAACGATGGTGAACTCTGGTGCTCGTGGTAGCGTCAACAATATTAAGCTAGCGAGTGCGATGATCGGTATCCAGGTGGATGCTGCCAACCGCGAGATTGAGCTGCCAGTGCGTAGCAACTTCAAGCGAGGGTTGTCGAGCCTGGAAGCTTTCGTGGCAACGCGTGGTGCTCGCAAGGGGCTTATCGATACCGCCCTCAAGACGGCCGACTCTGGCTATCTCACGCGTCGCTTGGTCGATGTCTCGCAGGATGTCTTTACTGTTGAGGATGAAGAGGGCGATGACGATGGCTTCACTATCTATCGCAATGAGTCTGAGGAGACGATGATCGAGTTTGGCAACCGCTTGTTTGGCCGCTACACCGCCGAGGCAGTGCCAGGCCACCTCGACCGCGACCAGCTCATTACACGTGAGATTGCCAACGCTATCGAGGCAGATCAGTCGATCGACCAAGTACGTATCCAGTCTGTCCTCTCTACTAAGAACTTGCACGGTATTCCACGTAAGAGTTACGGGATCGATATGGCAACTGGCCAACTCGTCGATGGTTCGCAGCCAGTTGGGGTTATTGCCGCGCAGTCGGTCGGTGAGCCAGGTACACAGCTGACGCTTAATACCTTCCACAGCTCTGGTGTTGGTGGGTCAGACATCACCCAGGGTCTGCCGCGTGTCGAGGAGCTCTTTGAGGCACGTAACCCGAAAGGTCAGGCCTACGTCACAGAAGTCGCTGGTTTGGTCGATATCTGGGAAGATGGCAAGAAGTACGTTGTACAGGTCACGCCACAAGCAGGTAAGGTAGAGCGTATGCCGCTCGATGGCCGCATGGTGATGGTACAATCGGGCAGCAAGGTCAAGGTTGGCGACGTCATCGCGTCATTCGACGATGGCACACAGCCACTCACTGCACCGTTTGATGGAGTGGTTGAGTCCACCGGTGATTCGCTTGTCCTCACAGGCAACGCGACAGCACCAGTCCGCTACGAAATCCCTGGCACGATGTATCTTGTCGTTAAGCCAGGCGATATGGTCGAGCCAGGCGATCGCCTGACACTTGGTTCGCTCAACCTGCACGACCTCATGCGCCTCAAGGGCACAGAGGCAACCCAGCGCTACATCATCAACGAAGTACTTCGTATCTATGCTGCGCAGGGCCAGGATGTGGCTGGCAAGCACCTTGAGATCATCGTCCGGCAGATGTTTAGCCGGGTGCAGATTGATGATCCAGGCGACAGCACCTTCGTCATGGGCGACATCATCTCCAAGGCATCAGTGGTTGATGCCAACAAGGAGCTTGTTGCCCAGGGCAAAACACCAGCCCAGTATGCACAGCTGCTGCTTGGTATCACCAAGGTGAGTATCTGGAGTGATAGCTGGCTGTCTGCTGCGTCGTTCCAAGACACAACTCGCGTGCTGATCAACGCTGCCACCAGTGGCCGCGCCGACCACCTCAAGGGTCTTAAGGAGAACGTCATCATCGGCAACAAAGTGCCGGTTGGTACGGGTGCGCATCCACTGCCGCTTGAGAAAAATGACTCTCCGGAGGATGAGTTTGTCGCCGAAGCCCAGGCCGAAGAGGCTGAGCCAGAAGTGACAATTGCTACTGATGAGCTGTAGGGAGTAGCTAGTCTAGAGCAGAAGAGCCCCACTTGAGAGAGTGGGGCTCTTCTTGTATAGCAGTAATGCTCTGATGCTAACTATGATTAAAAGTAATTACATACGGTCACTAACGTGTGCCAGTACGCGGGTTGCTGCCTGGGCTCCGCTTACTGCAGCACCCTCGAGGTGGGGCGCTTTCATATAGTCTCCGGCAAGAAAGACACCTGATGGGAGTCCATCTTCAAATCGTGCAGCAGTTGTTCGTGTAACGCTGCCGACATCAAATACTGGAATTGCAGTATCCCATCGCACGACGTCTACCACCTCACCACGACGCGCAGCGTCAGCTACGGGTGGCAAGTTCATTCTAGTCAGCTGGTTGACAAGTTCTCGCTGGAGATGCTGCTGTTCTAGGCTACCTTGCGCCCGCCAATAGAATCGAATATATGCATGCTTACTCTTTGCCTGAATTACCTTAATTGCGACAAGTGGTGTGACATACTCACTTGAAATGACGATCGTTCGATTGCCAACGCCAAGGTCATCAGAAACGGATGTTTTAATTATGCCGACTGTGACTGAACTATAGTCAATTGCTTTCAGACTTTTGCTGCAATGCAGACCGCCGTCTGTCAGGATACGAATTGCATTTCGTGCAGGTGATGCGACAACAACAGATTTAGCGCTAAATGTACCTTGTGATGTATCGACCCGATAGAGGTGGTGGCTTTCAGCACGGACTGCATCAACCTGTGCATTTAATACATGAGGTACCTTATCGCCGATTGCGGATGGCAGACTACTCATTCCGAAAGGTAGACGATAGAAATGCCGGTCTTCCATGACGCCCTTAATAATTGGAGGTACCAATCCGCGTGATGTATGTGCACAATCCCAGAAGAATAGTGCGCGCACCATTGGTTCGAGCACATTTTGGTAGGCCTCTTTCCCAAACGCCTTTTCTCCCCATGTTACAACGGTTTCATTATCAAATCGTTTTAATTCGCGCGTAATAGCTGGTGTTGTCAGCCGCTTCGCATCAAAGAGCATAGAAACGACTCCGCGTAGTGCGCGTAACTTGCCAGCGCGAGATAACGACGGCGAGGCTTTGAGTGCGCTCAACGGCCAAATTGGGCCAAGCGGCTTCGTAGGACGATAGAGCCATGTCTCTTGGCTGTCCTTCTGAGAGGAAGCATCCATACCGCAATCTTTGACGAGTTTGTGGGCAGTCTCATAAAAACCAGCAAGAAATGATGCACCGGTTTCGATAGTGACATCTTCATCATAGAAAGACCGTATGCGTCCGCCAAGACGGTCATTCTTTTCGAGTACTTTGACGTGTAACCCACTATCTGTGAGATGTGCTGCGCAGGTTAATCCTGCCATGCCTCCGCCAATGATGATGCAGTCGTAGGGTGTGTTCATATATTTATGATATCACTAAGTTTAAATAAGTTAGTGTAGTATCAGCTATATGTGCGATCAACACACTAACTACTGATACTTCGGCATCTCTACCGTCACTACTTCGCCTTTGCTGAGATCGCGGCATTTGTCGCCTTCGTAGACTTGCCGTAAGTCGACTTTCTTGGCGTTGCGGAGCTGGACTTTATAGACATCACATGTGAGCATATCGTTTTGGCGGATCTGGAAGAATACCCAGCGCCCATCGCTTGATTGATAAAACAACGCTGTCCCTTGCGAATTAAAGAGGTGCGACTCGGGTTGTACACCACCCAGCGGTATCTCTGCTAAGCGATAGCCTGCAAGTTTACTCTCGCGCACCGTCATCATGCCGACAATGCCGACGTTATAACTCGAACTTGCAGCAGGCGAGTAGGCATTGTAGAGAGGAGCTTGCTGCTTGGCGAGGTCTTTGTAATCGGCAGCATCAAGGCATTTAAACTCAACGAAGCGAGTTTCCTTGTTTTTCGGGTCATTTGGGTCAAGTGGGGTATTGCTAATCTGGCACGTTACGTCGCCATTGCTACGCGTAAAGTCTGCGAGGTACGGGCCGTCTTTATCGCCATCTTGCACGACATAGCGCGTGAATTGATCATAGTCGAGCATGTGCTCTAGAGCGGTAACGTTGCGCTTGGCCTCAGCCTTGGGCAGGGTAGCGGCAGCACTCTTAGTTTTGCTTGGGTCGGTAGCAATAGAATAAAAGCGAGAACCTTCGGCCTTGACCGGTGTTGACAGTGATGACTTAACGGCTTCTGTGCCCTTAAAGTACTTCTTGGCACGCTCGAGCGTCTTGGCGGCGGTGAGCTGCTCCCGTGGGCCAGTTTTTGCCTCGGTGTGCTGTTCGGTGTTCTTGACTTTGTGTGGCCGAGTTGCGATATAAATAATCCCTGCCGCAATAGCAACAACCGCCAAACCAGCCAAAGCAAAGCGGATGGCCAACCCACGCGGTGTTAGGCGTGAGCGTCGATATTGAGGTGAGGAGGATGATCCACTGAATAGCATAGTGTTATTATACACTGCCAGCTAGGTTGGCAGCAATGGCTCTTGCCTAAACGCAAGGTACTTCGTATAATGCAAAGCATGAGCGCTATGAAAAATCGGTTAATGCAGAAAAAACACGCTGGCTATACTGTGGTAGAGTTGCTGGTTGTGATCGTTATTATTGCCATCCTTGCTACATTGACACTCGTCTCGTACCAACGTATCCAAGCCGGTGCACAGGGGCGAACCCGCGTGGCCGACCTCACAGCAATGCGCCAAGCGCTTGATCGCTACTATACCAAAAATGGTACATACCCGGTTGCTCAGACTGCTGGTAGTACCACCCCCACCTACCAGCGTCGCGATAGTGCCACATTTTTGCGCCAATTAGTGCCGACCTACATTACCACGCTTCCCAGCGTCACCCAGGGTAGTACCACTGATGCAACTAGCAACACCTACCTATATGTCACCAATGCTCAGCAAACCGAATATAAGCTGCTCTATGTCAACACAAGCGGCTTACCACCAGGTGAGTATGATGCTGTGCCTCAAGCAATGCGCACCACCGCGCCAGACCGCTACGGGGTATGGTCAAAAAACGGCGAACGGCTCCCTGGCTAGCAGGAGTAGATGGATTCATCAGGGGTGATAATTACTCTACCGCCCACATCCAATCCATGCTATAATCAATCGTTGAGAGTTGTATTACTCATGCTAAAAAACACGTAAGGAGAGAAGGAGCCCCCTATGGCAACCCCCAAGGATGTCCCTCTGCAGGACTTTCGCAACATTGGTATTATTGCCCATATCGACGCCGGCAAGACGACGACGACAGAAGGTATTTTGTACCGCACCGGTATCAACCACAAGATTGGCGAAGTGAAAGGCGATGATGGTGGTGCTACCACCGACTGGATGACCCAAGAAAAAGAGCGTGGTATTACTATTACCTCTGCAGCGGTGACCTGCTTCTGGAAGGGCCACAAGATTAACATCATTGACACCCCTGGGCACATCGACTTTACCGCTGAGGTGGAGCGCAGTCTGCGGGTGCTCGACGGCGCAGTGACCGTCTTTGATGGCAAGATGGGGGTAGAAGCCCAGAGTGAGACCGTGTGGCGCCAGGCCAACAAATACGGTGTGCCACGTATCTGCTTCGTGAACAAGATCAATCAGACTGGTGGTGACTTCTACAAGTCGATCGAGTCAATCCATAATCGCCTCAGCAAGCAGGCCTTCCCAATCCACCTGCCTATTGGCTTTGAGAAGGATGTCTGTGGTGTGGTTGATCTTATCGACATGAAGGCCTACACCTATGATGACTACACCGATCACGAGCTTAAGGTGGGCGAGATCCCAGCTGATATGCTCAACAAGGCAAAGCGGGCTCGCAGCCTGCTCGTTGAGAACGCTGTTGAGGCCGATGACGACCTGATGATGAAGTTCCTCGATGAGGGTGAGGATGCCATTACTATTGACGAGCTCAAGGCAGCGCTGCGCCAACGTGTCTTGGCTGGTGACTTCTTCTTGGTGACAGGTGGCGATGGCCGCGGTGTGATCGTCGAGAAGGTGCTTGACCTGATGGTTGATTACCTGCCAAGCCCGCTTGATGTTGGTGAAATCTGGGGTAAGAACCCCAAGACTGGCGACGAAGTGAGCCGCCAGCCCGATGACAAGCAACCAATGACCGCACTAGCCTTCAAGCTGGCTGCCGACCCATTTGTTGGTAAGTTAATCTTCATCCGTGTCTACAGTGGTCGCTTGACTGCCGGTAGCTATGTCCTCAACACAACGACGGGCGAGAAGGAGCGTGTGGGGCGCATTGTCCGGATGCACGCCGACAAGCGCGAAGAGATCGACAGCGTGGGCGCTGGTGACATTGCTGCTGTGGTGGGCCTGAAGGGCACCTTCACGGGGCATACCTTATGCGATCAAGCGCATCCAATTGCTCTTGAGGCGATTAGCTTCCCCGAGCCACCGGTATCGATCGCGGTGGAGCCCAAGACCAAGGCCGACCAAGAGAAGATGGGTATTGCCTTGCAGCGCCTGGCTGAGGAAGACCCAACCTTCCGCGTCTACACCGACGAAGAAACAGGCCAGACTATCATGAGCGGTATGGGTGAGCTTCACCTAGAGATTTTGATCGACCGCATGAAGCGCGAGTTTAACGTTGAGGCCAATGTTGGTGAGCCGCAAGTGGCCTACCGCGAGACCATCAAGGGCACGGCTGAAGCGCAGGGTAAGCATGCCAAGCAGTCTGGTGGCCGTGGCCAATACGGTGATGTTTGGGTGCGCTTTGAGCCGAATGAGCCAGGCAAAGGCTATGAATTCTTCGACGAAATCAAGGGTGGTGTGGTGCCACAAGAGTACCGCCCAGCTGTACAAAAGGGTATTAAGGAGACGCTCGATGGCGGTGTGATCGCTGGCTACCCAGTGGTCGACGTCAAGGCAACCTTGTACGATGGAAGCTACCACGATGTCGACTCAAGCGAGCTCGCCTTCAATCTGGCTGCTCACCTGGCTGCCCGCGAAGGTATCAAGAAGGCTAACCCAGTCTTGCTTGAGCCAGTGATGAAGGTTGAGGTGACAACACCTGAGGAGTTCATGGGTGATATCATTGGCGACCTCAATAGCCGCCGGGGCCGCATTGAGGCAATGGAAGACTTGATGGGCGGCGCGAAGCTCGTCAAGGCTATTGTGCCACTGGCAAACATGTTTGGCTACACCAGCGACATCCGCTCGATGTCGCAGGGCCGAGCTGCTAGCACGATGGAACTTGCCCATTATGAGGAAGTTCCACCAAACGTCGCGCAGGAGATTATCGAGAAGCGCAGTAAGTAAGCCTTCTTGTATTATCTCTATAAAACACCTCTGTTACAGGGGTGTTTTATTATCTTGTCTCAGTGCGAGGAATGGTGAGTAGTATGCAAAAGCCAGCATATATGCTGGCTTTTGTTGGTGCAAGGCTATGGCTCGTACTACTTTTTCGTTTTCTTGTCGTGCTTGGCTATTTTCTTGACGGCAATTTTTTGCGGCGCAGGTAGTGGCTTGAGTGGTACCGTTACCCTCAAGATGCCGTCCTCCAGATGGGCCTTAATCTGCTTGGCATCGCTACCATCCGGTACCTGTACACGACGGCAGAAGCTTGTGCTGCTCTCACGAACGACGTAGTTGCGCTGTTTGTCCTCGGTTTTTTCGTGCCGTTCGCCGCGGATGACGAGCGCACCATTGTCAAGGCTTACATCGAGGTCGTCCTCAGCAAAGTTCGGCACATGTGCTTCAACAACCAGTGTATTATCCACTGTGTAGACGTCAGTCGCGACAGCTTGGCTGAGTGTCGTAGTAAAGGGGTTATCAAACAGCTGCCGCTGCAATGCGCGCAATTCCTCAAATGGATTGTATTTTGTAAGACTACTCATAGGGTGCCTCCTTATGTGTTGCTTTTGTATTCTTATCATAGCGCGGTAAATAGAACAATACAAGTACTTGCATCCGTCTATCAAAGCGCTTATACTTATATGCATGGCGCAATCGACTCGTCGGCAACGCAGACTGACACGGCTTACATGGCTGGGCTTCGCTGCTATGGTAGTAATTTTGTTAGGGTATATGTATTGGGATGTCGAGCTGAGCCCAGCAGCCTCTACCACCAAGACTGCCGGTAGCGGTCTGGAAAAAACACTCGTGCTGGGCACCGATCCTGGCTTTAAGCCGTTTGAATATAAGCAGGGGCAGGAGATTGTTGGCTTTGATATTGACCTTGTGCGGGAGATTGCTAAGGACACAAACCGTTCGTTACAAATTGAGGAGATCGCCTTTGATGGTCTTTTGCCCGCGCTACAGGCTGGGCGGATCGACCTCATTGCAGCTGGTATGACTGTCACGCCAGATCGGCGTAAGAATGCTGAGTTCTCGCACATGTACTATACTGCAGCGCAAAAGATAATTGTGCCAAAGACTGGCTCAACAATTGCCACCAGTGATGACCTCATTGGCAGGCGAATCGGTGTGCAGCTTGGCACCACAGCCGATACACTGGCACACAAGATTCGTGGGGCGCACGTGGTACAACTCCAATCGACAGCTAGTGTCGTGCAAGAGCTCAGCAGTCGGCGGATCGACGCTGCCATTATGGATGATGGGCCAGCTCAGCAATACCTCGCCACGAACCCGCAGCTCGTTGCCTTGCCACGCAACCTCTCACGCGAAGACTACGCCATTGCTATCAAAAAAGGTAATAGCAAACTACTCGCTGAAGTAAACGCTAGCATTGCCGCAATGAAGCGTGATGGCCGCTACGATAAGCTCATCAAGAAACACTTTGGAGTGGCCCAGCCATGAATGTGTGGGATATCCTTTTTGGCGACAAGCGCTATCTCTTCTTGTGGCGCGGCCTAGAAGTGACCATCCTCCTGACCGTCTTTTCGACGATCATTGGGCTTGTGATTGGCCTGGTTGTCGCTCTTATGCAGCAGTCTGCCTGGCAGCCATTTCGCACCTCCAAACTACATCGCTTCCAGCGCTGGCGGCCATGGGTGAGCTTAGCCAATGCTTATACCACGGTCATTCGTGGCACACCCGCTTTGGTGCAGCTACTCATTATGTATTACGTGGTATTTGGCTCTTACCGTGGGGTGCCCAAGCTGTGGATTGCAAGCCTCGCCTTTGGTATCAACAGTGGTGCGTACATTGCTGAGATTATTCGCGGCGGGATCGAAAGTATCGACAACGGACAAGTCGAAGCGGCGCGCTCGCTTGGCTTGAGTCGCTGGCAAACCATGCGTTATATCATTCTGCCTCAAGCGCTCAAGCAGTCATTGCCGTCACTGATCAGCGAGGGGATTTCGCTCCTCAAGGAGACATCAGTCGTTGGTTGGATTGGTATGAACGATCTGATGCGTGGTGCTGATAATATCCGCTTCCAAACGGCCACCGCCTTTGAATCGCTCTTTGCCGCTGCAATGATTTACCTCGCCCTCACCACGCTATTTACGTGGGTGATGAATCGAGTAGAGAGGAGGCTTAAAGCGCATGATTAATATCAAGCAACTCCGCAAGCACTACGGCAACAATTATGTTTTGCGCGGCATTAACCTGACAATCAAGCGGGGAGAGGTTGTGGTTCTCTTGGGCTCGAGTGGTGGTGGCAAAAGCACGCTGCTTCGCTGTATTAATATGATCGAGACACCGACGAGCGGGGAAGTGTGGGTGGACGGCATTGAGATGACCAACCCAGCGACCGATCTTAACAAAGCCCGGACTGAGCTTGGCATGGTTTTCCAACAGTTTAACCTCTTTCCGCACATGACCGTGCTTGAAAATATCATGCTTGCACCACTCAAGGTACGCAAACTATCAAGAGCCAAAGCTAAGCGTCAGGCGCTTCAAATGCTCGATCTGGTTGGCCTTCGCGCCAAAGCCCAAGAATACCCAAGTCATCTCTCGGGTGGGCAAAAGCAGCGGGTAGCGATTGCTCGTGCCTTGGCAATGCAGCCAAAAGTCTTGCTCTTTGATGAGCCAACGAGTGCACTCGACCCTGAGATGGTTGATGAGGTACTAGCGGTTATTAAGCACCTTGCCGAAACAGGGATCACAATGATCGTCGTCACACACGAGATGTCATTTGCGCGCGATGTCGCATCGCGGATTGTCTTCCTTGACGGGGGTAAGATTATTGAAGATGGTACACCAGTGCAGGTCATTACTCACTCCGCACAGCCAAAAGTTCGCACCTTCTTTGCCGCACTCAGTAATAATTGATACATCCCTCTATGCTATAATGCGCCTAAGGAGGAATAGTATGTCAGATACAATACAGCGATTCAAAACACTCTTTGCTGGGAGCGGTGTCGACTACGTAGAATGCGAAGTCGTTAATGCAACGCAGCACTATCTACAGCTACGTGAGCAAGGCAAATGCGAGGGATTCACGCCAGTGATTGTAACGCTCGATGACCTCATCCTGGATGAGATAACAGAAGGCTTAGAGAACGCTGGCGTCCAGACAGTCCCCGAGCTTGTGCGGCGCACCATGGAAGCATCGCAGGCAGTTGATGTACCAGCCTTCTTTGCTCACGTTGCACAAGAGCTGCCAGCTGAAACAGCGAAAAAGGCTCAGCGCGCTTCTACTGTGGATGACTATTTTGCGTCGGGCTTCTTGGCGTCACCTGATGACGATGACCCTATTACAGTTGACTTCATCAGCCCATTCCAGGCAGATAGCGACAATCCGGTTATTATTATCAAACTACCAACCACAGTGCCGTATGAGGCATTAGCCTACCTCTGTATGGGTGGCTGGAATGATTGTCCCAAGCCAGCCATCCAGGTGGCGGTATCGCGCTATTGGTATGAGAAGTACGGTGCTGTGCCTGCCGCTATCAGCCATGATACTGTTGAGTATTACGTCGAGCGTCCACCGCAGACCGATGCTGATGCTAAGGCAGTTGCCGTTGAGCTCTTCTATTTTTCATATGGCGACGCAGTCTATCAAGGGTCGGAGACCTTTGAAGCTTTGGCAAACCAGGTATATAGCAGTCGACAGTGGTATGTTTGGTGGGACTAGCTACTTTACTTTTTTGCCACCGCACCCTATAATAAATCCTAACGCGCGACGCGTTTTGTCGTAGTGTCTCTACTCCGGCAAGTAGCTCGCGTCGTACCAAATATTAACATAAGTAAGGAGTACTTACCTACATGGCAGATTTCGATCGAAGTAAGCCACACATTAACGTTGGTACTATGGGTCACGTCGACCACGGTAAAACAACGTTAACGGCTGCCATCACTCACGTGTTGGCAAAGCGTCTTCCAAGCGATGTAAACAAGCCTCGCAACTACGAAGACATCGACAACGCTCCTGAGGAGAAGCAACGCGGTATTACCATCGCCAGCTCCCACCAGGAATACGAGTCGGAGAAGCGCCACTACGCGCACGTTGACATGCCAGGTCACGCCGACTATGTCAAGAACATGATTACTGGTGCCGCTCAGATTGACGGTGCTGTGCTAGTGGTTGCCGCCAACGACGGTCCATTGCCACAGACACGCGAGCACGTGCTGCTTGCTCACCAGGTTGGTGTGCCAAAGATCGTCGTCTTCCTCAACAAGATGGACTTGGCCGACCCAGAGTTGGTTGAGCTAGTTGAGATGGACGTCCGCGAGCTGCTCACCAAGAACGGCTACGATGGCGACAACGCACCAATCATCAAGGGTTCTGCCACCAAGGCGCTCGAGGGCGACACCGAGGCAGAAGACGCCGTGATGGAGCTGGTGGCTGCTATGGACGACTACTTCGAGTTGCCTCAGCGCGACCTCGACAAGCCATTCTTGATGCCAATCGAGGATGTCTTCTCGATCAAGGGTCGTGGTACAGTTGCAACTGGCCGTATCGAGCAGGGTGTCATCAAGATCAACGACCCAGTAGAGATTGTTGGTCTTAAGCCAACTCAGACCTCTGTCGTGACTGGTGTTGAAGCCTTCAAGAAGAGCCTCGACCAAGGTCAGGCAGGTGACAACGCTGGTCTGTTGCTGCGCGGTATCGAGCGCACCCAGATCGAGCGCGGTCAGGTGATTGTCGCTCCAGGCACACTCACCCCACACACCGAGTTTGAGGCGGAAGTCTACATCCTTAAGAAGGAAGAGGGTGGCCGCCACACACCATTTAGCAAGGGCTACAAGCCACAGTTCTACTTCCGCACAACGGACGTGACTGGTGAGATTGAGCTCCCTGCCGACAAGGAAATGGTGATGCCAGGCGACCAAGTAACCTTCAAGGTGACCTTGAACGCCCCAATCGCTATGGACAAGGGTCAAGACTTCGCTATCCGCGAAGGTGGCCGTACAGTCGGTGCCGGTGTTGTGACTAACATCGTCAAGTAGTTTGCATAGTACTCGCAAACTCACAAAAATACCTCCCACAGGGGAGGTATTTTTGTTTTTTATACAAAAGATGATATGATACCGTCATGAACTATACTATCACGAAGCATACCACCACGCAGGGTTTGCCTATCTGGCTGGTCGACACTCCTGACGCAACAACGATTCAAACTACCATTGCCGTACGGGCAGGGTATGAGTACGCTGGTGACGCTCGCATCTACGAAGCACCACGTATCGTCCAGCACATCTTGACCCAAACCATGAATGATAACCACATTGGCGCGTCGGCGTGTATCTACCAAGATCGGCTGCAGCATTTTGTGGCTTATTCACTTCAGGCAGAGAGCGCACCGCAGTTTGCTACAAAGCTAGGTCACATGATACATAGCCTCTACCAAACACGTATTACGCGCAACGCCTTCCAGACTGCTAAAAAGCGCACGCTTGCCGAGCTTACCAAAGAAGAGCATGATATTGATGCTGCACTGATGAGCGACAACCAGTACCAGATGTTTGGACGACCAAAGCTCGCACAGCGCACTCAATCAGCAACTGATATATCACTAAGAGATGCGCAGCGATTTTACGGGATGTTTTATACACTAGCTAACAGTGACATTGTTATCACTGCTAATATGCACGCGCCTGATTGGGATGAGACGGTAATTCTGCAGGCGATTGAGCAAGCCTGTGATGGTGCCGCGGTCGGGCAGCGATTTCCGCTCTATCAAATGAGCTATCTTAAGACAATGACTCAACAAGATCGCTATGGGACAATTATCGTGCCGCAACTCTCAGCAAAACGTTTTCAGTTTAATGGCGTGTTGCATACGATCGGCTTTCACGGGTTTCGTCTCAACTTTGCGCAAGATCCACTGATGGAGATGAGCGCTCGGATGCTTGCAGAATGTATATTGGTACTGTTTACCATGCCCAATCGATTAGGTGACTCTTTCAAAGACCACCCCTTATATCAAGCACGGTGTGCTGCAAAATACTGCACGATATTTAGTAAGAATGATATGGCTGTCCGCGAAACTGGCCAGTCATATCGCTTTATCATTCATTACATCGTCGAAGACAGTGATATGCCGCTGTTTGAGGAAAAGCTATGGCAAGGGCTGCAAAAGCTTGCAAATGAAGGAGTGCCACCCGAGGTATTTGAGATTGCTCAGCAAGCAGTATCATGGCGGATCGACAATGAGACAAAGGCAGAGCGCTTTCATCAGTGGGTGACTCGACAAATTATTAAACGGTTTAAGGACGAAGACCCGGTAGTGAGCTATGATGACATCGTTCGTGCATGCCGGGAAATACGACCAGAGACTGTGACACTTGCTGCAAAAACCGCATTGCTTAAGAACTGGGTATTTAACACTCACATGACGATCGAGAATGACTGCCAATCTATCGCACGGACAATCTACGATGCTATGGAGTCAGCATTAATTACGCTTGATGATATCCCAGGCAGGCTATCAGCAGAGGAGTTTGAGCAGGTAGCGTAAATAAAGGATAAATAAAAATCAAAAAGAGTGATAGTTGTTATCACTCTTTTTGATTAACCAGCGTATAGCGGTGCTACATCCGGATCTCGACATCCACGCCAGCTGGCAAGCTGAGATTGTGGAGGTTGTCGATCGTCTTGGGTGTGGCGTTGGTGATATCAATCAAGCGCTTGTGGACGCGCATCTCGAATGTCTCACCGCCAGTCTTGTATACGTGTGGGCTTTTTACTACCGTGTAGCTGCTGCGCCGCGTTGGTAGTGGCACAGGACCTGCGACGTTTGCGCCAGTGCGCAGAGCGGTGTCGATAATTTGCTTGGCTGATTGGTCGATCACCTTGTGGTCGTATGCCTTGAGGCGAATCCGAATCTTGAGCCCTTGGTTGTTTTGAGCCATTGCTCCTCCTTTTATGTGCAACTCTGTAACTTTAGCAAGATCGAAACAAGCTAAATTATCAGAGTAAATTAATAATACATCTAGCATTATATCATGAGAATAGTCTGTATCCGAACATCAGCTACAAAAGCACGAATCTCTCGCATATTTTTGAGCTTAAAGCCGGATTGACAACTGACCCTTTCGCTTCTGAGGCAATTCGTGTATACTGTACTAGATATAGCGTTTAGTAGTTAGTGGCAAAAGGGACAATATATGAACTGGAAGATTATTCTTCGATCGCTCAAAAATAAAGACATGCAAAAACGCCTTGGTATCGTGCTAGGGCTCATCGTCGCCTATCGTTTCTTGGCGCACGTGCCAGTGCCGTTGGCCGAACCAAGCCGACTCAAGGATATTATCCAGAACGTCGTATCGGCGAGTGACTTTGGTGGCTTCTTAAACATCCTGACTGGTGGAGCATTGGCCCAACTGTCTATCGTTTTGATCGGCCTTGGGCCGTTTATTAACGCCAGCATTATTACCCAGCTCCTTACCAAAGCCATCCCAAGCCTTGAGGAGATGCACAAAGATGGTGAGTCAGGCCGACGCAAGATCAATCAGTGGACGCGTATCGCTAGTGTGCCGCTGGCGATTGCTCAATCGATCGGTATCATCTACTTTTTGCGCCAATCAGTCTTGGCTGGGAGCACAACCGGTACAGTAGCTGGTTCGCTCCATGAGTGGATTGTTGCCGTAACGGCACTGACTGCTGGGTCGCTACTCTTGATGTGGCTTGGCGAGCTGATGACAGAGCAGGGCGTTGGTAATGGTATTAGCCTACTCATCTTCGCTAGTGTGATTAGCCAGCTGCCAACCACCTTTGGGTCGATCTACTCATCGCTCTTTAATACTCAGAATGGTTCGCTCAGCGTCTTTGGCTGGTTCTCACTACCCGTTAACCCGACAACCTTCTGGACAGTAGTTATCCTCGGGACAATCGGCCTCATCCTACTTTATCTCCTCGTTAAGATTAACGAAGCACAGCGCATTGTCACGATCAATTATGCCAAGCGGGTTGGCGGCAATAGCTCGTATGGTGGCATTAAGAGTATCTTGCCTATCAAGCTCATCGCTGCGGGTGTGGTACCAGTTATTTTTGCAGTGGCATTCCTCAGCTTGCCAGCTTTTGTGGGGCAGCTATTACATGCGACACCTGGTGCAAATCAGCAATTAGCAAATAACCTTATCCAGTGGTTCCAGGCACCGACCGCTCAAACATACGCCACCGGTGGCTTGACAGTGCTTATTTACCCATCGATCTACTTCTTACTCGTCATTGCCTTTACCTACTTCTATACTGGTATCGTCTTTAATGCGAGTGAGATTACGGAGAGTCTTGAAAACCAAGGCGGCTTCATTGAAGGGATTCGCCCTGGCCCAACCACTGAAAAATATCTGTCACGCACCGTCAATCGGCTTAACCTGTTTGGGTCGCTTGCCCTGGGGATCATCGCCATCATTCCGTTTGCGATCGACTACGTCTTTGCGCAGCTTGGCATTAATGCTAATAACATGGCAATCGGTGGTACGAGCCTGCTCATTGTCGTCACAGTTGGCCTCGAGACACTCCGTCAGATTAACTCACGAGCGCTGATGGTAACATATGACGACTTCTCAGTCGATGACCTTGATACTAAGCCAAAGAAGCGCGGCTTACTCGGCCGGCGGCGTACTGCCGCAAAGGCATAAAGGCTATCACTAGTATATCTCACAAAAATACCGCCACCTCTGTCTGTGACGGTATTTTTGATATGGTATTCTATAATAATTCGTTCATGAGCCTTTAGAACGTGCGCTATGAGTGGCATAGTGTTCTATCATTGCAATTCAATATAGAAGGGGGAGGATGCAGAACCGTAGCGGGATAGAGGCTGTTGAATAATGGTGAGCTTTTAAGCCTATACGTCGTGAAAGCCTAGGGGGTGCTATGTTTAGAAGTTGCTTATCGCAAAAGCTACCTCTCTTACGGCTCCATTCTGACATAAGAATAGTGCCATCCATAATCTCACAATAATTAATGCAAAAAGCTGGCTACTCCTCTTTACTCCTACAGAGAAATAGCGTATAATACGAAGCTGTATATCTATGGCAAGTTCGAAAGAAGTTATCAAATTGCGCGGCAAGGTAGTGGAAGCACTGCCTAATACGCAATTTAAGGTAGAATTAGAGAACGGCCTAAGCATTATCGCTCACATCAGCGGCAAGATGCGCAAGCATCACATCCGTTTGGTCCCAGGCGATACCGTGGAAGTCGAGTTAACCCCGTACGATCTCACGAAGGGCAGAATCGTCTTCCGCGCACGCGTTTAATAACGTAGAGCGGCGGCCTGATATCACCGCTGTTCTCAGTAACGGCAGGTTTTTCCTGTAGGGAGATTTGTACGCTCATGAAAGTTCGTGCGAGTGTCAAAAAGATCAGCCCCGATGATCAGCTGGTCCGGCGCAAAGGCCGACTCCGTGTCATCAACAAGAAAAAACCTAAGAATAAGCAAAGGCAGGGTTAAGCATGGCTCGAATTGCTGGGGTAGTTATCCCATCAGACAAGCAAGTGCACATTGCTCTTACCTACATCCATGGTATTGGGCGCACGCTTGCTCGAGACATCCTTGCGGCGGCAAAGATTGAGCCGACCACTCGGGTGAAAGATCTCACCGAGGCTGAGGAGCAGAAACTTCGCGACATTATCGACAAAGATTATGTCACTGAAGGCGATCTGCAACGCCTGGTGACCAACAATATCAAACGCCTTAAAGACATTGGTGCATACCGCGGCTTGAGGCACAAAAATGGCTTGCCAACACGCGGTCAGCGCACTCGAACGAACGCACGAACTCGCAAGGGTAAGGCGATCGCCGTCGGCGGGGCACAGCCAAAGGCAGCAAGCAAGACGTAGGAGAAAGGACGAGATATGGCACAAGCAAAATCTACCAAGAAAAAGCAGCGCCGATCAGTCCCATCTGGTCAGCTGCATGTACAGGCAACCTTTAACAACACTATTGTCACATTTGCAGATAGCAAGGGCAACGTCTTGACCGCTGCCAGCGCTGGTGCATGTGGCTTCCGTGGGAGCAAGAAAGGTACAGCCTATGCAGCACAGATTGCTGCAGAAAAAGCCGCAGAAGCTGCCAAGAGTAGCTATGGCGTCCGCACCGTTGATGTATTCGTCAAGGGTGTTGGGCTGGGCCGAGATGCGGCAATTCGCGCAATGAGCAACTTCGACATTGCCGTCAATAGCATCAAAGATGTAACGGGTGTGCCACACGGTGGCGTTCGCCCACGAAAGGCAAGGAGGGCGTAAATGGCACGAGATAGAAGCCCAATCGTGAAGCAGAGCCGCCGCGAAGGCGTGGCGCTTCACCCTAAGGCACACAAGATTTTGGCACGCAAAAGCGGTATTCCGGGCGAGCACGCTCATGGCCGTCAGAGCAAACCAAGCATGTACGCAACCCAGCTACGTGAAAAGCAGAAAGTGCGCCGCATGTATGGTCTACTAGAGAAGCAGTTTGCTAAGCTTATGAACGAAGCAACTCGCAAACCAGGCCTAAGCGGTGAAAACCTGCTCCGTTTTCTCGAGCTCCGGCTCGACAACGCTGTGTACCGTGCTGGCTTTGCAACGAGCCGTCGCCAGGCCCGCCAGCTGGTGAGCCACGGTCACTTTGAGCTTAATGGTCGCCGCGTCGATATTCCATCAATCCGCCTCAAGGCAGGGGATGTCATTACCGTTCGGCCAAAGAGTGCAAAGTCTGGCTACTTTACTGCAATTGACGACATCTACGGCAACACCTCCCAACCACCTCTGAGTTGGCTCAAGAGCGATATCAAAAAACTCAAGATCGAAGTATCGGGCGAGCCAAAGCGCGAAGAAGCTGAGGCTGGTATCAACGAGCAACTGATTGTTGAGTACTACTCACGCTAACAAGGGTAAGGAGAATTTTGTACATGTCTAAATTAATTCACGATCCAGCGTTGGCACGCATCGATGACAATGGGCCGCACAGCAGCACGTTTGTCATTGAGCCACTGCACGCCAGCTACGGCAACACGCTGGGCAACAGCTTGCGCCGGGTGCTGCTGAGCAGTATCCGCGGCGGAGCCTTTACGGCTTTCCGAATGCAGGGTGCGACACATGAGTTTACCACCGTGCCTGGTGTCAAAGAAGATGTTGTTGACATCATGCTTAATCTCAAGGGCGTTGACTTGGTTGTGCACAGCGATGAGCCAGTCGAGCTGCGGCTTGAGAAGCAAGGCGCTGGTGCAGTAATCGCTGGGGATATTGCAGCCAATGCTGAGGTTGAGGTTGTCAACCCTGAGCACGTTATCTGCACAATTGACGACCCACAGGCTAATGTCGTTATTGATCTGGTGGCCGAGGCTGGTCGGGGGTACTACCCGATCGAAGAGTCGAGTGCTAACCGGCTACACAGCGACATGATCGCCATGGACGCGCAATTTAGCCCCGTGACGCGTGTGCGCTTCAAGGTAGATCCAACTCGTGTTGGTCAAGAAACCAATCTGGAGCGGCTTGAGATGACCGTCGAGACTGATGGTAGCTTGACACCACGCGATGCCTTCGAGCAAGCTGCGGCAATTTTGGTCAATCAATATACTGCTCTTGCTGGTAGTACAACTGTTGTATCGGCACCAGCGCTTGGCACTCAAACTGCCGAGGAAGACAACGAGCTGAACACCTCGATCGAAGACCTTGGCCTCAGCGCCCGCACCGCAAACGCGCTCATCAACAATGAGATTCGCACTGTTCATGACCTCGTCACTTTGACGGAGCAGGACCTGCGCGAGCTCAAAGGCTTTGGCAGCAAAGCCCTCGACGAAGTAAAAGATAAACTAGCAGAATTGGAGCTCTAAATGCATCGACACGGATACAAAGGGCGCAAGCTCGGCCGCGAACGCGATCAACGTCGAGCCCTGCTCAAAGGCCTAGCAACCAGCTTGGTTGTTGAGGAGCGCATCGAAACAACGCTACCAAAGGCCAAAGAGTTGGTGCGCTACATCGAAAAGCTCATTACTAAAGCTAAGAAGGGTGACCTCGCTCATCGCCGCGCTGTCATTGCTGGGCTCAGCACACAAGCTGCAGCAATCAAGCTGGTTGACCAGATTGCCCCGCAACTCGGTCATCGGCCAAGTGGTCACGTGCGTGTGTATCGGACACGCCTGCGCCGTGGTGATGGCGCGCAGATGGCAATGATTGAGTTTGTTGACGAGCTCAAGCCAATGCCTAAGCCCGAGGCAACCACAAAGGAGGCGAAGTAGTTATGGCTCACAAAACATTTTCGCAAAAGCCAGCCGATGTTAGCCGGCGCTGGATTTTGATCGACGCGAGCCAAGCACCACTTGGCCGCACCGCAACAACCATTGCACAGTACTTGGTTGGCAAATATAAGCCAACTTACACGCCGCACGTCGATGGAGGCGACTACGTTGTCGTCATCAACGCAGCTAAGGCTGTTGTGACTGGCAAGAAAGAGACGGACAAGATCTACTACCATCACAGTGGTTTCCCTGGTGGTATCAAAGACGCTCAGCTCAAGGAAGTGCGCGAAAACGCACCAGAGCGCATCATTACTGCTGCTGTGAAGGGTATGCTACCCAAAAACAAGCTTGCAGCAGATCGCCTAGCTCGTCTCCGCGTCTTTGCTGGCGAAGAGCACGCCCACACCGCACAGCAACCAGAGAAAGTAGAGGTACAATAAATGGCACAAGCAACATACGACTATGGCCTTGGCCGGCGCAAAAGCGCTACTGCCCGCGCTCGACTGGTCAAAGGTAAGGGAAATATAACGATCAATGGCAAGTCGGCGCTTGACTACCTGTCAGGCAACAAGACATTGCTAGCTGAAGTAACCGACCCACTAGCCTTGGTTGGCAAGCAAAAAGAGTTTGATGTTACCGTCCTGGTGAAGGGTGGTGGCCTCAGCGGTCAGGTTGATGCTATCAAGATGGCGATCGCTAAAGCGATTACCGTTGGTGCACCAGACCTGCGCGGCACACTCAAGAAGGCCGAATTCTTGCGCCGCGACCCACGCGAAAAAGAGCGCAAAAAATACGGCTTGCGCAGCGCCCGCAAACGCGAGCAGTACTCGAAGCGTTAAGCATTTTGCCTGCTTCATAACATACCCTGTCAGCATGGCAGGGTATGTTGCTATAGTAAAATATTACTAAGGGTGGTGAGATAGAGTAGCTTCTAAACACTAGAAGTGTTACTACAGGTCCCTTATATGCATTATGTCACCATTCTTTTGCAGCCAGCCTACCAAAAATGATACAATACAACACTAGTATGTACGACAAACTCCACGAACTATTTGGCCTGGCGTATCCACTACACACCCAGGTATTTGGCGATTGGCACGATATATCTCGACCAGTTATTGTCCTTATACACGGTATCGGGGTGAATCATAATATTTGGCAAGGCGTACTGAATCAGCTTGGCGATCAACCAGTCTTGGCAGTCGATTTGCTAGGCTTTGGCCAATCGCGCAAGCCTGCCTGGCCCAATTATACCCTGACTGATCATGCACGTGCCCTGCGCAAAACGATTCGCCATGCTGCGCCGCTGCGCCAGGTGATCTTGTGTGGGCACTCACTTGGTACACTAGTCGCAATCGAATACACCAAGTTGTTTCCTCGCCGCGTCCAGCAGCTCGTACTGTGCTCACCACCGATCTATCTACCAAGTGATATTGCTAAGCGCCCACTACGCGAGGCGCTGCTCAAGACAATTGGCAAAGGATTTCTTAAGGCGATCAACGCGTCACCAAAGCTCATCGGCGCAGTTAATCAGTACAAACGGACGCAGAAGAATTTTCATGTCAGCCGCGAAGGGTTTTCGCCTTATACTAAGACGGCACGCAATAGTATTTTGCTCCAGACCTCGCTCGATGATGCCTGTAATCTACCACCACTACCGATAACGATTCTCTATGGTACACTCGATGCGGTGATGGTGCCAAAGCATTTTAAGACAATCCAGCGCCAGCGTCGCAATGTCGTAATCGAGACGGCGATTGCCGGCCACGAGATTCGCACCCGCTATGCTAAGCTTATTGCTAAGCATCTCAAACAATAAGCCAACTATTTTTGCATGCTTGGCATGCTGGTACTGCGCACTCCTACGTCTCTCTCGATATAATAAAAGCTCTCTGTAACAAGAGAGCTTTATTGTCTATTAGAGAAGAATTCTTCTTGTGCTGAGTTATCGCGTTCTATTTTGGAAGTTGCATAGCGTCGCCGATACGCTATTGTCAGTGCTCGACTCCACCACAACCTGCATGTTTGGGTCACTCGAGAGCTTCATCAGCGAATAGATCTGCCCATCTGGCATAGCAATCTCAAGGCTCCCTTTGTCGGCAACGAGATAGACGAAGTAGCGCTGGCGATTTTGCCAATTATTATATACTGCATACGCCTTCTCGTACTTATTTTTCGCTTCACCAGTGATCTTCGAGCTATTCCGTTTCACCTCATAGGTGCCAGTCTCGGTGTTGAGGTCAACGCTCACACGACTATCCTTTTGGTTGATAAAGACCCGAACGTGGCCTTTATCGTTAGCTGTATTGTTTGTAAAGTGAAGGCTAATCTCTTGCGAAGCTTTGCGATTAACTTTGAGCAACTCTTTGTGATAGCCATCAGGTGCCGTCTTGGATGTTCGGGTTGATCGCTTGGTGCGGAGGCCGCTGGTGCGCGCATTGTTATTAATCAAGCGCGACCGCACGACATACTTTCCATCCTTTTGGGTTATCGAGAGGGAATGGGTTGAGCTCATCGAGCCGATATGTTTTGCTGCTTGACCGTCATCCTTCAGAATCTGTCCTTGTGAGTACTCCCAGTTACCCATCCAGCCAATACTCTTAACGCGTGTTGGGCTTTCTTGGTAGTAATTAGCGCCGTAGTAATCCGTTCCGTAGTCAAGCCGCTCTGGTTGCTGCTCGGCGACAAAGGTACCATTGGCTTCAAGATGGCCAATCATGTAGTAGCTGCCTGTTGTCGAACCATATTGATAGCCATTAGCACCAAAGAGCAGCGCGTGCTTGGTAGTCTTTGTTTGTGGATCATAAAAGCTCTTGAGGTTAGGGCACTCAATAAGGCCAAGATCTTTGCCATCAAGCGTGCTACCGTTGAGCATGGTCGCACCCTGGTATTCCCACTTTTTTCCGTCAGTGCTTGAGTAGATACCAACCTTATCACCCTCAGCCAGATACATCATCAGCTTCTTGGTAGATTCATTGTACCAGACGTGTGGGTCGCGGAAGTTCTGCTCTTTGGACTGCGCCTTCATCACTGGCTGGCTATGGTTATATGGGTGGTAGGTGCGGCCATCATCGAGTGAATATGCGGTATATTGGTGTTGGCCAGTCTCGGTATAGCTCGTGAAATAAGCAACTACTGCCGTCTTGGGTAAGTCACGGAAAAATCCATTACTATTCTGATACACCGAACCCGAAGCAACTGCCGACCAACCATTGACAAACTTGGGAATCGCCACACCAAGATCCTCAAAGTGCTCCCAATCCTTGGTGCGAATATGATACCACTCAGTGCCATCGTTGCCCGACTTATAGTTTTTATTGAGCAGGTAGTAAAGATGGTAGTAGTCATCCGTTCCTTTGAATATTGTCTGGATGTCATTCATGAAGCCTTTTGGCGTATTGTAGTGGTTTGACTGCTGGAATCCGTCGGTATTGGTATTGGTGTTGGTAGCAATGTTTGATAGATTGCTATTGCTGGAGTTGTGAGCAGATCGTGCGTGAATATAACTCGACCCCACGCTCAGCAGCGCAAAGCCCGCTACCAGCGCAACGAGGGTATATTTAGTGCTGTTTTTCTTCGTTTTGATGGTTTTTAGCATAGTGCTCCTCAGACTTTTCTTGACATTAGCAAATCAATAAACGGTAAATTATCGTTGTCGTTTGTGTTGTTCTCCCGTCGTCTTTCTTAACTCCTCTCGTCTCGATTGCCCGAAACGAATCCTTACTATCTAGCTAACCAGAAACGCTACTCTATGTCAATGATATCGTTTCGTATAGTACCTCATATACTGCGTGTTCTGACCTCTTATTCAAACTCGCCACCGAAAATGCTATACTACATATATGTCCAAAGAAGTTATCCTCACCGGAATTCGTAGCAATGAAGAGCCAACGCTTGGCAATTATCTTGGTGCCTTTGTACCCATGGTGCAACTGCAGCAGCACTATGCTGGGCGCTACCAGCTCAATATGTTTGTGCCCGACCTGCATAGCTTTACCACACCGATCGATCACACGACGCTCTATGAGAATACACTAACCAACCTCAAGTATTTCATTGCAGCAGGGCTCGACATCACCGATGAGCATACGTTTCTCTACCGGCAGAGCTTCATCCCAGCACACAGTGAACTAACCTGGATTTTGGACTGCTTCACTGGTTTTGGTGAGATGAGCCGGATGACGCAGTTTAAAGAAAAGTCAGCTGATAACAGTAGTAATGTTACTGTTGGGCTCTTTAACTACCCTGTCCTCATGGCGGCTGATATCCTCCTCTATAATGCTCGATGGGTGCCAGTCGGTGAGGATCAGTTCCAGCACTTGGAGATTACCCGAGATATTGCACTGCGCATGAATCGTAAATTTGGCGAGCTCTTTACTATTCCAGAGCCAACTGCCAAGCAAACCGCCTTCATCCAGCGCGACACCGGCCTACGCATCCGCAGCCTGACAAACCCAGAAAAGAAGATGAGTAAGAGTTCTAACGACCAAAAGTCCAAGATCAACCTCGCCGATACCCCCGCCCAAGCGCGCAAAAAGATCATGGCTGCCACGACAGATTCGCTTGGCGTTATCAACTTCGACTGGCAGCGTCAGCCGGGTATTACCAATCTACTTCAACTGCTTGCAATCTTAACCGACCGCCCGCAAGCTGAGGTAAATGCCGAGTGGGTAGGGCAGACCCAATATGGTCCACTCAAGCGTGCAGTAGCTGAGGCGGTGGCTACCTTCCTCACTGATTTTCAAACACGGCTTGCGGACATTTCCGACGAGACACTGCTTGCTACTCTCGAGCGCTCTGAGCGAGCGATGAATGAGGTCGCCAACACCACGCTCCTCCGCGTACAAAAGGCGGTTGGCCTGCGGAGTACATCATGAGTAGAGCGCGAGATGGAGTCATTATATGAAAATCACATCAAGCGACCTCCTTGCTATCTTACGCCAGTTTCGTCAAGCAACTGACGATAATGTCCCGCGTCACATCGACCAAATCGCCAGTAGCCACCCGCAGCCCATCAACCAGCTGGTGCGCTTTCGCTTCGACCGCCGGCAGTACTTTTTGCTGATCGACGACACAGCGGAGGATCATGCATCCTACATTATGCAGCAGATCTACACCGCAAAGAGTGATGCAACGGGGGAAATTCTCCCCAACCCACTCAGCGACATCACGACCTACGGCCTACCATTCAAGGGTAAGGATGTCTATCTTTTTCAGCAGCGGCGTACCACCCAGCGCCTTGATAGCCTGCTTGCAACGCGCTACCCCGAGACTAGTCGCTCCACTTGGCAAAAACACATCAAAGCTGGCCACGTCGCCGTCAACGATAGAGTCGTCTGTCAGCCACGCCAACTGGTAGCAGAGATCGACAGTATCGCCATCAACCTACCTGACGCGGTCGACTATAGCGACAAAACCCTCCCTATCCTCTATATCGATGATGATGTAATTGTTATCAATAAGCCAGCCGGTGTCCTGACCCACAGCAAGGGCGCACTCAATGATGAGTTTACGGTAGCAGACTTCTTCCGGCGCTATACTTCGGTTGGGCTGGAGACAAATCGGCCAGGGATTGTTCATCGGCTCGACCGCGACACCAGCGGAGTGATGATTGGTGCACGTACGCCTGAGGCCTTCCAGCGGCTTAAGAAGCAATTTGCCGAGCGCCACGCTAAGAAGACATATCTAGCAGTTGTGGCAGGGCAACCCCGTCAGCAGCAAGCCAAGATCGATGTCCCGCTGGGGCGTAACCCGGCCGCGCCAAGCACCTTTCGAGCCGATCCACGTGGCAAATCTGCCCAAACAATCTACAAAATACTCGCCTCACAGCCCAGTATGAGCCTGCTCGCTCTGCGCCCCCGCACTGGCCGGACACATCAGCTGCGCGTCCATCTGGCATATATTGGCACACCGATTGTTGGTGATCGCATTTATGGATCGGCAGGGGAGCGTCTCCTTCTGCACGCCTACCAGCTCGAAATCACGACTCGTGCGGGCCTACGTCAGACCTTTGTTGCACCGCCGCCGGCAGCCTTTACAGCACTCTTTCCTGAGGGAGCCGATGCCATCGCTCGTCTATAACCCTCGCACCGAGCAGCGTCTTGCCCAGCTTGCGCAGCAGCCACCACAGTCATTGCTTCTTGTTGGTGCGCCTGGACTTGGGCTTATGACCGCAGCACGGCAGGTTGCGAGCCACACCGCACTTATCCTCCGGCCTCATACCAGCCAGGGCCATGACGACCAGCAACGCGGGACAATTCGCGTTGATGACATCCGCTCGCTTCACACACTTACTCAGGGCAAGGCAACGGCTCGGCAATTTGTCATTATTGATGATGCCGACCGGATGACACCTGCCGCCCAAAATGCCTTCCTTAAGCTCCTCGAAGAGCCGCCTCACGCGCTTCATCTCATCCTCACTAGTCATCAGCCCCAACGCTTGCTGGCAACAATTCGCTCACGCGTCCAGACCGTCCGTATCATCCCACCTCAGCCAGACCAAACGGCCACTCAGCTTGATCAACTTAGCATTATTGACCCGACGCGCCGCGCCCAGCTGCAGTTTATTGCTCAGCAGCAACCTGCGACAATCGCACGCTTGGCTGCCAATAGCGAGGAATTCCGCGCCATTGCCCTGGCAATGACCGACGCGCGCCACTATATCACTGGTGCTACCCGCCAACGCATCGTAATTGGGCAGCGCTATAGCCACGATCGAGCTCGTGCATTGCTCTTGCTTGAGTGTGTGTTGCACATTGCATGGCATACACTTCGGACGCAACCATCGCGGCAGCTGCTTACCCAGGCAGAACATATCGCACGCGCACACGAGCGCATTACTGCTAATGCCAGCGTGCGGATTCAGCTGCTGGCATGTGGTATACTATAACTATGTATGGATTATTATTGGTAGCCTGCGCTGGTGCCTTTGCCTTATGGCAGCAGCAATCAGTTGCCGAGACCACCTCACAATTACCAATGCGCCTCTCGGGCAAGCTTGATCGCCTGTGGGAGGTAGCTCAGGAATCACTCCGTGATCGTCGTTATCTCCGCGCCGAGAAGGCACTGCTCACGATCCTGCGGGTGGATGAGCGTAATGCAACCGCCTATAACCGCCTCGGTATTTTATACGCCAAGCAGAAGGCATTTGATGATGCGATCGAGTGCTTTGAGATCGCTCAGAGTCTGGAGCCAAGTGCATCAAGCCTACACAACGTTGGCCTCATCTATTATGAAACCAAGCGCTACGACAAAGCTGCTCTCGCCTTTGAACAAGCACTGGCAATGGAGGACAAGCTGGCTGCGCGGCATATTGCCTATGCCAAGGTGCAGGAAAAGCTCGGCCATAGTAAGAAAATGCTAGAATCACTCGAGCGAGCTGCCAAGCTAGAGCCTGGCACTCAAACATATCAGCTCCTGGCCGAAGGCTACGAACGAGCTGGCGACCACAAAAAAGCTCAGCGCATCCGCGCCAAGATGCAGCCCCAGCCTACCTCTGCGCAATCACCGCAGCACCACCGAGCACAACCAGAACCTCGCCAGCACCCCCAGCAACGCATTACTGTGCCGTCTCAGCAGGTAGAGCAACAACCTTCAACGGCGTATTACCATCCACCGGCTGCATTGCCCGCTCCAGCAGCGTCACCAACGTATACCCAAGCACCTCCGCAGCCGCAGCCAAATGCCGCCTACAATCGACAGTCATCCACTGTTCATCCGCCAGCACGAGCTCCAATGCCCGCTAACCGCATCCAGCGCAGCGCACCACGCCGCATTACGATGTAGCGTCAAACGGTAAAAGGTATAATAAGGGCTAAATACAATCAATAAGGTAGCAATATGTATGCTGCCTTATTTACATTCTCAGGGCAAGGTTTCTCGCTGCGTAAGCCCTTTTGCTATTGATATATCACTATACTCACTACACATACACACAATGACCACGCTTTCAGCATTGTTCTTACGACAGCCAATACAAAGAGTGGAATAAGCTCCTACCAATTTACAGCTACTGCATAACCGCAAGAACAAAAAAGACCTCCTCCTTAAGAAAGTCTTCGCTATATACGTATGGAGCCGCTTTACGGATTCGAACCGTAGACCTACTGTTTACAAAACAGTTGCTCTGACCAGCTGAGCTAAAGCGGCAGAAATGGTACCGGAGGTAGGACTCGAACCTACGAAGCTAAAAAGCGGGAGATTTACAGTCTCCTGTCATTGCCACTAGACGACTCCGGCAAATAAAATGAACTAACTGTGAATCAGTATAGCAAATTTTTTGCCAATGTCAAAGTGCGAAAAACACAAATCACACAATCTCTTACAATTATGCAACGTACCTCTGTTAATAAAAGGACTTTTGCGATATACTGCACTCTATGACAAAAAAGCATTTCGATCATATTCTCATTGCCGCTACGCTCGATAGGCCGCCACAGGCTCGTCACGTACGCGAAGATTACCAGCCAACCGAGTGGCCAATATCAGAGGAAGAGCTCCACAGGCACCCTCTTATACCACTTTTTCCGTCTCTTGTTGTGCGAAAGGATAGCGAGGTAGACACTAAACGGCGCGACAAAATAGCCAACCATGTCGAGCAACTTGCCCGTGACCTCACACCATTTACTGTGCAATGGGGTCGCGAGGTAGAGATGAGCAGGTCTGCAAAAAGCCCTCTCCATGCCAAAGAAATCACTCATGGCCGTGATAAAATCCTCGCCATCCGCAACGCACTTGGCAGTCTAGCTATGGAGCTAGAAATACTCCACAATGCGCCCAGCTCACTGCTATATGCTCAGTATAAGCCAGGTAACTCACTAATGTCGTCGACCATAAGAGAAAAACAAATCGACTTTATTAGCATATTTACTACTCGCTCCTACGATAAATCGAGTCCTCTCGGCGGTAGGCCTCGGTCAATCACCCGGTGCGACTATCCACTTGGTCTATACTGTACTCCACGATCATCAATTGAGCCTTATAGAGACAATCATCCAATAACTGCAGCAGCAGCTTATGGCTTAGCCGAAGTTACACCTCCGCAGCGAGGCCGTCACCAAGTACCAGCCCCAACAGGTCGTGTCTATCGGCTACCACGTCACCGCCAACCAGTCTAAGTTCGTTTCTGATAGTGTGCAGCAAGGAAGGGGGCTTCTCGCCATATATTTCAGCGAGCGAAAAACATCCTCACTACCCTCACTATCGGTCAATAACAAAGATCACCCCAACAATGGGGTGATCAACAAATTCAGCCATGGAGCCACGATCGGGGCTTGAACCCGAGACCTCATCCTTACCATGGATGCGCTCTACCAACTGAGCTATCGCGGCATTACTTGGTATTCTACCATACGAGGTACGTACCAGCAAGCCTTACTGCTTTGGTTCTTGATGCGCTCGTTTTGCCAGCACACTCACCCTTTCTCTCCGCTGCTTCGTCTATAGAGCGTGCGAGGTTCTACCAGTGGTCAGCCTACCTCATATAACATCTATAACTAGGCTTTTTTGCGCTATACTCAATGTCGTAATCGGGGAGGTTATAGTACATGTATACATAATTCTCCTAGAATCCATTGACAAATAGGGGCATTCGTGGCTACAATACATACTGTCTATCGTTATAGTAATCTCTTGTCGATAGAGTGTTTGTACGATAAAGTTTCGTGTTAGAATAAGAGTAACCATTAAATAAAGAGGAGTCTATGGCAATGGCTGGTTTTATGCAGTGTATGGAAGTAATCGACAGGTATCGGTGGTGGGTCGGAGGGGTGATATTCCTCATGATCGTCCTGAGTTGGTGGCTTCGCGTGGTAAGTGCTCGCAAGAATAAAACCTACACTGCAACACTCCGCAAAAAATACGCGGTCTTGGTTGTTGCTGAGGATGAAGATCCTGAAGTATTCGAGAGCTGCCTCGCTAGCATCAAAGAGCATAGCAAGCCGACCCAGCTGCTTGTCTCGATCAACGATACGTCACACGCTCACCAGTCTCTCAGAGCGATCGCTAAAGAATACGCAACAACGGTGGTCGAGCAGCCTGAGATGATGAGCTATGATGCGCAGCTTGCCTCACTGATCGAAAAGGTGCGGCGTGTAAGTCTTGTGGTTGTCACAACTCCGCGTGCGCACTGGACACCATCGACCATCAACCTTCTCTTGCCCTTTGCCGAGCCAACTATTGGGCTCGTTAGTGGCCGCCAACAATACACTGGTGGAGCGACGCTCTCTCAGCGAATCGGCAGTTGGCTGCTCGATATGCAGCAGCGTGTTATTTTGCCCATGCAGAGCCGCCACGGCCAAGCCTATGCCATCACAAGCGACACCTTTGCCATCCGGCTTGAGCTACTCAAGCAATTTACTCAGAGCGATGCAACAGCGCAGCCATGTGCCGCCCATCATCCATCAAGCATTGCCCTGTCTCTGTCTGCACACTACCACGCAGCCTACCAGCACAGTGCTCTCACGCAGATCAACCATCCAGCAGAACTCTACCGGATTGCAAGCAGCTACACCCAACTGAGCCGTGCTGCCTATTGGCAACTCTGGCATCAGCACGCACGTATCCGGCAGGCAGGGCCACTTGTCTGGCTCACACACATTGGCTTTTGCTTTGCGAGTTTGCTTTATCTTGGGGCGCTGATCGTACTCTGCAGCACGCTCGTCAACAACCTATACAGCACTCTGACTGGAACAGCGACTACCGCAACGCTCTGGAGTAGTGTAACGATCCTTGGGCTCGTGCTTGGTTGGCTTGTGTGGCAAGTGGTACGTAACATTCCACACCTTAAGCATCACCCACGCGACCTATGGCTCCTGCCACTCTATCTCCCGATCACTGGTAGCCTCGCGCTCACGAGCAAACTATGGGCACTCATTACGCTCTCTCGCCATCACGCACCCGCTCCATCGAGCGCACTTCGTCAATATGCAACTGGTCTCGCGGCAATTGTCCTGCTGCTCATTACAGTGCCACTCGCATATGTCGTGGCAATGATCCCAGCTCAGCAACCACAAGAAGCTCCGCACCGCCCTGCACAAACTGCTCCACGGCCGCAGCAGCAACGTGATAATCGCGGCAAGACAGACAAGAAGCAGGCTAATCGTCCAGCAACCACCTCTGGTCAATCGCAACACACTCCAGCTCATTCTGAGAAGAAGAACCAGACTACCACACCAGAGCAAAAGCCAATTATACTAACCGCCCAAGATGGCGACTCCCAGTCGCTTGTGGCACGGCGCTTCATCAAGAGTCATCATCAAGCTCAGCAGCTTAATCCTGCGCAGGCTGCATATGCCGAGAATCGCTTGGTAGCCTTAATGGGGCAGCGTGATGACATTGACAGCGGCGAGACCTTTACGGTGAGTAATTCGCAGCTTGCTACGGTTGTTGCCGAGGCCCAAGCGCTCAGTGCTGACGAACAGGCTAACTGGGCAGCCTATACTGCTACCGAATAGCAAATCCTCATCGCCACTAGCATTACACCGTGGGCTATGCTATAATCAACCAAGATGTTTTATAAAATCTAACGAGTAAAGAAATGGCAAAGAAGAACAATACAAAGCGAAAGATTATTGCTCTTGTGAGCAATCTCACCAAACACCGTACCTACGTAACACGTAAGAACACGATGAACACTCCAGATAAGCTTGTTCTGCGCAAGTATGACCCAATCGCTCGCCGGCACGCTACCTACACTGAGACGAAGAAATCGCTCGGCCGTAACGAAGTCAAGCCGCGCAAAGGCTAGTCTTACCGCAATAACAATCAAAAACAGCATTCACTCACGAATGCTGTTTTTTGCGGTAGCGATCAATTGCGAGAGTTAGTATAGCGCAAGCGACAGGCTTTAAGCAGTATTACTTCTTACTGTATTTTTAAAAGATAGAAGAGGGGAGGGTATGGAAACCATCAATCTCAGCACCTAAGGCTATCTATGGCGATAACCCTGGCGGACAGTGGTATGGCGCTCAGCCTGCGCAGCGGCAAGTTGCTCGGCGAATACATCAAATGTCGCTGCCATCCATAGACCATCAGAGACCATCCGGTCAAGCAGCGCCATCGTCGGTGTTGCCATAGCAGCATAGACATAGAGGACACCACTCGAGATCTCAATACTAAGATCATCGAAATGCGATGCTATCACTGTTGCTACGTCTGGTGTGAGGTAGCGCTCTATCTCAACCGCTCGCCCAAGCTCACCATACACCGTGTATTTCTGCATAAATTCTTCTGGCTGCGGCCCAAACATCCCGAGCCGGAGTGGCTGCAGTTTGTAGCTGGGGTAGCTAGCTATCTTGCCTTGCCGACCGATGAACATATACGGCACGTCGCGACGTGTGTACATATCTACTGCAGCAATTAGCCACTGTTGGGGCGAAGGCTTGGGGCTATTGGCAATCCGCACCATATCTCGCCGCGACACGAGCGTGACATTATAGCCGCGAATATTACCCACGCTATAGTGCCGATCGCGATGAGTGGTCGACATAGTGTAGCCGCGGATTGGGTGGTAGTCATCGTCTCGCGGGTTGATTGTCCCAAAATAAACTAAACCAGCTTGCTCGGCAAACTGCTGCACCGTCTTGCGCGCTACTGAACGCTCTGCAAAAGCCGCTGGCGAAACCTGCCGCACAGCACGCTTAACGCGGTGGGTAATGGCATCATGAGCTGACATAACTCCAGTATATCACTCCTTTAGGCAAAAAATACCTCCGTCAGGGAGGTTGGATACTATTGTGGCAGGGGCATGAGGAATCGAACCTCAATCTACGGTTTTGGAGACCGTTATACTAGCCGTTGTACTATGCCCCTCTGTACTGTCTCCAGTATATCAAATCTATAGCCAAACCGGAAGAACTTTATATGGTAAAGCGAATATTGATTTGGTTTATGCTAAAAATCCCTCGCACCACGCGGAGTCTGCTATAATAAAATACATGCAACCAACGCCTCCAGTTCGGCCCTTTGCAATACTCATGGTTGGCTTGCCCGGTAGCGGCAAGACATTTTTTGCCGCTCAGTTTGCCAAGGCCTTTGGCTCACCCTTTATTGATATTAACGAGCTCTCGGGCTACTGCCAAGACGATGCAGCCGCGGCAGTAGTAGGGAAGACATTTTTGCAAGAGATTGCTAAAACCAAGCAACCCTTTTTATACGAAGGCGATAGCAACACCCGGGCTCGCCGAAGCGAGTTCGTCCGCTGGGCACGGAGTGAAGGCTATCGACCAGTGATCATTTGGGTCCAAACAGATGTAACGACAGCCCGTAGCCGAAGTGTCAAGAACCAGCGACTCTCACGCGAGGCGTTTGATTACTATGTGCGGCGCTTTAGCGAGCCAAACGCGGGCGAACTCTATTTTGTCATCAGTGGCAAGCACCCGTATTCATCACAGTCCCGGGCTGCCCTGACCTTCTTAAAGCAAATCGGTCAACAGACTGAAGACGAAGCTCTGCCGAGCAAAGCACCAGCCACAACTCCACCAGTAGCAAAGCAGCGCACTCAAGTGCCACCACCAACACCAGCCAGCCACTCAATGCGCGCTATGTCGAGCACCCCACGGCGAGGACAAATTCGCTCGACACGCTACATTGTACAATAAAATAACATCTTGGCTAAAAGGAGGGAGGCTTTTATCTATGTCTTCTACGCTCCACGACGATGAGTTTGGCGATATCGCTATTAAGCGCAGCGCCAAGGCGCGTTCCATCACAATACGACTCGCGCCAAATGGCCAGCTCTATGCCAGCGCCCCACGGCACGCACCACTCTTTCTCGTTCGCCACAGCATTGTCACCAACCGCCAAGCACTCCGCCAGCTCCTGCACCAGCACGCGGTACATATTTATCAAGATGGAGAGACAATTGGTAAACATCACTCAATCGCTATCATCCGCACACAAATGGTCAATCGGCCCACTGTGCGCATCGCAAGGCAAAAGCTGCTCGTCTCTCTCCCGCCAGAGCACACCATAGACGAGCCAGCCGTTCAGTGCGCTATCCGACGAGAAGTTGCAACCATCTTGCGCCGCGAGGCCAAAACCTACTTGCCACAGCGCCTCCACGAGCTTGCTGCACACACTAACTCAACCTACCAGCGTATTCGCTTCAGCCATGCAAGTACTCGATGGGGAAGCTGCAGCAGCACAGGCACAATTAGCCTTAATATTGCGCTCATGAAACTCCCCGATGAGCTAATTGATTATGTTTTGATCCACGAGCTCTGCCACACTCACCACATGAATCACTCGTCAGCCTTTTGGGGACTGGTAGAGCGGCATGATCCTCACTACCGATCACACCGGCAGCGGCTTAAGCACGAAACACCAATGATATAGCATAAGCAAATATCACACAAAACGCTTGTGCCTACCGTCATACTCCAGGTATACTAGAAGCGTGTCGCCATACGCTACCAATAGCCAAACTAGTACTGTTGTACGAGTCAGCAGTGTTGTCTTTCCGCTCCTACTTTTCGCGTATAGCAAACTCCTCGGTCTTGATGCAATGCAGCGCATTCCTGGGGCAGGCAAATGGTCTTTCTATGCAGCGGCCAGCGCTTGGCTTGCTCTTGGTCTCTACACCTGTTTCCGCTCATCACAGACGAACAAGCAGCGAGCGTGGCAGCTCGTCTTGTATCATGGGCTGGCTTCGAGCTACCTCCTGAGCATCTCTGGCGTAGCAGTGCCGTTTACCTGTGCGTGGTCGTTGTTTATGTTGGCGGCGTTTGCTTATGCTGGCTTTTCTGGGTGGCTGCTCAGTGCACTTGTGCTTTTTATTACAGCAGCACTTGATGCATTTTGGCTGACGCCACAAAGTATTGTTGATATTACCACAACAACGTTGGTGGCCTTTATGCTTGGTGTGGTCATTGTTGCCCTCGCATATCGCCACAATCTCTACCGCTCGGCACTGCATACCAGTCGCGAGGCAATGACCTTGCAGCACGATCGGCTTCTAACGATTATCAACAATCTCGCGACCGCTATTATTGCAACCGACCAGCAGGGTATTATCCAACTCTACAACGCTGCAACACTCGATTTGCTTGACACCAACACAAGCCCACATAGCAAGCCAATCGATACCATCCTTCCACTGCGCGATAGTGCCAAGCAACCAGTCTATCTAACCCAGCTACTTCACGCTGCAACTGTTACGCAAACACGCGATGATGTGTGGATGGAAGTATCGGGCGAGATGCTCCGTCTTAGTATCATATTTTCTCCAATACGTGCGCTCAATACAATGGGCGATTCAAGCGATGGCTACGTCCTCATCCTACGCGACATTACGAAAGAAAAGTCGCTTGAAGAAGAGCGCGATGAGTTTATTAGTGTGGTAAGCCATGAGCTTCGCACTCCCTTGACGGCAGCCGAGGGAGCACTGAGCAATATTCAGCTCATGCTCCACCGGCGCGATATGCCACAGCGCACGCTCAAAGATCATCTTGATGCAGCCCACGAGCAAGTCGTCTTCTTGGCCAAGATGGTCAATGACCTCAGCACTCTTGCACAAGCAGAGCGTGGCGCCGCCGACATGCCAGAGCTACTTAATGTCCGTGCGCTCATGGATGACCTCTACCATCAGTATCGTTCCCAGGCTGCCAAAAAGCAGCTTACTCTCACGCTCGAGACATCACCGCGGCTGGGCCATGTCGTCGCAAGCTCATTATATGTACGTGAACTTATCCAAAATCTCCTCTCTAATGCCCTCAAATACACCAAAGAAGGAGAGGTCCACCTCAGTGCGCGCAAGAAGGGTAATCGCATTATCATCGCTGTGCGCGACACGGGCATTGGCATTAGCAAGAGCGACCAAGCACACATCCTCGAACGCTTCTGGCGCAGCGAAGACTACCGCACTCGCGAAACTGGCGGAACTGGCCTTGGTCTCTACATTGCTGCCAAGCTCGCACGCAAGCTCGGTACGCGCATCGAGTTTACCAGTCAGCTTAATCATGGCTCAACCTTCTTCTTTGCACTGCCAGCTGCGCAGCAGACGACGCACGACAAACATACGAGCTCGCAGTAAATGCCCCCTTGGAGAATAAACAGGTATGTATACCCAAATCTGTCATGAGCAGTAGCAGAAGTACAATGCAAAACCACGGTTCACCCTTGACAACCCTCGCTATAGCGCGCTACACTAGGGCTTGACAGCCTGCAAAGACAGGCTATTAAATTTGGGGAGTATGCTGTGGCGAAACCAAGCAAAAAATCATCAACCAACCGCGTGACGCGCATCACCGCGCAAGACACCACGCCCACCAAAACCAAAACGTCAAAAGAAAAGACAACCTCTGTGGCATCAGCCAAAACCGAGGCCAAAAAACCAAAAGTAACTAAGCCAAAGCGTCAGCGCCGTGGCCCATTCTCAGCGATTCGCAATTACTTTGCTGGGGCCTGGTATGAGCTCCGTATGGTGCGCTGGCCCGATCGCGCAACGACATGGAAAATGTCTGGTGCACTACTTGGCTTTATTGCAGTATTTAGTGCGACGCTTTTGCTGCTCGATGCTGCATTTAAATATCTATTTCAAATTATCCTGGGGAGGTAGACAATGACAAAAAAACGCTACGACAGCACACGGCAATGGTATGCTATCCACACCTACAGTGGCTATGAAGAGAAGGTAGCCGATAGCATCCGCCAGCGCATTCAGGCCGTTGATATGGCCGACAAAATCTTCGATGCAATCGTCCCCAAGGAGAAGCAGATCCAAATCAAAAATGGCAAGCGCAAAGTCGTTGAAGTTAAGATTTTCCAAGGCTATGTCTTGGTCGAGATGAAGCTCACCGACGAGACATGGTACATTGTACGCAATACGCCTGGTGTGACGGGCTTTGTGGGGAGCGGTACCGAGCCGACCCCTGTAAGCGAGGCTGAGATTAAGAAGATCAAGAAGCGCATGGGTGTGGAAGATCCCAAGCATCAGATTGACTTTAGCGAAGGGGAAGTGGTCAGTATCATTGATGGGCCATTCAAAGACTTTGATGGCACCGTGAGTGAGATCGATACTACCAAGGGCAAGCTCAAGGTGATGGTGAGCATGTTTGGCCGTGACACGCCAGTTGAGCTTGATGCTCTGCAGGTCAAGAAGGTATAAGCCTTGCACGCGGTTTGCATTTGCATGAGCGATCCACTATAATAGCAACGTTACGCACTCAATACCAGTAGTAATTGAGTAAAAGGAAATATAATGGCAAAAAAAGTTATCGGCAACCTGAAGCTTCGTATTCCAGCTGGCCGTGCCACCGCCGGGCCACCCGTTGGTAGCACACTTGGTCAGTGGGGCTTGAATATGATGGACTTCATCAACCCATTCAACGACGCCACCAAGGCAGATATGGGCAAGGACGTCATCGTCCATATCCAAGTGTTTGAGGACCGCACCTTTGCATGGCGCAGCCTCGGCCAGCCCGTTGATGATATGATCCGTACTGCGATCGGTATCAAGAAGGGCAGTAGCAAGCCACACAGCGACAAGGTTGGGACGATCACCCGAGCACAGCTTGAAGAGATCGCTCAGGCAAAAATGGAGCAACTCAACGCTATCAGTCTCGAAGGAGCTATCAAGACGGTGGCAGGTACTGCTCGCAGCATGGGCGTGGAAGTCACTGACTAATCCGCTCGGCGCACATCAAAATACCTCTGCTAGCAGAGGTATTTTTGGTATAAATTGACATATTTTGCAATAGTAGTTTACAATAACAGTATGCGTAAACTCCTCCTCGACAAAATCTCTATACCAATCCTTATTCTTGGCGTGTTCGTCGTTGCGGCGATTGGCTGGTGGCTATATTATATGACGATCGGCAGCTTCACAACGACGATCTTCTATGGGCGCTTCGATCACGATGCAATTCGCCATATGGATGTGAGCTATCAGTCGGGGTATGCGATAGACGGCTGGGATGGCGATAATGGTATGGTTATTGGCACCATCACCGACAAAGCGACGCGCGATCGCTTGCTGAGCATGCAGCCCTTTACTGATTGCCCACACGGTTGCTCGGGGTGGTATCATTACGGAGACAACCTCCCTCACCCTGAGTCGGTATTTCGAGACACCGCTATCCTTGGTAATCACACTATTCCACCAGAGAAGTTTCGTGATCAAGCTCGAGCAGCCATCGGTAGCGACAACCACTGCGTGGCACGCTATTCGTCGAGCCATCGCACCAACGATGTATTTTGCTTCTCACCAAGTAGCGGGGCGTTTGTCTATGAGTTTGCTGAGTTGAATGGAATGTAGATAAATAGCATGCTAGTGTCGGTAAGAACGAGAGAAATACTGCGATATTTAAGGATATAACCACCTTCAAATTAAGAAGATATGTAGCACAAGAGGAACGATCATGAGCGCATCATCCACCCGCGTCCAGCAACCACAAAATATGCCAGTGCGTCGCACCAAGCAGATGGTACGGCTATGGCTAATCTTTGTTATTGTTGCGCTGATATCAGAGGCGATATCATATATAGTCAATTACTCTACGACTCACTACACACGAATAGATCCAGTTTGGGCAGCTACCGTAATTTTCAGTATAGATGCAGCTTGCTTTGCGGCTGGCATGCTATGGCTTGGCCGTGGTCGTAGGCCTATTTCGCGCATCATCTATGGCTCAGCAGCGTTCTTAATGGGCGCATTTGCCTTCCAGGCTGGACATGGATTCATTCCCACCTCAATAACTATAGCACTGAGCTTCCTTGCCGCGACGCTTGCTACCATTCCTCGCTTTCACGTGCGGCATTACAAGCAGGTAGAGATAGCGATGAGTGTGTTGATTATCGTTGGCGCACTTGGGCTAGCATGGGCGTTTCGTATTGTTAGTATGTATCATCCACCTCTGCAGATTCATTGAAAAATGGCAACGTATCGACCTAAGGGAAGAGCTGTGACCTATAAGCCTGCAGAAGTACTTTCACACTTATAGAATAAATATTATCAAGACACACCATACCTCTTAACCTACACGAACCGTTCCAAGCGTTGAGAGTTAAGTAATTAGAAATTAGATTGAGTATTGCTCGACAATGTCAACGCCTTCTTCGTCGTAGCCACAGGACACCGACCACCAGCACCATTAGCATGATGAACAGCCCGATTGCGAAACTGGTCACCATTCCCCAGTCGGTGGCACGGTGCACGACGTCGGCAAGAAGGCTGCGCCCGGCACCGGGGGCACTAGCCGTCGTACGCAGTCCCTGTCCTGAGCGCACGCTGCTGACAAGTTCCTGTGCACCCACCGGCCACTGATGACGCACCACGTGCTCGCTCGCACTACCGAACCCCACGCCGGAGACAGCCACGCCGAGCACCACGCCGATCTGCCTCATCGCAGCGGACAGCCCAGAGGCCGCACCTGCCTCATCACCCTCGAAGGAGGCGACCGCCAGCTCGTTGACCACGGTCCCGGCAGCGCCAACCGCGATGCCCGCCAGGATCAGGCCCGGCAGGAGCACTACCCAGGTCGATGAGCCGTACAACAGTACCCATGACATCAGCGCCGCGCACCCGACGACAAGGATCCCCAGCAGCCTGGCCGACGGCGTCCAGCGCCCATTACCGCCACGAAACAGCCACGCCCCCGCGATGGCACAGAGACTGAACGGGAGGAAGCAGAGTCCGACCTGCAGGGGTGAAAACAGGTAGATATTCTGCGCATACAGCGACAGCCAGGGCATCTGCCCCACCAGACCAGCCTGGACGGCAAAGCCGGTCAGGATACTCACCACATAGAGCCGGTCAGTCAGCAGGCGTCCCGGAACCATAGGTGCGTCCGAGCGCCGCTCGACGGCCATGAACAGCCCCATCGCGGCCAGTCCGACGGCAACGCCACCGAGCGTGCGCGCGCTAGTCCACCCCCAGGCCGGCCCCTCCAGCAGGACTACTGTCACTGCTCCAACAGCAAGAATTGCCAGCAATGTCCCAAGCCAATCTACTCCTGAGTTATTACGGTCTGTACTTCGGTCCTTCACGTACCACGACGCCAGCCAAGATGCTACCCCCACAGGAACGTTGATCCAAAAGATAGAGCGCCACCCAGCGACTAAGACCAAACCACCGCCTGCCAGTGGCCCCACTGCGATGGCCAACCCTGAGATGAGCCCGTAAATCCCAGTAGCTCGTGCCCGCTCGCGTCCAGCGGGGTAGTGATCAGAAATCATTGGCACGCCGACGCCCAAGAAGATCGCCCCACCGACCGCCTGAATAGCCCGGAAAGCGTTGAGTACAGCCATCGAAGGGGCTAATGCGCACACGGCTGACCCCACCGTGAACAGGACCAGCCCCCATCGGAACAATCGCAGCCGCCCCAGATTTCTGCTTAGAGTCGCTGCAGACATCAGCAACGCTCCCAACGGTAGTGTGTAGGCGTTAACCACCCATTGCAGCTCACTCTGCGACGCGCCAAGACTCTGCCCGATATCACCCAGTGCCACCGACACCACCGTGATATCCAGGACGTTCATGAAACTCACCGTGCAGACGAGCACAAGCGCCAGAACGCGACTATTTATTAGCCCTGCTACTTTGCGACTACTCGACTCGATTACAGCTCCCATATTCTGTCGATTCACTCTTTGTTCCTCCACATCTAGCCGACCGTCAACTGATTAGGCCCTGTAGGCCTACCTGAATAATCTTCCCATCCAGTACCACGATCTGTCGATCCACTCCTCGACAGCGTTGAAGTCGGTCGTTAGTAATTCCTGTATTATATAGATAAAGGTCGTTTCTCGGCCATATTTCTATATAATCATAGAAGATATACCATGTAAAGGCTGTGAGATTGGGATATTGATGCAATCATTCCTACATACCATATATTTCTATACTAACCAATAGACATAGCAGCAGCAGTACGAACACAACGTCGGCAGCAATCTCGAGCAATTATTGACAGCATGAGCCTCAAGATGCGGCGGCTACGGAAGCTGACAAGTAACAGTTGAACACCTTTGCGTGGGAAGTGGTTTTGACCGATAATCTTGTGGCGAGGCTAACATAAATGAAAGTGGGTGGCGTCGCATTCACGATAGGGTAGTTGGCTTGCTAAGATGCTACTTTGCTCTACTAATTACACCATAAACTATTCGATGGTATCTCCGACTGAGGTAGCAACTATCGGCCACTCAACACTGATCGGCAAAAACGTTATTCCTCGCAATGGTAAGTAGTGCGACAGCTAATAGCAGCCTGGAAGCCTCTCGAGACGACGAAGTCACATTGAGCCAACCAAGTGACATCGTCGTCTCGGTACCAGATGGGTCAGGCTTGCACGGTCTGCCAGATGATGGCCTTCCTGTCCCAAAACCCAGCAAAAAACAAGCAAAAACCCACGTCATGGGGCTTCCATGACGTGGGTTTGAGTGTTGACTCAATGGTCGGGGTGACAAGACTTGAACTTGCGACCTCACGGCCCCCAGCCGTACGCGCTACCAGCTGCGCCACACCCCGACAACGCCTCTCATTATAGCACAATTGGTGACGCGTGCTCAAAAATAGCTACTCTGTTATTTTCGCATTGTACAGGTTTATTATCTCATGCTGCAGGACCCATATATGCTATACTAGAAAAGTTAATGAGTAATCGTGGGAGGCACCCAAGCCGCTTGCACCACAGAAAGGATACTATGGCAAAAAAAGCCGATCTGCTTGAAAAAGCAGCAGAGCTGAAACTCGATGTTTCAGAAAAAAATACCATTGCAGAGATTGAGGCGGCCATCGCTGCAGCAAACGACAAGGATGTCATTGCCCAGCGCGAAGCCACCGTTGCAAAGGCTGGTAAGCGTAGCCAAAAGGCTCTCGACGAGGCCGAAGCGAAGGCTGAGAAAGAAGCCCGCAAAGAGGCTGGCGATACAACGCCTCAGGGTGATGTCGATGCAGCTATCAAGAAAGGACCCGCACCGAAGGTTCGCCCGCTAATTGAGCGCCGCGGCAAGGCCTATCGAAAACTAGCTGAGAAGGTTGAAAAAGATAAGGTGTACTCACTAGACGAAGCACTCCAGCTTGCGACTGAGACCAATCCTGCTAAGTTTGATGCGAGTGTTGAGCTGCACGTCCGTCTTGGTGTTGATCCACGCCAGGCTGATCAAAATATCCGCTCGACAGTTGTCTTGCCACACGGCACAGGCAAGACTGTTCGCGTTGCCGTCTTTGCACCAGAAGCTGAGGTTGCAACTGCTACCAAAGCAGGGGCAGACATTGCTGGCGAAGAGGCTATCATCAAGCTGCTCGACAAGGGTACGCTAGACTTTGACGTTTTGATCGCCACCCCGCAGTACATGCCAAAGCTTGGTAAATACGCCCGTCTGCTTGGACCAAAGGGTCTGATGCCTAACCCAAAGAGCGGTACTGTAACAACTGACATTGCAACTGCCGTCACTGAGGCAAAAGCTGGTAAGGTGGAGTACCGCGTAGACAAGCAAGCCGCGATTCACCTCAGTATCGGCAAGGTAAGCTTTGGTACAGAGAAGCTCCGCGCTAACGCCGATGCCTTCTTCGCTAGCTTGCAAGCTCAAAAGCCAAGCTCGCTCAAGGGTGTATATGTCAAATCCATCGCAGCTGCAACGACGATGGGACCTGGCATCAAGGTTGAGCACAAACTCGACTAGTAGAGTGTAACACTCGCCATAATACTGCCAGTCAGGGAAGCTGGCAGTATTATTTATGTGCCTACCTATGCATGATATGATGGAATGAGTGGTGATACTCTCATACTATTCATTCATCATCACAGCAACGGAGGTGCTATATGAAAAAATATGTCTACTCGCTCGTTGGTAGTGTTGGTTATTTTGAGCGATTTTTGCAACCGCAGACACCGGAGCAGGTTGCACAAAAGGTGAGCCAGGCTATTGCCGACCCAACTGTCCTTGATGGCAACCGCTGCTTTAGTATCTGCGTGTGGGCCTTGCCAGATGGTATTGACCATCCAAAGAATGTACCAAAGGATAGCTTGGCTGATGGTTACTATATGCAATGTGCTGGGTCGAATACCGGCATGACTATAGAAGTGCGCGTACCAGATCCAGACAATCATACAGCCCAGTATCCATATATCCACTATGTGATTACCCGAAAGCCAGTGGCTGATAAAGAGCGATTCGTTCCACTCACCTGGCAGCGCGATAACGAACCATTTACGATACGCATTCATCCAGAAGAGGTATTTACTGGAGAACAAGCTGGGCAGATCTTTGCAGATTATATTACAAAGGGCAGTATACCGTCTGAATCTGTTTTACGAAAGATTGATATATAGGGAATGGGGTATTTTGCAATGAATATAAGAGGTTATGTGAATGACTCAGCATCAAGGTAACTACATCGTCATTGAGGGGATTGATGGGACGGGAAAATCCACACAAGTGGAACTCCTCGCCAAACATTATCGAGCTCAAGGCCATTCAGTGACGGTTGTCGAGGAGCCAAGTAGTGATGACCTAGCCCAAACCACACCAATTGCCCACTATCTCCGCACTGTTATCAAAAATGGCAATCTCCGTCGCGACCCAGAGATTAATCTCGCACTACTTAGCACTGCACGGCGCGAGCTATGGCAGCAGATTATTCAACCAGCGCTGGAGCGGGGCGAAACTGTCCTAGCGTCCCGTAATTATTTTTCGACACTCGCATATCAGGGGCATGGCGAAGGCCTGAGTCAAGAACATATTCGGCACATTACCGGCTTATTTACTAGTCAGCGTTACCTTACGCCAAATCATCTCATCATCCTCACACTCAACGATGAGAAGGAGCGTATGCATAGCATCCAGCAGAGAGGTACGCCTACCACAGCTCCCGACACTTTCGAAACACAAGGGAAAGACTTCCAGCAACGCGTCCACACAGGCTATCGTATGCTTGCAAAAGACTACCAGATGCCTATAATCCAGTGCATCAGCGATACTGGCGAACGTAAGTCTCCGCACGAGATACAGCGCGAGATCCTTTCGATTGTTAATGCAAATTACAAGTAAAATACCCATGGGGCTATTTTACACAGTAAAACCTTAGTGGAGATCATCATACACACCTCTACACTTGCATAGCGCAAAACTCTCTGATATCGCGGCATTTACCCACTGTCTATAACAGTATAGACATGCTCTTCAGAGGTCAACACTTGTGATTTTTTAATATCTTTGCTACAGTTGTATGCACTGTGTCGAATCCAACAAAAGAGCGTAGAGCTAACCCAGTAAATAACACCTTAGCGCACGAGACAAATGCGGGCTTTGATAAAGATCGATACGATTTATACGAAAAAGCGCTCAATCTCACTAACACACCAGAGTCTAAAACAAAGCGAATCGTATCGGGCTTGAGCCTCATGCGAGACTTTGCTGGAGAGCTATTTGCAAAGTACAGCAATCACAGCGCCTATACTGCATACTTATTGTATACAGCAGGCAATCGTGATGAACTACTCAAAACGGAGAACCTTGCCAGCCTCCGCCACAAGATGCTCGAAGATCATAAAAAACAGTGGGAAGTAGATGCATATAAAAAGTTTAACCAAATTGTTTCGATGCTGCAGGATACCAGTCAGCTGTCAAGCGCCTGGAGTAAATTTCTTAATACACAGAAGATGTCATCTGACCCAGACGCTCAGAACAAAGAGTCTCTATACACAGCCATTACGAAAGCTCGAAAGCTCGAAAAATCAAAAGGAAGGATAAAGCCTTCCTCTGCAGAGAGTCAGTATCTTACAGATGAACAGAAGCAAAGTCAGCTTCTTGAGACTGCAACACACGACCGCATGCAAGCAGAGAACCTCATGCAAGAGCTGTGGCAGCAGCCAATGAATATGCTCAATCTTGATGACCTTTTGGATGCAGGGGATAGTGTTGGGCTTTCGACTATTTTTATGGAGGCTGTTAACACGCTCAATAAACTTAACAACACTCGCTATGATACATCGGAAGCGTATGAACTAGCCTACAAGAGCGAGGCATTGCTTGCACCACTGTGCGAAATTATTGGCTTTGATGGGCTTGCAATGGCGCTCCGAAGCAAGGTGATATGCCTCCAACTGCGCAATACCGGCCAAGGGCATTTTGTGGATCTCGCTGAGCGCATCCTGTCGGAGTTTGGTGTGCTGGGTACTACCGATACTGACAACCCAGATCACGTCATCACTGCCGAAGAACGCAACCAAAACTATTGCAATATTACAGAAAAAATTCTGGCACACATGATTGGCAAAACAGACAAAAGCGGAGGCGACAGCAAGCTTGTCCTTGGCCAGGAGTCGAACCACAATATTGTGGTGGGGAACGGCAACTGTAGCTATGAGTGGCATACTGAGCTCCGAGCGGTATGGCGGCTCAAGTCTGTTGGCTCTCTCGCGCGTAAGCTTGCAGAAGCAGCAAAAAAAGCAGAGAAACAAAAGAGAGAAGAATATCAAAAAATCCGCGCCTCTATCTCACCAGACATACTGCAAGCGTATGATGACAAGATGAATAGTGTAAAAGTTAAAGAGAAAGAACGTCAGGATGGGCGAGAATTCATACCATACGAAGACTTGCAAGCATATGACGAGAACACGATACAGATTTTGGACGATTTAAAGACTCAATGCATCGACGAACTCTGTGAGCAATTTAATGATATAACACCACAAACACTGCGCTCATTATCTCCACCAGAAAAAGACAGCTCACTCGAAGTGCCGTTCGATATCGATGGCATCACGTTCATTACAGAGGATCGCGATGAACTACTTGATGTGTTCTTGGATATGATCAACAATAACGATATTGTTACGCCACCACAAGATAAAGCTACGCAAAATAACAAGACTTCAACCAACGAGGATGATGACTATACTATTACCCCATATGCTGCACCAGGCCGAGACAAGATACTCAAGGTAGAGGGAGACACTCAATTCATTAAGGATATTAAGGCTGCATTTGAAGCTCGTTATCCGGGTACTCGTGCTGAAGAGTATATTGATTTTAAGGAAGACAACAAGAAAGGTTTTCGCGTTGCTAAGATGACAGGCCTGTACGAGGATCAAGCCTCAGGTATTTTGCCCTTTGAAGTCCAGATTCTCACCAAGGAGGACCGCAAAGCAGCACGCCATGGTGTTGCGGCGCATATCTTATATAAACTAGGTAAGCAGCTTGGCTACCAGTTCCAGCCAACAGAAGAGCAGCTCACGCGCATGAGTGAGCTCAACAGGCGTAAGCAGGATTTTGGCAAAACAACATTGCACCAGCCAAGCCGAAGCCGCATTAACAATACGAACCGCAAAATCGACGCGATGCTTGCCCAAGCATAGCTACACAGTTAAGCTGCTTCGTCACTCTGTTTACACGCTGACACAAATAGTTTTCCACGCCTTGCATCCACCTACCATCATCTGCTATAATCTTCTCCAGACATTGCCAAAGACCGTAGCGGGCTGTTATGCACGACAAAGCAGCCGATAAGTATGCTACCGAGGGAATTTCGGATACGCCGTGGCTCTTACGCCAGCGTTTTAGTACGAAACTCGAGACTCGTCTTTGCAATAGTGCAGAGGCGTTTTTTTGCGGCATATGTCGGACATTAACAATGCGGTCGGATACAACAACAAACCAGTAATACTGCACTCCTTCTCGGTGTGTATAGGTATTACAACTCCAAAGAAAGGATTTTATCTTATGGCAATTTCCAAAGATAAAAAACAAGCTTTGGTGGCTGAAATGAGCGAGCTTCTCGCAGAGGCAAAGGGCACTGCCGTTGCGACCTACCAAGGGACAAGTGTGGCAGATCTGCAGGCGTTGCGCCGCGAAGCTCGCGAAGCTGGTGTTGTCATTAAGGTGGTGAAGAACCGTCTCGTGCGTGTTGCTTTTGCGCAGCATGACACCTACAAAGATACCGACACTTCGGCCCTGGCTGGGCAATTGCTTTATGCAATCTCGCCAGATGACGAGGTGATGGCAGCGAAGGTGTTGCACGAGTTTGCTAAGACACATCCAACACTTCAGTTGGTTGCTGGCTTTAGTGGTGAAGGTGAAGCTCTTAACACAGCCGATGTCACTGCACTGGCTGGCTTGCCAAGCAAGAATCAGCTGGTAGCCGAAGTGGTGGCACAGCTGCTCTCACCAGTACACGACACTACCAACGCACTTTCGGGTAACCTTCATGCGTTGCTCGATGGCATCGAAGACGCCAAAGCAGCTGCGTAACCAAGCGCAGCATTGTACTAACGTTTGCACTAGGCAGACAATAACTCGTGCGATAATTCTACCGCACATTATCGAAAGGAATCCATCATGGCAGATGTGAAAAAACTGGCCGAAGAACTGGTTGCTTTGACCGTTCTGGAAGTCAACGAACTCAAAAATGTCCTCAAGGACGAATATGGCATTGAGCCAGCCGCTGCTGCAGTTGCTGTCGCTGGTCCAGCCGCCGACGCTGGTGCTGCTGAAGACGAGCAGACCGAATTCACCGTCACTCTCAAAGAAGTTGGTGGCCAAAAGGTTGCCGTCATCAAGGCTGTTAAGGAGCTCACTGGCCTTGGCCTGGGTGAGGCAAAAGCTTTGGTCGACAACGCACCAAGCCCAATCAAAGAAAAGGTCAGCAAAGACGACGCTGAAGCTGCCAAGAAGACCTTGGAAGAGGCTGGCGCTACCGTCGAACTGGCGTAATCACCCTACCGACCGCATTGATACCATTAGCACACCCGCTTGGGTGTGTTTTCGGTTAGGGTTCAGAATGGAATCAGTACGAAAGAGTTAGAACTGAAAACGTAGTGCGAGGTAGCTAAATTTACGAAAATTTGACAAGTCCTCCGTGTATTGATATATATATATTAACCTTTTGCGACCGCAAAGGGTTTGCACTTCCGAGGAAGGGAGAATGTCATGAGCGTCATGACTATCGCTACCGTCATTCTAGTAGTTGTCGGTCCATTGCCGTGGTATTTTCTGCTAGTCATTGCTAGTAGGGAGTTGCGACTGAAGGCGCTAGATAAAAACAGAGCGATTATACGCCTCTGCCAGGCAGTCTTTTCTGGCTACATAATTGAGATGGTAGGTCTCATCGCTACTGTGTGCTATAACTTGCATATTAGTATCGCTGGGACGATCTGTTGGTCGATCGTTGGACTACTGGGAATTACTCTCTCTCATGTAGCAATATTCTGCAACGTTCACATCGACCAGTTGCTCAAGAAAACCGTCTGCAGCTATGATAAGCTCCGCGGTTTCCCGTCAGAGATTAGTAGCCGATAACGAAAGGAGGTGCCCACGCACGGCAATCTGTTGAGCCCACTGCTCCGGATTGCTGTGCGTCACTCCATGTGCGTAGCGCTCTAAGCATCGTACCATTTTTACAACGAACTATTGGCTACCCCTGTTATTGCTGTGGATAACCACCAAGCGCCTTGACAAGGCCCCACCCCATCGCTATATAATGGGTTGATAACTAAGAAAACAGACAAGGAATTGCGAGAAAATATGTCTGAATTACCAGAGAAACAGGTGAAGCGATTACGATCGCTGATTCAAGAGGCAGAAACAAACCTGGCCGCTGCAAAGGAATTATTGATGAGTATTATTGGTGACGATGGCGAAGTTGTCGTACCAAGCAATAGTCGCGAAGAAGTATCAGGTAAGATAGTCGAAGGAATCTTTGACGGACAGGTGATGGTCGATGCCGACGGTAAGAATTATCCCGTGCCAGCCAATTACGCCAGTAAGTCTAAGCTTGTTGAGGGCGACAAACTCAAGCTGACAATTGCCGACGATGGCGGCTTTATCTACAAACAAATCAAGCGAGTGGAGCGCAAGCAGATTATCGGCACGCTCACCCAACACGATGGCGCGTACTACGTGGAAGCACAGGGGAGAGAATACCGAATCCTGCTGGCAAGTGTGACATTCTTCCGGATTGAGATTGGTCATCAGGTCACTGTCATCATCCCTGAGGACAAACCCGATGCAACGTGGGCAGCGGTGGAAGCACCGTTATAAGATTACTGCTATCAACAGCTTATATAACAGGGAACCGGGAACCCTCTTGCTCGCGCTTGGAGCTTTTTGATTCTATTGATTTATTTGCAATTACTCCTTCTGTATTTCGATCGCATCTCCATCCATTCTGCGGTATAATATAGCAAATGAGCAGAGCACTATATCGGACGTATCGGAGTCGGTCGCTTGATGAGATTGTGGGGCAGTCGCATATCACGCGGATTTTGCAGCGGGCAATTGCTCGTGGGCGTATTGCTCATGCCTATCTCCTAACAGGGCCACGTGGAGTGGGTAAGACATCGATCGCGCGTATCTTGGCGCACGAGATCAACGGCCTGCCATACACCGATGAGTCAACTCATCTTGATATTATCGAGATCGATGCAGCGAGCAATAACTCTGTGGAGGATATCCGTGATTTGCGCGATAAGGTGCAAATTGCACCAACCAGCAGCCCAAAAAAGATCTACATTATCGATGAGGTTCATATGCTCAGCAAGTCGGCCTTTAATGCCTTGCTCAAGACACTAGAAGAGCCACCCGAGCACGTCGTCTTCATTCTTGCGACGACCGACGCCGACAAGCTCCCCGCAACGATCTTGAGCCGAGTACAACGCTTCAATTTTCGAGCAATTAGTCCGCGTGATGCAGCCAAGCATTTGGCATTTATTGCTAAGCAAGAGAAAATTGCCATTACGCCCGATGCGCTCGAGCTGATTGCCGAGCAAGGGAAGGGAAGCTTTCGAGATAGCATTAGTTTGCTCGACCAACTGCGCTCACTAAGCGATGAGACAATCGACCGCGCGATGGTCGCAGAGGTGCTGGGCCTTGCGCAGGATGAGCTAGTAGAGGGGCTGCTGGCTGCTTATGCTGCGGCAGATATTGGCCGCGCTGCCCAACTGATTGATGAGGCTGAGGCAGCTGGCACACCGGCTGAACTTCTTGCCGAGCAGCTGCTTGGTATCGCGCGCCAGCGCGTTGTAGAGGACGCAGCACTGTTGCCATTACTCGATAAACTACTGGCCGTACCGCGAGCCGGTTGGCCGCGCATTGCGCTGCTTACCGCTCTTGCAAGCCGGGCAGCGCCACCAGTCGCAGCGCCTGCGCCTCACCGTCAGCCATCACCTGTTACCGTCAGTGAGCCAGTTGCGCCATATACCCACTCACCAGCTGCATCATCATCGCAAGCATCTCCTGCAGCTCCTCCTTCAGACCCTCCTCGTCAGGAGACGGATGGTACGGCAGCATCATCGGCTGGTCAGTCTGGTACTCCAAGTGCTTCCGCTACTGATCATACACCAGCCAAGCAACCAAGTGTTTCTGCTGCAAACGATGAAACACCCGCAGCAAGCCCAGACCCAGTCGACTTCCCATGGGAGCAATTTCTTGATGCAGTAGGGGCAGTCGGCGCGCGCACGTACCTCACCAAGGCAGGTCACGCGTTTGACGGCCAGACGCTAACGATCTACGCTGGCAAAAAATTCGCCAAAATGCAGATCGATCGCGCCCTCCCCACACTCAGCGCAGCACTGCACCGCCTTGGCATTACTGCAGAGATTGCCATCTTAGCTACCAGTAAGCCGCCCAAAGATCGCCAAAAAGCCGCCATTCTTGCTATGATGGGGGGAGGAGAAGAAATTACTATCGATGGCTGACCAATCACCCCCACCAAAAGGCAAAGTACCACCGCAAAGTCTCGATGCTGAGATGAGTTTGCTTGGTGCGGTACTTATCGACGAAGAAGTTTTGGCCGATGCTAGCGAGCATGTCGGTGCAGAAGACTTTTATGACAAGCGCCACGCGACGATCTTTGGGGCAATGATGCGCCTCTACGAGCGGCACAAGCCAGTCGACCTCCTCACACTAACCGACGAACTGCAAAAGAAAGACCAACTTGCCGAGGTAGGTGGCTCCGCCTACCTGACCGAGCTAACCAACTACGTCCCCACCGCAGCCCACGCCAGCAGCTATGCTGAGATTGTCGCCCAAAAGGCGGTGCGGCGGCGCCTCATCAAAGCCAGTGCCGATATTAGCCAGCTTGGCTTTGACGAAAATACCACCACCCAAGAGCTGCTCGAAAAGGCCGAGGCAGAGCTCTTTAGTGTGTCTGACCAGTCACTCAAACAAGACCTCGTGAGCCTGGAGAGTATTCTCACCGATAGCTTCGACCGCATTGAGGAGCTGCACCGTAACAAAGGACAGCTGCGTGGCATTCGCACGGGCTACCGCGACCTCGACACGATGACGGCTGGCCTGCAGCGCTCCGACCTTATTATCATTGCAGCTCGCCCCGCCATGGGTAAGACGACACTGGTGACGAACCTCGCCTACAATGTCGCAACGATCGAAAAAAAGCCCGTCCTCTTCTTTTCACTTGAGATGAGTAAGGAGCAGCTCACCGACCGCATGCTGGCCGATGCCAGTGGTGTGGATAGCTGGAATATCCGCACTGGTAACCTCAGTGATGATGACTGGGCTAAGCTCTCCGAGGCAATGGGTGAGATGGCCGAAGCGCCAATCTTCATCGATGACACGCCAGGTCTGAGCGTCCTCGAGATGCGTACCAAGGCACGGCGCGCCATGCACGACCAGCAGCTTGGGCTGGTGATCGTCGACTACTTGCAGCTGATGCAGGCCAATGGCAATCACAATGGCAATCGCGTCCAAGAGGTGAGCGAGATATCGCGCGGGCTCAAGCTGATTGCCCGCGAGCTCAATGTACCGGTCATTGCCCTAAGCCAGCTAAGCCGCTCGGTGGAGTCACGCACCCCGCCGGTGCCACAATTGGCCGACCTGCGTGAATCGGGCTCGATCGAGCAAGACGCCGATATTGTCTCCTTCATCTACCGGCCAGGCTACTACGAGCCAGATAACCCCGAGTTTCAAAACATCACCGACCTCATCATCGCCAAGCACCGCAACGGCCCAGTGGGCAAAATCCAACTCTACTTCCACCCTGAGCGGCTGCGCTTCATGAGCCTCGACAAGCGGCATGATTGATGCTATGCTATAGCTATTAAGCATAGGAGAACCACAGCAATGGTAGCCCGCACGGCATCACCACGCGCGCAACACACCAAAGAACCGTCTTCACCCTCACCGTCCTGCTCACCACTGGTTCGCTGTGCGATGATTTGTGGAGCACTTGGCCTCCTTGGCACTGCAGGGTGGCTGATATATCTTGGTTGGATGTTTGCAGTTTTTCTCTTTACACCGTATTTTTTATTACATACTAGCTTGATAACTCTTTTCTGGTGGCTTAGTGTTACGCTTATTATCGAAGCAATTGCAATTATTCGCATATACATCAGCCAGGGTAACCAACGCTATCGCGAAGAGGGATTTTGGCTCGCCTTGGCACTGTTCTTTCCATTACTGATAGTGAGTGAAGCGGTCTATAATGCTCTGTCTGCGCAGCAAATTCATGTGTTTTCGTCAAGCCCACAGTTGTGTTTCTTCGGTATTATGGTAACTACCCTAAGTGCTGTGTGTATGTGGTATTCGATGGGATACTCAGCACTAATACACAGCAAAGCTGCGCGAAAAAGACTTCTAGGTTTAGACCTACCACATTAGTGATTATTGCATAACATAGTGAGAAGAATACTATGGCAGCTCAGACACAAACCATCCCAGCGCAAGCAGCCCAGCTAAAACATCCTCCATTGGGGCAGCGCAGAATCATCGAGTACCTACGCTTTATGAGTCTCGACAGACGGCATGATTAATGCTATGCTATAGTTATTACACATAGGAGAACCATTGCAATGACAGGCCACACGACATCACCACGCACACAAACCACTAAAGAACCGTCTTCACCCTCACCATCCTGCCCACTACTAGTCCGCTGTGCGATAGTTTGTGGAGCGCTTGGCCTCCTTGGCACTGCTGGGTGGCTCATCTATCTTGGCTGGGCAGTAGCAGTCTCTGCTATTGGGCCGTTTGCATTCTTGATTTGGATAGAATACATTGTCGTAGGCTTGTTTTGGATACTCGGGATTGCCCTTATTATTGAGGCAATTGCGCTGATCCATACTTACACCCGTCGCTCGGGGCAGCGCTACCACGAGGAAGGGTTTGGGCTCGGCGTTACGCTGCTCTATCCACTGCTCGCAGGTGTCGAGATGGGATACAATGCGCTCATACATAGTCAATCACAGCAGAATATCATGGCATTTGCCAATCCTCTAGCGGTACTGATGGGTATTATCATGATCACACTCGGCGCAATATACCTGTGGTATCAGTTGGGACAATCGGCATCGATGAGACAAGCGAATAATGACAAGGCTATATCGCTCACATAACGCCTCTGTTTGTGGTCTCGCTATGATACTACTATCTACATTACGTTTAGTCCTCGAGAGGCAGAGGAAATGTATCCTTTGTGCAACCTTGCTATAATACAATCACAAGCAGCCTAGCGCAATAAAGGAGGCATCTATGGCCACATCCCACACAACAACCGTTATAACTCAGACAATCCAAACCAAACAGCAGCGCAGAATCATTGAGCGCCTCGCTACCATTCTTGCCTGCTGCGGTATTATCCTTATTGGCGTTTTTCTCACTCTTGTTGAATCGATGGGCATTTATAGTGCATCGACCGGCTTTGAGAGGACAGAGCCACATGAGTATATCACCATGCTTAGTATGCTTGTCTATGCAATCAACCTCGCCGTGCAAGCTATCTATGTCATGATTCGCACTGTGCGTTCAACGATTGCGCCGTATCGTCAGCAAGCAGCAGCGTTTGTGGCCATCCTTGGTTATTTTGTCACATTAGCGGCCGTATATCTCTATCACCACTATTTTGTTCAAGATGGGTTCGGTCCACGCACCTTTCTCCAGACGACGGCTGGTACTGCTCTTGGCCTCACTATTTCTGGTATTGGCTCACTCTATCTGTGGTATGTGCTGCTGCGAACGCGCAAAGGGCAGGTGGTTCGCTCTTGAGCGCCCCCGCAAACTCGGGTATAATAGGGCAATATGGCAAAGCAAGTTGTCGACTATCATTTGTACCGTTGGCGGTATGGCCTCGGCTATGGCTTTGTGGTGGTGGCAATTATTGCGGCAGTTGTGCTGGCGGGGCTGTTTATCCCCGGTGAGTTGCGGCAGGGTGAGCTCGATAGCGCGCTGCAAAGCAGCCAATTATCCTTCCAGAATCTTACTCCTGCTATGGTTATCAATGCGCCGTATCATGGCCTGCAAAAACTGAGCTTCGCGGTGCTCGGCGTGACACCACTGTCGATTAAGCTGCCATCTATGGTAATCGCCCTGATGACAGCGCTTGGGCTGCTCCTTCTATTTCGCTCCTGGTTTTCACGAAACATTGCGCTTATTACAACGATCCTCGTGACGATGACAGCGCAATTTCTTTTCTTGGCGCAAGATGGCACACCAGCTATACTCTTTAGCTGCCTCACTGTGTGGCTGCTCTATGCTGCAACGCGCGCCATTCGGACGAAGAAGTTTCTCTCCACTCTCTGGAAAGTGACGGCCTGTGTACTGGCGGCACTCCTGCTGTATGCGCCACTTGGTATCTATGTCGTTGTTGCGCTTGGAATTCTGGGAGTATCTCATCCGCACGCTCGTTATACAATTCTGCGCGTACAGCACAGTCGGCTTGCCCTGGCAGCTGTCATTGGCCTCGTGGCGATGCTGCCACTTATCTACGCAAGCATAACCAACCATGATGTACTCAAGCAGCTCTTTGGCTTGCCGCTCGAATCGATCAATGTAGGAGCAAACCTTCGCCACCTTGGCACGACGCTCTTTGGGCTCTTTACGTCAAACAAATCGTACCTCGTGCAGCCATTATACTCAGTCGGTATGATATTGATTATGCTAATTGGCCTCGCCTCGCTCCTGAGCCACTACTACACAGCACGCAGCTATGCAGCGCTCCTGGTGGGGCTGCCGTTACTGGGCGTGGTGATTAGTAATCCACAGCTGGTGACCTCGCTCTTTCCGGTGGTAGCGATCATCATTGCATTTGGCGTGGCGTGGCTGATTAACCACTGGTACCAGATGTTTCCACGCAATCCATATGCCCGGGTGGCTGGGTTACTGCCTATGGCGCTCTTAATTGGTGGGCTTACCCTTACTGGTATCGGACGCTATGCCGAGACGTATCGCTACAATCCAGATGTTCTTGCTCACTACTCGAGCGACGTCAAGCTTCTCAACGACCAACTCCAGGGTGACAATGTGCGTGTCGATCGCCCTATGACACTTGCCGTGACTGAGACGGAGCGACCAATGTATGAAATGATTGCCCGCTATAACGACCGATTGCGCGTTGTTACTACTGTGCCCGAGCAGCAAACTGTCTTTACTGCAACGCGTGCTTACCGCCAGCAACATCGCGATCTAACGCGCCCAGCACATATTATTACCAATGCACGTGCACACGACAGCAACCGGTTTTATCAGTACGAGCCACTATAGGTGTCGTGGGGTATTTGCCAGTAGACCGCTCACCCCTGGTTTAGAAGATTTATTATTATTTCATTTGTATTGCTTGATATAGCCGAATCCATTGCCTAGGCTGGAGTTCTGATGGCTTACGCTCAGGGTTGATGCCAAGCTGGGCTCGCGGCAGGGCAGCGAAGCGCCGCGGCTCGGCGTAGTGCTGCGCCACAAACTGGCTGTACGCTGCCTGCTGATTGCAGGGCAGCCAGGGCTCAGTGCGCGGCAAGAGCTCAAGCAATACTGTATCGACGGCGGGTGGCGGTGTGAAGTCTGTCCGGCGCAAGCGGTAGCGGATCCGCGCCTGCCACCACGGTGCCAGCTGAGTGCCCAGTGCCGCCGTAAAGTGGCGGTCGCTCGGCACAAGCTTGTACGCAAATTGGCGCTGAACGATGAGATATATCGCCTGTGGTGGGGTAGGGGCGGTAGTGAGCATCCGCACAATATCGGCACTGAGCGCAAATGGGATATTAGCAAACACCTTATATGGCTCAGTGGGGAGGGCAAGCCGGCGGATATCGGCCGCGATGATCCGGACATGTGGCATGGATATAGTATGCCTGCGCAGGGCATCGAGCGCACGTGGCTCATTCTCGACTGCTACCACCTGCTGGCAGCGCTGCGCTAAGGCGCTCGTAATGACGCCGCTACCTGCCCCGAGGTCATAAACCGTATCACGCCGGCGAATAGTACTGTGGCCCAATAGAATAGCCGCTACGCGGGGGCTACGCAAAAAATGCTGGCCGTGGCTGGCAACGCGTCGTTTCATTACTGGTAGTGTAGCAGACCAACCTATGTGTCGTAAATGCACACAATCTCGCCTCGGCCTATTCCGTCAGCAAGCACAAGCGTGTATACTAGAAGCAATGGATACGAATGGTGGGATGATGATGCGCTACCGGCAAGCGACCTATTATGCTGCGCTAGCACAGCGTGCACTCTGGCGCACACTGCCAGCTGGCCAGCCATTGCAGCCAAGCGATATAAAGCAGCTTTACTCGGATGAGCTCCGGGCAGCGCTTGCGGCGGACTTTGCGTTGAGTTTTAGCTTGACTCAGATTGCGGAGTATACTCAGTCGGATGGCACAGCGCCGCTGATTATTACCGATCGCGAGCGATGGGCGGCAGCACGCGCTCATGCGCTCGTCTATGATATAGTACAACCTGGCTGCGACATTACTCACTCACAAGCGGGGATTGATGCACTCTGCACGTTAACACACGACCCGCAAACCTCACTATCTAGCACAATACACCTCTGTGACGCTCGTCTTGGTGGTGCACTCGCTCAGGCAAGCGGCAGGGCACTTGGCCAGCTAGAGCAAACGATCTACTGTTTGATCGATAGCGCAGTCGCCCAAGACGATACCCCATGGCACCTGGCGAAGCTCCTCAGTCCAGCGACTGACGGCACGATTATCCCGATTATTCAGCTACGGCCCAAGACACTGCTCGCCACGCTTTCCACCTACGAGCTGCTTGCGCTTTTTATTGGCTATGGGTATGAGCCACGAATCGTTGACTGCACCACAGCTGACCCGCGCCAGTCAGACGCAGACTACACTGCTGCGCTCGCGTGGGCAACTGAGCGCACTGCTGCTTTGCGCCAGCCAGCCCAACTGCGCCCACACAAAGCCCGCCGACCACTGTTGCTTGTGCGTACTCCAGAACAGTTTGAGACGCTACTAGACGATGACGAAGCACAAGAGGACTCGCTCGATGATAATGGCGATGTTCAGCCGTCAAGCATTGCCCGGGCACAGGCAGCGCTTGCTCACCGCAAAGCAGATGGTGCTGACTCGAGCTGGGCACGCACGCAGGCATGGCTTACTCAGGTGCTTGCGTGGTGTGAGCCAGAGAATCTGTTTGATGCAGCAGGCAATCTCACGTTTGCCGAGACGAAGGCCCTGCCGCACACGGCTGCAGCTCATGCCGATAATGATCACGCCAACTCGCATACAGCTCAGCTCACAGCACAAACTCCTGCTCTGGTAGCCACACCACTACGCCGGCCGGCTATTGAGCCCTATGCAGTCGTTGCGACGCCACCTGGCACGCAGCGCAGCAATACACTTTCTCGCGTTGGTTCGTATCTGGCCGATCTTGCCAAGGACGCGGCACCAGATAGCTTCCGGCTGTTTATAAGTCCGTCACTGCAGAGCGGTACGCTCGCTCAGTGTTTTGCATCACAACCACGAGCCTGGCAGTGGGGCAGTCAGCCAAGCATAGCACCACATGCGTCAGACGGCTACACAATGAGCTACCCAGCAGCAGGTGCGCTGCGCGGTATGCAGCTTGGCTATCTCGAACAGGGGAGGCAAAGCGTCTTCGTTGGAGCGTCCGTACATGAGGACATGAGCGCGGCAAGTCGCTCGTATACCGCAGCTCTGGCGAGTCAGCCAAGCAGCACATCGCTACCGAGCCTCAACACCATCCTCTCGCATCAGAGTGCTGAGCAGGTAACCAATGCGCTTGATCAGCGAGACGCCCCCACAACGGTCTACTTCCCAGCCGATAGCAACTGCGCGGTGGTGACGCTCGATATGATGTTGTCGAGCACGCAGGTGATCAATGTGTTGCATGCCAGCGATACCACGCAGCCTACCTGGCTCACCACCAAGGCGGCTCGTGCTCAGATGCACGCGGGGCTTGCCACGTGGAACTTCGCCAGCCACACCAGCCCAGATATTGTACTCGCCGCGTGTGGTGACATTGCCACTACAGAGGTATTGGCCGCTATTGAGCTCATCACGCATTCTTGCCCGGCTGCCCGGGTACGCTGCGTCAATATCTCGAGCCTCACACCACGTGGCTTTGGCACGCTCGCTCAACCTGTCTCACGCCGAACGCTCGCGCGCACGGTGACAACAACCAAGCCAGTGATTATCGCCTACCCGGGCGAAGAGCGCTCTCTTGCGGCAACACTATTTGCTTATGGGGTTGATGGTCGGCAGTTTGATATCCATAGCTTCGGCCTGGCACCGTGCGGCGACACGCTCATGACAAGCCTCATTAACCAGCAGGCTAGCCGCTATGATCTTGCTATTGCCGCCGCAACATGCCTTAGCGCAACAGGCGTTATCTCTTCAGACGATGCCCAGCGTCTCATGGAGCATTGCCGCGCAGCGATTGAGCAGTGTCTCGCCCACGCACGCGAGCACCACACCGACCACCCCATGGTCACCACCTGGCAGTGGCAGCGAGGACAGTAGAGGGACTCTACGTAACGCCCATCGATACCACTATCACCTCGCGACACATGGTATACTAGACTATAATGAGAAAATCAACATTCGCAACAATCCAGCTCGAAAAGATCGTCGGTGGTGGGCAAGCCCTCGGCACGCTTGATGATGGGCGCAAAGCCTTCGTCTGGGGTGGACTACCGGGCGAAACCGTCACTATCCGCATCACCAAGAAGAAGTCGCACTTCGTCGAAGGAGTGGTGACTGAGGTGCTCGCTGCTTCGCCCGAGCGTATCACGCCACGCGACCCCGAGAGCTACCTCAGCACCAGCCCATGGCAAATTATGCCGCTGGCGAGCGAACAGCATTATAAGGCAGCGCTGATCGAGGAGGCCTTTGAGTTGCACGATATTGTCTTGCCAGAGCCGATCGACGTTTTTTGCGATGATATACCCTATGGCTACCGTAATAAAGTTGAGCTGAGTTGGTATAGCGACAGGGCAGAGGATGGCACCGAGACGCTCGACCTCGCGTTCTTTCGGCGGGGGAGCAAGGGCAAAATTGTCGTTGACGGGACGAGCTTAGCTCGGCCAGAGATCAACCAGCTCGCCCGGCAGGTGCGCGACCTGCTGCGCACCAAGCAGGTGACGGCGCGCCAGCTCAAGACACTCCTCATCCGCTGCGACCAAGCGGGCAACTGCGTGTGGCAGCTTTATACCAAAGACCGCCTGGGGGATGTTATCAGCCCAGACGAAGCTATCACACTGCCAGCCCAGGGCGGCGAGATTATCTACTCCGACCCCCGTTCGCCAGCCAGTCGCATCACCGAGCGCTTGGCATACTTCGGTGATCCTGTCTTGCAGGATACCGTTCTTGGCGTGCCATTTCGCTACGCCACTGAGGGGTTCTTCCAGGTTAATCTGCCGGTCTACGAGCAAGCCCTGCGCGACATGCAGCGGTTCACCCAGGTGCAAGATGGCACACCACAGCCCACCCTCGACCTTTATGCCGGGGTAGGGACGATTGGCCTGACGATTGGCAGTGATAACGTCACGCTAGTAGAGATCAACGCCGATGCGGTGCGCGAGATGCAGCGTAATATCCACCAGCTAGGCCGCACGGGCCAGGCCAAGGCTGTTCTCGCGCCCAGCGAGCAAGCGCTAGAGTACATTACTCGCGATGCGCTCATCATTCTCGACCCACCACGCGCCGGCCTCCACGTCGATGTCATTACCAAACTCCTCGCTACCCAGCCGCAGCGCATCCTCTACCTCAGTTGCAACCCCGTCACTCAAGCACGCGACGTGGCGCTTCTTGCCACGCACTATGGCATTGCCTACCACCGAGGCTATAACTTCTTCCCCCGCACGCCACACTGTGAGCATTTGGTGGTGCTTGACCGGCTTACGTAGTGGCTTTATATCGCGCTTATAAAAAAGCGATTCTTCATGATTCAGACATTGAGAAAGGAAATACAAAAATGAGCGCATTCATGATACAAATGCAAGTTATCTATACAGCTCTTATGGCTGGGATGATGCTTATGTATACTATTACTTTAGGACGCTATTTTGATTATATTTTAAAACACAAGATACCTGGCGCATCTCAAAATTGGGCACTGTTTCATAATAATACTCGAGTGCAGATCTACCACACAGCTGTATTGGTTGGCCACGCAATGTTGTCGATAATTTCTCTCGCTACCAACTATACGAGAGGGCCGGCTCCACTCGTGGTTGCAGCGGCTGTTCCATTTCTCATGCTTACCACTCATATGGTAACTGGCTTTGCTAAGGCGGAATTTTTTGTCAATGGTGCGCAGCGATTGGATGATGAGAAGACAGTAAAAACATATCTTGCATGGAATATGCCACTCCATATCACATACACTCTCCTCTATGCTGTATCGGCCGCTCTTTTGCTTACATTGTTATAGGTCTGAATCGCTAAGGATCACGAGGAAATGAGAGAATATTTATCTTAGTTGTACATAGCGGGGTAATGAGGCTATAATAAGTTTTATGCGACGCTCTACTCGAAGAAAGATCATTATCGTTGGGGTTCCCTTATGACGTATAGTGCTATTACGTACGGTCTTCCCTATCTGCTTTTGGATGCACCGTTCGCACGGGTTAATGCAACTGAGACGCTCAAGGAGCGCTTTTCTCGCGAGTATACGCAATCGCTCGATGTCAAATATAGCAAGGGGTCGCCTCAACTCAGCCGCGAAAGCCCAAGTGGCACAGTACTTGGCTACGTCACAGACACGAAGACACGCCAGAAGCTGCTCCAAGCTCAGCCCTTTGCCGATTGCTCTGGTGGCTGCTCGTCGTGGCAGCCGTATAGTGAGTATGGCAAAACATCACCACTGCTTGGTATTGAGCAAAATCTACCGCCCGACTCACACAACATTCTTCGTACGGCAACAGGAGGGGGAGGTCAGTGTGTTGCTCGCTACCATCCAGATTCGCACGGTGAGATATTCTGCTTGTCGCCTTCGACAGGGGCGTTTGCGTATAGGTATGATGGTGCATCGTAGGGACGTGACATCCTGATTTCTATCAACTCCCGCCTCACTCTCCACACCCACGTCATCGCCGTCGTCCATCTCAGCGTCAGCGAGAGCGTCTTGGGCACCGTCGACACTCTCGGCTACGACTGTCTGATCAGCCATATCCGACTCATCGCCAGAAAGAAAATCGGGGTCAAGTTCCCCGTTGTCTTCCTCGCTGGCTACATCCTCTCTGGCTATGGCTGTGGCGCGGGAGGAGTGTGTGAAGGCGCGCGTGCATGTCGCTGCCGGTACGTACCAGGCGCACAGTAGGTGATAACTACGCCGGTCACGATACCGGCAACGTAGATCGCGCTGATGATGAGAATGAGGGCATACATCCGGTTAGCTCGTTTCATGGTTTGGGCGGTTTAGTTAGCAGGGATTCATTATTTCTTGCCTGCTTTTAGATTTACCAAATAGTACTAAATCAACTACACCCATCTATTCTTTTAGTAGTCGATGATGCGTTACATTTAAGTAAATCAAATATGATACCGCAAGTTGTCATTATTTATTCAAGGAAACCAGTTTTCAACAAAAAAGCAACCGAAAGGTGGTTGAATCCTTTGCCTCTTCTGCCTATTATTAATACATGCTTGATTTGCAATATTTTTAATAATGATGAGGTATATATGAGATTTTGCGATAACCTACAGCACTTACGCACGACTCACAATATGACTCAGGAGCAACTAGCAATGCGTCTTGGTGTCAGCAGACAAGCTGTTTCTAAGTGGGAATCAGTGCATGCCTACCCTGAAATGGACAAATTACTCATGATTTGTACCTTGTTCGATTGTCAACTTGACGATCTTGTGAGGGGAGATCTGACCCGTCACCACATCAATAAGGCTATACGTATCCCTCAAGGACAGATACCACAGGATATTACAGACTATGATAAGGCCATGCGTACTTACGCGTTGAGGCTGCCAATAGGAATTTCAATTATGCTTTTTGGCGCATCTCTAACAATTTTGTGGATTGTTCTTTCTGCGGTATTAGAAAATAAACTTTCAGACTATACTGCTGTGGTATTGTGTGTTGGGACGATGGTAGGAATTGCCTTTATTGCATCAGCAGTATATACCCGCAATGGATTCCAAAAAGCACACCCGTTTGTTGAAGATTTTTACACTGCAAAACAAAGAGACAAGGCAAGGACAGCAATGTCTCACGCAGTTATTCTTGGATTTATCTTGGTAGTTACTGGTGTACTGACTACTATTTTTCTTCATCACGTTACGCTATTAGCATGGGCGGTATTCTTGTCTTTTCTTGCTGTTTCTGTCTTTTACGTTTTGCACAGATATTTCCTGTGGCGACGAATGGACATAGAAAAATATAACCAAAGATCTTTTAGTTTAATGACAGAGCAAGAAATTAACGCACTTGACGACATTGAGTTACAGAAAGCTGCTCGCAAAGCAAAATACAAACGCAATGTTTGCATGATCATCATGTATCTGGCAACTATTATCAGTTTATGTCTTTTATTTATTCCTCAATTCGGCGCCTATCGGTGGTTCTGGCTAGCTTGGGTAGTTGGTGGTATTTTATGCGCAGCAACAAATTTATACATTGATATAAGGAGAGAAAAGTAATGGAAGCAATCATTGCACAGAATATAACTAAGTCCTTCTGTAGCGGCCAAGGAAGCAACACAAAAATAACAAAGGTGTTAAAAGGAATCAGTATTACTATTAATCTAGGTGAAATGGTTAGTATTGTTGGGTCGAGTGGATCAGGTAAATCAACCTTACTGTACTGTCTTTCTGGTCTGGAGACTGCCGACAGTGGTTCTATCAAGATAATGGGTAAGCAACTCGTGCATGCAGACCGAAATTCACTTTTTAGAATCCGAAGAGACCACATAGGATTTATCTTTCAATCCTACAATCTTATCCCTTCGCTCAATGTATTTGAAAATGTATCTCTCCCGGCACGCTTGGCAGGGCATGCCATAAACACACAGCAAATAAATAATGTCTTAGCTAGTATCGGGCTCGATGGTCGAGGAAAGGATCGCCCAACTGATATGTCTGGAGGAGAACAGCAGCGCGTAGCTATCGCAAGAACACTGGCAGATAGCTCTGATATTATTTTTGCTGATGAACCTACTGGAGCACTTGATACAGAAAACGGAAGAGAAGTATTGAAGATGCTAAGGAGTATAGGTAATAACTCCAAGCGAGCCGTAGTAATGGTCACTCACAATCTAGAAGCTGCCGCCCTTGCCGATCGTGTTCTAGTATTAAAGGATGGTGTAATTATTCGAGAGCTCACTTCTTGTACAGCTGCTCAAATTTTGACAGTGATGGAGGGTTAAAATGTTGAAACTTATATTCTCTGATTTGAAAACCAATAAGGCAACATGGCTCGGTGCGTTTTTTGTCGCAATAACTTGTGGATACATCGGAGGCTGGGTAATTTCCATTCTCGGGACTGCTCAGTTCTATGTTGGTGCTGTGTATAAAAATATTAACCAAGCAGGAACAATACTATTTCTATTTTCTATTGTTGCAGGACTCGCTGTGATCTCTGCAGTAGCTAAGCTTACAGTAGATGCACAAAGAAAATCTTACGCCCTATGGCAGTTAGTAAACGTTAGTCCCCGCAAGGTCATTATGGTTGTTCTTGCTCAGCTGTTTGTTGTTGCCATTTTAGGGGCAATATGCGGGACATTATTATCAGGAATAAGCTTCGTTCCATTATTTCCTTTGGTATTTAGTGCAAGAAAGATCTTCGAAGAGGTCATACCACGAGTTGATCTATCTTCAATGCCTATAGTTTGGTTAGGGGTTGCATGCATTTTTCTGTTCGGAGGGCTCAAAGCAGCACGGACCGCAGGTCGTACCACTCCACTACAAGCCTTAACTTCCCAGCCATTAAAAAAGCTTGACATGACATGGACTCGGCTTTTGCTTTTTGCTGTTTTATTGACTATCACGGTTTGGTTTTCATATTCCATTATCGTAGATGGCCCAAATAACGGGATGGATCGGTCAATTTACCTACCAATTTTGCTTGTTGGGACACTTGTTCCTATTGCTCCTGTGCTTTTTTTACTTTTCATGAGGATATGGACGTTGCTTGTTCCGCAACGTTGTGTTGTGTGGTTTTTGGCAAGGCGTATAGCACTGTACAATTTTTCTCTTAGTACTTCCGTACAGACCCCCATTATGGTTGGGTTTGGTATGGTAGCTGGTATTTTAACCATTATCAACACGATGAAACACTATGCTACGGATATCGGGATCACCAATTTTAATGGCCTTGATTTGACTTCAACTATTCTTGCTATGGGCGGGCCGATTCTCCTTTCTGCAGTAGGAGCTGCAGCGAGCATTGGTATGACTGCACGTTCTCGGACCAGTGATGTGAAACTACTTGCAATCAGTGGCGCGTGTCCACGCACGTTGATCCTGGCTGCTATTTGCGAAACTTTTATTCATTCGGCAAATGCTACTTTTGTTGGTATTATCGCCGTTGCTGCTTCAAATTATATTGTATCCAAAGGGCTTATGATACTGCCTTTTGTGGATATAACGATCACCGATGGCTTGATAGTTTCCCTCCTCGGCTTTATTATGATTGCGATAACCGTCCTTACTCCTACATTGTTCGCTCTTTCGCGTAAGGATGTTATTCAGGCATAATACATTGACTAATATAAACTCCAGAAACAGAATTGCTGCGATCGAACTTATTCGGTGCGGGACGCCACTGCAAAGCGCTGGCCCACACGCCACGCCCACCACCATTGCAGTATGGTTACTGGAATAATAATGGCAATGCCGGGCCAGAGCAGGAGTAGGTTTGGCGGGGTAAAATCGAAGAACTCACGGAGCGGGCCAACACCAAAACTCACTACTGTTACAAGCAATACAGCAAGCATATACAGCATACGCGCAAGATGGGCCCGCTTATCGAGCTGGACACCAAGCATGCGACCAGCCAAAAATACCAGATACACGCCGTAGAAGGTTGCTACCAGCACTGTCATCGTTGCTACCTCGCCAAGGCGATCTGGGTAGAATGTGCGGCCAAGCCAATACACACTAGCCACCGCTACCCCTGTGAGCACCGCAATTGGCGCCACCGCCAGCAGGGTGTCGTGCCAAAAGCGCCGGGGGTCAATCCGGTGCCGCGGTGAGGGCGGAAAGAGCGTCCACATAATGGTCGGCATCGTCACGAGGAAGATATTCATAAAGGTAAGGTGGCGCGGCGCATATGGGTACATAATGCCGATGGTGAGAGTAATGGCTAGCAGCACCACACCATAGATAATTTTATGAAAGAAGAGCACGCCAATGAGCTCAATGGCCTGCATGATGCGATTGCCTAGCTGCATCCCCAATGGCAATGACGTGAAGGAGTTGTTGAGCAAGATGATATCTGCCACGCGCCGACTGGCTGGAGCGCCAGCGTACATGGCGACGCCAAGGTCGGCTCGCTTGAGTGCCAAGGCATCATTGACGCCATCGCCCACCATGCCAGTGAATCGCCCTTGCTCTGAGAAGTGCGCGATGAGCCGTTCCTTTTGCTCGGGTAAGACGCGGGCAAAGATTGTGTGGGTGTCGGCCGCCTGGGCAAACGCTGCATCATCGAGCTGGGCAAGCTCTGCCCCGGTGATGGCCGCCTCGGGCTGGTGAATCCCTGCTGCCTTGGCAATGTAGCTGACCGTCCGCGGGTTGTCTCCACTAATAACGCGAATCGTTACTCCTTGGCCTTGCAAAAACCGCACCGTATCGACCACGCCATGGCGCAGGCTATTGCGCAGGACGATTGCCCCCAGCGGCTGACCCGAGCCAGCGGCGAGCTGCTTAAGTGGCACGCTGCTGTTGGCAAAGCGGGCAAGCAGGAGGACACGCAGGCCGTCATTTGCCCAGGCGTCGATTTGGGCTTGCTGGGCTGGTGAGAGCGGGGCAAGCCGCGCCACAAACTCTGGTGCACCTAGCATCAGCGTCTGCATTGAGCCAGCAATCTCGGCCCGCACCCCCGCCATTTTCCGGCTCGATGAGAATGCCATCACCTCTTGGACGTGGGCGGTGGGTGCCTGGTGCGCGGCAAGAATTGCCTGGCCAGTCGCATTACCACCACTGGTTTCGTGCGCAACCAGGGCAGCGTAGCGGGCGAGTTGTTCATCACTGGTCGATACATCGAATGACGCAGCGTGCTCGAAGATAACGTCATCGCTTGTCAAGGTGCCCGTTTTGTCTACGCAGAGCACGCCAAGCAGTGCCATTGCTTCAATCGCCGAGAGCTTCTGCGGCAAGACCTTAGCCTGAGCCAGGCGCAGCGAGCCAAAGGCAAGCAGGAGCGAACTCGCCAGGAGCAGCCCCTCCGGCACGACTGTGATCGCTGCGGTAATAATCGTCTTGAGGATGCTGACCGCCTGCAGCCCCGCAATATGGTAGCGCGCGAAGATAAGCAGTGCTAATACCACTGCACCATAGGTTAAGACGGTAATAGCTCGCTGGATAGCCCGCTGGAGCGGCGTGGGCTGCGGTGCATACTGCTTAAGTACGGTACTGATTGCACCAGCCTTGGTGGCGCTACCAACTGCCGTGACGCGAGCGTGGGCTGTACCCGCTACTACTGTTGTGGCTGCATAGATAGTATCGCCAGGTGCTTTGTCTACCGCGGCAGATTCACCCGTGAGCATGCTCTCGTTTACTTCAAGGCCTTTTGCGTCGAGCACAACGCCGTCGGCGGGTAGCTCATCACCGCTGTGCAGTATCAATTCATCACCAATTTGGAGCGCATCATAGAGTACCTCAATGGTAGTGCCGTCGGCCTGGACAACGCGGGCACGTGGGGCGCTCATGAGCTCGAGCTTACGCAGAGCGCGCTTGGCCCGAATCTCCTGCACGGCACCGATGAGCGAATTAACCATAATCACAAATGATATAAACCAGGCGTCGCGATATTCCCGCACATAGACCAGCGCCATAGCAAGAAGCAAAATCGCCAGCACGATGGGCGAGGCAAAGTTGCGCCGGATGATTGCTAGATAATCCTTCATATCGTTATTTTACCTCTCCTCGATGATACTGACACTTCGCGGCAACCCGCCAGCCACTGCGCGCGTCGCTGTCTGCTTGGTAGATGTGGCCGTCCTTCACCTCATCAACGAGAATGAGGGCTGGGTTGTATGGCGCAAGCGTGCGATAGTACATAATGTCGCGATCGGTGATGCGCCCAAATCCGGGGAAGATTTCGCGAAATTTCTGCCGGCCAAATTCATCAAAATACTCTGGCTGACCGCGGGGTGGAAAGAATGTCTCAGCGCGCAGGCCAATTCGCACAGCGATCTTCTTGATATCGCCAAGCAGAAGGCGCGATGGCCCATAGACCAAGCAATAGAGCTGGCCGTCTGTCGCAAAAAACACCGATGCCTTGGCGGCAAGCCCCGCGGCAATATTGCGCGCCACTACGCGATCGATCACTAGCTGCACGCCAAAGCGCGCGGCGAGAGCCTTTTGCACATATGCGACATCCATGTGGTTACCAAAGTCCATGATGGATATTATACCGGAATCTTGGCCTGGCCGCTAGAGTCGAGGCGGTGAGTGTGCGATAATGGAGACATGTCTGAACACGAATTTTCGACTCGATACACGCACCTCAATAACCAGCAGCGCGCTGCTGTCGATACGATTGATGGGCCGCTGCTCGTCGTGGCTGGCCCCGGTACTGGCAAGACAGAGCTACTCAGCATGCGCGCCGCCAACATCCTGCGCCAAACAGATGTACTGCCTGAGAATATTCTCTGTCTTACCTTTACCGACAGTGGAGCAGCGGCGATGCGCCAGCGCCTGCGCAGCATCATTGGGGCAGATGCCTACCGCGTCGCTATCCATACCTTCCATAGCTTTGGCAGTGAGGTGATAAACCACCACCGGGAGTATTTCTATCATGGTGCGTCACGTAAACCTACCGATGAGCTTGGCAGCTACGAGATTTTGCGTGGTATCCTTGGCAAGCTCGATCATCATAACCCGTTGAGTAGTAAGCAAAATGGTGAGTTTACCTACCTGCAGGACATCAGCCGCAGTATTAGCCAGCTCAAGCAGGCTGGTCTGAGTAGCGCAGAGCTTCGGCAGGTTATTGATGCAGATGAGGCGCTTCTAGCGGCCGTCGAGCCACGCCTCAGCGAGGTCTTTGCGGCTGGGCGAATAAGCAAACCAATGGCCGGCAAGCTCGCTCCACTGGCGGGCGAGGCAGCTCAGCTGCCACTGCCGCCGTTACCGCCCACCATTCCACCACTGGCTGATAGCTTCTCACTCAGCCTGGCTCGAGCGATTGATGAGACGCTTGATAGCGGTAAGACCACCCCGCTCACTGCCTGGCGCAACCACTGGTGCGAGAAGGATGCTACTGGGAGTTATGTCTTAAAAGATCGCAAGCGCCTTGGTAAGCTGCGCGCCCTCGCTGAGGTTTATGATGCGTATCTTACTGAGCTGAGTGCGGCTGGTCTGTATGACTACGATGATATGATTCTCCAGCTCGCTCAGGCGCTCGATGCCCAGCCCGAGCTGCGCGCGAACCTAGAGGAGCAGTACCAATACATTATGGTGGATGAATTCCAAGATACCAACCTCGCGCAGCTGCGTATTCTCTTTTCACTAACGAGTAGTCCGGTCCACGAGGGCCGCCCCAATATTATGGCAGTAGGGGATGACGACCAAGCAATCTACAGCTTCCAAGGGGCAGATGTGAGCAACATCTACCGCTTCCGCAGCCATTACCGCGATGTGCAGCTGATCGTCTTGACGGATAACTACCGCTCTAGCAAGGCCATCCTCGCACCTGCCCGGGCTGTTATCACTCAGGGGAGTGACCGATTAGAGGCGGTGCTTCCCGAGCTCGATAAGACGCTCACGGCCCACCACCAGCCAACCCAGACTGCCGTCAGTCTGGCCGAGCTGCCCACTAGCCTGGCCGAGCGCCAATGGCTGGCGCAGCAGATCCGCCAGCAGATCGACAGTGGCACGCCGCCCGAGGAGATTGCCGTCTTGGCTCGGCGCCACCGCGAGCTAGTAGCACTGGTGCCACACCTCCAGGCTGCAGGTATTGCCATCAACTACGAGCGGCGCGACAATATTCTTGATAATCCTGTCATCCAGGTGCTCGAGCTGCTCGCGCGGGTGGTCGAAGCCATAGCAGCAGGGGAGTTTCCCACCGCCGATAGCCTGCTGCCAGAGCTGATAGCACACCCGGCCTTTGGCTTTGCTAGCCAGGATATTTGGCAGCTCAGCCTCCAGGCGTGGCGCAACCGCCAAACGTGGGGCGAGGCGATGATGGCGAGCCCCACCTTCCAACCCTTGATGGTGTGGCTGATCCATATGGCGTGGCAGGCGCAGCATCAGCCGCTTGAGATGGTGCTTGATGATTTGCTTGGTGTCCCGCAGCCAGCCGATAGCCAAAAGACTCAGGCCGCCATAGCCAGTGTGATTACCGAGTACATGACGCAACAGATGGCCCAATTCGACCAGCCAATTAGTCTCTCTACTGAAGCAGCTCCTGCCATGCCCACGGTACGTTACCGCTCACCACTGTACGATTATTATTTCTCGCGCGAGAAGCTTGCCGAGCAGCCCGACGCATACCTTGCCTGCCTTGAGGCCTTGCGGACTCTGCGCAGCCGCGCCCAGGAGTATCGCGGTGATGATGAGACGCTCCGGCTTGCCGATATGCTCGATCTCCTCGGTATGCACCGGCAGTTCAAGACACCCATCACCACCATTCGCCAGCGCACCGAGGCGCATACTGGCCGCATTAACCTCATGACGGCACACAAGGCCAAGGGGCTGGAGTTTGGCCATGTCTATATCATGGGCGCGGTCGATAGCACCTGGGGGCGGCGCGTGCGCTCACCCGTGTCGCTTATTACGTATCCAGATAATCTCGCTATTGCTCCCGCTGGCAATACATACAACGAGCGCCTCCGTCTCTTTTTTGTCGCCATGACGCGAGCGCGCGACCACCTCACCATCAGCTACAGTACCCAAGATGATACCGGCAAAGCAACGCTACCGGCCAGCTTCCTCGACGGCGTCGACCTCACTGCAACTACCGTTGACACACCCAATGATGTGCCAAGCCTCACCGCGCAGCTCACCACCGACTGGCAGCGCCGCCTTGCGCCAGTTGGCACACCCGAGCCCGATTTGCAGCAGCTTCTCCAGCCTATGCTCGAGCAGTATAAGCTCTCTAGCACCCACCTTACTGCCTTCTTAGATGTGTCGCGGGGTGGGCCCGCGGCCTTCTTGACCAACTACCTACTGCGCTTTCCGCAGGCACCGAGCCCGCATGCCATCTACGGTAATGCCATCCACCACGTGTTGCAGCGTGCTCACACCCATCTTACTGCCACGGGCAAGGTGCGACCGGCCGAAGATATCCTCGGCGACTTCGAGCAAGAGCTGAATCGCCAGCCACTAGAGCCAGAGGACTTCGCGTACTTTAGCCGCAAGGGGCTCGATTCACTGAGCGCCTTCTTGCAGGCCGAGGCGCATACCTTCCGCCCCGAGCAAAAGACCGAGCTGAGCTTTGCCGGCCAAGGAGTCGTGCTTGGTGATGCTCGCCTTACTGGCACGCTTGACCTTGTCGATATTGACCACACCGCCAATACCATCGCCGTTACAGACTACAAGACGGGCAAGCCCGCCCGCAGCTGGCAGGGCCGCACCGATGCCGAGAAGATCAAGCTGCACAAATACCGCCAGCAGCTGATGTTCTACGAGCTTCTCGTGCGCCACTCGCGCGACTATGCTCGCTACGACTTTGCCGGAGCCACGCTGCAGTTTGTCGAGCCAGATAAGGATACGGGCGCTATCCACCAGCTTAGCACCAGCTTTTCTCAAGCCGAGCTGGATGAGTTTGCCCAGCTCATTGCCGCCGTGTGGCGCTGCATTACCCACCTCCAGCTGCCCGACACCAGCCACTACCCAGCCACCTACAAAGGCATCCTCGCCTTTGAAGAAGATCTGCTGCGGCGCATGCAGGAGCGAGAATAGCCACTAGCACGATCACTTGTGACGCAATAGGCGATGTATTCGCTATACACCCTTGCTGCAACTCACTGCAGGAGAGAATTATCTATTCTTATCTTTATCTGATTCTCACAGAGAGCGTACGACTATCTGAGTGCAATAAGTCTGCAATGTTTATCCTCTGCTGCAAGTGGTATGCAAGCGGAGTATAAGAACAAAACGAGAATATCTGCAAGATATGCGTATATCGATTGACAGACTCGCCGTATATTGGTATATATATAGTAACAGCTCAGCTGAGTGAACCCTGTTTTGGCATCAGATATGCCAAAACTCGAGACGCTCAGCACGAGAGCGTCCTTAGAAAAGGGGTCCACCGACAATTCTGCCGAAACTTCGGCGGGGAGGAGGTGAATACCTCATGGCGTGTAAAATTTGTGCCGGTGATGGCTATACTTACACAAAGACCTGCCCCTCCTGCAGGGGCACTCAGAAGGAGAAGGGATCCGCCTTCTCCTTCAAGACTGCTTGTGCCACATGTAATGGCACAGGTTACGTCTGTGCCTGCGGTCGGCCAAACGGCCGGTAGCAGACACAGACAGGATGACGACGGTCGGTTCCACGTGCGGAACCGAGAGAGTAGGTACAGTCACGACAGAATAAGGTCGTGCACCTATCCGTCACTGGAGATGAATGGCTCCATTTCCCTTTGTGTTTTAACTCACATAGAGGTGCAGGTTCGATTCCTGCTATCTCCGCTACTGGCAAATGCTCCGCTTTCCCGCGTTGAGCACTGCCATAGCAACCGCCGCAGGCTACCCCTTGTCGGACATCAAGAGGGGGTAGGTGGTATCGTCGCCACTTGGAAGGCAATGATCGAGAAGTCTCATGCTGCGCGTCTTCATTGCGCACCGTGCACCTGCCACGGAGACTTCTTTAAAATAAGGGGCTCGCGAGATTCACTCGCGCCTTGGCTACCGGCCAGGACGAGCAGAACCGCTTGTAGTCTCTCCCGAGCTCCTGCATCCGCATCATGCGTTGAGGCAGGAGCTTCTTCCTTTTTTAGTACATAACCGTGGTATAGCTGTAAAATTCAGAGGCGCTCACTACTTGACAATTCTCACTAGGTAGATTACAATTATCTCTACCCTTACAAAGAACTCGCCGGCACTGCTCCGGCTTAAGTTTTTGTGAGGAAAGTCGGTCGATGGTGACCGACCTGGGATGGCCCGCGTGGTTGCGGGGTACGAGAGGCTTGCTTGTCAATGGAGACAAGCATTCGTGGGAACTCTCGTAGCAGGTTCGACTCCTGCCATCCCAGCTGTGAGTAAGTATACCCTCCAAGGAAATGCCTTGGAGGAGTCAACCCCAGAAAGGGGGTGATCTATAAATAGATCAGCATGCTCACACCCATCCCCCACGCTCGCCTAGCTACGCATGCGGGCGTGGGGGCTCTCCCCTGATCAATTGTGTTATAATAGCTTGATATGACGTCGTTTTGGAATGATTTGCCGCAGCCGTTTTTTGTTTTGGCACCGATGGAGGCGGTGACGGATGTGGTGTTTCGCCATGTAGTAGAGCGGGCTGGTGCGCCCGATGTGTTTTTTACTGAGTTTGCCAATGCGACGGGCTGGGTACACGCTGGTGACAGGGCAATTGCTGGCCGGCTCATTAAGACGGACGACGAGTACCCCCTGGTGGCACAGATTTGGGGCGGCGAGCCGGGCGATATGGAGCAATTTGCTCAGCACTGCGCGCGCCTGGGTTTTGCAGGGATCGATATCAATATGGGCTGCCCGGCCAAGAGCGCCATCAAGAGTGGGGGAGCGGCGCTGATTCGCAATCCAGACGTTGCCGTAGCGGCTATTGCGGCCGCTAAGACGGCTGGCCTGCCAGTCAGCGTCAAGACTCGCCTTGGCTACAGCACTGTGGATGAGTGGCGGGCGTGGCTCACAACGCTGCTCCAGCAAGATATCGTCAATCTCACCATCCACCTGCGTACCAAGAAGGAGATGAGCAAGGTGGCGGCGCACTATGAGCTGATCGATGAGATCGTGGCACTGCGCGATGCGACTGCGCCGCAGACACTGCTCACCATCAATGGTGATATTCGCGATCGGGCGCACGGCATGGCGCTGGTGGCGGCCCACCCGGGCGTCAATGGGGTGATGATTGGCCGCGGGGTGTTTGCCGATCCATTTTGCTTTGCACTGGGCATCGATAGTGTAGCGCAGGGCAGTGCCTCTCTGGTGCAGCGCAACTTTGCCCTCCTTCGCTACCACCTCGACCTCTTCGACCACTGGCAGCCACAGCTCGGCCGGCCATACGAGACGCTCAAACGCTTCTACAAGATCTACATCCGCGATTTCGACGGCGCTAAGGAGCTGCGCGACCAGCTGATGCACACCACCAGCACGGCCGAGGCGCGGCACGTCATTCACCAGTGGCATGAGACTATGCGCACATCTGAGTAGATGGTGTTTGTGCTATGGTAAAGGAGGGTGATATCCTCAAATTACATCGTCATGAGGACGAACGAGAGCGATAGTTCTCCATCGGTATGGGCAGGGTAGTAGTGATGCTTGAGACATCCTTATCTATGAAGCAAGAAGCGTTTGCCGTGATAACTATTGCCAGGCAAAGCAAAAGAGACCTCTTAATCGAAAGATTGGTTTAATTTACTTGTTATTTGCCACACCCAAGAAACTACTCGAGCACAGTCACCATCATGCGTGGGCCGCACAACGCCATGATGGCAGCAAGGTTGTAGTAGAGCATGGCAGTGGTTGCCTGCTGCTGGGCAGTTGGGTTATCTGGGTAGAGCGCCTCGGCCGAGGGCGCAAAGGCCCATGTGTCGATATTGAAAGCCTGGTACTGTTGGTCGAACTCTTGCGCTAAGGCCTGACGGTCGAGCGTTGTCCCCGTACGCTGATTCATTACCACTGCTGCCTCATGGTGGTTGCCGCGCAATATATCGGTATGAGCACCAGTAGGCTCATCAGTGTTATCAGTGTTCTTTGCTAACTGCGCGTCGACCATTGTCACGAGTTTGTTGCCACTAGCCATAACAAGCTTCGACTCATCTGCTGCATGGTGAATAATTTGCTGGTGGGCTTCGTCGCTACTGTCACTACCAAGACCAAGCTCGGTGGCTAGGCTGCGCAATTGCTCACCATGCTGAGCAATGATAGTAAAGATCGCACCCACTTTGTCGGCTGCTGCGCAGCCAGCTTGTTCGCCATGAGCATGGTCATCCCGATGGACGTGCACCGTCGCGGGTATCTGGCCAATTCGCCCCAGGACGCGCGCATTCGCTTCATCAATAGCATCACTATTACCACGCACCAGTCGATCCGTCACTAGGTAGAGCAAGCCACCGCCTGCACTATTTGGCACTGCTTCTGCTGTGCTGCCGGGCCGACCATCCATGCACGCGCCAATGATATTCTGCACTGCTGGCACGTAGTATTCACCGAGCTCATGAATAAACTCTGCTCTGCGAGGCCACTCTGGTGTGGTAAGATCACCAAGACCATACTCATCACCGAGCTCGTAGGATACAACAGGCCGTTCCATAGCAATCACCCGTAGCTTCGCCATCACGCCGATAATCATACGTCCCATCTGGTAATGATGGATGGGGAGGATAAAATTCCGTCATTATGCTGCTGCCTCTCTGCGGTTGTGTTACCCTAATATTTATACGCGGTGCTTATTGTGGCGTCGACGCAGGCCAGCCACCTTCAGACGCACGGCATGGCGGTCGACCAGCTGGTGAGCCTTCTCGAGCTCTACCTGAGTGCTAGCGTTGTCGCGCTGCTTGAGAGCACGCTCAAGGGCGGCTTTACTCTCAGCCTCAATGATGTCGTCACCATGCTCGGCTTCGTCCACCAAGATGCGTACCTTTGTCTGGCTAATCTCGACCACCCCACCAGAGATGGCAAAGTACTCCAGATGGTCGTCACTGTCGTCCTTGGCGCGACGCACCGCCACAACGCCTGGCACTGCCAGGGTTACCAGTGGTTCGTGCCCCGGGAAGACCGCAATCTGCCCCTCCGGCGTCGGTAGCATCACCTCATACACAGTCTCGTGTAGCTTGCTACCAGTCAGTGTCACAAGTTCTAAATCCATAGCCTTACTATAGCAGAGTAGCAGAGAAAAAGCGAGGTAGAAGGTGAGGTGATTTTACTCCGAGCAAGAGAAAAGGGCGGGGAGCAGCAAGCCATATGGCGCCGCTCAACCCGCCCTTAGTGGGTAAGGGGCGACCTGCGAAGCTAAATAGAAAGCCCCCAGGCAAGGAGGGAAATAAAAATCCCTCCAATAGCGGCCACCACAATAAGCAACAGCCCCAGCGCCTTCGGCAGGCGCTGGCCTGCCACGATAGCCCCTCCGAAGAGAAGCCACGTGATATACATCACGAGCCAGGGCAGCTCGTGACGACCAAATGCCGTCCCACCGAAGTGAAACAGCATGAGGTAACTGCCAAGCGGTACACCCGCCCAGGCAGCTATACTAATCAGCCAAAACGGCGCAACGTTGCGCGCCTTTCTGGCTTCTCTTTGCATGGAACGGCTGTCCCATGCATTCTTCCTGTTATGCATGAGGGTTCTCCTTCCATGCGTGTCCTTGAGGCGCTGGTCGCCCCACCACCCTCAAGTGTGCCATATTTGATCGGGTAAGTCAAAGTGTGTCTATTTGAAGCTGAGCGCTTTACTGTTTTCTTATACTACTTACCGTAGATACACTGTAATAAGCATGTTTCTATACATACCAATATATCTTGATACTATATCTATTCTCTATGTATCGATATATTTATACCCATCTCTCTTTATCTATATCTCTATAACTTTCTTTCTCTACTATTTATCTACCTATTTCTATATCTATATCCTTATCTATATTTCTATCTCTATCTCTACTTATCTCTATATTTCTTTATTTATCTACTTATCTTTATCTTTATTTATTTTATCTATCTTTACCTATATCTCCCTATACATCTATATACCTATATATCCATATATCCAACCATATCGATTTCTCTCCTATTATATATAAATATATAAAGAGAAGAGAAAAAGAACCCACGCTAACAGAGAAAAAACAGGGTAACTATAGTACAAATCGATTTGTACTATAGTTGGGAGGGAAATGAGAGGAGGATAGGCAAAGAAAACAGCAGCCAAACACAGAGAGAATATCTCGGTTGGCTGCTGCCGTGTAAGAATGTGCAGGGAGCGCTAGTCTTGCTTCTCGCTCAGTGGCACTGGCGACATGTAGAACCAGTTCTCTGGCTTGTCGTCATACTTACCGCTGAGGATATCCTTGGCATCGCGGATGGTATCAGCAAGCTTGAAGTAGCTGCCAGGGTTGCCGGTAAATTGCTCAGCAACGTGGAATGGCTGAGCTAAGAAGCGCTGCAAGCGGCGTGCCCGGGCAACGATCTGCTTCTGGTCGTCGCTGAGCTCTTCCATACCCAGGATAGCAATGATATCCTGCAGCTCCTTGTACTGCTGCAAGACGCGCTGCACTTCGCGGGCCACCTGGTAGTGCTCCTCACCAACCACCTCTGGGTCGAGCGAGTTCGAGCTGGAGTCGAGCACGTCCACCGCTGGATAGATACCGATCTCCGTTAGAGCGCGGTTCATCACGATGGTAGCATCCAGGTGGGCAAAGGTAGTGGCAGGTGCTGGGTCGGTTAGGTCGTCGGCTGGTACATACACTGCCTGAACAGAGGTAATCGAGCCCTTCTTGGTACTGGTGATGCGCTCTTGCAGGGCACCCATCTCTTGCTGCAGATTTGGCTGGTAGCCCACCGCACTTGGCAAACGACCCAGCAAGGCAGACACCTCAGCACCAGCCTGCGTAAAGCGGAAGATATTGTCGACGAAGAGCAGCACATCCTTGCCTTCATCGCGGAAGGCTTCGGCCATTGCTAGGCCAGCCAGTGCTACCCGCAAACGCGCCCCCGGTGGTTCGTTCATCTGGCCAAAGACAAGCGATGTCTTATCCAACACGCCAGCATCCTTCATCTCGTGGTAGAGGTCGTTACCCTCGCGGGTACGCTCACCTACACCAGCAAAGACAGAGTTACCACTGTGGAACTTCGCGATGTTGTTGATCAGCTCCTGAATGAGCACTGTCTTACCCACACCAGCACCAGCAAAGAGCCCCGCCTTACCACCCTTGGTGAGTGGCGCGATGAGGTCGATCACCTTGATACCGGTCTCGAGGATCTCGGTTTTGTTAGATTGCTCGGTGAGAGCAGGGGGCTCAGCGTGGATGGGCGCACGCTGCGCATCATCGGCTACTGGCTCGCCATCGATCGGTTCACCCACCACATTAAACATCCGCCCTTGCGTTGCTTCACCTACAGGCACGCGGATCGGTGCACCAGTTGCAACCACTGACTGGCCACGCTTCAGGCCGTCGGTCGATTGCAGGCTGATGGTCCGCACCGTTTGCTCGTCAAGGTGCTGCGCCACTTCAAGCGTCAGCGTTTGACTATCGCGCTCGACGTGCAGGGCGTCGTAGATGGCTGGCAGCTCCACCTCGCGGTCGAACTCGACATCCACCACCACACCCATGATCTGGATGATTTTTCCTTGGTTTTTACTCATTCATTTCTCCTCTCGATCATTTCATTATACTTTCTTTACTTGCAGATTATTATGACTATCTGGCGTCTTGGCACGATGTTTCTGTATATACCGCATAGCATCACGGGCTGCAATACCACAGTAAGCTAGCAACACCACAATTGGCACATATGGTAAGAGGCTACTCACAGCTGGCAGCTCGGCAAACGCCATAATAGGCTGAGCCGGCCAGGCAAGGCGAGCAACATCACTAGCCTGCGCCTCCACGCCATGCACAGCAAAAGATACAAGAAAGCCCGCAGCATACGAGCCAAAGCCAGCAAGGATCACAACTAATAGGCCAGTCGTAGCACTTACAAAACTCGCACTGTGCCGCTGGCCATACCGCCAATACCACAGTCCACCGAGAGCAAACGGCAGCATCAGCGCAAGGCCAAAGAGCAGCCCCTCACCACGGCTAGCAGACAGCATCAGAATACCGCCCACAAGAAGCAACACCACACATACAAGCGCATACATGACAAGCGCAGCTATCACGACACGCGCGTAGTGTTTCATCCCATTGCCTCCACACCAGCGCTAATCTCGGTCAGCTCTTGCGTGATGGCACCTTGGCGCTGTTTGTTCATCTCGAGTGTTAGGTCATCGACAAGGCTGGTAGCGTTATCGGTGGCATTCTTCATAGCAAGCATGCGCTGGCTGTGCTCGCTCGCCCGAGCATCGAGCAAGGCTTGGTAGAGCCGGGCACTCACCATGCGCGCAGCGATGGTATCGAGTACTGCTTGCGGGCTTGGCTCAAAGAGTGCTTCATCATCTGGGATTACCTCATCGTCATCCACCGCATCGAGCTGCTCGGCATCAAGGCCAGCGGGCAAGAGGTGGATCGTATCAGGGTGCTGCGTCATACTGCTATAAAAGCGAGTGAATACAACGTCGACCGCATCGACCTGCGTGCTCACAAACATATCGTGCGCGGTGTCGAGAATTGCCCGGAAGGCTGGCCCAGTTGGGCGATCTGGCACATCCTCATACACCCCAACCACCTGCGTATCCTTAAGGCGCGCAACAAACTGCGCCGCCTTGCGCCCCACCGCAATGGTGGTGTTGTCAATCCCCGCTACATCGTCATCGCGCAGGAGCTGGACATAGCGCTTAAGGACGTTGCTGTTGTAGGCGCCAGCCAATCCTTTATCGGCGGCAATGACGATGATCAAGCGGCGCTTGACCGCGCGCTGGGCAAACAGGGGGTGATCGTCGGTCGCACCCTGGCGCGAGAGGTAGCGCAAGAGGCCGCGTGCTGCCGTGGTATACGGCGCAGTGGTGCGACTTGCATCTTGGGCGCGGCGCATCTTGCTCGCTGCCACCATTTGCATTGCCTTGGTGATCTGCTTGGTGCTCTTAACCGAGCGAATCCGTGCTTTGAGCTGTTGCGTATTGGGCATAGCGACCTCCGTTGCTTACTCCGCAAATTCCTTGGCAATTTCGCCCGCGGTTGATTCTATCAAGTGAGTGAGTTTCTCATCAGCACCGAACTTCTGGTCACCCTTATTAAGAGTGCGCATTTGTTCCTTAGCCTCGGCCCAGAGACGGCTCAGCAGAGCATCTTGGGCAGCTTTGATCTTCGTAGCTGGCACGGTGTCGAAGTAGCCTTGGCTTACCGCCACAATGCTCACCACCTGCTCCCAGACACTCATTGGTTGGTATTGTGGCTGTTTGAGAAGCTCTGTCAGGCGCTGACCACGGCCAATCTGTGCCTTGGTCTCGGCATCAAGGTCGCTTCCAAACTGAGCAAAGCTTGCCAACTCGCGAAACTGACTCAACCCAAGCTTGAGGTTACCGCTAACACTCTTGAGCGCCTTAGTCTGCGCGGCACCACCAACACGCGACACCGAGAGACCAGCACTAATGGCCGGGCGAATACCCTGGTAGAAGAGATCTGTCTCCATAAAGATCTGCCCGTCGGTGATGGAAATCACGTTGGTAGGGATGTAAGCGGAGATATCACCCGCCTGGGTCTCAATGATCGGCAGAGCAGTGAGCGAACCTGCCCCAAGCTCATCACTTAGCTTAGCACTGCGCTCGAGTAGGCGGCTATGCAAATAGAACACATCACCCGGGAAGGCCTCGCGCCCTGGTGGACGACGCAGCAGCAAGCTCATCTGGCGGTAAGCGACGGCGTGCTTAGTCAGGTCGTCGTAGATCATCAAAGCATGGCCACCATTGTCGCGGAAGTACTCACCCATGGCGGTACCGGCGTATGGCGCAAGATAGAGCAAGGAAGCTGGGTCGCTTGGGCTGGTTGCTACCACGATAGTCTGGTCCATCACACCTTCTTCTTTGAGGCGCTCGACCAGGCGAGCAATCTTGCTCAGCTTCTGTCCAACGGCAACGTAGACATTCACCACGCCAGTCTTTTGACGCGCTTGGTTGATCATCGTGTCGAGTGCGATTGCTGTCTTACCGGTTTGGCGATCACCAATGATGAGCTCGCGCTGGCCACGGCCAATCGGGAACATCGCATCGATGCTCATAATACCAGTCATCAGTGGCTCGTGCACGCTCTTGCGGCCCATCACACCAATCGCCTCACGCTCGACGAGGCCGCGCTGCGTGGTAGTAATAGCTGGGCCACCATCAAGCGGCTCACCGAGTGGGTTCACCACGCGGCCGAGCAGCTCCTCGCCAACTGGCACACTCAGTACCTCGCCCTTGAGCTTGACGCGATCGCCAGCAGCTACACCTTGGTCGCTGCCGAGCAGCACAGCACCAATTTCATCTTCCATCAGGTTGAGAGCAAATGCCTCAACGACACCTGTTTTCGTCTCGATCTCGAGCACCTCGCTATAGCCAGCGTGGCGCAAGCCATGTACCCAGGCCACACCATCACCCACTCGGGTCACGATACCGACCTGCTCTAGTCCTTCAGAGGCTTCCAGGCCTGCGATCGCTTGCCGCAAGCTCTCGGACAACTCTGTAACCGTTGTTTCAGCCATGTATAATTCCTCTTATTTCGTGCCCGCAAGGGCGGTTAGTTTGTGTTGGATAGTGCCATCGTAGTGCTGGCCCGGCAGAGCGATCTTCACGCCGCCAATCACCGACGGATCGACAACCTGGCGGAACTGTACTGACCGAACTGGTGCAGTGCCATTCTGCTCAGCAAGTGCCGTGACCTCTGTCTTGAGCTGCTTCTGCAGGGCGGCCGATAGCTCGTGCGCCGTCGTAACTTCAGCCACAACGATGCCGCGCTCAGCTAGCGCTTCCTCAATCGTTGCCGCCACCACATCGACATCGCGCGTTGCACGGGTGTCAATAAGATAGGCCGCAACCTGGCGCAGCACAGCAGGCACCTCAGCACCAGCAGCAATCTGCTCAGCAACATACGCAGCGAGGCGGCGGCGCGAAAAACCGGCCGCCATCAGCGCTGCTCCTTATCGAGTTTAGTCAGGTGCTTCTCGATCAGCTGGCGATCCTTCGACGCGTCAACAGTCTCGGCCGTCACTGCACGCGTTGCCTCGACGACCATGTCGACCATTTCGCGGCGCAGCGCTCGCTTAGCCTCAGCCAACTCTGTCTGCGTCTGGGTGCGAGCTGACGCTAAGATGCGCTCGGCCTGCGTGTGGGCGTCGTCCTTGGCGTCGTTCACCATGCTAGCTGCTTCAGTTTTGGCAGCGGTCACAATTTCTTGTGACTCGTGGCGGGCTTTCTTGAGCATTGCAGCAGTGCGCTCCTCGGTCTCGTCAGCCGCCTTTTGCGCTTTCTCAGCTGCTTTGAGGCCATCGCGAATCTTCGCATCGCGCTGGTCGAGCATGTCGAGCAGCGGTGGATAGACCCACTTCTTCAAGACCAAGAGCAGCACCACAAATGCCACCATTTGCAGGACAAACAGCTGCCAATCAAGACCAAGCGACGAGAATAAATCGCCACCACCCGCCTCTGTCGATGCAAAATAGTGCAGGGTATTCACGAGTGCGAACTCCTTACATCACCTTGCCGACGATTGCGGCCACAAAACCAATGATAGCCAGAGCATCGATAAACGAGATACCAAGGATCATCATGGTGCGTAGGTCGTTAATCTTTTCTGGGTTGCGACCAGCTGCCTTCATGGCGTTGGCACCGATCCAGCCACACCCGATCGCAGCAAACGCTGCTGGGATAGCATACGCCAGGGTAAATGCGATGTCTTTCATAATTATTTCTCCTTATTTAGTTGTTACCAATGTTATTTTGCTCCTTCGGTCACGAGGTTCGCGTCTGAAGAAGTCGAAGTGCTTGAGTGCGTATCTTTTTCCTCATCACCGCCGTGATGCGTGAGCCCGAGTGAAATAAACACGGTTGAAAGCATAAAGAAGATATAGGCCTGAATGCCACCAATGAATAGCTCAAAGAGATAGAACGGCTGCAATACTGCTGGCATTGCCGCCTGGGTAAGATAAGCGATCATCGCGATCAAAATCTCACCCGCCAGCACATTACCAAATAGACGGAAGGATAGACTCAGTAAGCGCGAGAACTCTGCCACAATCTCGAGAATCCCGACGAAGGACATGATCGGATCGCGCAGTGGATTAACAAGATACCGCTTGAGATTGCCCACAAAGCCAAGCTCGCGTGCTGCGTATACCTGTGCCATAACGATCGTAACGGCCGCGAGGGCAAAGGTCATGTTAAGATCGGCATTCTGGCCACGGAATAGTGGTGTATGGCCAACCATCACTGGCCCAACAACTGGTAATAACCCGAGCCAATATTGCGCGGCAATAAAGAAGAACATCGTAATAACAAGGGGAGCGACGCGACGCGTCCATTTCTTGCTGGGGATGACCTGTCCAACGGTATTGTACAACCCCTCGAAGCACCAGACAGTCAAGCGAGTTGCAAAATTAGCCTTCTTCTTGCCCAGCACCGCAGCACGTGTGCGGAACATGAGCCAAGCCAAGACGATGAGACCCAGCAGACCAACGAGATTGGCATTAGTAATTGGCCAGCCAGCGATCGAAAACACCTCGTCTGCCTTGACTGAGATGTGTGGCACTGCCGCAAAAAACATCATGTGCGATGACCTCCCTTAATTTGGTGCGTAATGAGCCCAGCTGCAAGGATAATGCCGACCACGAGGCCAGCAAACATCAGCCACGGCTTGGTTGCAAACTGCCGGTCTGCCCAGACTCCGAGCAAAAACAACCCAACAGTTGGCACCGCCATTCGCCAGGTTGTCCCAAGTAGGGTACGCCACAGCACACTAACCACTTGGCTACCGTGCGAGCGGGCATTCTCACGAGACTCCGTACTCATATGGCCTTATTGTACCAGGAGGCCCTGCAGACGTAAAGAGGGAAGCAGCAGTTGGGTATGAATCTCAAAGCACTGGCTTCTCTTGGTATGCTAGCCCTTTTCTTTACGTCTTGAACCGATGAAGCGCACGCATAGATCGTAATGATTTGGCGTGGAGTTACTGCTCTTCTCTATATTCCATTAACTTTTATAACCATTCCTTGGGAGGATGCATGCGAGACAACTGGCGCCGCATTGCAAAGCCGCGTATACTAGAGCTATGCCACGCCGCAATAAAACGCCTAAGCATCAGCCCTACCGCCCACCGCGCAGTGAAGCAGCTAAGAAGCGCTACCCGAGCCGAGCCGCCGCCTTGCGCGCCATCACTGAGCTCCGTAAATATCAGCTGGATGTGCAGTTACGCGTGTATCAATCACCGCACGATGGTGGCTGGTATCTGACGAGTCAATACACTACAGAGGATTAACCTCTCCATCCTACTAGAACTATTACTGAAGAAGCTTCGCGCCTTACCTTGCACTCAGCACGCTTGCCAACTCCATCACCGTCCATGCTATACTAGCAAGAGCGAAAGGGGAATATATGAGTACAACACCATCAGTCATAGTATATAGCGCAGAGTGGTGCGCCTATTGCAAAACAGAGAAACAATATCTCGACAAGCTCGGCGTGAGTTATACCGTGAAGGACATCGAGAAAACACCTGGTGCCCAGGAGGAGCTCGCTACCAAAACCGGCGGCAAAGCCCAGGGTATTCCAGTCACAGATATTGCTGGTGAGATCGTCTATGGCTTCGACCGAGCTCGAATTGATGAGCTCCTTACAGCAAAGGGATTATTGTCAAAATCGTAAGCTGGTTATGCATCACATTCAACTCACTGCTTGGGAAGGGCAGTGAGTTTTGTTATTGGCTGCTTGCATACGAGGGAAATGGAGGGGTATAGGCAGTATACATATATTGTTCATACTTTTTTGTTTGACTCAAAAAGTCACACTATTGCAACCACACAAGTTGCTAATTTTTATTTATAACAGAGGTACTGTATTGATTATGAGTTGTAGATAATACTCATCTAGCATTAATCTCCACTATACATTGACTAGGTGCGATGTCTCTCATGCAGATTATTTTTGTATATAAGCGTCTCGCGCTACCGCTAGTAGAACTTCACGTGGCGCTGGGCATTTGTATTCTTGTTGGCACGAGGTGTGGGGTTGGTGGTGGTGGTATCATCACCTAGCTGGCCGTTAGAGTTATTGCCCACGGTGAATACTTTGCGATTGTTAGTGTAGACCACTGTTGTGCCATAACCCGAGCGCACATACGATGCTAAGTTGCCCTGCGTACCAAGGACGAGCATCTGCTGCGGAGTGGGGTAGATGCCATTGGTGCCACCACCAATATGCCCAATACCTAGCTGGCCTGTCACATTGCTGCCCGCCCCAAAGACACGGCCATCGCTGGTGACAACAAAGGTGTTAGCATTCTTAGGGTTGAGCCCATTAGAGGTCGTCCATGACGAAACTGCCTTAGCCCCCGGGGGAAGGATGAACTTGACTGGGGTTGGATTATATACGTGGCGTTTGTAAGCATCTAGATTGGATGTATCGACATAGACGCCATTGCCCAGCGCACCGTTATTGAGGCCAAAGGTCTTAACCTCGCCGTTAGCATAGACCATGGTGGTAAAGTACTGGTCTGTTGTGATGTCTACTACTCCAGACGGCGCGACACGCTCGAGTGTTGGGTTGTATGGCAAGAATGTTCTGTCTGCATAGTACTCACACGAATTCATCCTCGTCTCGCCACCAGTCGCGATATTGACTTCAGCAACACATAGGCCTCGGCCACCAATGTCGGTGCTATTGCTAAGGTAGACATGGCTCCACGCACCTGCTGGGTAGCGGAAGTCGAAGCGCTTGCCATTAGACCACCAAGCGCACCACCGCATACGCGTCTCTTCATTATTATGGCCGGTTGCTTCGACACAGCGGTTTTGGCCTCCACCTGGGTTTGACTCGACTTGCAGGGCGTTATTCGTCCGGTCGAAGTGCCACTTTTGGTTTGCAGCAGCACCCGAGCACTTTTCTGTCCTGAGGTTTGCCCCCACCGCCGCCAAGCAACGGTCTGACACCCCCGCACGCAGCCGGAAGGTCGGCACACCAGCTTGGCCGTAGTTTGTTTTGCCAGCCGAGTAGACTGCCCCTGCACTATCGCGAATATAGACCGTATCGCCGTCGAAGGCGAGCTGCACTGCCTTGGTCTTGCCAGGTTTGCCAAAGTCGCCCAAACGGACAGGCATGTGCCGCTCATTAATATCACCTTGAGCCAGCTGGCCAAAGTCGTTACCACCCCAGCCATAGACTGCGCCACTCTCACCAATCGCATAGGCTGTTTTGCTGTCGACCGCCCAGGAGTGAGCATCGGCCCGAATCTTCTCAGGGAAGGGAATCTTGGCTGGAGTTTTTATTGTTGGAGCAGTCGAGTTAATGCCGGCGACACCTTTTTCATTAGAGCCAGCCGCATAGACGTTACCCTTAGCCGTCACGACAAAGGTGACAATCCCCAGCGGCGAAACAAAGGTCGCAACATTGTCATTACCAGGCAATACAAACTGGACGGGGTTTGTTACCCATGCAATAATCTGGCCAGGGTTGCCAATCTGCCCAAAGTTATGCAGCCCCGCACCCCATACCTCACCATTCTCTGTGAGGGCAAACATATTGCGGCCATGAGAGAGGAAGTTGGTATAGGTACGTACCACGCGCTTGTTGGCAGGGACATTAAACTGCTTAAGCGTGAGGGTGTCGGTAGTCGAGCCAACACCGAGCTGGCCAAAGCCATTGAATCCTGCTGAGCGTGGCCGCCCAAACTCGTCGATGACGGTAAAGAACGCACCATTGAATGTAAAGCCGCCGCCAGCCGCGTAGCCAAATGAGACGCTATCGAGCAGTGCGCTCAGGCCCGCTTGCCCTGCCAGGCGATATTCATAGCTCTTCCATACTGCGCCATCCGTCGTGCGAATAAGCTCCGTCCGACCCACCGCTGTAATGCGCTGAATGCTCCCTTCGCGGCGCTCTGGCTCACCCACCTCAAAGGTCGTGCGCACATTGCCGTCCTGCTGAACATACTGGGTGCGGCCAGCGACTACTGTGCCTTTGCAATCAGTATTAGGTCGCAATTTTGCAGCATCTGACCACTGCGCGAGGTCGTTATTGAGCTCAAGACATTTGCTGGCAAGAACAACGCCACTTTCTGCTGCCTCACGGGCTAAGCGCCGGTAGTGCTGGGCGTAGAGCCCCTCGCGAATCGCCGTCGATGCAGACGCCGCCACGAGGAGTAGCATCATTGCCACCACCGATGCCACGATCACTGTTGGCAGAGCAAACCCCGCGCTTGATCTATTTTTGTTCACTAGCATTGCTTCTACAATAGCGTAGATTGCAACCGTAAGCAATATGCTGGTATGAAATTGTGTATATAATCAATCACTACAACTGATTTTCGTGCTCCACCCGAGTGCAGTAGTAAATAGAGAGTAGAGAAGTGGAGACTTGTTGTAATGCTCACACTCACCACTACGAGAGGTGAGCCTACCAAGTATGCGAGTTCTCATGATATTGAAAGGCGTGTACTTGAGAGAAGGGGCGTAGAAGCAGTTGATATTTTGCGGCAAGATTCTCTTACTGCGCCCCGATCTGCACCACATCACCACCCAACTTCTGCCGGAAGTAATTGTCGTGGCTGACGTAGAGGATGGCGCCAGTGTAGCGCTCTAGCGCCGCCTCGAGCTCCTCGATACTGGGCAAGTCGAGGTGGTTGGTAGGCTCATCGAGGATGAGCAGCTGTGGCTCATTGGCTAGCATGCTAATAATCTGGAAGCGCGCTTTCTGTCCACCACTGAGGCGAGCAAGCGGCACATCGCCATCCGTCTCAGCAAAGAGATAGTCGCTCATCAGTTGGCGCAGCTTGGTCTGACCAATTGGCAGCCCACGGTCGAGGTGCATCTGCTCAATCGCCTGAGCCAGTGTGAGGTCAAGATACGTCGAGGCAATCTCTTGCTCATACACGCCAATTCGAATATGACTATCGAGCTGCAGCGAGCCACTATAGACAATTGGCGTATCGCTACCTCTGTCCTGCACCAGATTTTGCGCGGCAAGTAGTTCTCGAATAAGTGTCGTCTTGCCCGCGCCATTGCGGCCACGCAGCTCCACAGCTTCACCCTCACGCAGATCGATATTTACCCCCTCAAATAAAATCCGCTCGCCATAACCCAGCGCCAAATCTCGCACTGCTACTAGCGTGCGCTGGCTTCGCATTGCACCATCGCGCATACTGAGGCGAATCGTTCGCGCCTTAAACTTCTGGTAGCGATCGGCCATCTTATACTCCAGCTGCGCCACATTGTCGCGATCAATCCAAAACGTCGGCTTCTCAATCTGCTCGAGCTCCTCAAGCTCGGCCATAGCCTGCTGCTCACGCTGCTTAAACTGCTTGATAGTGCCGGGGTCGCGCGCTCGCTCCTTCATCCGGCGAAATTGCACTACCTTATCCTTCACATTAGCAATCCGCCGCTCGACCTGCTCATACTCGTGCATCGCGTTGCCTGTCGCCGAGGCATTTTGACGGAGATAGGCATCGTAGTTGCCTCGGTAGCTGAGGGCTGTGCCATCTTTTATCTCAACGATCCGATCCATCTCTGCCAGCACATCTCGGTCGTGGGTAATGACGAGCATCGCTTGCTTCGCGCCCTTGAGCCAGTCGATAAACTGCTTCTTGGCGACATAATCCATGTGGTTCGTTGGCTCATCGATCAGTGCAAGGTCGGCCTGGGCGTGCATGATCTTCACCACCTCCACTAGGCGCTTCTGTCCACCACTCAAACTCGCCAGATGTCGCTCACCATAGCCTGCCATTTGGAAGTTCTTTAGCTCCTCCGCCACTAGCTCCTCAATCTGATAGAAGCCTTTCTGGCCAAAGCGCTCCAGCGCCGCGGTGTATGCCTCGATTTTATGCATGTCATCGCCCATCGTCTCGGGATAGGTTGTAATGATATGGCGCAGGCGCGCATACTCCGGCAGGCCACGCAAGATATATTCGAGCACTGTGATATCGCCGCTGTCATGGTGCTCTTGGGCCGTTGCCACCACCACACTGCCACGCTTGAAAATAATCGAGCCACTATAGTCATCATCTACCCCCGTTAGCATGGCAAACAGCGTCGACTTACCCACGCCATTGCGCCCCACCAAGCCTACCTTCTCGCCATCATTCACACTAAATTTCACGTCTGTCATCAGCGTCTTCGCCCCAAACGACTTCTCGGTAATGGCAATATCGGCAATCATAGGGGATATTATAGCATGGCAAGGTATAACGATAGGGGAGGGTTACCTCCATACGCCCTTTTCGAATACAAAAAGCCAAGGGGTATTTCATTAGCCTTGTTGTATGATGCTAATATTACAACATATTTTTTATGAGCTATCTTTTTCACATTTTATTAACATTCTTTAGACATCATAGCAGGCAGATTTTGCAAACAAAACAGAGGTAGAAGCGTGGCAATCAACACCATACTACACACCAGAATGATATACAGTATACATGCTATACCATCATGTATTGTCATTACGGCAGCACCCTCCGCTTGACTAGCCTCTCATATATTGATATATATATTAACTTTTCGCTCAAAGTGCATCTTGGGGCGGAGAGTCGCCCCTCGCTTTGAGCTCACCTTTGAGAGGGGGTGAGAAAGATGTGCGGACAGGACATTGCGCAAGGCATTGGCGCCCTAATGGCTGTTGGTGCCTTTATCGGGTTCTCCGTTGCTGTTATCATGCAATACTTTGGAGTATCCGAGATGGCCGCTGTCGCAGTCGGTGTGATGATTGCCGTTCTTGGCATGACCATCGCGTATATTGTGGGAATGCGTATTGCGCGTTCCCATCCATGACAGCTCATAGGGGGGCTCTGAGCCCACCAACATAGCTCACTGGATTCGTGCTTCAATCTGATCGTAGTGCCCTGAAATGCACTCTCGGGTTGAGCAATTAATCCGGTTCAGTTTGAGCATGGTTGGTGGGCTATGTTTTTTGTTAAAGGAAATTAGTTGAACCCTTCACATTATTATTCTGTTATTTTTACGACACTCTTTCCATACATTTAGCGGTATAATGATCTGCAGACACGCTAGAAAAGAAACAAATAGGAAGGATTGTTAGTTTTGTCATACATGGAAAATTCTCAGAGACACTTAGCAAGCACACAAGAGGGTGCTGACACATATACCCAGAAACCACTTTTTGCACTTGAGGCAAAGAGCAACCCAAGCCTGGCCTCCGAAGATATGCACACCAAGCTCATATCCCAGTTCAATGCACCACACCACCAGCGCGATGCACTGCTAGACACAACCAATGTCATTCTCGACGAGCAAGGCCCGGAGAGCCCTGCCGTAGCGTTTTCTCCTCTCACGATGAGTTATATCAACGAGCATCTCGACCCACTATGCAATTACGGCTATGACAACGCGAGTTGGCTCTTGCAAGATTGCCGCATTATTATTAAGTCAGGCGGGGGACTCGCAGATGTCCAGCAGTACTTTCGCTATCTTGGCATCGATACCACTCCCAATGACTACGCGTAGCATAAACTATTCCTTAGAGGGCACTACTACCTGCTAGACGATGATCTCTTGGCTTGCCCAAGCCCAAATATATCACGTTCGTGTCCTCACATGCCACCTCATCTGCTACAATAGAAGAGACGTATGAGCAAATCACATTCTACCAAGCCACCAGTACCAGCTATTGTCAACCGCCGTGCGCGGTTTGATTATGAACTAAGCGACGACATAGTGGTCGGCATAAGCCTGACCGGCCTAGAGGTGCGCGCCGCCCGCGAGGGCCATGTGCAGCTCAAGGGGGCATATGTGACGATTCGCAACAGCGAGCTGTGGCTCAATAACGCCAGCTTCTCACTGCGCCACAACGAGCAGGGCCAGCCAAACGCCCGAACAGTCAGCACCAGCGCACGTAAGCTTCTGGCAAAGCGGCGGCAGATCGAGCAACTCGCTGATCGCAAGAAGGACGGCTATACCATCGTCCCCACGAAGCTCCTCACCAGTGGCCGTTACATTAAGCTCGTCATTGCCCTCGGTAAGGGTAAGAAACGCTACGACAAGCGCGAAACCATCAAACGCCGCGATGTAGAGCGAGAGCAGCGACGGGCAGTGCGGCAGTATCGCTAGTAGAATCTTGAGAGAGCCTTAGGCTAGGCTAGGCTTTTTAAACCTCGATGCTCGGATTTAATCGTGCACACTAAAGAGAAAACAAAACTCACTACATGATCAGTAGTGAGTTTTTAATAGACATTATCTACTCTTCTTCGAGCGCATTATGGCTGGCAATGAGCGACTCATACAGCGCCGCAACCTTCTTTGCCATCGTCACGGAATCGAACCGGCGCGCCACCTGCAATGAACCGCGAGACAATTGCTCAAGCTTATCGGGGTTAGCAAAGAGATCGTTGAATACCTTAGCAAAGTCCTCACCCTCAATCCCATCGGTCAAAATTGCATTTTTCTTGGTCAAGCCCTCAGTCATACGTTCGTCGCAGTAGACGATCGGCAGACCGCTTGATGCTGCCTCGAGAAAGGTCATCGGTTGGTTATCAAAATGGTACGATGCCAGTGAGAAGACATCGGCTTGCTTGAGCAGCGCCGCCACTGTATCGCTGGGTTGCATACCCGCAAAGATCACGCGCTCCGCCACGCCAAGCCGCTCAGCACAGGCGCGCAGCTCCGCCTCGTATGGGCCGCCGCCGACTAGCACGAGCTTCACATTCTCATCTGGAATATGCGGCAAAGCTTCGACAAGTGCCTGCTGGCGCTTCTCAGGGCTCAGGCGCGCTACTGAGATAATAAATTTATCGTCTGGGCCCTTTGCGATAGGCGAATCTGCCACCGAAGCATCGTGATAGCGCTGGGTGTTGATGCCATTGGGAAAAACGTGGCATGGCGTGGTGAGACCACCGTCCTCCACTAATATCTTGGCCAGGTGTTGCGATGGCGAGATGCACGCATCGCACTGGTTGGCAAACGCCGCAGTAAGACGCCAACCCTGGCGAGACAGCATATCGCGGATCGCACTCTTGCCCATACCATGGAGCTGTTCGCGCGAGGTGACTGGCAAGATCGGCTTCGTCCGAAAGACAACAGGGAAGGCGACCGAGAGCGCAATCACCCCAGCCGTTACCATAAATGGATAGTCGTCGATCAGCTCACTATAGAGCGTGTGGATCGTCGTGACATGGGGGATACGTTGCCGCTTAGCCACGATGTGGGCCAGCGCGCCCATATAGAACTGCATTTGGCTGTGGACGATGTCGAACTGGTAGTCGTCCAGCTTCTTGGCTAAGCCAGGGTAGATGACAGCTGTCTCGCGCTTGTCGAAGACATAGTTCTTCGATGACGGCAGACGAATGACGTGGTCATCGTGGTCGTCATAGCCTTCACACTTTGGCGCAACAATATAGACCTCATGACCCAGCACCTCAAGTGCCTGCCTCAAATTAACCGTGGACGTCGCCACACCGTGGACTGATGGCAAGTAGTCATCAATAAAGATTCCGATTTTCATAGCTATTATTATAGCATACTTCTCTGTTATTTGCGGCCAGAGAAGGGTGTAATCGCATCGCGACCAAGAGTAAGAGTCCGCGCAAAGATATCTGGATGGCCAGCTAGAATACTGTGCGTCGTATCGCCTAGCCAAGCCGTACGAACGTCACTCATTGGATGCTTAGTACTGACACGTTCTGCAAAGTTATGAACTTTTTTAAGTGTATTATCATTGAGTTCGCTGAGCTCTGGTGTAAATAGCGTCACTGGTGTACCTAGTGGTATTTTTGAGAATGCCTTATCCAGATCATCTTCGAATCCAGGTTTTTCCATAGCCCCAACGTCTCGCATCATCACGAGTGGCGAAGGAGTCGGTAGCGTTTTGTCGGCACCTTCCAACAAATCACCAGTCCAAACTTCCTTAGCTACAGGATCGTGTGATTGCGCAGTGTATCGCTTTTGATGACCCATTTCTCGAGCCTGTGCTGGAGCAATACGCCAGCTAAGTCGTTCGTGGATACTTGGTGGATCGAATACGACAACTTCACTTAGCTTTGCTGCAGTTTCATTGCTCATCGTCGCAACAGCAGCTGGAGCAAGCCGCCCACCAAATGAGTTACCAAGAACAACCACTTCATCATAACTCTTGGTATATTTTTCAATGATTGGAGCAACTGCTTCACCTAGCGGTATGAAACTACCAGTACGTGCCATCTCTTTAGCAATTGACGGTTTGAGTGCGCTCGACGGCAGTGTTAACGTATCTGGCATTGATACACCAGAATCGCGAGCAACGCTGTTGGCCATTTCCGTAATTTCAAGCTTCCCAGCAGGTGCTGTTTGATTACTCCATACCGAAGGGTTATAGAGAATTAAGGTGTCCGACTCACTGCCTTCATAGCTTGTCAGTGTCATAGCACCCTCACCTAATGCACAAGATACTTTAACTTGCTTGATCCTGTCCATATCCTGCTCGCGACCTTCATATGACTGTAGGCTCATCAGCTTATTCGCCTGCGCCACCAACAGACCACCTCCATACTGACTGATTGTTACTGGCACATCCTGCGCACTGTAGTTCGGCGTTACTTTCTCTCGCCTCGACGACATAGCTACCTACCTTTCTATCTTTAACGGGTAGGTCTATATATATATCAATTTTTTCAGTTTGTCAAGTCATATTGAGCTAATTTGCGCAACGTTATTGCATACCATATGTATAGCAAAAATAACACAGCAGCTTAGTGGACTTTTGCTTGATACGATGCCTCTTTCCTATTTTACCTCTGTCGGATAATATTCGATGGCTTCGAGATGTAATAAGTGCCCTGCACCTGGTGCTGTCACGAAGCGTGCTCGTGGCAATAATTCGTGCATTATTTCTACCGCCTTGGCATTAATAATATTATCTTTGTCACCAATGATGACGGTTATTCGCTGCTGAGCTTCTTCTGACACACCAAAAGTGTACGGATTTTGATTATAGAGTAATGTTGTCAATATATCAGAATCACGCAAGGTAAGTGTATCTCTCTTGTATCGCTCTGATTCACGCAGCCACTGCCAGGCATCTTTTCGTCGTGTCTTGAGCCCTACAACCATACGGATCCCTTGAGCAGACTTACTTGTGTATACATCCCAACCTAGCTTATCAGGTAGTTTATTCGATAGTCTTTGTAATGTATTGGCGATTCGCGACATAGTTGGCGTAGGGCAAGCCAGCACGACCTTGATTTGTGATGGTAGCCAACCTATCCGCAATGTATGATACAACACCGACGAAGAAAAAGAATTACCGACAATGAGATGTGGTGTTTTGCCTAGTTGATCAAGTGCACATAAGAGCCATTTGGCTAAGTCATCATATGTTTTGAAATGGGTGCGCACTGATCTACCATGCCCAGGTAGATCAAACACACACACCGCATATCCAGCACTCGCATAGCGCTGGGCCAATGGCATCATATCAATCTTGCCGCCAGTTACTCCAGGAAAAATCACCACCAAACGCTCTGCCATCATATTGCACTCGAACCAACAAATACCTTGCGATACTCGCTCACGGCAGCCCAGCTCTGTATAAATTTGTTTTAGCGTTGAAATTTTATTCATTTCTCTATTATACTAGGTTTATGAAAATTAGCATCATTATTCCTTGCAAAAACGAAGCTGGCGTAGTAGAGCACCTGCTTGAAGCATTAACCAGACAGTCTCGAGTAGCTGACGAAATAATTGTGGTTGACTCACACAGCACCGACACAACAGTTGAACGTTCTCAACAGTACGCTGATAAGCTCCCTCTAACTATTATTAAGGCTGACAAACCAGGGGCTGCACATGCTCGAAACGCTGGTGCAGCAGTAGCGACAGGCGATATGTTAATCTTCATGGATGCCGACCTCATCCCAGATGCGGAGTTTTTGGCAGATTTTGAAGCGCAAGTTACGAAGCATCTTTTTGCGGCGGGGAGTTTTACTCAGCAAATGAAGTCCAAAAAAATGACTATTCGACTTGGCGCAAGCTTTATGGTCGGCTATATGCGGCTAATGGCTCACACGCCGTGGCCAATTGGTTTTAGCTGTTTATATGCTACGCGTCAAGCATTTCAAACAATTAATGGTTTCGATCCTGAGCTTTTTATTATGGAGGATTACGATTTTGTGCTCAAGGCAAAGCGAGCTGGTTATAAAATTGGCATCATCAAAACCAATTGTCAATCATCCGACCGACGCTATCGTGAACAGGATTTAAAACAAGGATTACGCGGTATCTATGGCGAACTCTATCGTTATACTCACGGATTACGCATCACTAAGCCGATCTACCGCTATGATATGGGCGGCGGCACAACCACTAGCACCGAGAAGGACTCCACATCGTGAATCTCTACTCCTGGAACGTCAACGGCATTCGTGCGGTGATAAACAAGGGCGAATTTGCCCGCTTTATGGCGGCGCATAACCCCGATATCCTGTGCCTGCAGGAGACGAAAGCGCAGCGCCAGCAGGTGGAGCTCGATTTGCCGGGCTACCACGAGCACTTTTATAGCGCGGCCAAGAAGGGCTATAGCGGCACGGCAGTCTTTAGCAAAACCGCACCGCTGCAGTGGCGCGATGGCCTGCCGGCTGAGTTGGTAGAGCAGTTCCAGCTGGCGGCCGATAGCTACGGCAGCCCAAATGATGAAGGCCGCGTCATTACAGCGGAGTTTGCCAGCTTTTGGCTGGTGACCTGCTACACACCCAATAGCAAGGGCGACCTGAGCCGGCTGGCCCTGCGCGCTAAGGCATGGGACCCCTGTATGCTGGCATACCTACAGGGGCTGGAGGCCGGCCAGTACGGCCCGGCCAAGCCGGTGCTGTACTGCGGCGATATGAACGTCGCCCATCAGCCAATAGACCTTGCCAACCCACGCGCTAACCGGGGCAAGCATGGCTTTACAGACGAAGAACGGGCTGGCTTCCAGCACTACCTAGACGCTGGCTTTGTGGATACCTTCCGCGCCGCTCACCCAGGCCAAACCGATGCCTACACCTGGTGGACACACTGGGCCAACGCCCGGGCCCGCAACGTGGGCTGGCGGATCGACTACTGGCTAGCCTCGGCGGCAATCGCCCCGCGCATTACCAGCGCCCACATCCACGCCAGCCAAATGGGCAGCGACCACTGCCCGGTTAGCATTACATTGGATGAGCCAATAGTGTAAGACTAGGGGGGCGCGATAAACACGCAAACCTTGACACACCCCTCATATATTGATATATATATTAGCTTCTCGTAATTCGGCGAGAGGTGACCTTGAAGGGAGAGGAGATGACAGTCATGAGCTTCCTCCTCGGTGGAAGTGGATCCTAGCTGGTCAGCAGAGGGTGCGCAAGCACACGTTTGCGCACCCTCTGCGCCCCAACCTCCCATCTCCTTCTTGCCCAACCTAGTCGTCAGCACTTACTCTTACTAGAGTATGGAGAGCTCCTAGGTTGGGTTTTTCTTTTTCGCGTTTTTTCACTCACCACAGGCTATGCTCCTCATCCGCCCCAGTTATAGGCCGCTCAATCCATTCCACTGCTCAGCAGCAAGGGAGATGCTACCGGGCAGAGATACATAGCACACACTCTCACTTCGCGGTATAATAGCTCTATGCTGATTATTTTCTCCCCGTATTATCTCCGCCCGTCAGAGCAAGGTGACTACGCATGAACACCCCCTACTGGCAGCAGCAAACGCCGGCCAAACCGCTCTACCCAGACATCGCCTGGAATAAACCGCAGCAGCGGGCCCAGGCAGGCAAGCTAGGCATTATTGGTGGCAACCGGCTGAGCTTTCGCGCCATCGAGCACAGTTATACCACTGCGCTCACTGCAGGAGTAGGGCAGGCACGCGTCGTGCTGCCAGATGCCCTGCGTGGCACTATTCCCGCCAGCGTGACGGATACGATTTTTGCCGCAAGCAACAGCAGCGGCAGCCTAGGCAACGAGGCCTGGCCAGAGCTGCAAGCCCTCACTGGCTGGGCCGACGCACTCCTCCTCATTGGCGATGCAGGCCGCAACAGCCAGACTGCCATTGTCTATGAAAAGCTCGTGAGTCACACCACTACACCACTTATCATTAGCCGCGACGCGGTCGATTTGCTTATGCCAAGCGCTCCGCAGCTTGCCAGTCAGTCAAACATCCTTATCATTACATCATTCTCGCAAGTCCAAAAGTTCCTCCGCGCCCTGTACTACCCCAAGATCCTCACCTTCCGGATGCCGCTCCTTCAGCTGGTCGAGGTGCTGCACAAATTTACCATCACCTATCCACTGACTCTTGCCACCTTCCACGCCGACACCATCCTCATCGCTCAGCACGGCACCGTCACGTCAACACCGTGGTCGCAGCCAATGGCGCTCTGGCAGGGCACTGTGCCAACGCGCATCGCAGCCTATGCCATGTGGAATCCAGCGACGCCCCTCCAGGCAGCAACGGCTAGCTTGCTAGATGGGAAGGAGTAGGTATTAGGTATCGGCTCCGGAACTTTTGTTATAGCTATCTGTAATTCTCTTCTTTGTCTATTTGGCTAGTGAGGAGAAGCATAAGAGGGGTCGCTCAAGCCCTAGAGCACGAGCAATATTTCTATGATCTGCTTTTTGCTTGAATGATAAACGACAGATATATTCAAGCACGATAAATACACCCGCGAGACCATCTCAAGTAGTGGAATTTTTCCTACCAAACCAATACCAAAAGGGAAGAGCGAGAAAAGAGATTTGCACGTGATGTGCAGCGCCATTATCATATTGTTCGTTTTTTGTGTTCAGATCATGCGAAGCACAAATCATGAACAAATGTTTGCGTCACATGAGCCCACGACCTCTGTTATTCTGCTGGACAAAAAAGTAGCACAAGCATAAAACACCACCAAATACTATACCAAACTCTCTTATTGCATGGCGTGCTATACTTGCACGAATACCAACATTATATATCTTATTTATAGAACATAAATAGCACTATTCTACTGGAAATCAAGTACATATACCATGTTTTGCGATAATATTTAGCTTATCGGTCATGGCAGATCACCTATTTTCTCTTGCACTATAGAGTAAAAAGCAGCTGAGTATTATATTTGTTCGCCCTAGTTTGTGCGCTCCGTCAATCATGATACATGAGTAATAAGCGTGTTCGGCGCATCATCATACTACTAATTAAAGGGTAGGTTAGCATGCCACTACACAGTCTCATCACTTGCCTTATTTAGCAAGCAGAAGCCACAGTATCAGCCTGGATAAAGGTCTTATGGCACATGGTGGGTTCTCGCTCATCTATCTGGCTAAGCATATAGGATAGAATCGGGTGGTGTAGATAAAATACCTTGAGGAATCTTTGAATACCATTATCTTTAGCTGAACTATACCTACGGAAGCAACTACAGCCCTATCATAGTTTCCATTCTTTGAGTAGGAGTGTATTAATCAACTACTCGTGTCACCATCTAGAAGCCACGATGTAAACATATATTTACACCGTCTTTCCTTATCATTCCAACAAAATATATCCTACCACTGACTAAAATGGGGCGCCACTAGCACAGACAGTTACACTTACACATGCGCAGTCAGCCTTCTCTTGCAGCCTAGGAGAGACCGAGAGAGGGCAGAGCAGTCTTAATACGTCTCATCGGAGTAACTAACTCGCTCCACAATTCCACAGATGAGACCAATCAAAAAAGAGGGCATGCAGCTTATATCGGATCAATGATTTACTTCCAAAAACCAAACCAATAAAAAATCACCCATCCATGCAAAACGGGTGATTTTTGGGTTATCCGCAAACGGTTATATTATTTGCGGTGGCGGCTTACGTAGTAAGCGGCACCTGCAGCAGTGAGGCTACCAATACCAGCCAGCGGCAGGAGGGTACCGCCCAAGCCGGTGTGTGGCAACTCAACTACTGAAGGAGGAGTTTGCTCACACTTCGACATGTCGGTGGTGTAGTCATTGCTTACTTCGTTGCGGCGAACTTCGACGATCTTCTTGTCAGAGATGCGGCAGACCTTGACCTTGTCGCAGTCAGCAGTGTTCTTTGAGTGCTTCTTCTCGTCGAATTCTTTTTCCTTGATGGTGACAATAGCACCAGTCTTCAGCTCACAGACCTTCATCTTGTCGCAGTCTTTGACATTCTTTGAGTGCTTAGTGGCGTCAAATTCGCTTTCTTTGATGGTGATGATGGTGCTGCTGCTCAGCTCACACACCTGGATGCTTGGCTGAGGTGTTACCTTGATAACAACCTGGCAGTCCTGGCTGGTCTTCTCAACGTTGGTGCTACCACCTTCGTTGCCAACCACGGTCATCTTAACGGTGTATGTGCCTTCTTTGGCGTAAGTGTGGCGAACGGTTGCGCCGCCGGTGGCAGTTTTGCCGTCACCAAAGTCGTACTTGTAGGTAGCGACCTTTGCACCTTCCTTAGCGGTTGCCTTGGCGGTGAATTGGTACTCGTTGCGCGAAACCTGGGTAGCTTGCAATGCGTCGCAGGTCAGGCTTGGCTTAGCTGGTGGGGGAGTTGGGGTGCCCCAGGTAGGGTTACCACAGTCCTTGATAACACCAGCGATAAACTTACCGTTGTTGTCGAACCATGCGTAGATGTTAAAGGTTGTCTTGCCCAAGATGAAGCTGTCGCCCGTTGGGTACTGGTAGTATGTGTGGCCACCAGCAGTGCGCTGACCTTCTGATTTCTTTTGCTTGGTGCCTTCTTTGGCCTGCAAAGTACGAGCACCTGTAGCGACGACTCGGCCACCAACGATGATGTTACCGTTGGCATCAACAGTACCTTCTTGCATGTTGGCACCGTTGATCATTTGCTCGGTAATACCGAACTGGGTGTAGAGCTGGCGGATTTCTGCACGGCTCGAGTAGGTGCTGCGCAGGGTTTGTACATCCTTCGTGCCGCACTCTACAACATTAAAGTTGCTACAACCTGCTGAGATCGCTGCCGATGCTGGCTGCGCTACCCACAGGCCACCGATTGCTGCGCCAGCGACTACGCCAAGTGCAACAAACGATTTTGCTAGTTTGTTCATTTGTTTTCCTCCTCGTCATTATTAGACGTTATGTGTTGAGATTATCATGTCCTTTATTTTTTGTCAACAATACTTTTTCATATATTGTGCTTATGCTTAAATCTATATTTCATGGCTGTTGTTCTACCATAAAATGATGATCATAGCCACTGTTATATGAGGGTTGCGTGCAAGCGATGTTCGATGGTGTTGTACTTATCAAACATACATCGCACGCTCGGTGCTTTCGCCTGTTGCGCAGCTATGTGATATTGCTCGGCTTTTTCGCCATATTTTTTCTTGATCGTTCATGGCTGGTTATCCAGTAGCTTAGGATGGGCGAGCGGTCGTATTGAATGAATAAAGCGACCGGCTTAGGCATATCTCCGTAGAGCCTTGCGCGAGAGGCTAGCCAAGTACAGCGTAATCTGCTATACTGACAGAAGTTGCAGGATAGGGCTGCAATTAGTCTTACACACGCCGCGGTGGTGGAATTGGTAGACACGTCAGACTCAAAATCTGATGTCCACTCGGACGTGCCGGTTCAAGTCCGGCCCGCGGTACCAGTGTTTATTCAACTGTTTTCCGAAAAATAAGCCGTAAGCGTCGGCTTATTTTTTTATTGATGACTCTTGCTGTCTGTTTACGCCTGTCTCGAGAGTATGGGCACGGGCAAGCAGTCTCTTATCCAAAATAGGCCTTGAAACGCAAGCGATATATTGGTATATCAAAGCTAATATTGTATACTGGAAGTAGTTATGCAGCCACAAGATTCGTCACGCACAACATCACGAGGGCACTCATCATCGCAGAGCCGCGATGCACGGCTTAGTGAGGTGCGTGGGCAAATTGATGCGCTATACAATACGTCAAACAGTAGCGGCAACACAAACCGCCCAACTATGCAGCCCATCATTGGTAATGCGCCAACTCGCCAGCCAGCGCCCAGCACGAGCACCAAGGCGGCTACCTTCTCAGTTCCAAACCTTGCGAGCAAACCAGCCAGCCATGCACCAGTGGTGCGGCACGCAGTAGGCGGCGCTCAGCACAGCCAGACGGCTTACCGTCCAGGTGCGCACGCGTGGCGTCAGAGCCAAGCGGCTGCAGCGTCAAATACCCACTCAGCACCCACGACTCGTGAGCGCGATATCTCATCTATCACGCCGCGTAGCCACCCACAGGCGCACTACATTGGCACATCGGCGCAATCCCAACCCTCACCAACTCGCACAGCCACTTCATCAACAGCTGACGCGCAGCAAAAACCCTCATCTCAAGACAACCACACCGAGCAGCCAGCAGCGAGCGCGCATCAGCCGCAGCAACCAGACAGCCAGCGCCCTGCCGGTGCACCACGCCAGCCCACCGCCAACCAAAAGGCCGCTTGGCAGCAATATCACAGTGCTTGGCAAAACTACTATCAGCAGTATTATGAACGCTACTATCTAGGCCAAGTCAAGAAGGCTGAGGAGCGCCTCGCTGAGCAAGCCAAAGCTCACGACGTCGATACGCCTAATACCACCACAGCCACCACTGATGAGCCAGAAGAGCTCACCCAAAGCCAAGCAATGGGCGACCTGCGCTCGCGCTTACTGAGCTCGATCCGCAACGGTGCGAACAAAGTCCGCCATAGCCGACACTTCATCCCCGCGGTAGCTGGTATTTCCGTCATGGTATTATTCTTGGCATTGCAGTACAACCGGGTCTTTTTCTCATACGTTGCTGCTTATACCTCGCCAGGCGACCTCGATGCCCAGAGCTATATCATCAGCCCATACGACTCGACCAACGTTGGCCCAGATCCCAAGCTTATCATTCCTAAGATCGCGGTAGACGTACCCATCGTGTGGGATGCCAACGCTGCCAGCCAAGCCTCACTCAATGCTGCTATGGACAAGGGTGTCGTGTGGTTCAACATCCCTGGTGCCAATGCGAAGCCTGGTGAGGTAGGGAATTTCGTCGTCTCAGGCCACTCGAGCAACGACTGGCTCGATAATGGTAAGTATAAGTTCATCTTCGCGCGGCTCGAGCAAATGCAAAAGGGTGACAATATCTACGTCAATTACAACGGCAAGCGCTACACCTATACTGTCACTGGCTCACAAGTCGTCAAGCCGACCGATGTGCACGCACTGCAAACCAACGCCACTAAGCCAACTATGACGCTCATCACCTGTGTGCCGCTTGGTACCGACCTCAACCGCCTACTCGTCACAGCCGAGCAAGTCAGCCCTGACCCATCCTCTGCCAAAAAAGAAGCATCTCAAACCACTACTAACAGTAGTAGCAGCAACAGCAAGAGTGCCATGCCAGGCAACTCACCAACCTTCGTCCAACGAGTCGGCAACCTGTTTTCGGGACGGTAAGCTAGCTTTATAACAAGTGTGGTATCTACGCTTGAAAGTGCGATATTTCTCACTGGTTACTTTGGTAGTTGGTGCAGTAGTCTACAAAGATGAGGGTATGTATCTATACTTTGCTCGTGTTCATAGACGAAACAAGCAAGCGCACAGCTAGATTGGCTACTAGCTATGTCAAGCATATCAAGCATTGCACTCTTCTTCATAGAATATGCAATGCCGAGTAACTCACCAATGAGTATACTCCTCATGTTTATCCTTGTCGGTATAGTCGCAACTGGAATACTCAGCTTTCAGCAGCTCAAGCAGCAAGAGTTGATGCGGATACGACAAATGGGCTCCTAGTCAACCGAACATAGCTCACCAAACTGTGTCTCGGTCTGATCATAGTGCCCTTAAGTGCACTCTCGGGTTGAGCAATTAATCTGGGTTCAGTTTGAGCGTGGTTGGTGGGCTATGTTTTTTGGTTTTGTTAATTACTTTGCTGATTATACACTATTCAACAACGAGAAGTTTATCGCTGATGTTATCAAGGGGTGTGGTAACGCTTAGTTATCGTTCACGATTTTCGTCTGGCGCAGTGCCACGCCATCCTTCGTCTTGACGAAGCTGTAGAGGTAGCGCTGGTTTTGTGAGAGGACAACAGGGAGGTCAAGCGCTGAGGTAGTGATGCGCTGCTGGTTAGCACCATCAAAGTCGTAGAGGTGTACACCGCCGTGCGTGAAGGTGAAGTGGTAGCCATCGATCCAGTTGATGTCGCGCGTTAGTGGCTGGGGGAGCTTGACGGTGGAGGACTTAAGTAGCTCGAGGTCGTATGTCATGAGGCTCGTGTCGTTATACACACAGGCGAAGCGATGCCCACCGCGCGAGAAATCGACATGGCTAATACCACCTGGCATGCTGAGGCTGGCGACAGACTTGAGGCTGCTTGCCGTACGCGAATCGCTCGCGGCATGCGAGGTGCTGCTGAGGATCTCAGCCGTCTCGCCATAGGCGATCACGTAGTATACTTTGTCGTAGTATTTCTCGATACGGAAGTGTAGTGGAGCTACACCATCATCGGCATAGCTACGGACGGTGCGAGGCTTGGTGGTGCCAATAGTGAGGTAGCCAGCAGTGCGCTGCTTGCTGGTGTGGTCAAGCTTGGTTGTGTACGTGACAGTAGTGTCGCTGTAGAGCGCAAACTCAGCCACGTTACTAACGAGTGGGCCTGTGATAGTCATATCGCCGAGGCTTGCTTGGCGCAGGTCGCCCTCACCAGTGAGGACAAAAAGCTTGCGGCTGTCACCCTGCGAGAATTTAGCAGCATCAACATCCACGCCAAGCTGCCGCGTGACATTCTCGAGCTTGTGGCTACCCTGCGTGTCGAGGACAAGCCACTCGGTTTTATCGCCATTGTAGGTGTGCTTGATCGTCACATAGCGGTTATCCTTATCCCACGAGTCGAGGGTAAAGGTTTGGTGCTCAGCACTGTCTGGCGCGGTGTAGTGCGCGCTGTCGAGTGTGATATTCGTCGTCTGTGGGTTGTCGCCACTGAGATCGGCCAGAGTAACGGTGGGCTTGTGCGCAGCAGGAGTGAAGGCGAGATAGCGATTATTACCCGAAGCAATGGCGCTTGACGCACCACTAGCAGTTGCGACATTCTTATGGCTCGGGTTGCTGGAGATAAGCCGGGCGTAGTCGAGCCACAGCACACTGCCAGGCTTCACATCCACCGTCTTGTGCCAGTCACGGTAACCCTCACGCTGAATAGTAACGTTGCGCTGGCCAGCCGAGAGGGTAAGCTTACTAGGCGTCTCGTTGCTGAGGCGGGTTTGGTCTACCGTCACTTGGGCACCATCAGGGTGAGTGTCAAACTGCACCAGGCCGCCCTGCACGACCTTACCACTCGACCAATTAAGCCGGTACCCCTGTATTGCATAAGCAAAAATCACGACAGTGAAGAGAACAGTCAGCACCATCATGCTATAGATCAATGTCAGATGGACGCGTTGGCGTCGCTTTCGTTGCTTCGTATCCATGACAACATTATACCATGGCTGACTGGAGGGAAGTAGGATGTGTTACCTATCTAGCTTAACCTCGCAGCGGGCTCATGTATTTTATTTTGTCCCGAGGGATTTTATACAAAACAGCTCGCGCCTCTTGCAAAACCCCTTATGCTTGGAGTATTATACGATCAAAGAGGGAACAAGGGGGATATATTACTATGCGTCATACGACGGCCACACATGGTGGACACGTATCTAAGCGGGCAGCTGAGCAAGCAACCGTTGGTTTAGATATACAGAGGCCAAAGCAGCATCGCACGAGCAAATCAGAGCGGCAGCCTGTACTATACGGGCCGGAGCTGAAGATTATTCATACCCCGCGCGCGCGCTCTACAGCGGTCAAGACAACTCAGAAGCATATCTCAGAAATTATCCCGGCAACCAAGGCGGTACAGACAGCTCAAGCGGCTACAGCGACACCGCAATCACCCGTAAAGAACCAGCCACGGGTAGCTACAGGAGCCACTCAAACCTCTCCGCCGCGCCCTGCGCACCAGCTGGCCACGCTCCATGCAGCCACGCCGCAAAAAACAACGGCAACACATCGCGCCGCAACACCAACTGCACACATCACCAAACATCATCGGCCGGTGGCGGTGCAGCCTATCACATCATCTCGACCTGGCTCGCCGCGCCAACTACGGAAGCGACAACCCGTGACGATCTCGCCACTCTCGGTTCAGCCAACAATACCCTCATCGCCCCGTGCGCAAACCCCACACCGCACTGCTCAGCATACGTCCACCCAGCCTGGCGCGCCACGCAGTATGGATTTTGTATTCGTACCATCAGAGGTAGAACCACCCAGTGCCGCTAAGCGCCATAACACGCCGCCGCCATCACAACTGGCACGCGTGCTTGCCACTGAGCAAGTCGAGCAGACGCAAGCCCAGGCTACGCAGCCAGCTATACCAATTGGCCTACCCACACTCAATCTCGCCGAGCTTGCCGCCCAACCACTAGTCGCACAGCCTTCTGGAGTGCCCCAAGGTGAGGTGTGGTGGCCACCAGCTGAGCCAGAACTCACTACGACAGAGAATATCCCCGTTGGCACACTGCCGCGCAGCGTTCTTACTCAGCAGAGTAAGAAATCGGCAGCCGCGCCCAAACCAAAACATCGCAGGCTCTTCACTAGTAAACGCCGCACCAACAAACCCATAGCCAGCGTTGCACCACCACCGACTCGGCAGCCAGCGGCGCGCCACTGGGGTAGGCGCCTTAGCATTGCTGGGGCGATGGTGGCACTGCTTGCCTTTGGCGGCTATCTGACATACCACAACATGCCTGCCATTGCTACTCGTATGGCCGCCGCTCAGGCTGGCATTAATGCATCATTCCCGTCATACCAGCCGAGTGGCTATAGCTTGGCGGGCGGCATATCGCAGCAGCAGGGGAGTGTCTTGATGAAGTTCGCCGCCAACGCTGGCCCAGGCACCTTTACTCTCACGCAGAGCCGGTCCGATTGGGATTCCAGCGCTGTCCTGGCCAACTACGTTTTGCCCAGCTTTGGCCGTAACTTCGCCACTACCACCAGCCGTGGCCTCACTATCTATAGCACCCACAATGCCGCCGCGTGGGTCAATGGCGGTATTCTCTACACCATCAAGGGCAACGCACCCCTGTCGAGCGAGCAGGTGGAGCGGATTGCAGCAAGTATGTGAATCTCTTGAGAGGTCTGTACTTTTCCCATTACTTCATCCGATGGAGTGTGAAAACAGATTGCAATAATCTGTTTTCAGCCCAGCGCAAGAGGTCGATATTCGGGGAGTGTCGACCCTTGTAGTGTTCCTGAGGAGGGAGCGATGGGAGAAGCGCAGACTATGGCCAAAATCATGCCATTCTAAGATTGTCGCAGTTCATCTGCTATACTTATCCATATGAGTAACGACACATCATCTGATACACCATCTTCGCATGCCACTACCATTCGCACCCGCTTTGCACCAAGCCCCACGGGGTATATCCATGTGGGTAATGTGCGCGCAGCGCTCTTTCCGTGGCTGCTTACGCGCCAGCAGGGTGGGAAATTCGTCTTGCGCATTGAGGATACCGACCGCGCTCGCTTTGTACCTGGGGCGGAGGATCTGATTCTCGATACACTCGACTGGCTTGGGCTAGACTGGAACGAAGGCCCACGCGTTGGCGGTGAGGCTGGGCCATACCACCAGTCGGAGCGCCTCGCCATCTACCACCGCTGGGCCCAAAAGCTCATCGACAAAGGCCTCGCCTATGCCGACCCCTACACCCCAGAGGAAGTCCAAGGCTTTCGCGAGGAAGCTCGGGCTGCCAAAAAGGCCTTTTTATACCGCGACTATCGCCCAACCAATCCACCAGCGTGGGATGGCACCCAGCCGCTGCGCTTCAAGGTAGCCGAGCCCCAACGCTACACCTGGCACGACCCTGTGATGGGTGAGCTCTCTGCTGGGCCAGAAGCGCTCGATGACTTCATCCTCATCAAGGCCGATGGCTACCCCACATACAACTTCGCCCACATTGTCGACGATGCCGAGATGGGCATTACCCACGTCATCCGCGGGCTGGAGTATATCTCCAGCATTCCACGCTACCTCAGCCTATACGATGCGCTAGAGCTTGAGCCACCAGTACTGGCCTGCTTGCCACACATCATGGCGCCGGATGGCAAGAAAAAGCTTGGCAAGCGTGACGGTGCCAAGAGCGTCACCGACTACCGCACCGATGGTATTTTGCCCGAGGCAATGCTCAACTTCCTCGCCTCGCTGGGCTGGAATGATGGCACCGAGCAAGAGATCTTTAGCAAGGAGGAACTGATCGAGAAATTCAGCCTCGAGCGCGTCCAGCGCAGTGGTGCTCGCTTCGACGAAAAGCGCCTCCTCTGGATGAATGGCCAATGGATCCGCCGCTTATCACTCGATGACCTCTACGGCCGGGTCGAGCACTACTGGCCAGCCAGCGCTGCTAGCACCGACGAATCGTACAAAAAACAAGTGCTTGCTCTGGTGCAAGACCGTCTCAAGACCTTGGCCGAGCTGCCAATGCTGAGCCGCTACTTCTTCGAAGAGCCCACTATCAACGAAGAGCTCATTACCACCAATAAGCCTCTGCGCAAACTGACGGACGAGCAGCGTCGAGAGCTTCTTGCCACGGCCCACGCCGCTCTGGCTCAGCAGCATACGTGGACGCCAAGCGCCATCCAAGACACTCTCAACCAGCTCCTCGAGACCACTGGCCACAAACCTGGCGTGCTCTTTAGCCTCATCCGCATTGCCACCACCTGGGCACCCTTTAGCCCCCAGCTGAATGACACGCTGGCGCTGCTTGGCAAGGAGCGGACGCTGGCACGGATTGAGCAGTATCTTGGGCAATAACGCGCTACGCATCACACAAAAACCGGCTCTCCCAGCCGGTTTTTATTTGAACAAATAATTGCGTCATGAGCAAAAAATAATAGCAATAACAGGGGTAGAAGTTGATCACGAATTATTCGTCGTGCCCCACCTAAACAAATCAAGCGAGATTATGCCACGAGAAGGGAAATACTGCGCAGCTATTTTGCTGGAGGTATGTCGCCCGGCCAGACCGATGGTGCCGGCTCCATACCGCTCACAGAGTCTGCGCTGCCGTTAATAATATCGCGCGCAATGGGAGAGGCGAATATATCAACGCCCTGCGGGCCCGAGCCAATCCCTATGCTACCTCCGAGGGCAGCACGCGTCACAGCCCCCATGACATCAGATGACGGCTGCTTGCGCTTGCGCACCCCTTCTCGCACCTGCCCCACGCGCCAATCTCCGCCGCTCGCTTGTTGTGGCGATTGACCCTTGTCATCGCGCCACACCGGTGGCACTGCATCGGTACTTCCACCATTATCTGTACTACCTGCCAAAGGGCCATCGTGTCGTCGTGTCATATTTCCTCACCCAAATTATCGTTAATGGTTATTCATTGTAGGCTATTTTTGCGGATTTGCCAAGGGGTTTGTTGGGTAATTGATCGCATTACACTTCTTTTGGCGAAACTGTTGGTGCCTCCTCATTACTTCGCCTTAGTGGTATGCGGAGGCTCACTCTCCGAATCTGAATGTCAAAACCTTCCTTCTTCACGTTCAGCTCTCGCGGCCTCCTATACTTCATCCGATGGAGTATGAAAATCCGCTGCAATAACGGATTGACAGCCCTGGCGCAAGAGGCTGATGTTTGGGAGATATCGACCCTTACAGCGCTCTATCGGAGAGAGCGATAGGGCAATGGGGCGTGAGAAATAATGCAAGTTTTGGGATGTAGGTATTCCAGAGGTACACGAACTACACATCAATGCAAAAATCTCCAGCTCATCGCTATCCGCTCATGGTATAATGGCCATAAGATGAGTTCACCACAGAATACACCACCGGCAGCCTTTGGTGGCCGGGCGCAGCGTCGGCGTTTGCGACGGCATGGGCGGCACTTTATGGGGCTGCGGCATTTTGTGGGGCAGCACCGTATGCCCGTGATGGTGATTGGTGGGGCATTGGTGGTATTTGCGGGAGCTATGGCGTCATTTTCTCTACTCAATAAGCCGCGCCAGGCCAAGCCCACTCCTGTTGTGGCAACACAGAAAGCCCCAGAAGTGTATTATTCGCCCCTGACTGGCCTCAAGGTCGCCGACCAAGCGGCCACCACCAAGCCCGTTACTGCAGTGATGCTCGAGAATAGCCCCAGTGCTCGCCCTCAGTCGGGTATCAAGCAGGCTGAGGTGGTGTATGAGGCAATTGCCGAGGCAGGTATCACTCGCTTTCTCGCGCTGTACCAGCAAAACAAACCAGCGATGATTGGCCCAGTGCGCAGCCTGCGGCCGTATTACATCGACTGGCTCGCACCATACCAGCCTAGCGTAGCCCATGTGGGGGGTAGCTCGCACGCCTTGCAAGAGATCCGCAATGGCACCTACCGCGATATCGATCAGTTCTTTCATGGGCGCAGCTATTGGCGCGCCACCGACCGCCGTGCCCCGCACAATGTCTACACCAGTGCCGAGCGGCTGGATGACCTCAATAGCAGCAAAGGCTACAAGCAGTCTGTTGTCAAGATCGCAGTTGCCCGGGCCGATGGCAAGCCAGCCAACCCTGCCACCGCTACTGTGGCCGTCATCAACTTTGGCAAATCCGCCCGCTACAACACGCGCTATCAATACGATGCCAGCACCAACACCTACCAGCGTAGCATTGGTGGCGAGGCTAGCTTGGACCGTGAGGAAGGGCAGATTGCGCCCAGCGTTGTGGTGGCACTAACCGTCCAGCAGACCACCGTGCAAGAGGACGGCACGCGCGAGAATATTATCACCACTGGCCAAGGCAAAGCAACTATCTTCCAAAACGGCAGTGTGGTGGAGGGAATATGGCGCAAAGCTAACCGCGCCAGCCCACTCGAGCTGCTCGATGCCAATGGCAAGGCAATCGCTCTCACCCGTGGCCAGACATGGATTGCGGCAGTACCTGGTGGCACAGGGAGCGTGTCGTGGCAGCAATAGGCCCAGCCCGGCCATTGCCACCTCATCGTCCACCCGCCCTTATTAAGCAATATTGGCCGCGCTATAGTCGCCGTGCTATTGGTGCGAGTATCCTGATGCAGTGCACTATTGCCGGGCTCGTGGCAAGTACACTGTGGATGATTGGCCTAAGCCCTAGCCAGCTGCAGTTTTGGCTGGTTATTATGGTGGTAGTGCTGGCGAGTATCCCGCTCAATATTTTCCTGCTCATGCAGCTACTCACCCCGCTCAAAGACCTCACGCATGCTCTCAGCCACGTAGCGGGTGAGCCCAGCACCATCACACCGCCCAACCCCAATGCAGCACACTTCGAGCGCGATGGCTTCAAGCCGCTACTGCAATACATCTACCAGACGGCCGCCACTGCTGGCCAGGCCGAGCCCAGCCAGGCTCAAGCACAAACTGCCCAGATCGAGGCCGCGCTTGATCAAACCAGTGCCAGCATTGCCATCCTCACTAGCCAGGGGCAGGTACGCTACCACAACCGCCACACCCCGCTGCACCAGAGCCATGATGGCGCGGCCGAGCTCGAGCTGTTATTCGAGCCAGGTGATAGCCTGACGGAGTGGCTGGCTCACTGCCGCCACAGCGCCGTCCATGCCGAGAAGACCTGGCTGCGCATTGCAAACAAGCTGGTGGGTGAGCCTGGGCGGCGCATCTTCGACATTACAGCCAATTATGAGAAAGGCAGCAGTGCCGAGGTTATACTGGTGCTACACGATCGCACCACCCTCTACCAGCCCGAGGATGATGACCTCGATTTCATCGCCTTTGCCGCTCACGAGCTGCGCGGGCCCATCACCGTTATCCGTGGCTATCTGGATGTCCTCACTGAGGAGGTTGGCCCAGCGTTGGCTGGCGACCAACACGAGCTGCTGGGGCGGCTCGTCGTCTCAGCCAATCGCCTCAGCGGCTACGTCAACAACATCCTTAATGCTAGCAAGTTCGACCGCCGCCATCTCCGCGTTCACCTAGCAGAAGAGTCAGTGGCTAGCATCTACAATATCATCCGCGACGACATGCAGCTGCGTGCCACCACCCAAGGTCGCCAGCTCACGGTGGATATCCCCGCCACACTACCCACCATTGCGGCCGATCGCTCCAGCCTATCTGAGGTGCTGAGCAATATCATTGATAACGCGCTCAAATATAGCAACGAAGGCGGGCTCGTAGCCGTCTCGGCCGTACAAGACGGTGCATTTGTCGCCATCAAGGTGCAAGATCACGGCATCGGCATCCCCGCCAATGTCATGGGCAATCTCTTTCACAAGTTCTACCGCTCGCACCGCAGCCGCGAGACCGTAGCTGGCACGGGTATTGGACTGTATATTAGCAAGGCAATCGTCGAGTCGCACGGTGGGCAGATTGGTGTGGTAAGCCGCGAAGGGGAGGGCTCCACCTTCACGATCACCATCCCCACCTACGCCAGCGTAGCAGACAAAATCACTGACGGCAGCAATAGTCAGCTCATCACCAGCGGCAGTGGCTGGATAAAAAACCACACGATGTATAAGGGATAACAGAGGTAGTAGGAGAGAAATTATGGCAATTCAAACAATTCTCGTCATCGAAGACGATCGCTTCATCGGCGAGATGTATGTGCGTAGCCTCCACAAAGCAGGCTATACGGTAGACTGGCTCATCGACGGGGCAGATGGCCTCGTGGCAGCACGTAACAACCACTACGACCTCATCCTGCTCGACATCATGCTCCCCGAGAAACGCGGCAGTGAGATCCTCGAGGCACTGCGCGCCGAGCCGCAGCACATCGCTGGCACGAAGATCGTCATCATGACCAACTTCGACCAAGACGAATCCACCCGCCTCGCCCTCCAAACCAGTGTAGACGGTTATCTCATCAAAGCCGAGATCACCCCACGGCGATTGCTGGAGATTATTGCGGAGATGGGGCAGGAAGGCAAGTGACTGCTTCTTAGCTATATATACTTTTTAATCCGGCGTCATCAAGCGCCTCAATCAGCTCTTCATTTGGATCAAAGGCATTAGGGGAGAGAAAGTCACCATTAACCCTTTGGCGAATACTCTCGACAGCTTCAGACGAAGCGAGCATACTTCTTCCACCTATCATTCTATAGCCTTGATCTAGCGCAATCCTTCCTACCCGCCAACCTATTGCATGTGCACGCAATTCGTACGACAAGCGATGCTGTTCAGCCATGCCGTCTCTATCCATCATCCATACTGGATAGTCAAGATAATCTGCCCCATGTATCATTTCATGACTTAGCGTATCAATCATTTCAACCAGTTGAATAATTCTCTCATTAACAACAATACTGGGTTGACCTATCACTCCAGCAGCAATATTTTCTTGGCCTTTACGGGTCATATTTACAACTGACGAAGTTGTTTTTCCACTCCTTTGCGCAGGTATGCTTAGCTCTCTCCTATGATGATTTTCTTTTTTTGTATTTCGAAAATACATTACAGCAAGATCCCATTTGACCGCATTGTCTAGATCCGGTTCACGGAGAACCGCATTATACTGCTCTTGCGCTATACCATCCATCGTTGTATACGCAACTTCACTAGGGTACAGCGATACAATAGGGATTATCCGCTGCCTATGCCAGTCTGGCACTTCGGCAATCACTCCATCAGCACCGATACTAGGCACACGTGCACAGTCAACAGCTTTTGCCAAGCGTACCGCATGCTCACCCAAAACGTCATATCCTTGTGGACTTTGAACGATTCCAAAAATACCTTCCAGCGACCGTTTCAGCCTATCCTGCCGCGCTACATACTCAGCAGGGTGCGGCATGATTTTTTTGCTTTTCTCTAGTGCCATGTGATTATTATTACTTATATTTTGCGTAGAACGCAATAGCGAACAAGCTTATTGGGGTAGCTTTCCCTCACATCGTAGGCCCATCACGCCAAATATATACCTCAAAACAACACGCAAATAAAAACACCTCGCCCAGGCAAGGTATCATAACATACTATACTGGTGACCTCACCGGGAATCGAACCCGGATTGCCAGGATGAAAACCTGGTGTCCTAACCGTTAGACGATGAGGCCGTGCAGGCACGTAGCAGTGCTGTGTGCCATTATACGAAAAAGTCGCTGGTTTGTCCACCATAATACTGCTCTATTGCCGCGCGAGCCGAGAATCATGCTCTGGCTGCAGCGATATCTGCTATACTAATGACACACTATTACATCATACAACGAAGTTACTTATGGATATTTCACCTGTTCCGACATCTGTGCTGGGGGAGCACCCGCCACAACGCCCTGCCAAACGGCGGCATAGCACACTCATGCTATGGGTGATGCTTGCGGCGGCCATCACTGTGGTGCTTTCGGCCATTGCTGCGGCAGTAACCCTTCTCTCCTCGCCACAGCGCATACAGGCCGCGGCAGTGTCGGCCACGCCATCGCGCACTGATGTGTTTCTGGCCAATGGCTATGGAGCAGGTCAGCGCGCAGTGCGGTTTGCGACGGGGCAGGGCGGCTTGAGCTTCTTGGGTGGCACAGCCGACCACTCGCGGCTCGCCATCGCGGGGCAGGGCGCGCAAGATGCCGCACCAGTGCTCCGGATTTGGGATACTGGGCGCAAGCAGCCAGTCGCTAGCTGGCCAGCCAGCACCTGCAGCAGCGTCACGCCGCGTGGGGTGGTATATTGCGCCAACCAGCAGCGGGGGCGCTCAGTCATTACCGCGGTAGAGCTTACTACTGCTAAGGTTCTCTATACTACCCCTGTAGCTAGCCAGCCCACTACGCTTACATATTATGGCACAGATAGCCAACAGCAAGACATTATTGGCGAGAGCACCACCGCCACCTTCTACGCCGCCACAGGGAATCTGCGCACTATCACCAGTGGCGATTTTCAGAACCCCAACGCCACCTGCACGATAGCGAGCGGTAGCAAGCTTCTCTGTCGCCGTAATACCGAGAAAGACCACGGCGCTAAGCCATCCCAGAAGTCACCCAGTAAGCGTGCTACCTCACGTACCACTACTGGTGTCGTCATCACAAATGAGCGCCAGGCGACCACTGCAGATCAATCGACGACCACCATCACCGTGTATGATACCGCCAGCGGCACGCGCGAAGTGCAGCGCACAGCTAGCTCTAGCAACGTCACCCTAGCAAGCGATGGCTGGCTAGAGGGCGCTGCGGGCAGCAATACCATCCAATCCAGCGGGCAAGAGACCTTCGAGAGCTACGGCATTGACGGTAAGCCGCGCGGCCGCAGCACTGTCAATAGCGCGTACAAGCTCAGTCCAGCCGCCAGCTCCTTCACCAACCCCACTGGCACTACTGCGCCAACCTACCCACGAGAAGCCCTCACCACAGATATGCCACGCGTCGTTGTGGATGGACAGGGCAGGGAGTTCCTGCGCATTGCCAGCCAAAACACGCAAGACTTCGCTCTAAGCCAAGCCACCTACAGCCGCACCAGCGGTGGCACACTCACCCTGGCCGACGGCGGCAATATTGTCTCCGCCAGCCTGGATGGCTCACTCCTCCTCACCAGTAATCTCCACTCCGCCGGCATCCAAGCCAGCGGCAGTAAAGGCCTCAAGATCGTCAAAGTCGCTGATGGTACAACCCTCCTCACCATCAAAGCTACTGACATGCGCAGCCTCACCATCCGCAGCAATCTCATCGCTAGCACCAGCAAGGACGGCACACTTGTGGTGTATGTGCCAGACAAGTAGCACCACAAACAGCGCACCCATTTCCTCTGTATAGTCGCAGCTTTATAGCAAAATAACCCACCAATCGCGAGCGGGTTATTTATAAGAGTAGTAGAGCAGGGTTCTACCGGCTTGCTGCGTGGTTAAGCACATACGCACTGAGGCAGGCCAAGCCAATGCTAAGCATGACGATGGCAGTATGCGGATCGATGCTGTGCGAGATACTCAGTACCACTACGATAACGCTGAGCACCAGGCAGGCTGCGATGAGCAGGATGTCGAGCATTTGCTTGGGCGTCTTTTTGCGGGTGGTCGATACCGTGACCTTCGTCTTGGTGGTTGTTGCTGGCGCGGCTGCTTTGGCCGCTGCTTTGGTTGATTTTTTTGCCATATGGCCTCCTTTGTTTTCTGGCACTATTGTAGCACATTGTAGAGAAAAATGGGCGAATAAACTACTCAAGGTCATAAGAAGTGGCGGGCAGCGAGCACGGTTCTCGCCCAACACTCCATTGCCATCGCCCAGGCAATCCGCTATAATACACACAAAGCATAAGGGGGATAACCAATGGGGGTGCAACAAATCAGCCGGTTTTGGCACCGGCGCTTGTGCGAGGCAAGTATGCTCTATGCCGTCATCATCGTGGCGCTGTGGGCATGGCGGCACTTTGGCGGGGTGGATCAATACAACCTCGTGCTTGGCATGCCGCTCATTGCCGTTATCTTGGCCGGTATAACAGGGGTTGTAGCAGCGGTGCTTCACATCTGGCCACCGCAGCAGCGGCTTGGGCAGGCGAGCCTAGTGGTGTATCTCTGCGCCGTGGCCACAACCGGTGCGCTCATTATTGGCACCGGTGGGCTGAGCTCACCCTTTATTGCAGCCTGGCTCTTGGTAGCAGTCTTTGCAATGTTTTTTGGCTGGGTGGGGCTAGCACTGGTCTTGCTACTGGTCAATGCCTACCTCAGTTGGGGGGTGCTGGCGGGGCATATTACAAGTACGATGATTCCTAGCGCTATGCTAACGGGCGAGCTGCCCGTCCTAGTGGGGTGCTTGCTCTGGGGGCCGGATGATCGCGCCGCACAGGCTCGCACTACTTCATACCGCGAGCTTGCCGCCACACTCAGTCGGGTGGCAGGCAAGTCGGACATCGTGCTCAATGCAATTGGCGATGGCGTGATGGCGCTCGATGCAGATGGGATGATAGAGCTCATCAATCCAGCAGCCCAGCGCCTCGTGGGTTGGGGTGATGAAGATGCTCTGGGCCTCAGCTACCAATCCGTCCTCAAGCTTATCGACGCCAAGAATGACCCCATTACCAATGATACCGACCCGATCGCCGCTGTCCTAGCGGACAACCAGCCCCTCACCACCGACCGCCTGCGTCTCGTGACGAGCTCTGGCAAGACGCCGATCATCTCACTCGTCATTTCGCCGGTCAGCAGTGAGCCGGGCAGTGGAGTCATTGTCGTCTTTCGTGATGTGACGAAGGAAAAGGCCGAGGAACGCCAAAAAGCCGAATTCATTAGCACCGCCAGCCACGAGATGCGTACCCCTGTGGCGTCAATCGAGGGCTACCTTGGCCTCACCCTTAACCCCGCCACTGCCACCATCGACCAGCGCGCCCGCGACTTCATTACCAAAGCCCACCGCTCGGCTGAGCACCTCGGCCGGCTCTTCCAAGACCTGCTGGACGTAAGTAAAGCCGATGATGGCCGCCTGCAGAGCAACCCCGAAGCGATCGACCTCATCCCCTTTGTCAGTGACATCGTGGAGGGGCTGCGCCACAAGGCCGAGGACAAAAAGCTCCAGCTTATCTTCAAGCCACGCCCTGGCACAACTGGCGGTGAGCACAGCGCTACCTTTACCAGCCGGACGCTTAGCCCTGCCTTTTATATCTATGTCGACCCAGACCAGCTGCGCGAAGTGCTTGATAACCTGGTAGAGAATGCTATCAAATACACCCCCAGCGGGCGTGTAACGGTGGATGCAACCGGCGGTAGTGGGCGCGTGACGATCGCCATTGCCGATACTGGCATTGGCATACCGGTGGAAGATCAGTCACACCTCTTCCAAAAGTTCTATCGAGTAGATAATTCGGATACGCGCGAGATTGGCGGCACCGGCCTGGGGCTCTACCTCAGTCGCCGCCTCACAGAGGTAATGGGTGGTCGCTTGTGGGTGGAGAGTGCGTACCGGCAGGGAAGTACCTTCTTCCTTGAGCTCCCACGCCTGAGCGAGCACGATGCCCAAACCGCCCTCGCTGCCAAAGCCAAGGCAGTAGCACAAGCCGCCAAGGCAACCCCACCTCGCCCAGTGCCAGCTTTTGCTACGGCCGCACTCCAAAGCCAAGGCTTTTTGCCGCAACCAAGCCTAGCTACTCGCACGCAGCGCCCAGCCCAAAAGAACAGCCGCGCAGCCACGCCACCCACAGCAAAAAACGTCCAATCTACCACTGTTAGCGTTGCCCAGGCTACTCCTTCCGCTCCACCAAGCGCCACACCACCATCTACGCCGCAGCCTACGCCAAACACGTCGCCCACGGCGCATATCATTGCCACCAGCCAGCCCCGGCGCAGCCCCACTCGTGTCCGCGATGTCCTCACCACGCCGCGCTCTGCTGCGCCACCACGGGCAGTGCGGTAAATCTCACGCCTCTCTCGAAATAATTATAGAGACCGATATTTTCCACAATACTGGCCTCTTTTATATTAAAACCTGCTACTAGTACCCCTCCTGTAGCAAAAAGCGAGAAGGGGAGTGAACCCCAGCGAAGGCAAAGCCCCAGGCTGCTACACGCTTACGACTAGGGTTTCTTGCGGGAAGATTTGCGTGATCGCTCATTGAGCAGACATAGCGTAATAGAACTAAGGGCCATCGCTTCCGTACCACACGCTACCCCGTGCATCACCGCTTCTTCCATCTGGCGATGCTCGAGCCCATCGATGTTTGAGAACCCCTCGGCAGCAGCAATCTCCTCATCTGTCGTCAGCACATGCTCAGCGACTGGATTAAGCAGGTTACCCACCGGCTCCATATTGCCACTGTCATGATAGAGACTAATACCTGTTGCAGCTGTCAGCGTGGCGCCAATGGTGGCCAGCATCCCTAGTGCCCGCGCTGCTTTCTCGCGCCGTGAGGATCGCTCGGGCGATTGCAATTTTTCTGCAAAACGCGTGACCCAGCTTGGCTTCTCGCTTTTGTATCGCGCCCCGGCATGTCGCATTTGTCGTGTTGTTGTCATATTCATCTTCCTCTGTTAGGGAGTGCTATGATACCACAGGATTGATTTATAGTCAATAGCTGCCCCAGTAGCGCTGCCAGGCAAACATACACTAGCCAGTGTGTATAGAATATCTGCTTACGTTGCGAGCTTTCAGACGTCCTCTTGTGCAGTGGGGTCACTGCAAAAAGCAGGGGATGTTTTGCAATTTCCGGTATACGTGCGCCCATTTCAAATTACTACCAGCGCTCTGTCAATCTCTTCGCGCAAAGCCAACCGTGCGCCAGACCCATCACCAGAACAGCACTTTATATTAATTCCTCTCAAAAAAACCACAAGCACTATGGTATTTTTGCCGACAATTGCGTACAATAGAGGGTGATATGACAAAGGTTAAGATTCTGCTTGTCGAAGACGACAAAAGCCTGCGCGAAATATACGGAGTACGCCTGTTGGCCGAGGGGTATGACATCGTGTCGGCCGGCGATGGGGAAGAAGCACTCGCCATGGCTATCAAAGAACGTCCGCAGCTTATCATTAGCGATGTGATGATGCCCAAGATCAGTGGCTTCGACATGCTCGATATCTTGCGCAGCACTACCGAGACGCGCGGCATCAAGGTGATTATCATGACGGCACTCTCCAGCCAAGACCAGCGCATGCGTGGCGAGGCGCTGGGGGCAGACCGCTACCTCGTCAAATCGCAGGTTGGGATTGAGGATGTGGTACGCGCCGTACACGACGTCCTTGGCGATACAGGGGTAAGCCACCGGCCAGCAGCACATACCACTCCTGAGCCTCAGCCGAGTGCGCCAACCGTGCCAGTGCCATCGGCCGCTCAGCCCACCACACTGCCACAGCCCACAGCGCCATTCTCCACACCACGGCCGGCCAGCCTGGGCGAGCGAGTGATCCACCCGCTGCAGTCTTCTATGCCGAGGCTAGATTATGCCAGCTTAATAGACGACGAGCTGGACGCCGCCAATGGTGCTCCACAGCCCACAGCGCCGCAGCCGCCAGCCGAGCCCACTACGCCACAGCCATTCACCTTGCCGCCAACCGAAGAGGCACCAGAAGCCGAGATCGTCACACATCATGATGAACACCCAGCCCCTGCTAATAGCGCACCAAGCCCAGCAGAAGCTCCACATCTGCACACACCGCCAGCCAGCGATGCTCCCGCTACGCAGCCACTCATTAACGATATTATTGCGCCGCATAGCACAGCGCCATCAGGTATTCCAGATGTGCACCACCACATTGTGGCGAGCCAGCCTGCTCACTACACCCACACTCCAGCCGACGACGAAGCCGAATTAGCCGAAGCTCTGCGCATGAGCACGCAGCAAACCGATGATGAGACAGACACTGGTGAAGCTGCCTACCAGCCAAGCCAAAACCAGCTCGTATCAGACGCCGTGGCCAACCTTAATGAGCAGATGGACACCATTCCGACTCCAGCTCCAGTTGAACCACCAGTACCAACCACCACAACATACGACGCACCAGCGCCAAGCCATACTGCGCCAGTCGCCGCAGCTCAACCACCAGCTGCTCACCACGAGCATCACGAGGATTCACCAGCTCATCCTGCTGCTGATAGTGCAGCCATTGCGCCGCACAGCACACAAGCCATTGCTGCAGACCCGTCTGATGCACTAGCCGCGGCGTTGCTCCAGGGCAGTGCAGCCGCTCATCCGTCGGTCTCACCAGTCGATCATCCACTCTACGATGCCATCCGCCCAGCTCCCGTTGCTACAGCGCATTCTGCTCCAGCACAGCCCGTCAACGCCGCAGCAGGGCAACCATCAATCACTCATCATGCAGCATCAGCGCCTCAGCCAGAAGCCGCGCCTTCGCGTCCAGCCCCAGCCATACAGCACAGCCACGACAACCTCAGTTTCGAAGAGACTGAGCGGGCAACACCATCATCGGCCGGGTCGCACTAAAAAGCGTATCCATATCGCTTCACGCGTGCTATACTAGGTAATCATCATGCATGGAGCCTGTTATGCCCGATCGATCACCATTCGACTACCCATTCCATAAACAACCTCCCGATGACCCTGTCACTGGCCCTGCTGCGCGATGCAACGATCCACTACAAGCTGATAGCCGCCAGCGTCCATCGCTTGAGTATCCACTTGATGTGCCAGAGGTCAAACCTAGCTGGTTCTTCACGCGCATTTGTGCCATTGGCCAGGTTGCTCTTCGCGGCGCGCGGAGCGTTGTCTCGGCAGCTACTCGGCCGTGGTCGCGTCACACTCATCAGCATTAATTGAGAGAGTTAGCGGCACAGAGCCGAGCCTTCGGTCAGCACGTCCTCAGTGATATAATAGAGGCATGTCGACTACTCGCCTCAACAAACACATTGCGCTTGCGCTGGGCCTGTCGCGCCGCCAAGCGGATGACCTGATCGCCGCTGGAGATGTCGTAGTTGATGGCGAGGTAGCTGTGCTCGGTGCCCGCCTCCAGCCAGGCAGCTTGGTAACGGTACAGGGCGCGCCACTACCCGAGCAGGTTACTTACCGCACTATTATGCTCAACAAGCCAGTCGGTTACGTTTGCTCACGCAAACAACAGGGGTCACAGCCTACTATTTATAGCCTTTTACCAACAGAATTACATGCTCTTAAGCCCGTCGGTCGGCTTGATGCCAATAGCTCGGGCTTGCTTTTGCTCAGCAACAACGGCGACTTTGCCTACCGCATGACCCACCCACAGTTTGCTAAGGTCAAAGAATACCACGTCCGGCTCGACCACCCACTCGAACCCCTCCACCAACAGATGATCAGCGACTACGGCATCCAGCTTGCCGATGGCACCAGTCGGCTCATCCTCACGCGTCTTCGGCCCGATAGCCGCACCGAGTGGCACATTAGCATGAGTGAGGGCCGCAACCGCCAGATCCGCCGTACCTTCGCCGCTCTGGGATACACTGTCACGCGCCTGCACCGCACGCACTTTGGCAACTATAGCCTGGGCAAGCTACCGCGAGGTAAGTGGGAAGACGTCGCTGTGCAATAGAGCAGCACCTTCTTGCACTCTCAGCAAAAAAATAATATACAATAGCAATATATGTGTATGCCTATTCTTAAAGACCCAACCCCACGGTACAGGCTCCGTTATGTAACGGATGACACCATCACCTGGCTGCTTAGTCCACTCCACGAGCGCACGCTCTGTTTCGATCCCAAGGATGACCACTTCTGGAGCGAGACACCTACTCCGCCGCGCATGATACCTTTTGGTGATCACGCCCGCTATGGTCTCAACCTTTATGCCTTAGCTATCGAGATTATCATTATCGCTACCTGTGTTGGCACGTGGTGGCTAGTCTGGCGGCCATGGCACAAGAAAAAAGACAAAGATGCTCAAGACGCCCCAGAGAAAAAGCGGCCTCTCCCGCTGTGGCTCTATGTTGTGAGCTTAGCTATTCTCATCATTGGCATTGCATTTTTGCTCACCGTTATTATCTTTACCGTGCGTCGCTATATTATTCTCAATAGCTAACCTCTACTCATCGTGGCCCCATCCGCCAGAGGACACCAGCCGCGCCAAGAGCCTGGATGATAGTAGGGTTTTTGTCAAAGGGTCGCTCTGGGTGGTTGATGCGTGCCCGGATCGTCTCGATCTGCTGCACAGCCGATAAGTCACGGTGCGGTGGCATATCATGCTGGCGAAGGAACCGTGCTTGTAACGTGTACGCCTTGAGCTCAGAAGAGAACAGTGCATATGGTGGCTCACCCCAGGGTGTACAAGGAGCGGTGATGGCGTCATTAGCGTGACTTAACTCATGGAGGAGTACACCGGCTGTGATGATGCGCGCCCTCTCGCTATCATCATGGAGAGGTAGTCTAGTCTGATTCATCATAATATTCGGCCGAGCATGCATGGAAGTGCGTCCAACCCGCCCCATATCAACAATGCATGCAGCATACGTGCCACGTATTCTGACTGGTGCCGCCTGGGCCGACATGTGCGGTGCGGCAAGAATTCGGCTTGGCGCATAATACCACTTGGCCGCGCCAAGCCGCCACGGGGCATCATGCGCTACGCCAGCCTGCTGCCGCTGCAGCGGCATAGGGTCGGTCATATCCGTCCAAACGTCGTGCGTCTCTGGCGCAATTGCAAGAGGAATAATGTCGCGCCAATGCCAACCATTAAGCGATTGCACCTGGTGATCACGCTGGAAGAGGCGCGGCTCTGCACCATCATGGTCATCGAGTTCTCGCTGCGTGGCACCTGTGCGAACATCGGCAACCGTCAGCATCGCCGCCCTGTGCTGAAGCGCTGCCGCCGAGACGCCCAGCGCACCCAGGCTGTCAATCAGCTGTGGCTGACCCAAGCTCTCATCCAAATATTCTATCGACTGACGCAATAGGGTAGTATAGGCTAGCTGTGGTATCTCATTGGTCATTACACACTTCCTTGTATTTCAGTCTTTATCAATGAGAGTGAGCCCGTTGCCGCACTCGTTCTTTTATTGTACAAGAGGGGAGAGGGCGCTGCAAATCCGCTCGCGCGCTTTCATGATATAATGAGAGTATTATGGCTATCAAACTTCCTACCGTTGCAATCATCGGGCGTGCCAATGCTGGCAAGAGCTCGCTGTTTAATCGTATGATGCGTTCGCAGCAGGCCATCGTGGCGCGCGAGGCTGGCACAACGCGCGATCGGGTGGTAGGCAAGGCAGCCTACCATGGGCATGAGTTTTGGCTGGTCGATACAGCCGGCCTCAAGCCAGCCGAAGACGAGTTTGAGGCAAGTATTCAAGAGCAGATCACCGATGCATCCGATGCAGCCGATGTCATTCTCGTCGTCGTGGATAGCACCGAATACCCCAGCGATGAAGATCGGCGCGTCGCCAAGACTGCCCTCAAGAGTCGCAAACCCGTCATTCTCATTGCAAACAAAACCGACCTGCGGGGTAGCCTGCCCACCAGTGAGTTCCTTCGCCTTGGCATCAAGAGTATCATTCGCACCAGTGCCGAGCACAACAGTGGCATTAGCGATGCGCTGGATGAAATCTGCCAGCACATCCCAGAGAAGCGCCAAGCAGAGCCGAGCGATGTGCTCAAGATTGCGTTGATCGGCCGGCCGAATGTCGGCAAATCCAGCCTCTTCAACACACTGGCAGGCAAGCAGCAAGCCATCGTGGCTGGAGTAGCAGGCACCACGCGCGATGTCAATCGCATCCGCCTGCGCTACCAGGGGCAAACCATCGAGCTGCTCGACACCGCTGGCATTCGCCGCCAAGGCAAGCAGGAGGTGGGCATCGAGAAGTTTAGCGTCTTGCGCACTTTGGCTGCCATCGAGGAGGCTGATATCTGCTTCCTCCTGATGGATGTGAATGAGCTCAACACTGCCCTCGACCAACGGCTTGCTGGCATCATTGCCGAGGCAGGCAAGGGCATGGCCATCGTCGTGAGCAAGTGGGACGCCGTGGAGGGCAAAGATGCCTACACGCGCGATGCACTCGCCCCGCAGATCTCCGCCCAGTTCGACTTCACGCCGTGGGCACCACTCATCTTCACCAGTGCCGTTACGGGCCAGAATGTGACGAAATTATTCGACCTCGCCCTAGGTATTGCTGCCCATCGCCAGCAAAAGACCACCACGCGCACCCTCAATGACCTCCTGCAGCGCTCTGTGCAGAAGCACCCACCAGCTGGCCTCAAGAATACCCACCCCAAGCTGCGCTACATCGTCCAGACAGACACAAACCCGCCATGGTTCGTTATCTACGGCAGCAACCTCAAGTTCGTCCACTGGAGCTACAAGCGCTACCTCGAGCGGCGCATCCGCGACACCTACGACTATACCGGCACCCCCATCAAGCTCTCCTTCCGCGACGAGAAGCAACTCAAAGCCAACCGCGAGCGCGTCAAGCGCGGCCTCGAGCCTGTGACGAAAGCATATAAACAGCGTAAGAACGCTGAAGGGCAAGGCACACAGGGCCCAGGCAAGAGCCGCTTGTAGGTGCTTTCTGACGCTTGTAGAACAATTATCTCAGATTATTTTATGGCATAATTAGTAGAATATATCTCGTTCTCTTCCTGTTGGTGCATAGCCCTGACCATGTTCGCCCATACCCGAACAAATCGTTGTAGAATGGACACCACTTACCCCTGTTATTTTACCGTATTGTTGCAATATATCATAACTGTCTCTTATACACATCTGACGCTGCCGACG